>PVMK01124850.1_pt1 | contig 31913 bp, 31 predicted proteins | sample 1853481 | NCBI WGS metagenome assembly PVMK01 (sample SAMN08533507, study PRJNA380276) | Marine sediment metagenome, whole genome shotgun sequencing project.
TACAGCTTAAAGAGCACTTTACAAAAGACGATGTGGTTGTTATATTATTCCACGATCATGGCAGCCGCTACGTAGGCAAGATGTTTAACAACGACTGGATGCGGGAGATGGGGTATTTGGATTAGGATTTATGTGCATGACTTATGGCGTGTTAGACGATTCTTCACTATCAATTGGATATGAATTTGATACAAGTAAGATCATAAAACCCCCACCGGCCACACCGGTGGAGGCTAAAGCTACTATTGGAATAAGGGAATGTTGTGGGTTCGGAGTAGCTGGGATGTTTGGAAAAAAAGGCACCATCCCCATAGGTCAAGTTTAACTCCGAACCCTTATTTGTATTTTTTAACGTACCTGTAGTAACAGGACAGGCCGTTTGAGTACTAAAATTCGTGGTCATTTAGGTTAAGTTTCTGCCGATCGAGGGCCTTCGGGCTATGACTGTGTTAAAGATAAGTTGTTATTTGACAGAAAATTAATACAATGTAATAAGTGGGCAGAATGTGTAATAAGTGGGAAGCACGAAGCGGGATGCTGGGTTTTAGTTACATTATAGAACAATGCGGGGATGCCGGGTTTGGATGGGGACTCTGTTTTCAGTTCGTTTTAGCACGAAGCCGCCATTTTATTTATACGCTGTCAGGTATGGGCCGGTTTACTTTCTGATCGTATCAATATGACCAAAAAAACCAAGCAACATGTCTTTTTGCAAAGGGCTTAACTGCGCTTTTTTTGATAGCACCAAATTCTTATTTTCAACTGTCGCATTCAGCCCCATAGTATTCAAATAATCGGCTATGGGAATTTCTTTGGTGCCTGTGACATAGGTATTAAAAAATTCGGTTTGCCCGATGCCGCTTAATTCGGTCATAAGCTGCTCTAATTCCTTTAAAGAATACCCCGCGTCCGTTCCTCCGTATTTATTAAATAGGGTTCGCATGAGGTCGTCTAAACTTTTTGTATTATTGGTTGCATTCCTGATGATCACATCCTGGGAGATGCCAACCAACAGGCCGCCTCCATAGATCAATCCCCAATGCCCGTGTTTTTCGGCGCCGTTTGTCATGGACAGGGTGCCAACCCCCTCGTCATTGCTATAGCGCTGATAGAAAAAGGAGCTCAATAGTTGCAAAAAGGAGTCATCGTTAAGGTACCCGATATGATGCAGCGACTTAAGGGTGTAATAATTGGTAAACCCTTCTTTGAACCATTCGGTACGGTCATTCTCGGGAAAGAATGATTTCCCGTTCCAGAGATGAAAAAATTCATGGGCGAAAATAAACCTGGAAACGACTTCCGACATCTGGTCCCCGTCTAATTGAATTAAAATACTGATGTTAGTGCCTATCACTTCTCCATCTGTTACATTGGCCGGGTTAACAATGACCACTGTTTTATTGAATTTGTTTTCCGAAGGAGGATTTGGAATGCCTCCCATGAGGTCGATATAATAATCAAAAACGCCTTCGGCCATTTTTCTAAAGTCTTCTTTTTGGGCAATGATCTCAGGCCCTCCAAGGGCAAAAACGAGTTCAAAATCTTTTCGTTTAATAGTTATTTCTTCATGGGTACCCGCAAAGATCATGGCTTGGGATAGTTCGGTTAGACTGTTTGAAATAAAAGCCTTGCCGGTATTGTTTTCAGGTTCCCAGGGCGTGGTGATCTTCCAGGTATCGGGAAGGACAAAATTAACCTGAATATTTTTCCTGTCGGCTCCATTCATTATAAAGAGGCTCCGTCCTGTATAAAATACGCCCCAATCTTTTGCATAGGCCACCCCGTCGATCCCACCGCTCCAGGTATGATCTTCATGATTTAGCTGTACCTCATAACTCAGGGTTATTTGTTCATGAAGTGGCGTATGAATTTTCCATTGCGCATCCGGCAATTCTTCAAGTGTAATGGTTTTACCCGACGCATTCACAGCCTTCACATGAGTAATAAAAGTAGCCCATCGCTTTGGCAGCTCATTCGCTCCCGAACCCATATATAAGATGCTGTCTGTTGCTGTAAATGATATTTGCACCCTGGCAAGTTTGGGCTGGTCCCTGTCTATGGTGACCAAATACGAGATCTTGTCATTATCATCGCCCGGTTGTGATGCAGCGGCGCTGGAATAAAAAAACAGGGTACTTACGATTAAAGTGATTACAATGGAAAGATTCGAATTTAAAATTTTCATATTAGGCCGGCTTGTAGAAACAAGACGCCCGTAACACGAAAAGGTTACAAAATAAGCGGAGTTTTACAAAGTATTATCACACGATCCGTGATTATGGATCTAACCGGTGTCTAACGCTCATCGTATAAAACGTAACATACCCTGCGGTGCTGTTATTTTTTATCAATTTTTTTCGTTGGCGGTGGTGGAGGCGGCGGAGGTGTTTCATATTTTGGAAGTTTACTTTCATTTATTCCTTTTTCTATTTTACCACCGTGATCTACTCCTTTGTTGGGAATGCTCTTTTTAGTACTCATTGTTTATTGCTTTAAAGATTAAAATTATTATTAAAGTATTCATCAGAATTCTTTTTTGCCTTTTTGCTTAATCTATTTATGTGAAGAATATCTAGGTCTCCGTACCTGTCGTTGATTTCATTTACTTTCTCAGTTAATTGGTAGAATTCAGTGGTCAATTTATTCTGCGGAATTGCACCATCTTCATTATCGTACCAAAACTTTTCAATTTTATCAAAATGTTGAATCATCAAAGCGTAATATTTATCAAGTTTTTTAACCTCCTTTTCAGATAAAATAAAGTAAGGGGAGATTAGCTTTATTAAGGAAATTCCAGCTGTTATACTGCAAACTATTCCGGTAAATAATGGACTTTCGAATACACTCCAACCAAGAATCCCACTTGACGAAAACAACAAAATAAGGACATTAATTCTTCTTGAGATCTTATCTTGAAACAAGGTATACGCGCTTAAATACTCAATATCATGCTTTGTCTTGGTTATTTCATTCCATATACGTGTTCTCATAGGCTTAAATCATTTATTGATTGCTAAAAATTGCATAAAATCTCCTGCGAGTTTGACTCCACGATTTATCCCTGCTAAGGGTAAGGCATTAGGATCGAGGCTATCATATTAAGATACCTCTTAGTAAGCGGTTCTATAATATGCTGCCGATAGCCGTTTTAACGGCCTTCTTTAACACATCCATAGCGGCATTGGCCGCTTTTTGGGCGATGACCTTGGAGATCACGGCGATGGCATGCAGTTCGGCTTCCACGATAAGTTTTTCATCCCCTAATCGAGATTCAAACTTTTCCTGGCTCAGATCGCCGCTAATACGTAGTTCGGCGATGAGTTCCAGCCGTTCTTTCTTGCGCTGGAGGAACTGGTTGGCGGTGGATTTTACTTCGGGCCAGTTATCTTCGACCGTGCCTTTAATCGCGCCCACCATATCGGCCAGTATTTCATTGATATCGAAATTCATAATTGTAAGGTTTTAGGGGTTAATTATTGCGGAGGGTTATTCACGATGTTCTTGGCCTTTTCGGCGACCTGCATGGCATAGAACAGGTCATCAAAGGTAGATTGGTTCAATTTAATAAGGCCGTCATTAAGCGTATCATCGGTTTTATGCTCCTCCTTATATTTTTTCCACAACTGCATGGTGATCTCACAGATCCTTATGGAATGCTCGTTAAGGGGTCGAATCTTATTCTTGTTCAATATGGAGTTGAGTTCCACCTCGATATTCACATATTTATCGGTAAACTTGTCATAGGCACGGCCGTCATTTTCGGGAGCCATGGTCTCTAACATCGACAGGTAAAATTTATCGACGGATTTGGCGGTCTTGTCTATCTGTGCCGAAATTGCGGCATCATAAGGTGGGACCAAAGTGACCTTACAAGACTGGAAAGCGATTACACTAATAAAGAACAGAGGTAACAGCAGTCTTTTGGAATACAGTTTAATTTGTGTCATAACATGTGTTTTTTAAGGATAACCAAGGACGTATTTTTAATACGATCGATCCATGGTTTAAATCACAGACCAATTTAGGGCTTAGATCAATGCCATAAAATACGTAACGTTACGTATTTTTTAGAGCTGTTAAATATAGCTTTTAAGGAAATATAAGGGTAGAACGACGTATCAATAGGCCCTGAGAGTTAGTAACCGGGAGAGCATGAAGTGGGTTGGTGGGATTGGGGGACTGTGAATTTTCGATTCAATGCCGGTTTAATGTTCAGCGGACCCGGGATCCCAGATCCTTTTACTTGTTTTGTTAGCCGTAGGGAAGTCCGTCGGCATCCTTTGGGTTACTTTTCCGGTAGCAGCCCATTCAGCGCCTCTTTGCAGCGTTGTGATAAAACCCACACACTCCATGGAGTAATCCCAGTGCCCCAATGTGGTATGAAATACACGTCCCTTGCCATAGTCGATGGTCATCAACATGGGCTCATGACGTCCGGTACCGGGAAGTGTAGGGTTCCAGGGCGGCCTGTTCTTTTCCACATCGGAATAGGCTGTGGCAAGAACCTTTAAATTTTTGGCAGGGCCCCTCAGTCGGTCATATAATTCATCACGGGTATGCAGCCAGGCCTTGGGAAGCCCTTTCGTTATAGGATGCCCGGTATCGCGTATGGTAAGGACATACTCTTGTTCGAGGCCATGGGATGCACATATTCCGGCTGAGCTGTCACGATGGAGTTTACCGGTCTTATCATAATAGACATAGGGACCGGATATGGAATCGCGTCCGCCCCATCCGCCCAGGCCAATGAGGGTATTGAACTCCTCCCAATCTCCCCAGGGATTATTTGAAGCATGTACCACCACCAATCCGCCACCACCATGAAGGTATTCGATAAAAACCGATCTGGTAGTAGCCGGCCAGTTAGCCGTGGTTTCCCCAATGTTTAGGACCACTACATCGTAGGTCTTAAAATCCGGGTTAAAATCCATATCGCTTTCAGTGCTGTCCAATATCTTATGATCCTTGCCATTTTCCAGGGGAAAAGCATAGTAGAAATAATCCAGTTCACGGGGGCGGTTGGGATTGTACTTGATGCCGAGCCAGATGTTCGATGTTCTTGAGATATCCACCGTGAACAGTTCTGTTTGTTCGAGGTAATCCCGTAGCATTTGAGTGGTCTTGGGCCAGATATAGTGATTGTTCTGCCCATCTATTATAAGGGCCTTCATTTGTGGGTCGGGGTCGGTACGGGTTTTCCTGCAGCCTATGATCGTCAAAGTCAGAACCAGGATCACAACGAATCCGGCAATGCGATTATAACCTGTGTTGGAATGGAGTGCCATTGTTTTGTTTCTAAAACTATGCAACGAAGTTAGCGGTTTTTTGGAGCAATGTCAAGGCTTACAAGGCATTCAGTTTACAAACGCCACAATGCGTAATGGCGCCCCGGAGCCGCCTTTTATCTTCATGGGGAGGGCGACTACCCGGAAGCCTTTGGATGGTAATTTATCGAGATTGGTGAGATTCTCAAAAGCCGGGATGTTATGGGTCATTAGATTTACATGGCTCTCGAAATATTGCGACTGCCCGTAATCTATACTGGGGGTATCGATGCCTATGGATTTGATGTTACGGTGCTCCACAAGCCATGCCGAAGCTTCCGGTGAGAGCCCCGGAAAGTGTAACAACGGGACAGCTTCGGGACCGCGCTGGTCGGTACCGAGGTATTTTATCTTATCGGGATAATATTGTGAATACCCGGTTTCCAGCAGGACAATACTGCCCTTGGGGATGAGCATCTGTTCCCGTGCTTCCCAGTCGGTAAGGTCGGTAACACTTATAAGATAATCGGGGTTGTGTAGGGCCTTTGCCGACACGTCGATCTTTATGGCCGGGCCGATAAGGTTTTCGAGGGGGATGGCATCGACGGTCTGGCTGTTCTCCGAAAAATGAATGGGGGCGTCGATATGTGTACCGCCATGCTCGGCTGTGGCAAAATTGTTGGCCGTGTAATAATACCCCTCGTCAGTTCGTCCCTCGAAAACCACATCCAGTTCAAACTCCCTGGAGGTTACCCAATAGATGGTTTCTTCGGAAAAGTCGTGGGTGAGGTCGATGATCTTTGCCTCCGCAAATGGATCTGATACTATGGAGGGCTCGGTTGGATTGGTTTTGGTATTACAGCCGGTGCATAAATAAATGAGTGGTACCAATAGAAATAGTATAGACTTCATAATATTATATGGATTGATCTAAAATTTACAGGGCTTGACGAAGTTAGTTATTTTATTTTCAAACGCGCATATTTATGGCTCTGGAATTTGGCATTTATATAATGAAATTCTATATTTATTGCATGCAAGAAGATTACCTACATTATGTCTGGTTGCATAAGAAATTTGATGCCCTGAATTTAAGAACTGTCCAAGGCGAACCGATTGAAATTATTTCGGTTGGACAGCATAACAGTAATTCCGGGCCGGATTTTTTTAACGCGCAATTAAAAATAGACCGGCAGCTCTGGGCCGGGAATGTCGAGATACACGTCAAGGCCAGCGACTGGTTCGTGCATGGCCATGAAACGGACCCCAATTACGACAATGTTATTCTTCATGTGGTCTGGGAAAACGATACCGATATTTATAGGCAGGATAATACGACCATACCTGCCCTGGAATTAAAGCGCCTGGTAAGTAAGGAAGCCCTGCACAATTATAACAGGCTCTTTTCGAAAACACAAAAGTGGATCAATTGTGAGAAGGACTTCTACGGTGTCGATGACTTCCGTATTCAAAACTGGCTGGAGCGCTTATATTTTGAGCGCCTGGAGCGTAAATCTGCCGACATAGAACAATTATTAAAAGCCTCATCCAATGATTGGGAAGCTGTCCTGTTTAAAATGCTGACGAAAAATTTTGGCTTAAAGGTTAACGGGGCATCCTTTTTAAGCCTGGCACATTCTTTTGATTTTTCGGTGGTAAGAAAACTACGCACCGAAGTGTTGCCGTTGGAAGCGCTGTTCTTCGGGCAATTCGGCTTATTGGCAGATGATGTCCAACATGTGTATTATTTGGAATTGAGGCGTGAGTACCTGTTCTTAAGGAAAAAGTTCGGCCTGTCGAATAAAAATGTAGCGCCATTACAATTTTTCAGGCTCCGGCCGTCCAATTTTCCAACGATCCGCTTGTCGCAACTGGCAAACCTTTATTACAGGCATGAGCATTTGTTCTCGAAGGTTATGGAGGCCGAAACCATTGACGTGTTATATGAATTGTTTTCGGTAGGAACCTCGGCCTTCTGGGAAACGCATTATACGTTTCGTAGGGCGTCCCACCCTTTCGGAAAAGTCATCCCCAATGCTTTTACAGACCTGTTGCTCATTAACACGATCCTGCCCTTAAAATTCCATTATGATCGATCCCGGGGTATAGACGGTAATGAAGCTATTATGGATGTGATCCAAAATATTGCTTCGGAGAAAAATAGTATCATCGAAAAATTCAATGCCTTGAAACCAATTTGCAGCTCCGCATTGCAATCGCAGGCGCTGCTCCAGCTTAAAAATGAATACTGCGATAAAAATAAATGCATGCAATGCGCCATTGGGAATACATTGTTAACAGGAAATGTTTAAATTGCGGCATGAACGTTTTTTATAAAGTCTTACTCTATTTTCAAAAACACGGTTTTTACGTATGCCAGCGTATTGCCGATCGATTGGGGATGCGGGCCAAGGTGGTAAGAACCTCTTTTATATATCTCACATTCGTAACCCTGGGATTTGGTTTTGCCCTCTATTTATTCATCGCGTTTTGGATGCGAATCAAAGATTTGATGTATACCAAACGTTCATCCGTTTTCGATTTATAATTTATGAACCCATTAATAAGACTCTTTAGATCAAGAATATATATTGCCCTAATCTTATTGCTGGGCCTTATCACCATAGGTATTCTCGGGTTTAGATTTATGGCGCATTACTCCTGGGTGGATGCCATTTATATGACCGTAATTACGATCACCACCGTAGGTTTTGGAGAAGTGCATCCCCTGGACGATTTTTCCAAGATATTTACCATATTTCTAATACTCACCAGCGTGGTCATTGTAGGTTACGCCATTAGTGTGATCACCGAATACATGTTAAGCAGAAACAATATTGAAGAATTAAAACAGAAAAAAATGCAAAAGAAGATCGATAGTCTTTCAAGCCATATTATTATTTGTGGCTATGGAAGGAACGGAAAGCAGGCAGCCTCAAAATTACTGACCTATAAAAGGCCCTTTGTAATTATAGAAAGAGATAAGGAAATTATCGATAAATTTAAAAGTGAGTTGTTCCCCTTTGTTTACGGGAATGCCAACGAGGACGAGATCCTATTGCAAGCGGGAATAGACCGGGCCTCGACCTTGATCTCGGCCTTACCCAGTGATGCCGATAATTTGTTTGTAGTGCTCTCGGCAAGGCAGATCAATGCTTCCATGCGCATCATCAGTCGGGCGTCCGAGGAGGCCACTTATCATAAATTAAAACTTGCAGGAGCCAATAATGTGATCTTACCCGATAAGATTGGAGGGGATCATATGGCATCTTTGGTCGTTATTCCAGATGTTATAGAGTTTATTGACAATCTAACTATCGGGGGGGAATCGAATATAAATATTGAAGAGATCGAAGTTGAAATCCTCTATAACACCTCTAATGTTAAAACCATCAGGGATCTGGACCTGAGACGTAAGACCGGCTGCACGGTCATCGGGTTTAAAGATATCGATGGCGATTATGTGGTGAATCCGGGGGCTGATCACGAACTGGTTCCGAATTCAAAGGTCATAATACTCGGGCGGCCTGAACAAATACAAAAATTGAATTCTATGTACCATATAAATTGAGTTAAATTGAGGCCATACTTTTATAAACTCGATTTTTTTTAGCATCTTGCTGTCTTTAAATACTAAAACAAAATAATATCTCTAACCAATTTTTTTCAATTATGAAGAAATACCTTCTTTCAATTCTTACTTTACTATTACCCCTTTTAACCATAGCCCAGGAAACTGCCGAAAAAGGCCTGGATCAACGTATTGACGAGGGGTTTAAGCCCATCTCGGATGCCATATCGGGGGTCGTATTTTTTGAGATAAACGGAACTCCGTTTGTTCTTATTTTACTGGTGGGTAGCGCCTTGTTTTTTACCCTATACTTTGGGTTTCCTAACATAAGGTATTTTGGAAAAGCAATAAATACAGTAAGAGGTAAGTACGATGAAGTTGAAGGAGGTCATAAAGCTTCAGAGACGTCCATGACCATAGATGGTGATATTCGTGATACGATAAGAGATGAAAGTCAGGAAGGGGAGGTATCTCACTTTCAGGCGCTGGCAACAGCGGTTTCGGGAACAGTTGGTAATGGTAATATTGCCGGTGTTGCGCTGGCCATTGCACTTGGTGGGCCCGGGGCAACCTTCTGGATGATCGTTTGTGGATTCCTGGGGATGTCGACGAAATTTGTGGAATGTACCCTCGGGGTGCAATACAGGGATGTGGGGGAAGACGGTACCGTTTACGGTGGCCCGATGTATTATATAAGTAAAGGGTTAAAGAATAAAGGTTTTACGAGGTTAGGTAAGTTCGCGGCAGTCTTTTTTGCTGTTTTCTGTATAGGTGGTTCCTTTGGGGGTGGTAACGCTGCACAATCCAACCAGGCGACCATCGTTTTAAAAGAATTGATGGGACTGGAAAGTACCGGGGCAGGATTCTATATAGGAATAATACTGGCTGTTTTTGTTGGGATCATTATTATTGGTGGGATCAAGCGGATCGCTTCAGTAACGGAAAAGGTAGTGCCTTTTATGGCCGTTTTATATATAGCGGCATGTCTTTATATTATTTTTGATAATTTCTCATTGATCGATAATGCCATTTCATTAATTATTACTGAAGCTTTCAATCCAACTGCCATTGGAGTCGGAGGTTTCATAGGTGTTTTACTGGTTGGATTTAAGCGTGCAGCATTTTCCAACGAGGCAGGAGCAGGATCGGCTTCCATAGCCCACTCGGCGGTAAAGACCAAATATTCGGCATCGGAAGGATTGGTGGCATTACTTGAGCCATTTATCGACACCGTTGTGATCTGTACAATGACCGCCTTAGTTATAATTATCTTCAATTTTGGAGGCGCTTTTGAATATGGAGGAGATGGATCGGGTGCCGTTATGATCGATGGAGTATCTTACGAAGGTGCAGGAATTACTTCAAAAGCTTTTGCTCAATATATTCCTTTTTCTAATTTATTCTTAACGGTAGCAGTTGTTTTGTTTGCTGTTTCAACCATGATCTCATGGTCCTACTACGGATTACAGTCCTGGAAATATCTATTTGGCAGAGGGAAAGGGGCCGATATGACCTATAAATTATTATTCTTAATATTTGTTATTGTCGGGGCAGCGGCCAGTATGAATTCTATCTGGGCATTTTCCGATGCGATGATCTTTGCCATGGTATTCCCTAATATGATCGGGTTGTATTTCTTGTTTCCCGTTGTTAAGAAACAACTCAAAAGATACCTTGATGCTATCAAGGCAAATAAAGGATAATTAAACTTAAGATATATGAGATCCCATTTCAAGTTTTCTAAAAAACAACGGGATGGGATTTTTTTATTGCTGTTACTTATCATAGTATCTCAGTGTGTTTATTTTTTTATTGATTTGCCATCAAAGGATATTGCTTTAGATAAAAAGCAATTGGAATCATTCCAAAACGAAATATACGCTTTGCGAGCGGCTGAGGTTGAAAACAGGAAGCCCAAAATCTATCCCTTCAACCCCAATTTTATTACAGACTATAAGGGATATGCACTTGGAATGACCAATACCGAAATTGACAGGTTACTACAATATAGGGGGCAGAACAAATGGATAAATTCTGCAAAGGAATTTCAGAAGGTGACTCTGGTTTCGAATGCCTTCCTCAAAAGAGTTTCGCCCTACTTTAAATTTCCTGAATGGGTAACAAATCCCAAACCTAAAACTGCATTTGTTTACAATAACATTGCTACACCAAAAAGTTATAATGAAAAAATTGACCTTAACACAGCCACCGTAAACCAATTGAGAAAGATAAATGGCATTGGCGAAAAGCTCTCGGAACGCATCATTACATACAGGGATAAATTTGAGGGAGGGTTCATTGCCGATGTTCAGCTTCAGGATGTCTACGGATTATCGCCTGAAGTCGTCGAAAGGACTTTAAATGCCTTTACCGTTAAAACACCCCGGCAAATTACTAAGTTCCATCTTAATTCGGTCACTATTGACGAGCTTGTTACAATTCAGTATATAGATTATGAATTGGCCTACGAGATCACAGACCAAAGAACATTACGAGACGGATACAGATCTTTGGAAGATTTAGAAAAAGTTAAGGGCTTTCCTGTAAATAAAATTGAGATAATTAAATTATATTTGACACTTGATTGAAAACTCCAAAAATAGGTGCTATGAATTTTAACTTTAGTGAAGAACAATTAATGATCGCGGCTTCTGCCAAAGACTTCGCGGAACAGTATATACGTCCGCATATTATGGAGTGGGATGAAGCCCAGACATTTCCGATAGATCTTTTTAAGAAAGCGGGAGCAATGGGTTTTATGGGAGTTTTCATTCCCGAGAAATACGGAGGATCGGGATTAGGGTATCATGAATATGTTATGGTTATCGAAGAAATATCTAAGGTGGATCCCTCCATAGGATTGTCTGTTGCAGCCCATAATTCGTTATGTTCGGGCCATATATATTATTTTGGTAATGAAGAACAGAAAAAAAAGTGGCTGCCCAAACTGGCATCGGCCGAATGGATAGGAGCCTGGGGACTTACCGAACATAATACCGGAAGCGATGCCGGAAATATGAGCACTACAGCCGTTAAAGATGGCGATCACTATATTATAAATGGTGCGAAGAATTTCATTACGCATGGAATAAGCGGCGATATAGCTGTGGTCATTGTCAGAACAGGAGATAAGGGGGATTCCCATGGTATGAGTGCATTCGTTATCGAAAAGGGAACACCGGGATTTAGCTCCGGAAAGAAAGAGGATAAGCTGGGGATGAGAGCCAGTGAAACTGCCGAGCTCGTTTTTGATAATTGCCGTGTACATAAAGATAACATGCTGGGAGGCGAAGGTGAAGGATTTGTGCAATCGTTAAAAGTGTTGGATGGTGGTCGTATTTCGATAGGGGCATTGTCATTGGGAATATCCAAAGGAGCTTACCAGGCCGCATTAAAATATTCTAAAGAACGGGTACAGTTTGGAAAGCCAATTTCGAGCTTTCAGGGGATATCCTTTAAGTTATCGGATATGGCAACCGAAATTGAAGCCTCGGAATTACTACTTCATAAAGCCGCATCAAAAAAGAATGCCGGGGAGCGCATGACAAAACTTGGGGCTATGGCGAAAATGTATGCCAGCGAAGTATGTGTAAAAATTGCAAATGAAGCCGTACAGATACATGGGGGCTATGGATACTCCAAAGAATTCCCGGTGGAAAAGTTTTATCGGGATTCGAAACTATGCACCATAGGAGAGGGGACGACCGAAATTCAAAAATTAGTAATTGCCAGAGATATTTTAAAATAATTCTTAATTCGTAACTGTAAATTCGGAATTAGTAATTATCTTTGCAGCCGAAATTCTAAAAGAGAGGAGGTTAAGACACTATGTTAATAATACCAATTAAAGAAGGAGAAAATATAGACAGAGCGCTAAAGCGTTTTAAAAGAAAGTTTGATAAGACCGGTACTAAAAGGTCTTTACAAACACGCAAGCAGTTTACCAAACCTTCCGTTGCACGTAGAGCACAATTACAAAAAGCTCAATATATTCAGCGCTTAAGAGACGCCGAAGAGATTTAAGAGCTTTCGAGATCATAAATAGTTTAACATCCCATAATATATATTGTGGGATTTTTTTTGCACCCCTCGAAATACCAACATAAAGTTTTGTATTTTTATAGAACATTTTGTTAATACCTCAATATGTCCTTTAAATCTTTTACAGATTACCTTTCCCTGGAAAAGAAATATTCTCCGCATACAATAATTGCATACCAAAAGGACCTGAAAAGTTTCCAAAAATTCAACTGCGAGCAATTCGATGAGGATAACATTAATAAAGTCAATTACGCTCAAATAAGGAACTGGATCATTTCACTTGTAGAAACAGGTATTTCGAACCGGACCATTAACAGAAAGATATCTTCACTAAATTCCTATTTTAAATTTTTACTTAAGGTCGGGGATATAGAGGTAAATCCATTGGCGAAACACAAGGCCTTAAAAACAGGTAAAACCGTACAAATTCCATTTTCGGAAAAAGAAGTGAAAACAGTTTTGGACGATTTCAATTTTGACGATTCGTTCGAAGGCCTTCGTAATAAACTCATTATAGAATTATTTTATTCCACGGGAATCAGACGGATCGAATTGGTGGAGTTAAAAATAAAGGATGCAGATCTTTCGGCGCGAACACTTAAAGTTATTGGAAAGCGGAATAAAGAACGCATTCTACCGTTATTAAGTACAGTATTAGAGACCATAAAAAAATATTTGATTAAAAGAAAAGAGCTTCAGAGTATAAAAGACGAACCCTATTTATTTTTAACAAAAAAAGGAATTAAAATATATGAAACTCTTGTATATCGTGTAATAAATGAGTATTTTGGTATTGCATCTACTAAGGTTAAAAAGAGCCCGCATATATTGAGGCATTCATTTGCGACTCACTTGCTCAAACAAGGTGCCGATATAAATGCCATTAAGGAATTGCTTGGTCACTCCAGTCTGGCGGCCACCCAAATATATACGCATAGTAGTATTGCAGAACTTAAAAAAGTGTATGCCAAAACCCATCCAAGAAATAAGTAATTACATAATAACATTGTCTAACCAAAATCAATGAGAAGATGAAAGTAAACACGCAATCCGTTAACTTTGAAGCAGACCAAAAATTAATCGATTTCATTCAAAAACGAATGGATAAATTAGATCAGTATTATGATAAAGTAATTAAATCGGATGTTTTTCTAAAAGTGAAAAACACCAAGGATAAACAGAATAAAATATTTGAGGCCAAGATCATTGTTCCGGGAGATAGTTTCGTTGTAAAAAAGGCCTGTAAAACATTTGAAGAAGGTGCCGATTCGGCGATCAATTCTTTAGGAAGACAATTGAAAAAACGCAAAGAAAAATTAAGAACATATTTATAGACAAAATTTCTTAAAAAATGTTTTGATTCATAAAAAATATATCTACATTTGCAGTCCGTTAGAAATAGCGGACTTTTTTATTGGAAAAAAGTTAAGAAAAGCCGATGTAGCTCAGCTGGCTAGAGCAGCTGATTTGTAATCAGCAGGTCGTGGGTTCGAGTCCCTCTATCGGCTCATGTTCTTTAAAAAGAATGAATTTTATTGGGGGAGATACTCAAGCGGCCAACGAGGACAGACTGTAAATCTGTTGGTTTCACCTTCGCAGGTTCGAATCCTGCTCTCCCCACATTAATAATTTAAATTCATTCCCGGTATTGTAAAAAATTAAAAGCGGGAGTAGCTCAGTTGGTAGAGCGTCAGCCTTCCAAGCTGAATGTCGCCGGTTCGAACCCGGTCTCCCGCTCTGAAATTCCTGCGAAGGCAGGAATCTCTTCCTTAAAAAACAAGACGGTATTATAGTCTTTAAAGGTTGAGAAAGTAAACACTTTACGCCGATGTAGCTCAGGGGTAGAGCGTTTCCTTGGTAAGGAAGAGGTCACGGGTTCAAATCCCGTCATTGGCTCTTTTAAATTATTAAAAATTGAACACTAATATTATTATATAACATAAATATTAAATTTTAAATCATGGCAAAGGAAAAATTCGATCGTTCCAAACCGCACTTAAATATAGGTACAATTGGACACGTAGATCACGGTAAAACAACTTTAACAGCAGCTATTACCACCGTATTGGCAAATGCTGGATTATCTGAAAAGAGAAGTTTCGATTCTATCGATAACGCTCCTGAAGAGAAAGAAAGAGGTATTACAATTAATACAGCTCACGTTGAATATTCAACAGAAAAGCGTCACTATGCTCATGTCGATTGTCCAGGTCACGCGGATTACGTTAAGAACATGGTTACCGGTGCTGCCCAAATGGATGGTGCTATTTTAGTAGTTGCTGCGACCGATGGTCCTATGCCACAAACGCGTGAGCACATCCTATTAGGACGTCAAGTAGGAATTCCTCGTATGGTTGTATTCATGAATAAAGTAGACATGGTAGATGATGATGAGTTGTTAGAACTTGTTGAAATGGAAATCAGAGATCTGTTAAATTTCTATGATTATGACGGAGATAACGGACCTGTAATTGCCGGTTCTGCTTTGGGTGGATTAAACAATGAAGAAAAATGGGTTAAATCAATTATGGAATTGATGGAAGCCGTAGATACCTGGATCGAATTACCAAAGCGTGATGTTGAAAAGGACTTCTTAATGCCTGTAGAAGATGTATTCTCTATTACAGGTCGTGGTACTGTTGCTACCGGACGTATTGAGACCGGTATAGCAAACACTGGAGACTCTGTAGATATTATTGGTATGGGCGCGGAAAAATTATCTTCTACTGTTACCGGAGTTGAGATGTTCCGTAAGATATTAGATAGAGGAGAAGCCGGAGATAACGTTGGTATCTTATTAAGAGGTATTGAAAAGACTGAAGTTAAAAGAGGTATGGTGATCTGTAAACCAGGTTCTGTAAAACCACATGGCAAATTTAAAGCCGAGGTCTATATCCTTAAGAAAGAAGAAGGAGGACGTCACACACCATTCCATAACAACTATCGTCCGCAGTTCTATGTGCGTACAACAGATGTTACAGGAAATATTAATTTGCCTGATGGTGTTGAGATGGTAATGCCTGGAGATAATATTACTATTACTGTTGATTTACACCAACCTATTGCATTGAGCGTTGGTTTACGTTTTGCGATTAGAGAAGGTGGTAGAACAGTTGGTGCTGGTCAGGTTACTGAAATTCTGGACTAATTAGAAAATGTAATATAAAGTAAAGGTATTTTGATATTTCGGAATACCTTGACTTGTATTTACGGGTTTACCTGCCTGCCGGCAGGCAGGGCTCAGAACTGAGCGGCATATAATAGGTAAATTCGATTTGAAAAAGGAGATTTTTTTGAAGCACTTTTTTCAAAAAATTACGGGTTTAGCTCAGTTGGTAGAGCACTGGTCTCCAAAACCAGGTGTCGGGAGTTCGAGTCTCTCAACCCGTGCTTGGAATGAGAAAAACTTTTTAACGAAGCGGTTTTTTAAAATTGAAGATTAAGAAGGGACGGTTATCCGGGAAAATTCGAAGGAAGTCTCGCGATAAGTTTACACAATAATTGCTAAAGTGTGCAAATAGTTAATAGATGACAGGAATTATAAATTATATAAAAGAGTCCTTTACGGAATTAAAGAACCATGTCTCATGGACCCCTTGGGCAGAGGCTCAAAGCTTAACGGTATTGGTTGCTGTGTTTTCGATTATTTTTTCTTTAGCTATTTGGGGTGTAGACACAGTTTTTAGTAGAGTTATTAAAGAATATTTTAACTGGATTAACTAAAAGGCGGGTGTAATGTCAGAGAATAGTGTTGATAAAAAATGGTATGTTGTTAGAGCTGTAAGCGGGCAGGAGAACAAAATTAAGACCTATATAGAAAATGAGATCTCAAGATTGGATCTTGGCGATTTTGTAGAACAGGTTTTGGTTCCTACCGAACGGGTCATTCAAATTCGTAATGGGAAAAAAGTGCATAAAGAAAAGGTCTTTTTCCCGGGTTATATAATGATCCAGGCGAATTTGAGTGGTGAGATTCCTCATATTATCAAGTCCATTACAAACGTCATTGGATTTCTTGGTGAAACCAAAGGTGGAGACCCGGTACCTTTAAGACAATCGGAAGTGAACAGGATGTTAGGTAAGGTTGATGAATTGGCGGTTCAGGGAGATTCCAATGTAGTCATTCCTTTTATTAAAGGCGAAACTGTTAAAGTTATTGACGGACCCTTCAATGGATTTGACGGGACCATAGAAAAAATAAATGAAGAAAAGCGTAAGCTTGAAGTGATGGTTAAGATTTTCGGAAGAAAAACTCCATTGGAATTAAGTTATATGCAGGTAGAAAAAGTATAAAAATTGTTACATATATAGATGTGTTTTAAGCTTCCAATTTTTAAATCCACATCAAACAAAATGATTAAAAATGGCAAAAGAAGTAAGTAAGGTAGTAAAACTACAAGTTAGGGGAAGTGCTGCGAATCCGTCGCCACCGGTTGGACCCGCTTTAGGTGCTGCTGGAGTAAATATCATGGAGTTCTGTAAGCAATTTAATGCGAGAACTCAGGATAAACCAGGCAAGATTTTGCCTGTTGTTATCACGGTTTATAAAGACAAATCTTTTGATTTTGTAATAAAAACTCCACCGGCAGCGGTACAATTATTGGAAGCGACTAAAACTAAAAAAGGTTCGGGAGAACCTAATAGGGTTAAAGTAGCAAAAGTATCCTGGGATCAGATAAGGAAGATTGCAGAAGATAAAATGGTTGATTTAAATGCATTTACTGTGGAATCTGCAATGAAAATGGTGGCTGGAACAGCACGATCCATGGGTATTAACGTTAAAGGCGGTCAAGCCCCTAATTAATCTAAAAGTTTTTAAAAATGGCAAGATTAACAAAAAAACAAAAGGAAGCTGTATCAAAGATAGATAAGACTAAACTTTATAGTATTGAAGAAGCTTCAGTGCTTATAAAGGAAATTAGTAAGACTAAATTTGATGCATCTGTAGATTTGGCTGTTCGTTTGGGAGTAGATCCTAGAAAAGCAAATCAAATGGTAAGAGGTGTGGTATCTCTGCCTCATGGTACGGGTAAAGATTTAAAAGTATTAGCCCTGGTGACTCCCGATAAGGAAGCAGTTGCTAAGGAGGCTGGAGCCGATTATGTTGGTTTAGATGAATATCTCGATAAGATAAAAGGCGGTTGGACCGATGTGGATGTCATAATTACCATGCCCAGTGTAATGGGTAAATTAGGGCCTTTAGGTAGAATATTAGGTCCCCGCGGACTTATGCCAAACCCTAAAACAGGAACAGTGACCATGGATGTGGCTAAAGCCGTTACTGAAGTGAAAGCCGGTAAAATAGATTTTAAAGTAGATAAGACAGGTATTGTTCATGCAGCAGTTGGTAAAGTATCATTTACGGCCGATAAACTTGCAGGAAACATGAACGAACTGCTTACTACTTTGGTCAAATTAAAACCGACATCTTCTAAAGGAACCTATATGAAGAGTATTTATGTCTCGAGCACTATGAGCCCAAGCCTTGCAATAGATCCTAAAATTTATTAGTAGTTAAAGATTTTATTATGACAAGAGAAGAAAAATCAAATGTAATTGGAGAGTTAACTGCTCAATTAACGGAAAACACAAATATCTATTTAGCAGATATTTCGGGATTAAACGCTGGTTCTACTTCGAACTTACGTCGTGCTTGTTTTAAAGCAAACGTTAAGTTGGAGGTGGTTAAAAACACCTTGCTTGAAAAGGCAATGGAAGCTTCAGATAAAGACTTTGGAGAGTTACCTTCTGTATTGAAAGGAAATACTTCGGTAATGTATTCTGAAACCGGTAATGCACCGGCAAAAGTGATTAAAGCCTTTAGAAAAAAATCGGATAAACCCCTTTTAAAAGGCGCATTTATTGAAGAAGCGATCTATTTAGGTGATGATCAATTGGATACATTGGTAGATATCAAATCCAGGGAAGAGCTTATAGGAGATATTGTAATATTACTACAATCTCCTGCTAAGAATGTAATCTCAGCGCTTCAGTCTGGAGGTGGGAAACTATCCGGTATCCTAAAAACATTATCTCAAAAAGAAGGATAATATAATACGTACGCACTTTTTACAACATATAAATTAAATTAAAATTATTAAAACGATAGAAAATGGCAGATTTAAAAGATTTTGCAGAACAGTTAGTAAATTTAACAGTAAAAGAAGTTAGTGAATTAGCTGGTATATTAAAAGAAGAATATGGCATCGAGCCTGCTGCTGCTGCTGTAGCTGTTGCCGGACCTGCTGGTGGTGGCGAAGGCGAAGCCGCCGAGGAGCAAACAGAATTTGATGTAATCTTAAAGGCCGCCGGTGGATCTAAACTGGCAGTTGTAAAATTAGTTAAAGAATTAACTGGTTTAGGATTAAAAGATGCTAAAGGATTAGTTGACGACGCACCAAGCCCTATTAAAGAAGGTGTATCTAAAGACGAAGCCGAAGGTCTTAAAACTTCTTTAGAAGAAGCAGGAGCAGAAGTTGAGCTTAAGTAAGCTTAACTAAAATCCCATATATGGTTTAGGTCTTAAGAGCTTATCTTTTAGACCTAAACCCTTTTGTGCATATAAAAGTTACGTGCACCCAAAATTATTTTTTTAATCAAAATTTCGTCCGTAGATGTTAGCAATACAAGCTGAAAGATTAAATTTCTCCTCTATTAAAAATAGAACAGAATATCCGGATTTTCTGGATATTCAGATTAAATCCTTCCAGGATTTTTTCCAGTTAGAGACTAAATCAGAAGAAAGAGGTGCTGAAGGATTATATAATACCTTCATGGAAAACTTCCCCATTACAGATACCCGTAATCAATTTGTTTTGGAGTTTTTGGATTATTTTATTGATCCGCCAAGGTACACCATTGAAGAATGTATAGAAAGGGGACTTACCTATAGTGTTCCACTAAAGGCAAGACTTAAACTATACTGTACCGACCCCGAACATGAGGATTTCGAAACCATTGTTCAGGATGTGTATTTAGGAACAATACCATACATGACCCCAAGAGGTACCTTTTGTATCAATGGAGCCGAGCGTGTTGTCGTGTCCCAATTACATCGTTCTCCGGGAGTATTCTTCGGACAGTCCTTTCATGCTAATGGCACAAAGTTATATTCGGCAAGGGTCATCCCATTTAAAGGATCATGGATAGAATTCGCTACCGACATTAACAGTGTGATGTATGCCTATATAGACCGAAAGAAAAAATTACCTGTTACAACCCTTTTCAGGGCTATTGGATTTGAAAGAGATAAAGATATTCTTGAGATTTTTGACCTTGCGGAAGAAATAAAAGTATCCAAATCCGGGTTAAAGAAAGTAATAGGGCGAAGACTTGCAGCACGTGTGCTTAATACCTGGCATGAAGATTTTGTTGATGAGGATACCGGGGAAGTGGTATCTATAGAACGAAACGAAATAGTATTAGATAGAGACACCATTTTAGATAAGGAAAATGTTGGAGAAATATTAGAGGCTAAAGTAAAGACTATTCTTTTACATAAAGAAAGTGCAGAACAAGGAGATTATGCTATTATACATAATACCTTACAAAAAGATCCTACAAATTCTGAAAAGGAAGCTGTAGAGCACATTTACCGTCAATTACGAAATGCTGAACCGCCGGATGAAGAAACGGCCCGTGGTATTATTGATAAGCTTTTCTTTAGCGACCAACGCTATAATTTAGGCGAAGTAGGACGGTACAGAATGAATAAAAAGTTAGGTCTTGATATCTCTATGGATAAAAAGGTTTTGACTAAAGAAGACATCATTACTATTGTAAAATATTTAATAGAATTAATTAATTCGAAAGCCGAGATTGACGATATCGATCACTTATCAAATCGTCGTGTCCGTACCGTCGGAGAACAATTATCTTCACAGTTCGGTGTTGGTTTGGCAAGGATGGCTCGTACAATTCGAGAGCGAATGAATGTTCGTGATAACGAAGTTTTTACGCCAATAGACTTAATTAATGCTAAAACACTATCATCCGTAATCAACTCGTTTTTTGGTACGAACCAGTTGTCCCAGTTTATGGATCAGACCAATCCGTTGGCCGAAATAACACATAAACGCCGTTTGTCGGCTTTGGGACCTGGAGGATTATCCAGGGAAAGGGCCGGATTCGAAGTTAGGGATGTGCACTATACACATTACGGGCGTTTATGCCCTATAGAAACTCCCGAAGGACCAAATATCGGTTTAATTTCTTCCTTAAGTGTATATGCCAAAGTAAACAGCATGGGATTCATCGAAACCCCATACCGAAAAGTGGAGAATGGTGTTGTAGATATTAAAGGCGATCCCGTGTATTTAAGTGCCGAGGAAGAAGAAGAAAAACTAATTGCGCAGGCCAATATCCCGGTCGATGAGATCGGAAAGATCCAGGTCGATAAGGTCATTGCACGACAGGAAGGCGATTTTCCGGTAGTCGCGTCTACCGATGTACATTATACCGATGTTGCACCGAACCAGATTTCATCGATATCGGCTTCATTGATTCCATTCCTGGAACATGATGATGCCAACAGGGCGTTGATGGGATCGAATATGATGCGTCAGGCCGTTCCCCTATTGTTGCCGGAATCTCCAATTGTGGGTACCGGATTGGAACGTCAGGTGGCTTCAGATTCCAGGGTATTAATTAATGCCGAAGGTGAAGGTATCGTGGAATATGTTGATGCGGACGAAATTATTATTAAATATGACAGGACCGACGAAGAAGCTCTGGTAAGTTTTGATAGTAATGTTAAAAAATATCCTTTAATTAAATTCAGAAAGACCAATCAGGGGACTTCGGTTAACCTCAAGGCCATTGTAAGGAAGGGATATAAAGTCACTAAAGGCCAGGTGCTTTGCGAAGGCTATGCAACCCAAAATGGGGAACTCGCCTTAGGAAGAAACATGAAGGTCGCCTTTATGCCCTGGAAAGGATATAATTTTGAGGATGCCATTGTTATTTCGGAGAAAGTGGTTCGTGACGATATATTTACATCCATTCATATAGACGAATACTCTTTGGAAGTTAGAGACACCAAATTGGGGAATGAAGAATTAACCAATGATATACCTAACGTTTCCGAAGAAGCGACCAAAGATCTTGATGAGCATGGAATGATCCGTATTGGTGCCGATATCAAACCCGGTGATATTCTTATCGGTAAGATCACCCCTAAAGGGGAAAGCGATCCAACGCCGGAAGAAAAACTGCTCAGGGCAATTTTTGGTGATAAGGCCGGCGATGTTAAAGATGCTTCTTTAAAAGCATCACCATCTTTACATGGTGTTGTAATTGATAAGAAACTGTTCGCCAGATCCATTAAGGACAAGCGTAAAAGAGCTAAAGATAAAGAGGATATTGCGCAGTTAGAAGAAATATACGACAATAAATTTGATGACTTAAAGGCCGTTTTAATTGAAAAACTTTTTGCTATTATCGGAGGTAAGACCGCTCAGGGCGTATTTAATGATCTGGGTGAAGATGTCTTTCCTAAAGGGAAGAAGTTTACGCTTAAAATGTTAAATGCTGTTGACGATTATTCGCATTTGATATCGGGTAAATGGACGACAGACAAGCATACTAACAAGATGGTATCGGAGCTCATCCATAACTATAAGATCAGGGATAATGATCTTCAGGGGTCTTTAAGGCGTGAGAAGTTTACCATATCTGTGGGAGACGAATTACCAGCCGGGATCATTAAATTGGCCAAAGTTTACATTGCTAAAAAACGTAAGCTAAAGGTCGGTGATAAAATGGCCGGGCGTCATGGAAACAAGGGTATTGTGGCAAGAATAGTGCGCCAGGAAGATATGCCGTTTTTAGAAGATGGAACACCTGTGGATATCGTATTGAATCCGCTGGGCGTACCTTCCCGTATGAACATCGGACAAATTTATGAGACCGTTTTAGGATGGGCCGGACAAAATTTAGGGCGTAAATATTCAACACCTATTTTTGACGGTGCTACTTTGGACCAGATCAACGAATTGACCGATGAAGCCGGAATTCCAAGATTTGGCCACACCTATCTTTATGATGGTGGAACTGGAGACCAATTCGATCAGCCCGCGACAGTTGGAGTTATCTATATGTTAAAATTAGGACATATGGTTGACGATAAAATGCACGCGCGATCCATTGGGCCCTATTCTTTAATTACACAACAACCGCTGGGTGGTAAAGCACAGTTTGGGGGCCAACGATTTGGAGAAATGGAAGTTTGGGCACTCGAAGCATATGGTGCATCGGCAACATTAAGAGAAATTTTAACCGTAAAATCGGATGATGTTATTGGAAGGGCCAAGGCTTATGAAGCCATCGTAAAGGGTGAGCCCATGCCTGAACCGGGATTACCGGAATCTTTCAACGTACTTATGCACGAACTGAAAGGTCTTGGATTGGACATTAGATTAGAGGAATAGTCAGTAAATAAATTCATTATCAACCATATATTATGGCAAGAAGACAAGATAGGAATACAATACAGAGATTTAATAAAATCTCAATAGGTTTAGCATCGCCGGAGTCTATTTTAGCGGCCTCTCGGGGTGAAGTATTAAAACCTGAAACTATAAATTATAGAACACATAAGCCGGAGCGCGATGGATTATTCTGTGAGCGTATTTTTGGCCCCATAAAGGATTACGAATGTGCTTGTGGTAAATATAAGCGTATTAGATATAAAGGGATAGTTTGCGACCGATGTGGTGTTGAGGTTACCGAAAAGAAAGTACGCCGTGACCGGGTTGGGCACATTAATCTTGTTGTCCCTGTGGCACATATCTGGTATTTCCGTTCATTACCAAATAAAATTGGATACCTTCTTGGATTACCGTCCAAGAAGTTGGATATGATCATTTATTATGAACGTTATGTTGTAATTCAACCGGGAAATGCAAAAAATATTGAAGGTGAAGATCTTAAAAAGATGGATTTCCTGACAGAGGAAGAATACTTGAATATTCTTGAATCACTTCCGCAGGAAAATCAATATTTGGACGATACCGATCCTGAAAAGTTCATTGCGAAAATGGGAGCGGATTGTTTAATTGAACTGCTTTCCAGAATCGATTTGGATTCCTTGTCGTTCGAATTACGTCATAAAGCCAATAACGAAACTTCAAAACAACGTAAAACGGAAGCCTTAAAACGCCTGCAAGTTGTAGAAGCACTGAGAGAAGCAAATTTGAATAGGGAAAATCTTCCGGAATGGATGATCATGAAGGCTGTCCCGGTTATTCCACCCGAATTACGTCCTTTGGTGCCATTGGATGGCGGCCGTTTTGCAACTTCAGATTTAAATGATCTATACAGACGTGTCATTATACGTAACAACCGTTTGAAGCGGCTTGTGGAGATTAAAGCGCCCGAAGTAATCCTGCGTAACGAAAAACGTATGCTTCAGGAATCTGTAGACTCGCTGTTTGACAATACACGGAAATCATCGGCCGTTAAAACAGATTCTAACAGGCCACTTAAATCCTTATCGGATTCACTTAAAGGAAAACAAGGCCGTTTCCGTCAAAATTTATTAGGAAAGCGTGTCGATTATTCTGCACGTTCGGTAATTGTTGTCGGGCCGGAATTAAAATTATTCGAGTGTGGATTGCCAAAAAATATGGCTGCAGAACTTTACAAGCCTTTTGTTATTAGAAAATTAATAGAAAGAGGAATAGTTAAAACTGTAAAATCTGCAAAAAAAATTATTGATAGAAAAGAACCTGTAGTTTGGGATATTTTAGAAAACGTTTTAAAAGGACATCCGGTACTATTGAATCGGGCCCCTACACTTCACAGGTTGGGAATTCAGGCATTTCAGCCAAAGCTTATAGAAGGTAAAGCAATACAACTGCATCCTTTAGTATGTACAGCTTTTAATGCCGACTTTGATGGTGACCAAATGGCAGTACATTTACCATTGGGGCCAGAGGCTATATTGGAGGCACAACTATTAATGTTGGCGTCTCATAATATCCTAAATCCTGCAAACGGTTCGCCGGTTACGGTACCTTCTCAGGATATGGTACTTGGATTGTATTATATGACGAAGTTGAGGAAATCTACACCCGACGCTCCTGTAATGGGAGAAGGTTTAACATTCTATTCGTCGGAAGAAGTTATCATTGCTTATAATGAGAAGAAAGTAGATTTAAATGCTTCAATTAAAGTTAGGGCCAAAAATTATAATGATGAAGGCGAATTAGTTCCTCAAATTATAGAAACTACCGTGGGTAGAGTTTTATTTAATGAACAGGTTCCTGAAGTTGCCGGATATATTAACCAGGTATTAACAAAGAAATCCCTTAGAGATATTATTGGTGATATATTAAAGATGACCAGTGTACCCGAAACTGCTGTTTTCCTGGATGAGATCAAAGGATTGGGTTATAATTTTGCATTTAGGGGCGGTTTATCTTTTAGCCTGGGAGACATTATTATCCCACCGGAAAAGCATACGATGATCGCTGCGGCTAATGAGCAGGTAGAAGGGATTATGGCCAATTATAATATGGGTCTAATAACCAACAACGAACGTTATAATCAGGTTATCGATGTCTGGACCTCCACAAATGCGGAATTAACAGAACTTTCCATGAAGCGTATTCGTGAGGATCAGCAAGGATTTAATTCCGTATATATGATGCTTGATTCCGGGGCTCGTGGATCCAAAGAACAAATTCGTCAGCTTACAGGTATGCGTGGATTAATGGCAAAGCCTAAAAAATCTACTGCTGGTGGTGGAGAAATTATAGAAAACCCTATTCTTTCTAACTTTAAAGAAGGACTTTCAATTTTAGAGTATTTTATATCAACGCATGGGGCACGTAAAGGACTTGCGGATACGGCGCTTAAAACTGCCGATGCCGGTTATTTAACCCGCCGATTGGTAGACGTATCTCAGGATGTTATTGTTAACATAGAGGATTGTGGCACGTTAAGGGGGGTGAATGTAGAACCTCTCAAGAAGAATGAGGAGATCGTTGAAACATTAGAAGAAAGAATTGTTGGCCGTACTTCATTATTCGATGTCTATGATCCCTTAACCGAAGAATTATTGGTTGAAGCAGGAGAACATATACATGATGCCGTGGCCAAAAAGATTGGAGAATCTCCAATTGATGCAGTGGAAGTACGTTCGGCATTAACCTGTGAAGCTAAAAAAGGAATTTGTGCTAAATGTTATGGTCGTAATCTGGCTACCGGAAAAATGGTGCAGCGTGGTGAAGCTGTGGGTGTTGTTGCGGCACAATCCATTGGTGAGCCCGGAACCCAGTTAACACTGCGTACGTTCCATGTTGGTGGTATTGCAGGTAACATTTCTGAAGAAAATAAACTCGCAGTTAAATTTGATGGTGTTGCCGAAATTGAAGATTTGAAAACCGTAAAAGGTGAAGATAAAGATGGTAACAAAATAGATATTGTTATTTCCCGTACTTCGGAAATTAAACTTGTTGATAAGAAAACAGGTATTGCTTTAAGTACAAATAATATTCCTTACGGATCCAGCATATATGTAAAAAATGGAAGTGAACTTACCAAGGGTGATGTCGTTTGCCAGTGGGATCCTTATAATGGTGTAATCATTTCGGAGTTTGCCGGAAAAATTAAATATGAAAACATCGAGCAAGGAGTAACCTACCAGGTAGAAATTGACGAGCAAACCGGATTTCAGGAGAAAGTAATTTCCGAATCCAGAAATAAAAAGTTAATCCCTACTTTACAGATTCTGGATAGTAAAGGAGAAGTAATGCGTTCATATAACCTGCCGGTTGGTGCCCATTTAATGATCGATGATGGCGAAAAGATCGGTATTGGGAAGATATTGGTTAAGATTCCTCGTAAATCGGCTAAATCCGGTGATATTACCGGTGGATTACCACGTGTTACCGAGCTGTTCGAGGCCCGTAACCCTTCAAATCCGGCTGTTGTTAGCGAGATTGATGGCGTGGTATCTTTTGGCAAAATTAAAAGAGGGAATCGTGAAATTATTATAGAATCTAAAGTTGGAGAACTTAGGAAGTATTTGGTAAAATTGTCCAACCAGATTTTGGTTCAGGAAAATGATTATGTTAAAGCCGGTATGCCTCTGTCTGATGGATCCGTGACGCCAAATGATATTTTAAATATTAAAGGGCCATCTGCAGTACAACAATATTTGGTTAATGAAGTACAGGAGGTGTATCGTTTACAAGGTGTAAAAATTAATGATAAACACTTCGAAGTGGTCGTAAGGCAAATGATGCGTAAAGTTAAGATTGTTGATTCTGGCGATACAATTTTCCTTGAAGATCAATTAGTTCATAAATCCGATTTTATCGAGGAGAATGATGGTATTTTTGGAAAGAAAATTGTAGAAGATGCCGGTGATTCCGAAAATTTTAAACAAGGACAAATGGTTACGGCCAGGGAGTTACGTGATGAGAACTCAATTTTGCGTCGTGAAGATAAGAACCTTGTTGTTGCCAGAGATGCCAATCCGGCCACTGCAACACCAATACTTCAGGGAATAACACGTGCATCACTTCAAACAAAATCGTTTATCTCTGCAGCCTCGTTCCAGGAGACAACAAAAGTTCTTAACGAAGCAGCTGTAAGCGGTAAGATAGATACTCTGGAAGGCTTGAAAGAAAATGTTATTGTTGGTCATAGAATCCCTGCCGGTACCGGGATGAGAAGCTATGAAAATATCATCGTGGGCTCAAAAGAAGAGTTTGACGAAATGATGCAGGCTAAACAAGAGATGAATTATAATTAATTGTGGTGTTTATGGTTTCAATAAGCATTATTGGGACCATAGTATTGCATATGTAATGAACCCGTTTCAATATTTTATAAACAGAAGCAATGAGTGAGGATAAAGACAAAAAGCCGAAAAAAGGACAGATCAATATTGAACTGGACGAAAAAATTGCAGAAGGAACCTATTCTAATCTGGCAATTATTAATCATTCCGTATCCGAATTTGTTCTGGACTTTGTAAGTATAATGCCCGGGACTCCAAAAAGTAAGGTGAAGTCAAGAATTATTTTGACACCGCAACATGCAAAACGATTGGTTAAGGCTTTAAATGATAATGTCAAGCGGTTTGAAAATGTTCATGGCGAAATTAAGGATTATGAGCGACCTCCAATACCCCTTAACTTCGGCCCCGCGGGACAAGCATAAAGAAAAGCCTTTTGATCTATAATCAAGTATTTGCACTATCTGTTTATTGTATTTTTACTATGTAATACCTTTATTTACTGAATAAAACAATTGAATTCAGCCTTTGGCTGACCAAAATCTCTATAATTTGCTGCGCAAATCTCCGATATTTTGGAATTTCAATACAACGCCCTGCTAAACCAAATTGCTAGTAACAACTAGGAATTAACTAACAGCCAAAGACTGGCATCGAGCAAAACTCAACACAACAATTTGCTAAATGCAATTTGGTCACGTTCTAATTGTATTTTTAATTTTATGTAACTTCGTTACAACAATTTAAAAAATCCAGAACGTAACTGCGTTTAGCAGGGCGTTATATTCAAAGACATAACCAATGGATATTTTTTCAATTTTATTTTTGATGAGTACCATTCATGGAATATTCCTAGCCGTTATTATTATTGCGCACAGTAAGAGACAAATTAATGAAAATATCTTTTTATTGCTTTTGTTGTTAATTGTTTCCGGGTATCAGTTTCGGGAATTTCTTATTCTTCAGGGGTATTTTACCACTTTTCCACATTTAATGGCGGTCTTTGTTCCAGTGCTATATTTATTAGGTCCCATTTATTTTTTCTATGTGAAATTTGCGATCAATCAAGAAGTTAAATTTCATAATAAGGATTTTTTGCATATTATACCTGCATTCATTTGTTTCCTCATTATTTTGCCATTTTATATTAAATCAGGTGATGAAAAATTAGCACTTTTCAATGCTCCTCAGTCAGAAAATTTTAAACTCGCTTCAAACAGAGCTCTTTTCTATGGTTTTATGCTTTTATCTGGATTTTTATATTGTTTGAAATCTTTGACCTTAATCAATAGCGTACACAAACACTTCGATGGGCGTAAACTCAAATCAATTAAAAGTAAAATGAAATGGCTCAAGCATTATACATGGTCTTTTCTTTTCTTCTTATTTTGTTTTCTTATTGCCCAATTAATATTCATATTCACAGACTTTTACCAATATTATGTAATGCTTGGGACTGTTTTGGCATCGTCTATACTTATACATTTCATTAGCTATTGGGCTTTAAAAGAATCCAGAATAACATCAGAAGAGAAGCGTAAACTAAGTTCAACTTTGTCAAAAAGTAAGGCTAATGAATTAAAAAACAAAATCAATATGCTGTTGGAAAAAGAAAAAATCTATGTAAATAGCAATTTGTCAGCAAAAGATTTTTGTGATCAATTTTCAATTAATTCTAAATACCTTTCTCAATTGATTAATAGTGAATACAATTGCAATTTAACATACCTTATCAATTCATATCGAATTGAGGAAGCTAAGAAAATTCTAATCAATAAAGAATATAGTCATTTAAATTTTCTTGGAATAGCTATAAAAGTAGGTTTTAATACAAAAAATACTTTTACCAGAGCATTTAAGCGCCACACAGGGAAAACACCTTCTCAATTTAAAGTTGACGAAACTAATAATTCCATTTCACTGGATCATAATTGAGATTCCAGTCAATATTTCATTTGCTTTGATTTTTAGATTTAATAAACGACAATTCATAAATTGTGGCTCTAATTAATATCCAAATTTTTATCATTGCACTATTATAGTCATAAGGACTAATGATTTAGACTAATTTTAAATATAAAAACAATGTCAATCTCAAAGAATAAATTATTAAATCTTAAGAAAATCGGCTCAACTGTTATAGTAATAACACTCCTTTTTATTTGTTTGTCCTTTCTTAGTTTTCAAGATATGAATAGTCAATTAGAAGGAGATAAAAAGGCAATAGTTTTAGTAAGAAAAATGCTGTATTCTATTGGAGGTGAAAAGATTTGGAAAGAAGCAAAATCCATAAAAGTTGAATTGATTGGATATTCTGCTGAAGAGAAGCATCCTTGGGATGAAACTTTCTGGATAGACTTAAATAAAGCACAGGGCAGATTTATAATTAAAAGCAAAACAAAAAATGAGGAGATAGCCTGGACACCTAAAAATGGATGGCACATGACAGATGGAAAAGTAGTGCCCCAAGATAGTGCTCGTCATTCATTAGAGATGGAATATTGGAAAAGACAATCGGTTGTAGTATTTCATCGTTTGGCAACAGGAACCCCAAAAACCAAAGTGAAAATGGGAGATAATGAATTTAAGTTTCGTGTTTTTGACATGAAGAATAACGAATTTATTGCACAATTTACTGTCAATAAAAAGGGTGAACCTATTAAATGGAGTACTAAAATTGGCGATCATCAATTAGAACATATCTTCGGGCCTTTGAAAAGATTTAATAATGTCTCGCTTCCGATTTGGGGTACAACTTCATCTGGAAAGTGGAGATATGAACACAAGTCAATTTTATTAAGCGATTCATTACCTCCTATTAATTATGAACCTCCGAGAAAAAATTCGGCAAACATATCCAGAATACCTAATTTTTTGGGAATCTTAAATAGAAATAGCCATTTTTAAAATAAATTCGTTAAGGTTTAATTGTGACAGATAGAATTATAAAAGAGAAAATTGGAGGGACAATTGATCTAGAAAAAAACATATGGATTATCCCTCTAAAGGGCAGTAAGAATTAACAAATAAAAATGGACCTGTAATTCTAATTCGTATAAAAATGAAATCAAAATTTATCTATTCAAAGCATGTTATTATTGGGTATATATTAACAATTATGCTTCTTTTCTACTGTAAGGATACTTTTGCTCAAACCAACAATGGAGTTCGTGGAGATTCAATTGCTATTGCTGAGTTAGAAGCTATGGTCAATACCATGGGAGGTATCAAGATATGGTCACAACTTAAAAGCGTTCATTTTGTGCATAGATGGTTCTTTTGGGATAGAGACTCTTATCTTGAAAATGAAATTTTGGATTTAACTGGCCCACGATCCTGGGTAACGATGAAAAATGAAACCTATTCCAGGTTACGAGCATATAGTCCAGAACACAAATATTGGAATGTTATAAATGGAGAATTTGGATACTCAAGTGAACAGGCTTTTAATAATGCAATGGAAAGAGCTCCGTATAGTATCTATCGAATTGCAAGGGCAATAGCTATTGGTGATTCCAACTATATGGTAAAAATTGGTGAAGAAGAATTTCGTGGAGCTCGAAAATTAGAATTATATGGCCCTGATAATAAGTTCCATGGCTATATTGTGCTCAATGCAAATAAGGAGCCATTGGTTTGGGCAACCACTCAATACAAATATACATTTGGACCTATGGCTAGATTTGGAAATCTTTATGTCCCTAATTGGGCGACAATGGGAGATGGTGCTGTCACATACGAGATGATTTCGCTTACTGGAAATAATCAATTACCAGACTCCAAGCTTTTTATTCCCCCTGCTGATATACTAAAAATAAGTAATTGAGTCCTACTGCCAACAACGTGTTTAATTAATTGTTTCCTAAATCCCAAAACACAAACGATAATTCTAAACTAACCAAATACTATCATAGAACTCTAAAAAGCTCTAATTGGTCGATGTGTAAGGCTTAAAATGGATGTTAGACCCACATACCCCCGAAACAACCAAGGACACCAGGGAGGTGTAATACCGCACACTAATTATTTGAAAACCTCAGAAATAAGGAGTGATTTTTCAGTTGGCTATTAACATCAATTTGTTTAAGTTCGTATATACTAACGTTAGCCTTCATTAGAAGAAAGAAAAACAAATGATAAAATTCTTCCGAAAAATACGATACGACCTTATGGAAAAAAATAAAACTGGAAAGTATTTTAAGTATGCCATTGGAGAAATTATTCTTGTAGTACTTGGTATTTTGATTGCTTTGAGTATAAATAATTGGAATGAAAATAGAAAAGTTCAAAC
>PVMK01151632.1_pt1 | contig 31911 bp, 38 predicted proteins | sample 1853481 | NCBI WGS metagenome assembly PVMK01 (sample SAMN08533507, study PRJNA380276) | Marine sediment metagenome, whole genome shotgun sequencing project.
CAGTACTTTTGAATCACTGAAAAAGTTGTGATATCCATTTCATATCACAGGTGTTAAGTTTTGCATCAGAATATCCCAGCTGAGAATATATTTCTGAACTTGCTTACCCAAAGTATAGTATAGAATCCATCAGCTTTATTTTCATTGATGATTGTATATTAGGTATGCGCAATCGCCAAGTTAGCGAAAAGTGCGATTACGGCTATGCTTACACATTACCTAATTTTTGTGGATGTCATCTGCAAATCTGACATAAATGGCCTGTCCGAAAAATGTGGATATCATATGGCAGTGGAAAAAGTTATATGTTGATATGCTATATATCTGTGTTTTTGAAACTCCAAAAAAAGCGGCAGCCTGAAACCGTTTCAAGCCGCCGCTATCGCCTGATCAACAAAGGTTAGTAAGCTTAGCGCCTCCGACTGCTGCCTCCTCCTCGATTGGAGACCTGCCTTCCATACTGGCGCCGATCTCTCTTGTGCTCGCGAATATCCTCTTTGCGGTCCCTTCTGTCCTCGCGACGATCCCACTTATCCTCCCGGCGGTCCCATTTATCCTCGAGACGATCCCGGCGATCTTCCGCTTTGTCTCTTCGAATATTATTTTCCTGGCGGCTGATCTGTCTTTGGAGCCGGGCGTTTTTTTCTGGATCATCGGTGTTTGCCAGGCGGTCCTGCAGATTGTTGAGCCGATCCGCTTTTAATTGGTCATCTTTGCGATCCCGAATGTCTTCCCTGCGGTCCCGTATATCTTCCCTGCTGTCCCGTACGTCTTCGCGACGGTCCCATTTATCTTCCCTGCGGTCCCATACATCTTCGCGGCGATCGCGCACGTCTTCCCGCCGATCCCGAACGTCCTCCCGGCGGTCCCATCGATCTTCTCTGCGATCCCGGCGATCCTCGGCACGATCAAGCCCTCTGCGCGCATGCCGTCTCTCATTTTTATCAAGCCGTCCGTCATTATTTTGGTCAAAGCGTTCTAAGGCGTGCTCTTTCCAGGCCGCTTTTTCATCGTCATTGATGGTACCATCGCCATTGGTATCAATTCGCTCACGCAGCGAAACCCTATTATTCGAAGCCTCCTCAGAATCCTCGGCCAATATAGCTTTGGGATTGGATAATAAAGCCACACACAGCGTCACTGCGGTTAATACTGTCATCAGTTTTGTTCTCATTACCTGAACCTCCGTCTTTAGGTTTATTTTCTGGTTTTTCATATAGCGGGCCTCATCTTTACTTTTCTTAAACACCCCAACTCCCAAAAAGTTTCGCTTCCCTGTATTTTTTTTACATTATAGATTTGATGAATCCGTAAAAAGTCGAATTCATCAAGTGTTTGGTGTTTCGTATGGGGGATGGGTGGAGATTCTTGATCGTTCTCCGGTTATGCAGGCAGCAAAGGGGCGGGCGCCGATCGTGCCTAACATTTTGACAATGCCGCGAGAATATATAAAAATAGTTGCCAGAGACCGTATCTATTTTTCCACAATGTCTAAATGCGGGACGGGGGGATGAACGATGCCGGATATGTTAATTAAATTATATCAAATTGAAGATGATTGGCGCTTTTTAGCGGAGCAGAAAAAACTCGGGATTACCATTCGCAAACCCATTGGGCCCGAAAAACACACCATTGTGAATTGGGTATCAGACCAATTCGGCGCCGGCTGGGCCAGCGAAACCGATGTGGCCATCTCCAATAAACCCCAGACCTGTTTTGTGGCCGTGAAGGACACAGTGATTATCGGTTTTGCCTGCTACGATGCCACTGGATTAGGATTCTTCGGCCCCATTGGGGTTGAAAAATCGAATCGTTATAGGGGAACGGGTAAGGCATTGATGACCGCATGTTTGCTCGACATGAAACTGAAGGGCTATGGATACGCGGTTGTCGGCGCAGTGGAAGCTACTGAATACTATAAAAAAACCGTTGGCGCCTGGGAAATCCCGGATTCATCCCCCGGTATATACAAAACCCGGGTTACGTGACCGCAACTTATTTATTGAAATTTCTGAAAATTTTTAAGGCAAGCAAAATGGTTGGGATCAAATGATAGAACAGATCAAATATGTCTATGGGTCGGGTCAGAGTGCCGTTTTTAAGCATGATTAATTTTTCAACAACATGCGGCATCGGACGGAAAGGGGCCAGCAGCAAAAAGATGGCAGCAATGATGAGGATTGAATAGGGTATCTTGTCAAGAAAACTCCACATGATGATATCTCCGAAGAATCACCGGGCGAAAAGCCGGAAGCTCGATTCGATAAAAAATCAGGCTTGTTTAATTTTTCTGTAATAGGATTCAGAAAGATATATCGCCGCTAACGGGTTGTGACCGGTCACGCGGTCTTTCACGGCCAAAACCGTCGTGGGTGCTTCAGCGTATTTGAAAAAAATTGAATCGTGGCCCACACACAGACCTAAGAGAATGTTTAATTCTGTTTTTTCATGATTCATTAATTTAGCCTGGAAAATGGGGTTGCACATGGACTCGTCCGTGCCCTGATAGATTTTATCCTCATCTTTGATTCCGATGCGGTCCTTTGATGTTCTCCCTGCTTTACAAAGCACAGAAACCACTTCGAACCCACGGCCCTTTAGGATATCTTCCACGATGCTGGCCTCTTTGGAGAGACCGACACAAAAAGCCAGACCCAGGCGCTGGTATTTCATTTTTTCTGCAAACTCATAGATTTCGACGATGCGGGTTTTGGTCGGCTGCATGACATAGGGCCGTTGTTGACGGTTCGCATAACAATCCGCCTCCTGTCGGAAGCTTGTCTGGCAAACTCGAGTATCTCCGATCGATCATATTCCTTGTCGGCTTCGGCGAGAACATCATTATAGACCAGCGTTGGACAGCCCGTTGAACTGAGTCCTTCGGCATCCATACAAACTTTCTTCACCGCTTCATGCTCACAGGATGCACAATCGGGCAGAGGTGTGTTTTTCTTTTTGGCCATAGAGTATCCTTTCCGCTTATAGTGGTTGTCAAAAAAACGTTCCGGTATTCAAACGTTTTTTTCTACAACCCCTTATGCCGCAATTCCGTCATTCGGAACATTATTATGGAAAGCGGTATAAATTTCAAACTATGACACAGTCATTCGAAACGGAGGTTAGGAGATATGCGATGGGGTGTCAAGGATGAAAAGGGTTAGGTCTGCTGAAGTTTTTTTTCAATCGTGGTCAGCCGTTTTTTTAAACTGGCCAGTTCTTTGGTTGAGCTTTGATCACGATGTTTGTGGTCAATGGCCTCGCAAAAAGCACGGATATTTGCGTTGATCGTACTAATTAGCAGTTTATCCTCTGAACTGTAAATTTTCGCCAACATCTCAACGGCAGCACCAAAACCGGAAATATCCTCATCCTGTTGCAATTCATTAACCGGTCTGGGCTTCCAGCTGACCTGAAGTTTATAGGCAGATTCCTGACTGGCCAGCCGGTCCTTAGGAGGGGATTCCGCTGCAGTATACTCCACGCGTACTTTAGGGCCATGCCCAAAACGAAGCCAATCCATGGAACAACTGGTCAACTCGGCCACCTTATATATCCATCCCGGAGGAACGTCATCCCGTTTTCGGGCGGCACCAATATTTTGCCTTGATATTCCCAAATTATTTGCCAGCTGTCCATCGGATTTAACACCCAGGGCTTCTTTCAGCCGGCCGATAATCTCTTCCGTTTCGCTTAATGAACCACTTAAGCTTCTTTTTTCATTTAATTTTTCTTCTTTTTCCATGTTGTGGCTCCAGATTTATCCGAAAACACATTGAGATGAAATGCAAATTTTTTTTGCTAAATATGCAAATTTTAGTTGACAAATAGAAATTAACATATTACAAGCTCACATAAGCCAATCTAACCCTGCGAACTCTGCGTCTCGAGCGGAGAGGGTGTGAAACAATATAATTATTAATTAGGTAACAAATTTTTGGCTCTTTGGCAAGTTTTAATTGACACACGTGTAAAAATTTTTGCCGGCAATTTTCACCACCCCCTGCCGTATTGCACGGATGTGCGGCATTAACAACTCATTTGAAAGGAGGAAAAAATGTTAAATCGTAAAATTTTTATTGCAGTGCTTGTGGTGCTTTTGGTTGGCTGGATTAGCGTCATAAACACAGTTGCCGCGGATGCAACAACAATCAACATTAACACCGCTTCCGCCGAAGAACTGACGCAATTAAAAGGCATCGGTTCTAACCATGCAGCTAACATCATTAAGTTTCGCGAAAAAAACGGCCCTTTTAAATATCCGGAAGATTTAACGCAGGTCCCGCGAATCGGTCAGAAAACATTTGAAAAAAACAAGGATAGGATCCGCGTCGAATAGAAAGCTGAAAGTAAAACCATAGCAGGGTCGGCCACCACGCCCGCCAAGCGAGACCGCAAGACAAAGCGAGCATCGCGCGTCGTAGCTCTCCAGAGTGAAGACGGGTTTATCGCGCCATAGCTTCGCGACGGCGGACGGGCTGGGCCGACCCAAATCAAACTCACAATCAGGAATTAAACCTGCAAACAATAAATCGCTTTTTATTTGAAAAGGAGGATAGAAAATGCCTGATAAAATTAGCAGCTATAAAGATTTGAGGGTTTTTCAGAATGCAATGAATGTCGCCATGAAAATTTTTCAGTTGACCGAGAAATTCCCACCGGAGGAAAAATATTCTTTGACCGATCAAATACGGCGCTCTTCCCGATCCGTTTGTTCTAATATAACCCGCGCCTGGCGAAAAAGGCGATTCAAAACACCTTTTATTGCTAAATTGAACGATTCCGAAGGTGAGGCCTGCGAAACACAGGTATGGGTTGAATTTGCAAGACAATGCAAATACCTGGATGATGACGCCTGCAAAGATCTGGACTCAGCCTATGACCAAATCATGGGGCAGCTCGTGAAAATGATGAATCAACCGGACAAGTGGCTGATAAAAAAGCCAGCAGAGCCGGCAGCTAGTTAGTTGAGCAGTCGGGGAGTTTTTCCCGTCATGCCCGCGCAGAGCCTGCCCCCGTGAAGATGGGGGCGGGCATCCAGCTTTTTCAGCAGAACATTTCTGGATTCCCGCCTACCAGACTGGGTCGTAATTCAAAAAAGCGCATAAATTCTGCCCGTCATGCCGGACTTGATCCGGCATCCAGAAACGTAAGCCTTTGAAAAAACACTGGATTCCGGGTCAAGCCCGGAATGACGAAGACGTTGTGCGGCATCGTCCTGCCAATTGTGACACAGTCTGCTACGCGGGAATGACAAGCTTTGAATAAAAAACTCCCCGACCCCTGTGTTAGTTACCCTCTTGACGTTTTAACGCTATAACGTTATACTGTTATAGCGTTAAAATATTTTTGGGAGGCAAACCATGGCAACTGGAACAAAGCGAGCAACTATTTATATGGATTCTGAGCTCCATCGCGCCTTGCGAATGAAGGCAGCTGAAACATCAAGTTCGGTTTCTGAAATTGTTAATAATGCGGTCAAGCTGGCACTGGCTGAGGACGCAGAAGACCTGGCTGCATTTGAAGAACGTGCAAAGGAACCGCTGGTTTCATTTGAAGATGTATTAAAAGAGCTCAAGCGCAATGGCCGAATATAAAATCTTTTTTAAACACTCCGCAATAAAAGACCTCGATCCAATCCCTAAAAAAGATCTGCAGCGCATTATCGGACGCATCCAGCTTCTAAAAAAAGATCCAAGGCCGTCGGGTTGTGAAAAACTCTCCAACCAGGAGCGCTATCGCATCCGGCAGGGAAACTACCGTATCGTTTATTCCATCCAGGACGATCAATTCACCGTCTGGGTCGTCAAGATCGGCCACCGCCGAGATGTCTATCGCTAAATAGATTGGAGGTCACAAATTGTGACCTCCAGAAATCAAACAAATTTTAACTAAGTTGAAATAAAGAGGGAAAGGTTATGCCGATTATAGTACCGATAGAAAGAGTTACTGAAAAAATATACCTTATCAGAGGTGCGAGGGTCATGTTGGACAAGGATTTGGCAGAATTATATGGAGTAGAAACAAAAGTATTTAAACAGGCAGTAAAGCGTAATATCAACCGCTTCCCGGAAGACTTTATGTTTGAGTTGACTGGTGACGAATTTAAAAACTTGCGGTCACAATTTGTGACCTCAAGTTGGGGAGGACTTCGATACGTTCCAATGGCTTTTACGGAGCAAGGCGTCGCCATGTTTACCCCGTTAAATGCAATGCCTATTTAACTGGGGCTCTCCAGTGTGCTAAAAAGTGATAGGACTGTTCAAGTTAATATCCAGATTATGCGCGCGTTTATTAAAATGAGGCAAATGTACATCGGTCACGAAGATTTAAAGCGTAAAATCGTTGCCATGGAAAAAAAGTATGATGAACAATTTCAAATTGTCTTTGAAGCTATAAAGCAATTATTGGAGGAAGATGAGAAACCGGAGCGAAAAATTGGTTATGTAAAAGAGCCTAAAGCTTCCTCCGGTAAAAAGACAAAAAAATAATTTTAATATTTGACTGTATGAACTTGACTTGGCAAGCATGTATTATGATATCTGTATGGTGGTCAAAGTTTGGATATTCTCAATCACAGGTTGATGCCAATATAAAATGCTGGCAGATTTATGGAAATTTAAATTTTTGTGATTACATTACATATCTAAAGTTTAGCGCAATTTGTGATATTTTATATCACAGGTTTTCAAAGGCGTGATTTTTTAAAAGTGCTCTCAATATATCTCACCTTGATGTCACCTTGAGATAATGGCAATATCCAAAAACTATCGGCTCTTTCCAAATTAATAGCTGAAAATTCATATGTATAAAATTCCAGAATTATCCAACAGAGTGGAATTTCTTCTGCATTTATCCAATAAAAGAAAAAATCCCCCTCACTCACTAGTTGGGCGGCACATTAGAGAGGGACATAAAACACTGAAAAGAGGAGGAGAATTCAATGGTTGACATTTTACCGACGATAAAAGCAGCAGCCGTACAAGCGGAACCAGTTGTGCTTGACCGTGAAGCAACTGTTGAAAAAGCTTGTCAACTCATTTTGGAAACGGCTGCAAATGGCGCACAGTTGATAATATTTCCCGAACTGTTCATTCCTACCTATATTAACGCTGCTGTTTGGGGACGTGGTCTTGCTAGTTTTGGTACAGCAAATGCAAAACGGGCGTGGTTACGGCTTTGGCAAAATTCTGTGGAGATTCCAAGTCATACAACCGATCGTCTAAGCAAAACGGCACGTGATGCAAACGCTGTTGTTGCTATTGGATTGCACGAACGGGAATCGAAAAGTAGATCACTCTACAACACCCTTCTTTTTCTTAACTCAGATGGAACATTGCTCGGAAAACATCGCAAACTGATGCCGACCAACCATGAACGAATGGTTCACGGCCGAGGTGATGGAAGCACTTTGCGGGTATACGACACGCCAGTTGGGAGGGTTGGCGGTCTTATTTGTTGGGAAAACTGGATGCCGTTATCCCGATTTGCATTGTATAGTCAGGGCGAGCAAATTCATATTGCACCAACTGCCGATGATGATGAACGCACCCTGATTAACACACGTAATACAGCCATTGAGGGTGGAGTGTTTGTTATTTCTGTATGCATGGTTCTTCGCAAGGAGAGTTTTCCAAAGGATTTTGAGTTCCAACAAGAGCTTGAGGATGCCGGAGATTATTTACAAACGGGTGGCAGTGCAATTATTGGCCCAGACGGAAGCATTTTGGCTGGGCCTTTATGGAAAGAAGAAGGTATTCTCTATGCAGAACTTGATCTGAATCAAGTGGTTGAGCAGAGCCAGCTTTTGGATGTGGCTGGACACTATGCTCGCCCGGACGTGCTAAGTTTACACTTGAAGGCCACTCCGCAGAACGTTTTGGAGAAACCGGCCAAGCATACATAAAGAAGGGATGCCGCCTAACAAACCGGCTGAAGCTGACGCGAGGTTACCTCGCGGCTACTAACTTTTGATTTCTCCAACATATCGCAAATGAGCCTAAATTGCAGATATCTCTTATAGTATCTGTACAAAATTTGACCTTTAAAAACTACGGATACTGTAGGCATCTATACAGAATTGACCGACCTTCAAAACTTGTGACATCAAATTGCGATATATGTAGTTTTACCAGAGTTGTGATTACATCTACATATCTGTAGTCTGCTGAGATTTGTGATATTTTATGATATCAAAAGTTTTCATAGGACTGGTTTTCAAAATATTCTCAATAAGTTGGTATTGCGAATTTTCTTGACATTATTTAATGCCGATCATATTTAAATTTTAACATTGTTCTCATTTGGGGGGTTGAATCTCACATTTATTGTTTGTTCTGGTAAGTTCTTTTCTACTATTCCTGCTCACAGCTGAATTGATTCTCTACCTCTTAACATTTTTCCACCTAAAAATGATGCTGGTTTCCATTAAGCTTTAACCCAAAAGTGAGTTAACGATTCAGTGGAGAAACCACTCAAATTGTGCATACCGCGCTCCGAACAGGATACATCTTCTGTTGGGAGCTAAAATCCTATCTTCATTTCTTCATTTAACCCATAGATACAAATCTATTAAAGGAGGCGCTACTATATGGCTAAATATATTTCTCTTGTCAAATACACGGCAAAGGGCATCGAGAACGTCAAAGAAAGTCCAAATCGACTTGATGCGGTCAAGCAACTTTGTGAATCCATGGGTGCAAAAGTGGAAGAGTTTTATCTGACTATGGGTCGATATGACATTATAATGATTACGGATGCGCCAAACCCTGAAACCGTAACGAAAATTATTCTCACAATAACATCTGGAGGAGCGGTCAGCACCGAAACGCTCCATGCTTTTCCAGAAGAAGAATATCGAAAAATTATTTCCGAACTTCCATAGAGAGTGTTAACGGCAGGGTCAGCAATGGCTCTGCCTTTTTTTTGTATATCAACATCTATTCGCAACTGAGCCTAAATTGCAGATATTAACAATGAAAACCAAGTATCTTGCGTCCTCATTTTTTCAGATACTGTAAACATATACAAACTTTTAGAGGCATCCGGAAACTTGTGATAACATAATGCCAATCGAGGTTTTAACAAAGACGGACCTGTCCGGCGAAGTCTTGACGAAGCTGGAAACTTGCTAGAGCTAAGACGGAAGCTTGCGCAAAAAGGGCTGTGAGAAAAATAACAAATTATAAATTCCAAATTCCACAATCTAAAAGCCACAAGCCGCATCCTCCATTCCTCAATCCGAAATCCGCAATCCAAAATCCAAAATCGAGTTGCCTTGAACCCTTCACATTTATGTCAACTTAAAACCCCGCAAAGCCGTCTTCCAATTTGAGTCGTTCAATTATTTAGGTTTAAGTAAAAAACCGAAACCAGAGCTCCCCTGATCCATGAGCCATTAAATGAGGACACCGCACATGCGAACAACATTGATCGATTTTATCGTTCTTCTCATTGCTGTTTTGCTGATAAATCAAATGGCATTTGGTTCGCAACCCCAGCCCCAGAGCAATCGCCTGATCGGCCACGGTATATCAGAAGGTGCGGTCGGGTTTGGCAAAGCCTTTGCGCTGGCCCGGGATGCCGGCCTGGAATTTATTGAACTGCCCTTAGCCTGGGATAATCATCGCTCCCAGATCCGGCATATGAATTTTATGTGGCTGCATGATGTTCCGGATTCAAAATTAAAGGAATTTGAATTTAATCTCAATGATTTTTCAGTTGACGATAAAACGCGCCAGGACGGCATCCTTGATCCTAGCAAAATTTCAAGCCTTATCCTTGCCGATCCCGCTGCGGTTCATAACAAGAAACAAGGAATTAGAACTGTCTGGCTATCCGACTTGATCTTTAAATAGAAGCCGTCTCAGTCCGATTTTTTTTCTTAACTAATCTGTGTAATCTGCGCCTGCCCAGTTGAATGCCGCTCTGCGGCCAGCCTTTGGCGGATTCAACCGGGGTAATCTGCGGATAAGCAAAAGCCCCATTCCGCATTCAACATTCCGAGTTCTAAAATCCAAATTCCCCAATGGAGTTGACCTCTGGTCCCGACTCCGCACTCAGCTTGCCCGGTTGAATATAGCCTAACGAATCCCTATTTTATGAAGGGATTTATCCGCTATACCTGATCGGTATATGGTTTTACGTCTATAGCTTACTTAACATGCTGTCATTAAATATAATCCCAACTTCTCTTTAATTTTCATGCAGGATTCAGGTTTTAAATTGACTGCCCAACAGCATTGGACTACATTGCTACGATATGGAATGCCTCAAAATAGATGAAATTATCAGCAATCCTGATTTAGCCAAATACCTCATCACTTTTACTTCAGGTCAGACAATTTTTTTGGAAGGTGATGATTCGCAAGACCTCTACATTTTGGTGGCCGGCCAGGTTGAAATTTTCAAGGGGGACAAGAAAATAAGGGACATCACAGAGGAAGGATCTGTCTTCGGAGAGCTGTCCTTTTTCTTAGGGGACAAACGAACCGCCTCTGTTAAAGCAAAGACCCAGGTGGAGGTTATTTGCATACCCAAAGAAGAAATCATGCTCTTTCTGGAAGAATGCCCAACTGCGGGACCAGAAATAATCCGGCATTTATCACAATGGCTGAGTGAAACAACCCAAATGCTTTATGGCTTAAAGGAAGTAAGCGATCAATTGCCCGACGCCGTTATTATGACGGATAAGGAGGGCCGCATCCTTGTCTGGAATTCTGCTGCTGAAAGATTATATGGACGTGACTGGCCCCGCATGCGCGACACCAATGTCGATGAAATCTACGCAAAACCGGACGAATACAAAAATTTTTTAAAAGAGGTTCAAGCCCGATATTCAGCCAAAGAAAAAGTTTTTGATATCAAACACCCCCGAAAAGGCATACGCTGTATCTCGACAAGCTTCACCGTGCTCTACGACGGCCACCAAAACTTTCAGGGTGTCCTCTCTTTGGGACGCGATGTGACCGCAACAAAAAAATTGGAGAAAAAATATAAGCGCGCTTTTTTTTGGCTTATTTCAGCATTTATCTTAATCGGCCTTTTGACAGCGACGATTTTCCTGGGCTATCCGTACTTTTCAAAAGGCCACCAGGTCGTAGATTTAAGACAAAAGGAACTCAGGAATCTTCTGGCCAAAGATTATTTTCTGCTCAATTCATGGATAGCTGATCAGCTTGGCGGTCAAAACACAGAAGCCATAAGTCAAAAGATGAAAAAGTTTTTTAATATTCAGCAGACGACCGCAATTCCTTATACCGGCCTGGTTTTGCTGGATAAAGACAGGAAGGTGGTGAACGCGTATTCAACAAAGGCAGATATCTCTGCCGGCGACATGATCGACAGCAGTTATGCCGCCATAGAATTCCAGGGAAGTGAAGACTCACTTCACAAAGTACTCACTGTTTACCGGACCGAAAAAGATCATCCCATGGGCAAAAAAGGCATCGAGATCGCCTTTGAGCTTTACAAAGACAAAGCCTTTATGGGCTGGCTGGTCTTTCAGATGGATATGGATTCGCTGACAGATACCTATGGTATTGATGATAAGAATTTAAAAAAACTCCATTTTGATAAGCCTTGAGTTATGAGTAACTCTGAAGAATTACAATCCTGCCGCTATGAAGTCTCACACGGTGCTGATGGGGCTGTGACGCTTCACATCCGGGGCCGCATGGATGCTGCCACGGCAGCCGAAACCATTGCCGGCATAAAATCCATTTTGCAGCCCCCGCTGCCCCCTGCGTTGACCGTCGATCTTGAAAAGGTAACCTATCTGGATGATTTCGGAGCGCTGGTCCTGGTCGAATTAAAAAATTTGATGGCCGGCCAAAAAAGCCGGCTTTACCTCAAAAACGCCGATCAAAGGGTCAAAGAGGTCCTCTCTATCCTCAAATACGATGCATTAGGGGAGCCGGATGCATTCACCCGCAAACCTCCCCCCAACATGTTTATTCGCTTGGGCGAAGGTGTCTTTGGTCAGGCGGCAGGTCTGAATTTTATTTTCACTTTTATCGGGTCTGTCTGCTTATCATTGATTTATGTTTGTTTGCACCCCCGGTCGTTGCGAACAGATGACACCTTCTCATTTATGAAAAAAGTCGGCGTGGATGCGCTGCCCGTTGTGGGCCTGATCAGCTTTTTGCTGGGGTTGATCATGGCCTTTATGTCCTCGGTTCAGCTGCAGCAGTTCGGGGCCAACATCTATGTGGCATCCCTGGTCAGTCTGGCCATGGTCCGCGAACTGGGGCCGATTATGACGGCCATCATCGTAGCCGGCAGGTCGGGTTCAGCCTTTGCGGCCGAAATCGGAACCATGAAAATTTCCGATGAAGTCGATGCCCTGTTCACCATGGGCTTTGACCCGACGCGTTTTCTGGTCGTCCCCAAAATTCTCGCATCCGTTATTACGGTTCCCATACTGACACTGTTTTCGGATCTGTTCGCCATATTGGGCGGTCTGGTGGTCGGGGTATTTATGCTGGATCTGACGGCCAATGCCTACATGACGCAAACGTTGAAAACCTTGACCCTTTTTGATGTCTTTTGGGGATTTTTAAAAGCTGCTGCGTTTGCGCTGCTGATCGCCGGGATCGGCTGCCTGAGAGGGTTTCAGGTCAGAGGCGGCGCTGCCGAGGTAGGTCAGGCGACCACATCGGCCGTGGTCAGCAGTATCTTTTTAATCATACTGGCCGATGCAGTTTTCGCCGTCATACTGCGTTACTGGGGATGAGACAGGACTGATGAGTAAAAAAGCCGTCATTCAGGTTAAGAATTTGGTCGCCAGATACGGTGATGATATTATTCTTGATCGGATTTCATTTGACGTTTATGAAGGTGAAATATTTGCTGTTTTGGGGGGCAGCGGCAGCGGCAAAAGCACTTTGCTCAAACACCTTCTGGGACTTCTTCGCCCTGCCTCCGGTGAAGTCATCATTGATGGGGATGACATTTCCGACTGTGATGAAGACGCTTTGCGGCAGATACTCAGAAAGGTCGGTGTCCTTTACCAGAGTGCCGCCCTGTTCGGCTCCATGACGGTGGCTGAAAATCTGGCCCTGCCGATTTTAGAATACACGGATTTGCCCGCAGAATCCGTGGATCACCTGGTTAAGATGAAGCTCAATCTGGTAAATCTGGATGGCTATCAAAATCATTTGCCATCTGAGATCAGCGGCGGGATGAAAAAAAGAGCCGGGCTGGCAAGAGCCATGGCGCTCAATCCTAAAATCCTGTTTTTTGATGAGCCCTCTGCCGGGCTGGATCCGGTCACATCAGCCGAACTGGACAATCTGATTATTCATCTCAATCAAAGCCTGGGAACCACCATGGTCATTATTACCCATGAGCTTGAGAGCATCTTTGCCGTGGCCGGCCGCGTGATCATGCTGCACAAAAGCACCCGGGGTATTATTGCGGATGGCGATCCGAAATATTTAAGGGATCAAAGCCGCAATCCATTTGTGAAACAATTCTTTAACCGTCTGCCCGGAGATAATACCTGAATCTTGCATGAACATTAATGAGAAGTTGAGATTTTAGTAAATGGCAGCAGGGTATATAAATTATAGAAGTAAAACAAAATACCGATCAGGTATAATGGATGAAAATCATTTTATCTCATTAATTTTCACCCTTCGGGCGAGCCGGAGGCTTCCATCTGCTGCGTTACCTGCCCGCCATCGCGAGCCGCCACGTCCGCCATCGGCTGCGCCTCAGGTAATGCCGGGCGGGCTCAGGCGAGGCGGGCGGGTTAAGGCCGAGGCATAGTTCACTATAGCCTCAGCCTTAAGTGCCTTGCATCTGAAAGCCTCCAACTCGTGTAAAATTCAGGTAATACGCTTTCGAATGGAAAGGATGGGCTTTAATGGCCACCCAGAAAACAAAGTTTGCCGTCGGATTGTTTGTCGCCATTGGAATTGCCCTGGCGATACTGGTCACCATCTGGCTGGGCATGTCCCGCTTTTTGCAAAAAGGCCGGTTTTACGCAACCTATTTCGATGAGTCCGTTCAGGGCCTGGATGTAGATTCGCCGGTAAAATACCGGGGCGTCTTTACCGGTCGCGTCGAGAGCATCGGCGTGGCGCCGGATTCAAAACTAATCAAAGTCATTTTAAAATTGGAATCCGGCCAGAAGCTCGACCAGAATATTGTGGCCCAGTTGAAATCAGTCGGAATTACCGGAAGCATGTTCGTCGAACTGGATCAAAAAAGAGAAGGCGAACCGGATCAGTCACCCCCCCTTAGCTTCCCTTCAGAGTATCCGATCATCGCCTCAAAACCATCTGAAATCAGCGGATTAATTGGCGGCTTCGATGAGATCCTGAACCAGATAAAAGCACTGGACCTTGAGGAAATTTCGGGCAAAATTAAAGCGACCCTGGACAATATCAATCAAAGCGTTGATGATGCCAATGTGGAACGCATTTCTCAAACGATTAATTCATCTTTTGAGAAAATGGAGCAAATCCTGGCAGACCAAAGATGGGATAAAGTTTTAGCTTCAGCCGAAACTGCGGGTCAATCACTGAATAGCCTGCTGGACAAAGCCGACCGCACTCTTGCTCGGGTGCAGGGTATCGTCATCGGCAAAGAGGAGACGATTAAAACCGCTCTGGATAATTTTAGCTGGGCCATGGAAAACGCCAATATCCTCTTAAATAAGGGCACATCGCTGGTCAGCGGAACCGATGCGTCCATGTCCGAGCTGATGCATCATCTGGTGGTCGCTGCGCAGAATCTGGAAATGGCCAGTGAAAACCTGAACCAGCTAATGGAACTGCTGGCCGACCACCCGTCACAATTACTGTTCGGCGAACCCCCCGAGGCCCGTAATGTTGAAAGCGGCAATCAATAAGTGGAGATTATCGATGACACACACGAAGATAATTGGGTTTTCCAAACCGGGTGCTTCGCACCTGGTTTCACCCGCAACGATTGGGGCACTTCGCGCCCCTGTCTTTTCCCGCCTATGGCGGAAAAATCCAAGCCACCCGCTGTGCGGGTGGTCGTTGACTCGGATTTTATTGATCGGTCTCGCGCTGCTTTTAAGCGCCTGCCTTGATTTTAAGCAACCCAGCAACAAAATTGATTATTACAGCCTTGAATATGATCCGCCCCGGATGCGCGGCTTTCAGCCCGTTGCGGAAGTCATCAAGGTCGAACAGTTCAGCGTTGCTCCCATATATAACACCCATAAAATCATCTACCGCGACAAGTCATACCAGAGGGCGGCTTATACCTACCACAAGTGGCGCGTGAACCCCGCAGAATCTGTTACCTATTTTTTAGCCCGGGACATGCAGCAGTCCCAGCTTTTTAAGGCCGTTCTGACCCGCAGCAGCAAATTCCCATATGCCTATGTACTGGAGGGCAGCGTGGATGAATTTTTGGAGTCGGACACCGCAAGTGGCTGCCAGGCAGTTTTAGCGCTCAGCATTGTTTTAATGGCGGAGCACGAACCTGACACGGGCAAAAAAATCCTCTTCCAGAAAACCTATCAGATGAGCAAGCCCTGCAAACAAAGAAACCCCAGGGCTTTAGCCGAAGCAATGAGCCTGGCACTGTCAGAGGCTTCAGCAAAAATCATCAATGACGTTTATGAAAATCTTGCGGATCGCAAATAAAATGAAAGCCTCCGCCTCGCGCAAAACTCAGGTAAAATGAAAAAATATTATGAAATATTAGGGCTTGACATGTCCGCCTCGATCGAAGAGGTGGAGCAGGCCTATAAAGAATTGTCTGAGGTTTGGCGCCCGCAAGCCTATCAAAATCTGCCGCGCTACAGGCGCAAAGCTGAGATCAAGTCAAAAGAAATAAACGAAGCCTATAAATGTGTACAAACCTTTCTTCTGGCAAAACCGCCTGCTGAAGATCAAGAGAGCCATGTTCCGGATGGTCAATATCTTTCAGAAACTATCCAGGAGAAGCCAGCGCCTGAAGAAACCATAAAGCCGCAAATCAGCAAACCTCCCCAAAGAAAAACACTGTTATATGGTTTGATTGCCATTGCTGTGGTTTTGGGCGCCCTGGTGTTTTATCAAATTTCAGATCGAAAAAAGCCCGAACAGCAAGGCTTTCAAACAGCTGTCACCGGGAAAGAAAAGCCGACTCCTGCTTCCTCTTCACAGCAGGCTTCAACGGCTCGTCTGCAAAAAGAATCTGCGGCAAAGCCGTCCGGCGAATCGGCTGGACAAAAATATGTGACTTCAACAGATAAACAAAAAATCGCGCCGCAAGTCAAAACTGACTATAACGCCCTGTTGACTGAAGAAGCGCTGAACAAATACAACCGGGATCCGGAGCGAGTCAAAAGGACCCAAAGAGGCCTGATCGCAAATGGCTATGATACGGGACCGCCGGATGGTATCATTGGCCCGCAAACCACCGCCGCTTTAAAACAGTTCGCAAGCGACCATGCTGTTGAAGCCGACGGTCTGTTCGCTTCCGATTTAACCGGCGCTGTGCTCGTTTATGCGGAAGTTGCCGCCACCCATCCGGATTGGCATTCAATTATTGGAAGTGATGATTTTGCGCGCTGGTTGGACCGGCAATCTTATTATCAAACAAGCACAATTCAGATTATAAAAAAATCCGCAACGGCCCGGCAGGTAATTGATATTCTGAATCGATATAAATTTGACAAATCAAAGCCTTGAGCGCTGACCTTTACAGCTCAGCTTGCCCAGCCTGCCCAGTGAAATTCAGAAGACCCTTTCACCGGAGCGGGTAATTAATTTTCAAAATTCTGCAATCGGTTTGCTCAGTCCCCAGTCCTCGTTACTCAGTCCTTAATTTAATCCCCAGATCCTCTGCACTCCGTGTGGAATCATATTTGTATTTTTGCCAACCCGTGATTACCTTAATATTCCCAACTGACTGAAATTGAATTTTTCAGAAAAGAAATCACAGGCTTAAAAATCGTAATGAATTTTTGGAAAGCCTTTTTTATTTGACACTGTAAAAAAATAAAAAGGGAGAAGAATAATGAAAAAAATGGTAACTGTTTTATTAATCCTTTTATTTATATTTGCGTGCAGCAACGACTGGACCAAAAAGAAAGCACCCCCATATCGACCATGGGCAACTGCCCAGGAAGTGCGCTGAGCAGATGATCAGGTCGTCGCCGCGGGAAGGTTACAATGGGCAAAATTCCCAGACCCTGTTTCTCAAATTGAGAGGTGGGGTTTTGTTTTGCAATATCCCTTTCATATATGTTACTCATTTTATAAGCGCATTCCATTGGAATTATTTTGGGGTTCTCTAAAAATCACTTCTTTTAGATCCACGTCCAAAGTGGTTTCTTGGGCAATTGCCTAAAATTAATCGGATGATTAGCTCAATATGCGAAGGAGGGATCGGTGTTTCAGCATGTGCTTTGTGTTTATCCCTATCGGAAAGATCTAAAGAAATTTCGATTTATTCCGCCATTAGGTCTTGAATTCATCGGAAAGGTCATCGAGCCGTATGCCCGGGTATTGGATATCATCGATCTACGTTACGAGTCCAAACGCACCCCTGATTTTTTGTGTCCAGAAAGGGACATGGTCTGTTTTTCGGTAAATTGGAACCGGCGTGTCGAGTTCTTGCGTGAGGAAATTATGTCCGTACCGCCGGATATTTTTACCATATTAGGCGGCCGACATGCGACGGAAGATCCCGAAGGATGGTTCGCCAGCTGCCCGAATGTTGATGCCGTTGTTCGCGGAGATGGAGAAGAGGTGATGGAAGACCTTTGTAAGGGCGTGCCGCTTGAAAACATTGCCGGGCTTAGCTTTCGCAAGGAAAACAGCATTTTCCACAATCCCGTCCGCAGATTGGGGGCAATAAAGGATCAGCTATATCCCAACCGAAGCCTTCGCCGATACACCTATGAAGTAGAAGTACAAAATATCAGCACCGGGGTGGAAATGGACATAGTTTCCTCTTCGCGCGGCTGCCCATTTAAGTGCACCTTCTGTTCCTTCAATTTCAATCCCTGGGGTGAGAAACGGAACTGGTCAGGGCGTTCACCCGAGTCCATCGTAGAGGAGCTTGCTCAGATTAAAGCGCCGCTTGTTGGTTTTACCGATGAGATATTCACCTATGACATGGATCGTGTTGATCGAATTTGTGATCTGATTCTGGACCACGGTATTCGCAAGAAGTACATCATCAACGCGCGGCTGGAGATTGCCCGGCGTCCGGATGTGATTCGCAAGATGGAACTGGCGGGATTTGCCATGTTGCTGCTGGGTATCGAATCGGCCCAGGATAAAACTCTGCGCGCCATGCGCAAGGGCTTCAATACCGCCAAGATTCGTGAATACTTTGATGTGCTTCGTCGCAGATCCCTATTGCTGCATGGTTACTTCATTGTGGGCAATATTGGAGAGAGCGTCGCGGAAATGAAGCAGATTCTGCCATTTGCCCGTGAGTTGGGGTTGGATACGGTTAATCTTTCGCTGCTGCGCAACAGTCCGCATTCGGGTCTAGACAAACTGGTCGCGCAAAACCCTGACTACCATTTTACCCCAACCGGCAAGATCTATTCGGACCACTGTCCGATAGAAGAACTCAAGCAATTGCGTCATAACCTATCTAAAGAATTCTACACAAAACGCCAGCACCTTCGCATCCTGAACAAGATGAGGCGGACCGGCCTCCTGAAACTATTTCTTTCTCCTAGCTCTTCACATCCGGCTCGATTCGTTTATTCCCTGTTAAAAGCACGGTTGGCCGGTCACCGGCGCTGAATTTTGCATTGGCCGGTTAATCAACGCCAACTTAATCCTGTTTGCAAAAGATCCGGCTGGGGTTCATATCGTCAGTTATTCAGTTGGAACAAGCCACGACCGATGCTTTGCCTTTTATCTGAAGCATCATCCAGACCTTTGATAGCTCTCAAAAAACGCCTGAAAATCTTAAAATATAGACATTAGAAGATATTTTGCGCACCTATATTTGAAATTTGTAAAAATTTATCGGGACCTTGACATGTCACAATGTGGTATTTATTATTAAAAACTCGAACATCTAACTCGACTTTTTTTCTAATCGGGAATCAAATGATCACAGATAAAGAAATAAGCATAATTGTGTTATCCAGAAAATGCCAATGAAAATAACCAACGAAAAAAATTATATTCTGGTGGAACCCTCAAAAGGAATTGATTTTTGGGAAATAATAGAAGGGATCGGCAAGTTGTTTACCATGGATGGATTCCCACAAAAAAACGACATTTGGAAATTCCGTGAAGGCCCTTTAGTTTTCCTATATGAGGATATTTACAAGATAAAGGATTTCGTCGCCAACTATTACCCCAAATATCGTAATAGACACAAAACGGCGATAGTTGTTGAAAATGGATTTCAGGCCGGGTTAGCAAAGGAATATACTAACATTGTAAAAGACCTTCCATTTGCAACTAAGGTTTTCTCCAAAATAGAGTCAGCAGAAGAATGGATTAAAAAACAATAAGTGGCAATGGATATTTCAACCACGAATAATTCTCTTGCGTTCTTTTCAACTGGGGTTTTCTAATCAATTTTGACCATTTCAAATGATCTTGATCCAACGACAATTGACTGAAGTAAAAGCACGCATTTGAATGCAGTTTAGCCAGCCGTTACACCTTTGATACCTCCAACGATTCGGCAAATATCAAATCTGAAAATTGTTTGGATATTCGATTGAAATCATAACTTTCGAGGCTGAATCCTGACCGTTAAAAATCGCCCTCTATTTCGAGCAAACAACGATCCTATGAGCATCCGGAATTGACAAATTATCTGCTATCAAGGTAAGTTCCAGGTATCCATTTTGTATCAGCAATCATTTCATCGATTTTGATAGTTTGGAATCTCTCAATGTATCTGCAATCAGCTGCTATTGGGATTTTTGGCAAGGAGGTAATTATGAAGATTAAAAGATTAGACGGAACAATAATCCTTATATTTGCTTTCATTTTCCTATTCATTACAACCCTTAGTGCTACAGCTGGCGATCTAAACGTCATTGGCCATAGAGGGGCGGCAGGACTATTGCCGGAAAATACTTTGGCAGGATTTAAAAAGGCTATGGAAATAGGAGTTGATACTATCGAGTTGGATATCCTCCTTACATCTGATAATGAAGCGGTTGTTTACCACGATTCCAGCTTAAATCCAGCAATTACTAGAGATACTGACGGAAAATGGATAAAAAAAAGACAGCTTATTAAAAAATTAACACTATCAGAAGTTCAATCTTATGATGTTGGGAAGCTGAAGCGTTGGACAGTATATGCTGATAAGTACCCGGATCAAAAAGCTGCAGAAGGAGAACGTATCCCGACACTACGCGATGTAATACAGTTAGTAAAGAGAACAGGCCACAAAACGCATTTATTCATTGAACCTAAGTTTTCTCCTTTAAAACCTGAAGAGACAAAGTCACCTGAAGAAATTTCAAACGTAGTTGCAAAGATAATCAAAGATGAAAATATCGCACAGAGGGTAACTGTTATATCTTTTGATTGGAAGATATTAATGTATTTTCAGAAGATTATGCCGGAAGTGCCAACAGGTTACGTCACCATCACAAAAAAGGGTCGTGACACTATACAAAAGAATAGGCCCGGTGCTTCTCCTTGGATGGCTGGAATAGATATTGATGAATTTGATTCAATACCAGAAGCCGTAAAATCTGCAGGTGGAACATACTGGGTAACTAATTATAAGCATGCAATTGGCCATAAAAAAAATATAACTTCAAAAATAGTAGAAAAAGCCCATGCTATTGGAATTAAGGTAATTGTTTGGACGCCTGATTCTAAATCGGCTATGAAGAAACTCATTAAGACAGGTGTCGATGGCATTACCACAAACCGCCCCGACATTTTATTATCTCTTTTAAAAAGGTAAGACGAATAGGCATACAATTTCAATTTAATACCTTAAAAACCAACTGATTAGCTGCTATGCAGCACAGGCTTCTTTGCATTCCTGAAGCCTTTCATTTCTCCAACAATTTCGTACATATCAGCCCCGGAAAAACTTGTGATATCCATTCTCCATTCTATACCTGTACTATTTTCATCGACTTTGATAAATGAGAATTTCGCAATAAATCACAATTTGACATCCTGTTCATTTTGTTAAAATCCAATCTTCAAAAGACAGTTTTATCTATCAAAAGGAGAAATTAAGCATGTCCGGCAAAAAGAGGAATTTTTCAAGGAGAGATTTTATTAAAACCGCTGGTGCAGCCGGTTTAGGATCGGTACTGGTGCCCTTAAGCTCTTTGACACAGGCACATGGCAGCTCTTCAACGAAGGCGCCTGAACAAATGATTGTGCCAAGGCGTCCGTTTGGAAAAACAGGCGTTGATGTCTCTATTCTTACACTGGGTGGTGAATTAAAGATTTCTGACCAGTTAATATTCAGGCAGGCCTTTAAAATGGGCGTAACCTATTGGGATACGCTGATTCGTATGGATGGGGGAAAAAACGAAAAGGCAATCGGCAAATACTTTGCCAAGTTCCCGAAACGACCGGAAAAAAGTGTTCCTGGTAACTAAAGCAGCTACTTCAGATCCGCAAAAATTAACTAGAGAAATTAAATACCTCACTTCAAAGAATGAATACATCGTACGTCGATATGTATTTCATTCATTATGTAAGTGATGTAAAAAAGGATTGACAGATGAAGTCAGGGCCTGGGCTGAAAAAGCCAAAGCTGAAGGAAAGATTCGTTTTTTTGGATTTAGCGCCCATAAAAATATGGAAAACAGTATGCTTGCGGCAGCTAAACTTGGATGGATCGATGGCATAATGATGAGTTATAATTATCGACTGATGGTAAAAGATAAAATGAAAAGAGCAGTTGATGCCTGTGTTAAGGCCGGGAATAGGATTGACAGCTATGAAAACACAGGCGGCTTTCTCGGCAAACTTTTATGCTTCGATCGGGCTCTGAAACTGATGATGCCCTGAAAATGACCGAAAATTTTTTAAAAAAAGGATACAGCGCTGAACAGGCTAAGCTTAAGGTGGTGTGGGAAAATCCAAATATTGCCAGCATCTGCTCGGCGATGCCGAATATGACCATCCTGCAGGCGAATGTGGCCGCGGCCTTGAATAAGAAACACTTATCTGAGGGGTGACAAACAACGCCTGGAACAATATGCTCAACAAACTGCGCCTGGCTACTGTGCCGGCTGTGCAAATATTTGCGAATCAGCGGTCGATCTTGACATTCCGATCAGCGATATATTGCGCTATTCCATGTACAATCACAGCTATGGAGATCGAGATACGGCCACGAGGTTATTCAATGCGCTACCCACAGATATTAAGGCAAATATTCTTAAGGCCGACTATTCTAAAGCTGAAAAAGATTGCCCCCAAAAAATTCAAATTGGCAAAGTTTTGAAAAAAACACATGAAGATTTAACTTAAGCGGGAGCGTTTTGCGCACCCCTATAACCTGTGATATCCATTCTTCATTCTATACCTGTAAAATCGCCAAAACTGTGGTAATCTCAATGTATTGCAAAATTGACATCATCTATTGATACCGGCAGGAAATAAGTAATTAAGCTTTTCTAAACGTTTTAATTCCCGGCAAGGAGATTTATAATGGAATTAAAAAGATTAATTATGGGGGCATTTATAAACTGTCTATTGTTCCTTTCAATCTTATTGATTGCCTGTCAGGGCGTTCAGACGGTTGAACCCCAGGAGCGTATTTCTCTGCTCCAGGGTGGCCCGCACGCAGGAACCTGGGAATCAAGCGATGTTGTTTTAGAGTATCAATATGTTAATCAGCCCGGCATAATTAAATTGAGCATCCAGGGAGAAGCCAAGCGCAAGTATGATCAATTATCAGTCTGGGTGCTATTCCTAGATGCGCAGGGCAAGATTTTGGAAACCAAAACCGTTTTCAATTCCGGTTACCTGGCACAAACACCAAGCGAGAGGCAGCGTAAAGACAGTATTGAAAAAACTTTTGACGTGCCGGTGGAACCCAATCACCTGGCTTTTCAGTCTTTGTTGAAGCTTTATCCATTCGGACGTCCATGAATTGTAATTTTATCTCATCTGATGGCCTCGGGGATATGGCTGAAATTCAAGAAACATTCGATTTTGCCTATGACTGGGAGCTTTTACATCATATTTTCCCTGAAGTCAGAGAAACGTATATTCACAATGTACACCGCCTGCTTAATCCTGAGGGAAGGTATTTGTCAGTATGCTTCAGCGAGAAAAGCCCTGAATTCGGCGGCACAGGAAAATGAGGAACTCTGCAATGACGTCTCCGATTCCCATGAAGATCACTGAACACATTGACGCACTCCAACGTGAAGGTCGGCTCCTGGCGGCCGCAGCGACGCGGGCAGAACTCGACACTCCGATCCTGATGTGCCCAGACTGGCGAATGAGGGACCTGGTCCGGCATGTGGGTGGAGTGCACCGATGGGCCACAGGGTATGTCGGGGACCGACGCACCGAGATGTGGGATGTCGATCTCGACGATGTTGTGGGCACCTGGCCTGACGACCGTGATCTGATCGACTGGTTTCGTGAAGGCCATACGAGTTTGGTCCACACACTCGCATCAGCACCTCCCAATCTGAACTGCTTCACGTTCCTGGCCGCTCCGTCGCCGCTGGCGATGTGGGCCCGCCGTCAAGCTCACGAAACGGCAATACACCGAGTTGATGCCGAAAGTTCTGGCAGCACGATCACCGAATTTCAACCGGCTTTCGCCGCTGACGGTGTTGACGAGCTGTTGTCGTGTTTCGTGACGCGACCGAATCGTGGGCCAAAGGCCAGCAGCCCATGTTCGATCTATGTTCACGCCACGGACACCGGAGACGACTGGCATCTCCAGATCGGCCCCGAAGCCGTCGTAACCTCCCACCGCGGTGGCCCTGCCGACTGCACGATCACTGCGGCCGCCGGTGACCTGTACTTGTTGCTGTGGAACCGTCGGAGCGATGCGGGCATCGGCGTTGAAGGCGATCGAGACCTCCTTGCGCTGTGGCGCAAAGGTGCCCAGGTTAGTTGGAAAAAGCCCAGAAGTTTCACCCCAGAGACCGCACGCTCCTGAAAAGATACACTAATTGCTATTAATCTTCAAAAATCTACCTTTCAAATTTGAAGATATCTCCTTTTTCATCCAACCACAATCGGACCATCGGAGGTTAATTTATTTTCAATAAAAAAATTGCTGCATTCTGGTAACCATTTCCGGTAGCTCGAAACGTCGGATATGAGATCAAAAACAAGATCAGCAGGCTTACTAACACGAAAAGAAAATTCTAAATCGATCATTTTACGAAACAAATCAAAGGAATACTTCGATCGGTTTGTCAATACCCCGGGAGAGTTCAAACTGCTTGATGCGTTTAATCATTTTTCAAGTTGCACTGAAACAGGAACTGCTCTGGTAATAGTATCAAATACGGGGGAGTAAGTCGGACCCAATTGGACAAGTTCCTGCAGCTTCTCATCAGGAACATCTGCATCGATCTTAAAATACATCCTAATCTCTTTGTATCCTCTGGGAACGTCTTCTGAGAGTCCCAGGAAGCCGCGAAGGTCGATGTCGCCTTCCAAGCGCGATTCCACAGAGTTTAATTTAATTCCTTTAGCTGCCGCATGATAGACGATAGAGGTGGTTACGCAGGCTGCCAACGCCGTCAGCGCATACTCTACAGGGTTGGGCCCGTTGTCTTCCCCTAAAAGCAGAGGAGGTTCGTCCGCGTCTAATTCAAACGGTTTGTCATGAATATGGTCCTTTTGTATTCCATAGAAATTTTTTATTGTCGTGCGGTTATATCCCCCTTTTATCCATTTATTGTTTGCGCGAAACTTAAATTTAGCTATGACCGGAGCATCTTTGACAGCATTGATCGTTTCAAACAATTTATCAACATCAACCCCATTTACGCCCTTTTTTTCAGTCATTTTAGCACCTCCCAGGACTTAATTTAGTACCTGATTTCAGATTAAATGATACGATCTAATACTGTAATGGTAATCATTTATTTAAGCAGCACAATCAAGCATCTATGACAGCAAATAATGTTATGAGGATTCGGTATTGACCTTTTGGAACAAAGCAGGTGATTTTGCGCTATAGGTAGAATTAAGAAGGTTGGCTGATATTCATATATCTCTCCAACAATGCCGTATATATCAACTCCCTAAAAATCTTGCGATATTCCTTTCATATCTGTAAAATTGCCTAAGTTTTGTTATTCTCAATTAATCACCAGTTTGTAAGTAAATTAGCAAAGCGCAAGATGTAGTGGTCACCTAATTTTTATTGAATGAGGATTGACTGTTAAAGTCCTCATCTTTGGTTTAGATTTTATGACATTGGACTGTGGCAAGTAGTGCTCGGTTTTGATATTCTCGATATCTGACTACATTTTTCTCGACAATTCAAACTCCCCTCTCATCTCATAGACCTACCACAACGGCCTTTTTGCAATATTCATCTTCATAAAAAGCAAAGTCCTATCTTTTACTCAAAACATTTTTTCTTGACCCCTAAAACCAGATCTCTTATGATTTCCCATGGACTTTGCGATATTCAGAAGCCTTATCTCATCAGTTACAGGTTAAAAATCCGCTAATAAACAGACAAAAAAGACAACGAATCATTCTTATGCTATGAAACGATCAATTATAAAAAGTACCGGCAGGTATGTACCCGATAGACATGTCAAAAACGAAGAGTTAACCGGGTTGATGGACACTTCAAATGAATGGATTGTGAAACGCACAGGTATTGAAGCCAGGTACTGGGTCAGGGAAGGCGAGGATGTCGGGACATCGGATCTTGCGTATGAGGCTTCAATTATAGCATTGGAAAGAGCGGACTGGATTCCGGAGGATCTGGATTTAATTGTATTTGCAACCATGACACCCGATGTGAACGTGCCGGGTTCGGGGGCATTTCTGCAAAACCGGCTGGGTGCTAAAAACGTACCTGCTTTAGATATTCGTCAGCAATGCACCGGATTTCTGCATGGATTGGAGATCTGCGATGCATATATCAGGAGCGAAAAAGCACAAAAGATCCTTTTGGTAGGTGCTGAATTCCAAAGTCGATACTTGGAATTGACAACCGAAAACCGTGATACAGCGGTGATTTTTGCAGATGGTGCCGGTGCTGTTTGCATCGAAGCTGCTGAAACCAGCGAGGAAGTTGGAATCATAACATCGATTCTCCATGCTGACGGAAAATATTCAGGGGCATTGCGTGTTGGATTACCTGCTCGAAAATCCGGACAGGCAATCAGTCCAACCGTAATAAAAAACAAGGAACATTTTCCTTATATGGATGGAAAGACCGTATTCAAACTGGCTGTGACCCGCCTGCCAAAGGTAACAAAGGAGCTGTTGGCAAAAGCAAACATGAAAATTGAAGACCTGAATATGGTTATTCCCCATCAGGCAAATCTGAGAATAAACGAAGCTTTCAGGGAACGGATGAATATCCCGGAAGAAAAAATGTATAACAATATTCAACGATATGGAAATACAACTGCGGCAACCATTCCTATTGCACTTGACGAACTCATGGAAAAAAACATGCTGAAACCAAGGGACACCATCATGCTCATCGGTTTAGGAGCGGGATTGACCTGGGGTGGTGTGATCTATAAGTTAATATAGCCTCTCTTTCTGACTCTCAGAATCGATCCGGAATGGTTCAACCCACATGGTAATATTCAAACTGTAGAATACGGCTATCATTTTACACTCCGACCTATGACCTTAAGGGCGTGGATTGATGATAAAAGTCCATGCTTTTGTTGTTCCTATGGCTATACCAGATATTGTGGGTCTTTATCTTTAGCGAAACCTGCACTATCTCCAACAATTCGGTAAATATCAATTCAGAAAATTCTTGTGATATTCCTTTCATATCTGTAAAATTACCAAAACTTTGTTATTCTCAATATACCCGTATTTGACTGATGACTGAAATTATGGTAATTTTAATCCCAACTTCCAGCCATAAATTTTACAATTACTAGCGTTTCATGATATTTTAATCCAACGCTGTGCTCAACCGGAGCTCAATCTCACACTCAAAGTTAGTTTTCCTAAAATATTCTCTCGCTATTCCCGCTGATTTGTTGAATCGATTCTCAATTTTTAAATTGTTTTCCCCCTGAAATTGATGTTGGTTTCCCTCAAACTTTGACCTAAAAATTTAGAAAAGATTCAATTATAGAGGTATCAACATGTCACAAAAACCTAAATTTTGGGGTATATTAGCTTGTATTGCAGCACTAATAGCCATTTTTATGTTTCTTTTTAACGTTAAAGAAACAAAGGAGAAAGCATGGCAGCTCATTAAACCGAATTTAATAGAGGAAAATGCAGACTTAAAAAATGAGAATGAACGTTTAATGAGCAAAATTGCAGGCCTAAAAAAACAGAATATGAGCTTAAAGAAGTATTTAGATGCATACGAGAATAATTTTATAGAGCTAAAAAATGCTGCCAGGAACTGTAACCGGATTCAATCCATGCTTCCTATCGATCTTCCCGAAGAATTGACGAAAGAGCGCTTTGAAATACGCCAAATTTATCGTCAAATGCTAAGTGAAAAGAAACGCTGGGATCAGTATCAACAGGAACAATACAAAAACATTCTGGAGAGTACGGTAGAACCCGTAGTGGTCGAGAGTCAGGGTTTGAATTTAGAAAATGAAGAGAATATGGAATATTTTCTTGAATTGGAAAGTGCTTTGAAACTGCACAAAAGGCTGATACGGGACGTTCGATTGTTCCACGATGAAATCCAATTTCAAAAAAAAACAACTCCGTGCTCAGCAGTTGTATGAGCTTTATGATCTAAAATTTAAGCTTGGCCCTTTTGCCCGGGAATCAGCTCTAGTAGATGCGTTACAACAGGCGATGAGCGCTCTGAGTGCAGGAATCTATCAACAGGAAGCGGTGGAGGTTTTAGATCGGATCGGTGACGAGTTTACAAAACCCATTCAGCAACTCTACGAACAGCAACTGGCTACCACTGAATCTCCAGTTCCAAACAAATATAATTATAATTTGTACGCCGTTTTTGGGAAAAAATTAATGGATTACTCCGATACCCTGGCTCAGCAATCTTCAATCACTTTAGGACCATCAGCGTTTGGAGAATTGGATTTTTTCAACCGACGATTGTCTGAAAGTTTATATGATCTTTATCAAGTCGGGCAAGAAGAGGCAATCAATTCGACTCATTTCGACCTGGATGAATTAGAGCAAGTCCTACATTCAAGGCATTGAAAGAGGGCGTTCGAATTAGTTGGGAAATTTTGCTTCCTCAGATGAACTTCATGTTTTGTAGATCATAATGGAAATTCGATAAAATCAGCAAAAATGGGCTTGTGTTTTCTGGACTAAAAATACACCTTCACCCCTTTTATAGCATAAGGTCCGCTGATTATTCGCATATTAAATCTTTCAGATAACAACAACTCCGTATATATCAACCCACTAAAAATCTTGCGATATTCCTTTCATATCTGTAAAATTGCCAAAACTATGATATTCTCAATATATCAAAACTTGACGTTAAACTATGATAACGGAAAATCTGAAATTGTTTTGATTATGGGATCAATAGAGGTTTTCAACTGAAGGAGGTCATGAATGGAATTAATCAGAAAAGTATCCAAACCCACCGCTATTTTTTTATCTATCTATATGCTAATGTTAGCATGCCCTTATCAATCCGCATGGGCAGCAATGATAGGCACAGAATCTGTCACAAATGTGGATCGAAGCCAAAGCCCACGTGACTATTTGAACAATCTTTTAGCACGTGAGGACATTCAAGCGGCATTGGTATCTCAAGGCATTGATCCGCGGGAGGCGCAGGCCCGGATTGATAGTCTTTCAGATGCTGAGGTTAATGATATTGTCGATAAATTGGATCAGCTTCCTGCCGGCGGTGTTCTGGGGACCATATTGATAATTGCATTTTTGGTCTTCGCAATATTTGTAGTTACGGATATTGCAGGATATACTGATATATTTCCTTTTATTAAAAAGAAATAGCAAATAATTAGCAGACCCATCTAAATTGTATTTGTGAAAAAAACTATACAATTCGTGTTGACTTTTTTTCACAATAACATACGATAGCTCTTAATACTAATGAGCTAACAACTCGAAATTAAATGATAATCGTTTTAAATCTAATGTTTGCATGATTTTTGCTTTATTTAGATTGTTTATTTTCTTTAACTGGCAAAATATTGCCGTGATATTGAAGGAGAAAAATCATGATTAGGCTGCTTGCAATCGCAAAAGCTAAAAAGCAAATTCCTTTAAAAAAATTTCTTTTGGCCTTTTTTGTATGTGCCTTTGTCGTTACATGGATTGGCATATCCACCATACAGGCTGATGAGGATGATCCTGCCGATAACATGGATAACACTGAGTTGAGCTTTCAGAATGCCGCACAGCAGCAACGTACAAAGAACGTTGCGATAAAGGCTGCATTTGAGGATCCGGACGTAATTAATGCGATATCAGAAGCAAAGGAAAGTGGAGATTTTGAAGCGGCCAGGGTCCTGATTAAAGAAACGGTGGAGCTGATTACCAAAGATATTTTAGATATGCGAGCTGAGGGCAGAGGCTGGGGCGATATCCTGAAGGAATTAGGCCTGCATCCCAAGTACGCGGGTCTGGGTCATTTCAAAAATAAAGCGAAATATGGTGCCTATTATCCAGTGCAACACCATATGAAATCTGAAATTAAAGCGGCTACAGCCCGAAGCTACAAAGGAGATAGCATGAAGGGACACGGCATGTCTGACTCTGCTTCGAATGGCAAAAAATTTGGTTTTTCCAAAACAAAGCTAGCCGGTCAAGCCTACAGCGGTCAGAATAAAAATCGAGGTCTTGCCTTGGGTCATAGCAAGGATAAAGGTGGCGGTCACGGCGGTGGTCGTGGAGCTGGAAATAGTGGTGGCCGTGGGGGAGGAAAAAAATAAAGAGTTTACAAGATTAGGATTCAGTGATTTGGCCTGGTTGATGCCCAGGCTGTCCACATAGCGCCAGAAAGTGCTGGCCGCCGGAAGCCGTGTGACTGAGAAAAATCCGCACAGCATGGCGTCGATGCGCACATAGACAAAGTGCCAGATTCGATTAAAGCCGATAAACAGTAGCATTAATATGCCGACCATCATCAAATAGTGACCCCGTTTGGGGTTACGCGATGGTTTCTGATAAGCAGAGTCAAAAATTTTATGGAAATTGACCAGATCGAAAAATTTAATCAGTGCCAAAAGCCCGCCAAATGGGCTCAACCGCTCGGTGCAGGTTTCATATGCCGTGGAAGCAGTGATTTTTCTGGCCTTAGCGCGCTTTTGACAAAACCCTTTACGACTGCGGTTTTTCCTGTTATTGTTTTTTCGTCTTTTTACCATTTGGGTACCTCCTGTTATAGTGTTTATGGTTTGGCAAAACCCTTGCTATAACAGGTTCCCAAATGGTTTTTTATTTTTCAAGATCTATTTGATGCAAGATCGAGGTACTAATCCTAGCATAACAAGCCAGTGGAGCTGACGGCGTGTATATCGCGGTTTTTCGAAAATCAGTGCAGGTTTGATACTCATATGGGCCGCAGCTCACTTCCGCGTTATGTAGTGAGAAGCCTGAGGTTTATGATTAATGTTGAGCGATATCGTTGAAGGTATTCTAAAATTTCTTTTTCACATATTTTTTGAAATAATTTGTTTCTATACTGGCGAAATAATTCTCTATGTTCTCACTGGTGGACGAAAGAAACCCAGATGGAATTATTATTCTACCGTATCTCCTTCAAAATTCGTGATCTTCACTGAAATAAGTGAGTGGATAGGAATAGTATTTTGGATTTTTATCTTTTTTTGGATATCCAAGACTTTCTTTTAAACAGTATTTCAATTTACTTTTTCTTACTCAACATTATCAACTACATAACAAAGGGATGGAGCTGACAGGAAGAAACCCAGGCCTAAATCGAAAAGGCCTTTGGTAATCGAAACTCATCAGGCCTGCAGCTCATCCCAGACGTTCGCCATACTAATAGTGTTCAAGGATTAATAAAATGGACTACGATAAAGAAAAAGTTGATGAATACACCTTAGCCCTTCTATATTTGGTTACCCATGAAAGAGAAGAAGGTTTAGGGGCAAGGGCATGGAAGGGTTTTGATTGGGACACAATGAACCGTCTTCATGAAAAAGGCCTTATTACGAACCCTGTAAGCAAAGCGAAATCTGTGGGCATGACCGAGCAAGGCTTTAAGAAGTCGGAGAATTTTTTTATAAAATTTTTTATGGGGAATTAGACCGCCTCCGGCGAACAAACCGCTGCACCTGACCGGAAGAAGCCCGCGAGTTTATCGTAAAAGGCTGTGCAGGTTCGGAAGGTCCTGTGGCCGGCAGGTGAGCTCCACGTTATGATTCTTAGAAGAAAATAAAAATGGATAGGGAACAAATTGAGTTCAATGTATTATTCAGAAATCCAGTCTATCCTGTTATCGTAATTTCTGAGGATAGGCTCATGGTTGCTACAAATATTAAGGAATTGGCTGAAAGTTGTATTGCCTTAAAAATACCAGAAGGTGAAACTGTTATCAAAGCTATTGATTCATCCGCCGAAGAGTTTTGGTATTCACCAGATAACTTTGCAATTGCGCCAGGATTTGCATTTAAAAAATGGACCAAAAAGCAAATAGTCGAATTGTATAACAGCAGTTCAAATGCAAAGAAGTCAGAAGAAAAGTATCCTCTAAAATCGTTATCAAATAAGAAGCTTTCACGGATTATTGGTGACATATGTAAGTTGTTGAAATCATAACCAACCAGTGGAGCTGACGGCGTGTAGATCGCGGTTTACCGTAAAGGCCATGCAAGATTGGTATTCATAT
>PVMK01132819.1_pt1 | contig 31904 bp, 19 predicted proteins | sample 1853481 | NCBI WGS metagenome assembly PVMK01 (sample SAMN08533507, study PRJNA380276) | Marine sediment metagenome, whole genome shotgun sequencing project.
CATCTCGGTACTCTGCAGACGGTTGGTCAGATTGTTGATTTCCTGGCGAGTGTTACGGGCGCCACTGAGCCGGCGGTAAAAGTCGAAACTCCGTTCGAGCTGCCATCGGTGGGCAGTGGTGTCGAACGTAAAGTTCTTAAGGCGGTGCCGCTGCAAGTTGGAAAGGATCGTGATTCACTTAACCTGCCGAAAGGCTCTGTAGTCTGGGTCAGCGATGATGGTTCGGCTTTGACGGAGGCCGTCTGTCAACAGCTGACAATACGAAATCTGGTTGCCGAGAAAATTGATTTTGATCAGCTCGACGCCCTGACGCCACCTGAGCAACTGGCCGGTCTGGTTATCCTGGCTCCGCAGGCGGGAGTTGATGATCTCTTTGTGCAGAACGCCTTTCGTTTAATACAACTGGCGGAACCGGTTCTGAATGCCGTCGCTGAAAAGGCCGGGGCTGTCATGGCGACGGTGTCACATCTGAACGGTCGCTTCGGCCTGCCAGCCAGCGGACCGGTCAAGGATGTCCTCTCGGGTGGTTTGGCCGGACTGGTCAAGACCGCCGGGCACGAATGGCCCGAAGTCACCTGTAAGGCTTTTGATCTCTCTGCGGAAACAGGCAATATAGACAAGACGGCTGAAAGGCTGGTTACAGAACTTTTGGTCGATGGTGTGCAGGAAGTCGGCTTTTCGAACGAGGGAATGTTCACCCTCAAGCTGGTTGACGAATCACTGGCCGGCGAGTCACTCGAGTCGCCGGTAAGCTATGGTGACGTGGTGGTGATCAGCGGTGGTGCCCGCGGTGTGACTGCCGAAGTGGCGATTGCCCTGGCGGCTTCCAGCCGGGCGACCTTGTTACTGCTTGGTCGTAGTGATGCCTCGCAGGCGGAATCGGTCTGGCTCGATGGCTTGACCAGTGAGGCCGAGATCAAAAAGGCGGTGATCGCCAATGCCGATGGGCCTCTCAAGCCGAGAGAGATCGGTCAGAAGTACCAGAAGATTCTCGGCAACCGTGAAATCAGGAGCACCTTACGACGCATCAGGGAAGCCGGTGGCCAGGCCATCTATCGTTCCGTTGACCTGCGTGATGGCGATGCGGTTGCAGCTGTCATTAAAGATACTCGCGAAGAATACGGTCCGATCAAGGGCTTGATTCATGGCGCTGGAGTCCTGGCGGATCGTCTGATCAAGGACAAGACGTCTGAGCAGTTTGAGCAGGTCTACAGTACCAAGATAGAAGGTCTGCGTAGTCTGCTGGCGGCTCTTACTGAAGACGAATTAAAATTCATGGTGATGTTCTCATCGTCGACCGGTCGTTACGGTCGTTCCGGCCAGATTGATTACGCCGTGGCGAACGAAGTTCTCAACAAGGTCGCTCAGGAACAGGCCGGATTGCGTCCTGACTGCCGCGTGCTTTCCCTGAACTGGGGCCCCTGGGACGGTGGCATGGTCACGCCGGCCCTGAAGAAAATCTTCGCCGAGGAAGGGGTCGCCGTCATCGACCTCAAGGCTGGTGCTGATTACCTGGTCGAAGAAATTGCCACTCCGCCGGGTGGACCGGTAGAACTGGTGATTCTCGGCGGTAGGGAAGAAGCTGCGAGCGCCAGCCCGGCTCAGGAGCACGATAACATCTATGTCTCCAAAGCTTTTGACCTGGATGTTTCCATTGAGCAGTACCCGTTCCTCAAGTCTCATGTTATCGATGGCAAAGCGGTTCTGCCGATGGCGGTAATTATTGAGTGGATGGCACATGGCGCCATTCATAACAATCCTGGCTTGCGCTTCCACGGCTTTAATGACCTGCGTGTTCTGAAGGGCGTTACTCTGGAGCAGGGTCAAACCCACACCTTGCAGGTGATGACCGGCAAAGCGTTCAAGAGTGACGGGGTCCATGTCGTGCCGGTGGAACTTTCCGGAGTCACGGCCGGTGGTCAGCATTTTGTTCACTCTCGTGCCAGAATGGTGCTGGCGGCTAAACTGCCGGAAGCCAAACTGGCCACAGAGCGTTTAGAGTTACAAGCGTACAGTCGTTCTGTTGAAGAGGTTTACCAGCCTGATCGTCTTTTCCATGGACCAGATTTTCACGGTATCCGCGAGGTGATCGGTTGCTCTGCTGACGGTATCGCTTCAATGGTTCGTCCGGCACCGTTGCCGACCGAATGGATCAAGCAACCGCTGCGCAACTCCTGGTTGGCCGATCCACTGGCTTTGGACAGCAGTTTCCAGATGATGATCCTCTGGAGTTTTGAGCGTTACCAGTCCGGTTCTTTGCCGGTCTTTGCCGGGCGCTATCGCCAGTACCAGGACAAGTTCCCCGACACCGGTGTGGAAATCCGGATTCGTGTCACCAGTCAGAGTGCCAGTAAAGCGGCTGCGGAAATCGATTTCATCGACCCGGTCAGCGGTGCCTTGATCGCCCGTATCGAAGGCTATGAATGTGTGATTAATGCTTCGCTGAATGCGAGCTTCCAGCGCAATAAACTGCAGGGAGTCGCCTGAGGATGAAGCACGGTAAATCTGTTGCAATTGTCGGGGTCGGCGGCATATTTCCTATGTCACCGACCCTGGACCGTTTCTGGGAAACGATTACTGGCAACGTTGACACTTCGCGGCAACCACCGCAGGGACGTTGGCTGCTTGACCCTGATGAGGCCTTTGATCCAGCGATCGGTGCGCCGGACAAGGTCTATTCTAAAAAAGCCTGCTTCATTGATGATGAAAGCAATACGTCATCAATTGCAGGCCTCGATATTGATGCCGCTTTTCTAAGCGGTCTCGATCCGATGTATCGCTTGCTGCTGCGTACCGGTCATCAGGCGTTCAGTGACGGCCGGATTGATGAACTTGATCGTGAACGGATCGGTGTCATCATCGGTAATCTGGCACTGCCAAGCGAACACTCTTCGACCATGGCCAGAGATTACCTTGGTCGCACCTTTACCGAAAAACTGCCTGGTACCGAAAAACTGCTTGGCACAGAAAATCCTCCAGAGCTGCCAAGCGTTGACCCCTTGAATCGCTATGTGGCTGGTTTGCCTGCTGGGTTGCTGGCCAAAGCGCTCGGTCTAGGTGGAACCTGCTACACTCTCGATGCTGCCTGCGCCTCATCGCTCTACGCCATCAAGCTGGCAGTCGATGAGCTATTGTCCGGACGGGCCGACGCCATGCTGACCGGTGGTCTGGCGCGCCCTGATTCACTTTACACGCAGATGGGTTTCTCCCAATTACATGCCCTTTCTCCCTCCGGAACCTGTTCTCCTTTCGATGCCAAGGGCGATGGACTGGTGGTCGGTGAGGGCAGTGGTATGTTCCTGCTCAAACGGACCGAGGATGCGGTGCGTGCCGGAGATCACATCTACGCAGTGATTTGCGGCATCGGTCTTTCCAACGATATCGGCGGTAGTTTGCTGGCACCGGCCTCCGAAGGCCAGTTGCGATCTATGCGTTCGGCCTATCAGCAAGCCGGTTGGTCGCCGTCTGATGTTGACATGATTGAATGCCATGCCACCGGAACTCCGGTGGGTGATGTGGTTGAATTCGCCAGTCTCAAGACCCTCTGGGGTACAGCTGGCTGGAAGCCGGGACAGTGTGTGATTGGTTCGGTGAAATCGAATATCGGTCATCTGCTGACCGCTGCAGGTTCTGCCGCTCTGATGAAAACTTTGCTGGCGATGAAAGAACGCACCTTGCCGCCGACTGCCAACTTTGTGCAGCCAGCCAAGGGTGTCGATCTGGAGTCGAGCCCGTTTCGTGTCCTGCAACAATCGAAGCCCTGGAAGCCGCGCAAGAAAGGCCAACCGCGACGGGCAGCCGTGAGTGCTTTTGGTTTTGGCGGCATCAATGCCCACCTCTTGATCGAAGAATGGGTGCCGAAGAAGCCGACGAAAAGTTCCGTTGCTTATCCCCCTTCATTCAAGCAGAAGAGTCAGCCGGTGGCGATTGTCGGCATGGGTGCACATCTCGGTCCCTGGGATTCGCTTGCCGCTCTACGTAGCCGCTTCCTCGGTAGTGACGCCGCCGTGAACCCGGAGGCTCCCAGCCGTTGGTGGGGGGCAGAAGAGAGCCGGTGGTTGCAGAAAAAAGGCCTCAAAAAGACTGACTTTAAAGGCTTTTACGTCTCTGCAGCACAGACGGCACCCGGAGCCTTTCGCATTCCGCCGAAAGAGATCGAAGAGATGTTGCCCCGTCAGCTCCTGATGCTCAAGGTTGCCGACGAAGCGCTCCAGGATGCCGGTATCAAGAAGGATGATCTGCTTTTTACCGGAGTCTTTATCGGCACCGGTCTGGACCTTAACGCCACCAATTTCAGCTTCCGCTGGGGGCTGCAGAAATTAGCCCGGCAGTGGGCACAACAACTTGGTCGCGATCTTACCGATGAGGAACTCAAGGCATGGATTGCCGCCCTGCGTGAATCGGCCGGGCCAGCCTTGAGTGCCAATCGGGTCATGGGTGCGCTCGGTAGTATCGTGGCCAGCCGGGTCGCCAAGGAGTTCAAGGCCGGTGGCCCAAGCTTCACCTTGTCCAGTGAAGAAAATTCCGGGTTGCGGGCTCTCGAAGTCGGGGTGCGCGCCCTTCAGGAAGGCTCCATCAATCGGGCCATTGTCGGTGCTACCGATATGGCCGGCGATTTGCGTGCGGTGCTCGGCAGGCAGGCGACACAGCCCTTCTCCAAAAAAGGTGTCGCCCGACCCTTTGATAAGAATGCCGATGGTGCTGTGGTCGGAGAGGGAGCCGCAGCTGTCATCCTTAAACGCCTCGATGATGCTAAACAGGATGGTGATCACATCTACGCCATCATCAAGGGTGTCGGCACGGCAACCGGGGGGCAGGTCGAAGCGCAAAGCCCTGACAGTCATGCCTATACTCTCTCCGTTGAACGGGCCAGTACTGAAGCTGGCGCAGCTCCCGGGTCGGTCAGTTACCTTGAAACCCATGGCAGCGGTCTGGCAGAAGAGGATGAGCTTGAGGCTAATGCTCTGGGTGCTTTTTTCGGTGCCAAAGAAACGCAGGATCCGTGCTACATCGGCAGTGCCAAGGCTGATGTTGGCCATACTGGCGCTGTTGCCGGATTGGCTTCGCTGATCAAGGCGTCGCTCTGCCTGGAGGAGCAGGTCCTGCCACCGCTGCGTAATCTGCAGTCGCTGCGCTATGACTGGGTGCGCGGCAAACGTAGCTTTATTGCTCCCGAGGCGGCACAATTCTGGTTGCGTAATCGGGCCGAAGGGCCGCGACGGGCGCTGATCAGTGGGCTTGGCAATGATGGGACCTGCTCGCACATCCTGCTCGAAGGTGTCGAGGATAAGAGCAAGAAGATTCGGACCACTTCTGTTGAACGCCCTCTTGGCCCTCTCGATGAGGGGCTTTTCGCTCTTGAAGCCGACAGTGTTGAAGCTTTGCTCGAAAAGATTTCCCAGCTTCAGGACTTTGCTGCCATGGCTTCTGACGGTGGCATTGAGCAGCTGGCGTTGCAGTGGTATCGGGATACCGGCCTTGATCAGAGCAACAAACTCTGTATGGCACTGGTGGCGTCGAACCGTGCGGAGCTGCTCGATCAACTCGAACACGCTTTGCTTGAGTTGCGCAGCAACTCTGACAAACCCTTGGGCGGCAATGGCACCATGCTTTCGGCGGGTATCCGCGACCGGCTTTTCTTTACGCCCGAGCCGCTGGCACCACAAGGCAAGATCGCTTTTGTCTTTCCCGGTTCCGGCAATCATTTCGCCGGAATGGGGCGTGAGCTCTCAGCCCGTTGGCCGGCTATCTACAGTGAACAGGATGCTGGCAGCCAGTTCCTGGCACGCCAGTTTCTCCCGGAACATTTCTGGAAAGCCGATCTGAGTGAGACGTTGCATGACAATCACAATGCCCTGGTGATCGGCCAGGTAGCCCTTGGCACAGCGGTTAGTGATCTGGTGCGCAGCTTTGGCGTCGAACCCCAGGTGGTGAGCGGCTACAGCCTCGGCGAGTCGGCCGGACTCTTTTCCTTTGGGGCCTGGAAGGATCGTGACGGCATGTCGCAGCGGCTTAATGAGTCGTGCCTCTTTACCGAAGAACTCGCTGGAGCATGTACGGCTGCACGTAAGGTGTGGGGTCTGAAAAAAGGTGAAAAGGTCGATTGGATTCTCGGTCTTATCGATGTTCCTGCTGCGCAAGTGAAACAGGCGTTGGTCGGTAAAGATAAAGCCTACCTGCTGATCATCAATACGTACAGGGAGTGTGTGATCGGTGGCGATAGGGAACAGGTCGAAGCCCTCGCCCGCGAAGTCAACGCTCACTTTTTCCCTTTGCGTGGTGTAACCACGGTGCACTGTAATGTTACTGAACCAGTGGCGAAACCTTACCGGGAGTTGCATCTCTTCCCGGTGACCGCGCCCAAGGACATAACCTATTACAGTTGCAACCTGGGCAAGAGCTATAAAGTCACCACAGAGAGTGCTGCTGATGTGATCCTCGCTCAGGCGCTGGAGACCGTTGATTACACCAAGGTCATTGAGCAGGCTTATGCCGATGGCGTGCGAATTTTCCTCGAGATGGGCCCGGGCAATTCCTGCAGCCGCATGATCGGCAGCATTCTGGAAGGTCAACCGCATATGACCAGGGCGGCCTGCTACCCCGGTCAGAAGGCCACCTCGCTGATTCTGCGCTTGCTGGCCAACTGCCTGGCGGAGAGGGTTCCGGTTGATCTTTCTGCACTCTATCCGGCATCTATCAAGATTGCTGAGAAGTCATCTGGCCCGCGTATTGATACGGTTATTGGTGGGGCAGCGTTTGCTCCGGCCCCGCTGCCGGAAAAACTATCGATTGAGGTAGAAACACCGGAACGCGGGACGCGGGACGAGGGACGCGAAAACCTTAAAAGCATAAAACCTGTGGCTGTGCCGGTAGCGGCTACGGGGGCGATTGCTGATCCCTTGGTGGCGCAGATGGCTGAGACCGCAGCGTTGAACGCCAAGACCCATGCGGCCTATCTGCAATTTGCCGGCACCATGGAGAAGACGCTTACCGAGAACATCAATCTGCAGATGTCCTTGTTGCAGCAGATGGTGGTTAATGGTGAGACGATTCCGTCAGGGATTGTTCCCAACCAGCCCCCAGTCCCCAGCCCCCAGCCTCCGCCCCTTAGCCCCCAGCCCCCGATGTTCAACAGAGAAATGTGCATGGAGTTTGCCATCGGCTCGATTGCCAGGATGCTGGGGCCGGAGTTTGCTGAGGTCGACACTTATCCGACTCGCGTACGACTGCCCGATGAGCCGCTGATGCTGGTGGATCGCATCATGACGGTTGAAGGAGAGCCCCGTTCGATGACCAGCGGCCGGGTGGTCACCGAGCATGATGTCACTGCGGATCGCTGGTATCTCAATGGTGGTCGTATCCCGACCTGTATCGCTGTCGAAGCCGGTCAGGCCGATCTCTTTCTCTCCGGCTACTTAGGGATTGATTTTATCAGCAAGGGCAAGGCGGTTTATCGACTGCTTGATGCTGTGGTTACCTTCCACCGCGGGCTGCCAGTGCCCGGCGATGTGATCCGTTACGATATCAAGATTGATCATTTCTTCCGCCAGGACCAGACCTACCTGTTTCGTTTCAACTTCGAGGGCACGGTTAACGGTGAACCGCTGTTGTCGATGCAGGATGGTGTCGCCGGTTTCTTTAGCGAACAGGAGCTGGCCGCCGGTCAGGGGATTGTGCACACCAAGCTCGATCTGATGCCGCAGCCCGGCATCAAGCCCGATGACTGGCGTGAGCTGGCACCGCTGGTGGTGGAGTCTTACGATGAAACCCAGGTCGATGCCATCTATGCCGGTAATCTCGGCGCTGCGTTCGGTGAACTCTTTGCTGAGCTTAAGCTGACAAAATCCTACACCCTGCCTGGCGGCTACCTGAAGCTGGTCGACCGGGTGATTGAACTTGATCCGCAGGGTGGCCGCTACGGTCTCGGCCAGATTCGCGCCGAGATGGATATTCACCCTGACGACTGGTTTTTAACCTGCCATTTCTGCGATGACAACGTCATGCCCGGTACTCTGATGTACGAGTGCTGCATGCACACTCTGCGCATCTACCTGCTGCGCATGGGCTGGGTCGGTGAGGATGGCGCCACCTGGTGTGAGCCGATCCCCGGGATCGACAGCGGTCTGAAATGCCGCGGTCAAGTCACCGAGACGACCAGAACCGTGACTTATCAGGTGAGTATTAAAGAACTTGGTTATGGGCCGGAGCCTTTTGCAATTGTCGATGCGCTGATGTTTGCCGACGGCAAGGCGATCGTTGAGATTCCGAATATGTCGGTCAGGCTGACCGGATTGACCCGCGAAAATGTTGAGGGATTATGGTTAGGGACTGTCCCTGATTCTCAGGGGGCTGTCCCTGATTCTGCGAATGTTGTGAAAACGAACGGGCTTGGGACAGTCCCCTTAACCCCGGGGACAGTCCCTGGCGTGCTCTACGATTACGAAAAGATACTGGCATTTTCCACCGGCAATCCTTCCGAGGCCTTTGGTGAGCCGTATCGGGTTTTTGATCAGGAACGCAAGATTGCGCGTCTGCCGGGGCCGCCGTTCCAGTTTCTCGATCGCATTGTTGATGTCACCGGTGAACCCTTCAAATTGGTCGAGGGAGCAACCTGTGCAGCAGAGTATGATGTGCCGCCGGATGCCTGGTATTTCGCGGCGGGCCGACAGCCGGAGATGCCCTTCAGCGTTCTTCTTGAGATCGGTCTGCAGCCCTGCGGCTGGCTGGCCGCCTATCTCGGCTCGGCGTTAACCAGTGAAATCGATCTCAAGTTTCGCAACCTCGACGGCAATGCCGTACAGCATCGCCCGGTCACTCCGGAATCCGGAACCCTTACGATCAAGGTCAAGATCACCCGCATCGCCAACAGCGGCGGCATGATTATCCAGAGTTACGATTTCGAAATCAGCGATCGGCAGGGACCGGTCTATACTGGTGATACGGTGTTCGGCTTTTTCTCGGCAGAATCGCTGGCCCAGCAGGTCGGAGTGCGCGAGGCCAAGCCTTACCAGCCGACTGAAGCGGAGGTCGCCCGGGCCGAGCAGTTCGACTATCCGGTCGATGCGCCTTTCCCTGAAACCAAGCTGCGCATGATCGATCGTATCGAACAGTTTGTTGCCGATGGAGGGCCGGACGGTCTCGGTTTTATCCGTGGCAGCAAAGTTGTCGATCCTGACGAGTGGTTCTTCAAGGCTCATTTCTACCAGGATCCGGTCTGTCCTGGTTCCCTCGGGCTCGAATCCTTCCTGCAGCTTCTCAAGGTGGTTGCGATGAAGCGTTGGGGCGTTGATGCCGGGGGTGTCTTCGAGACGATGGTTCTCAGTGAGCAGCACCGCTGGAACTATCGCGGCCAGATCATTCCGAGCAACGACCAGGTTCTGGTCGAGGCAGTGGTCACTGCGATCGATGATGAGAAGCGGCTACTCAAGGCGAATGGCTACCTGTCGGTAGATGGCAAGATCATCTATCAGATGAAGGATTTTACAATCAGGGTCAAGAGGTAGCTGTCGCGCTGTTCATGGCCAGGAATCCGCTGTGGGGTGACGGCCGGTATAATCTTCTGGAGGGGAAATGCTGCCGGGTTTTGCGTTTGACATGACCCCGGGCATGAAGTAGAAGGGAATAACAGACCAGCATCCTTCAACCACGTCAGGACATAATCAATGCAACCAGTTGAGGTGAAGTTCCGCCCCGCACGACCTGAACAGGTCGATAGCTCCACTCCTTTTCCGGAATTTCTACAATCTTTCAAAACCACTTTGGAAAACGTTTTCCATGTTCGGGAGGATTTCGACAAACTAAGTATAAACCGTGGTCTGCCGCCTTATGTGCTGCGAGATATCATGGCTTGCAGCCCCTTTTCGACTTTTATTCAGACGGAGCATGGTGGCCGTGGTGGTCATGCAGAGGAGGGAGTTGCTTTGATCGAAGCGGCTTCCTATGAATCGCTGGCTTTGTCCCTGATATTTGGTATCAACTGGGCGCTCTTCATTCAACCTGTCACCAAATATGGTCAGGAATCAGCACGACAGGCGGTATTAAAGGATTTCGTGCAGAACCGTAAGATGGGTGGTCTGATGATTACTGAGCCTGATTACGGCACTGATGCTTTGCATATGCAGAGCTCCTGGACCAAACATGATGATAACTACCACCTTAAAGGTACCAAGCACTGGGCCGGGTTGACCGGTTGGGCCGACTACTGGTTGCTCACGGCGAGACACTCAAACCCCGCCAAAGGTCTTGCTCGCGATATAGATTTCTTTATCTGTGATGCCAATGCTCCCGGTCAGCAGGTGGTCGTCGAGGAAAAATTCAACAATCTCGGCCTTTACATGATCCCCTACGGTCGTAATCATATCGATGTAAAGATTCCTGCTACCCATCGCCTGGTGCCACAGAGCACCGGCATCAAGATGATGCTCGACCTCTTGCACCGCAGTCGTATGAACTTTCCGTCGATGGCGATGGGGTTTCTCAAGCGGATTCTCGATGAAGCGACCAGACACTGTCGCGAACGTATGGTGGGCGGCAAAAGTCTGCATCATTACGATCAGGTACAGGCTCGTCTGGCCAGGATCCAGTCGGCATTCACCATCTGCTCTGCCATGTGTATTAATACCACCGAGCGTGCCGGTATCGAGAACAATCTAGCCACACATGGTCTGGAGGCCAATGCCATAAAGACCTGTGTTACTGATCTGATGCAGGAGGCTGCGCAATCATTACTGCAACTGGTCGGAGCCAAAGGTTATCGGCTGGATCATTTTGCCGGCCGTGCTGTGGTCGACAGTCGCCCGTTTCAGATCTTTGAGGGCTCAAACGATATCCTCTACGTGCAGATTGCCGAAGCACTCCTCAAGCAGATGAAGGTTGCCAAAGAGAAGAATCTGTTCCGCTACCTGAAGAGCTTTGATCTCACTCATCGCGCCAGTGGCCTGTTGCAAAACCTGGTCGATCTCGAACTTGATTCACCGCTATCGCAGCGTAAGCTGGCCGGGCTGGGGCTGGTGATCAGTCGCGTTGTTGCTATGGATCTGGTCCTGAAACTTGGCGAGAGGGGCTTTAATAAGGAGTTGATCGATGGCAGTCTGGTTACTCTTCAGCAGGAGATTGCGAGCTCTTTAACGAGCTGCACTTTTGATAATCGTGTTGACTTGATTGAACCTGAACAGGGTCATCCTTCGTGGCGGGATTTTTGTAGTTAGATCAAAGCCCATTTTTATCATGATCCTGTCTGCTTACAGCTTTACAGCCCTACCGCTTGATTGTAATATGTGCTGAATCTTGGATTAACCTGAATGGTGGTATGAATGAAGTATTCACGAGTCTATATCGAATCGGTTGGTTACGAACTGGCTCCGATCGTCGTTACAACGACGGAGCTGGAAAACCGTTTGAAGCCGATGTACGACGCCCTGCATATTCCTCCCGGGCAACTGGAAGCTTTGACTGGAATCAGGGAGCGTCGTTGGTGGAAACCGAACACGAGCATCTCGGCAGGAGCAATTGCCGCCGCGAAAAAAGCTTTGCGTGAACGAAATATCTCCCCGGCCGATATCGGTGCGCTCGTCTATGCCGGTGTCTGTCGTGAGCATTTCGAACCGGCAACAGCCTGCCAGGTAGCTTCGGCCCTCGGTATCCATGGGAACGTGGCGGTTTACGACACCTCCAATGCATGTCTCGGTGTACTCAACGGTGTACTCGACATCGCCAACCGCATTGAACTTGGCCAGATCCGGGCCGGTCTCGTGGTCGCCTGCGAGAGTTCCCGCGAGATCAACGAGATTATGATTAAGCAGATGCTGGACAATCCAACCATGGATACTTTCACCAAGTCACTGGCAACCTTGACCGGCGGTTCCGGTGCTGCTGCCGTACTCCTCACAGATGGTTCCTTTACCCCCTCGCGACGGCCCCGTCTGCTCGGCGGAATCAACCTGGCTGAACCCCAACACCACACTCTTTGCCGCTGGGGGATCAATTCGAACGATCCGGAAAATCATGTTCCTTACATGCAGACTGATGCCGTTGCGGTTATGAAGTATGGCGTGGAACTTGGCAAAAGAACCTGGGACGCCTTTCTCAAGGAGTTGGCCCTGACCACTGATCGGGTCGACAAAGTCATCTGCCACCAGGTCGGCGAGGCTCATCAGAAGCTGATCTTGCAGACGATCGGAATCGCTCCGGAAAAGGATTTCTCCTCTTATGAGTTCCTTGGCAATATGGGAACAGTGTCTCTACCGGTTACTGCTGCGATCGCCAAAGAGCGTGATTTCCTCCTGCCCGGCGATATCGTTGGTTTCCTCGGCATCGGCAGTGGCTTAAATTGTTTGATGCTTGGCATCCAGTGGTAGGGTCTTTAAGGTCAAAGGCAAAATGGCCGCGATGAAAATCTATCAAGGTCTATTGTTTAAAGCAAAAAGCCTTAATCCCTTGTTTTTGCCCTTACAGATTTTCATAGATTTTAACCGCGGCTAAATGAATGGTTTTGATTCGGCTTGGTCATCGGCCAATTGTTTGTAGCCTTCAGGGAACAGTCTCCAGTTTTTTACCCAAGTCCTCAAATATCCAAAAGAGCAAATAATGAGCGATCTCTATCCCTTTCAAAATAACTTCCTCGAAGTGAAGGGTCTGCAATACCACTATCTCGACGAGGGGCAGGGCGATCCGGTGGTTATGGTACACGGCAACCCGAGTTGGTCTTTCTACTACCGCGATCTGGCCAAGGCGTTGCGAGGCAGCTACCGCGTCATTGTCCCCGATCATATCGGCTGCGGCCTTTCTGAGAAGCCGGGTAGCAACGACTATCCCTTCACCCTGCAGCGTCGGGTTGATGACCTCGAGGCTCTGCTTGACCACCTCGGTGTGCACGAGCGGATCACCCTGGTTGTACACGACTGGGGCGGCATGATCGGCATGGCTTACGCCAGTCGTCATCCCGAGCGGATTGCGCGACTGGTAATTCTCAACACTGCGGCTTTTCACCTGCCGGCTGGAAAGAAATTTCCACTGGCGCTGAAGATTTGTCGCGATACGGCCATCGGCGCCTTCCTGGTCCAGAAATTGAACATGTTTGTTCTGATGGCCGCCCGGGTCGGTTGCAAGCGCAACCCGATGTCGTCCGCGTTGCGCGGCGCTTACTGCGCCCCCTACGATACAGTTGCCGATCGCATTGCCATTCTGCGTTTTGTTCAGGATATTCCGCTTGAGCCGGGAGATCCAGGCTATGACCTGATCAGTGAAACTGAGGCTGGACTGGAGCGTTTCTCTGGTTTGCCGATGACGATCTGCTGGGGCATGAAAGATTTTGTATTCGACAAGCATTTCCTCAAAGAATGGCAGCGGCGCTTTCCGAATGCGGAAGTCCATGCCTTTGCCGACTGCGGTCACTATATTCTCGAAGATGCCAAGGCCGAGGTGATTCCGATTATCGAACAGTTTCTGGCTGAGCATCCGCTTGACGGGCCGGTTGATGAGTCAACCGCCGGAAAAGAGCAATGAATACGGCAGCCTCTGCCAATGTAGCTGTGCATCTGCCGAAGATGGCGCGTCTCCAGCCGGACACCCCGGCAATCTACATCCCCATCAGTAACGGTCAACAACCAACCCGCTACGATCAATACTCTTTTGCACAGCTCGATCGTGAGAGCAGTCGCATGGCTCATGCTCTCGAATCGATCGGAATTCGACGCGGCGTGCGTACTGTCCTGATGGTGCCACCGGGCTTCGAATTCTTTGCCCTGACCTTCGCCCTTTTCAAGATCGGTGCCGTGCCGGTTCTGGTTGATCCGGGAATGGGTGTCAAGAATCTGAAGGTCTGCCTTGGCGAAGCGCAGCCACAAGCCTTTATCGGTATCCCCAAGGCGCATCTGGCCCGCGTACTGCTTGGGTGGGGCAAGCCGACGGTGAATATCCTTCTGACCGTCGGGAGACGGCTCTTTTGGGGCGGCTCGACGCTTGCGAAGCTGCTGACGACGGTTGCCTGCGACAATCACTACGAAACCGCGCAGACTGAAGACGACGAAACTGCAGCGATTCTCTTTACCAGCGGCAGTACCGGCGTGCCGAAAGGGGCGGTCTACAGTCATGGCAACTTCTCCGCCCAGGTGGAGCTGCTGCGCCAGGTTTATGACATCCGACCGGGCGAAATTGACCTGCCGACTTTCCCGCTCTTTGCGCTCTTTGCACCGGCATTGGGGATGACTTCGGTGGTCCCGGAGATGGTCTTTACCCGGCCTGCCGATGTCGATCCGGCCAAAATTATCGCTGCCATTGAAAAATTTCAGATCACCACCATGTTCGGTTCTCCGGCCCTGATCAACCGGGTCGGTCGTTATGGTGAAGCGCAAGGGATCAAGCTGCCAAGTCTGAAACGGGCGATTTCTGCCGGGGCGCCAGTTCCGGCGGCCGTGCTGGAGCGTTTCACTAAAATGCTTTCAGCAGAAGCTCAGGTTTTTACTCCATATGGTGCCACCGAAGCACTGCCTGTCTGCTCAATCGGTAGCACTGAGATTCTCGGTGAGACCTGTCATGCTACTGATCAGGGGCGTGGTGTCTGTGTCGGCAAGCCGGTGCCGGGAATTGACTTGGAGATTATTGCCATCTCCGATGAACCGATTGCCGAGTGGGACGACAAGCTGAAACTCGGCATCGATGAGATCGGCGAGATTATTGTCAAGGGGCCGCAGGTAACGCAGAGTTACTTCAATCGCTCGCAATCAACGGCTCTTGGCAAAATCGTTGACCCGGACCACGGTGGTTTCTATCATCGCATGGGTGATCTCGGCTATCGTGATGAGCAGGGTCGGATCTGGTTCTGTGGACGTAAGGCCCATCGTGTTGAAACGACAGAAGAAACGCTTTTCACAATCCCCTGCGAAGCGATTTTCAACACCCACCAGTCGGTTTTTCGTACTGCCCTTGTTGGTGTTGGTGCGCCGGGTCAGGCCCGGCCGGTTCTTTGTGTCGAGTTGGAAAAAGGTGCCGATACTTCAAACCTCACAAAAATTCATCAGGAATTGGTTGCCATAGGTTCTGAGCATGAGGTGACCCGCAACATCAAGGTTTTTCTCTTCCATCCGGAATTCCCTGTGGACATCCGCCACAACGCCAAGATCTTTCGCGAAAAGCTGGCCCTCTGGGCCGGGGAGAAAATGTCATGAAAGTACTGGTCACCGGTGGTGGCGGTTTCCTCGGCAAGGCAATCGTCAAGCTGTTGCGTGAACGCGGTGACGAGGTTCGTTCCTTTTCGCGCAACGAACATCCTGCCCTGTCTGAACTGGGGGTGGAGCATTGTTGTGGTGAATTGAGTGATGCAGAAGCGGTTAAGTGCGCTGCTGAAGGTTGCGATATGGTCTTTCATGTTGCTGCCAAGGCCGGAGTCTGGGGGCCATACGAGGAATTTTACCGGGCCAATGTTTTAGGCACCAGACACGTTATTGCTGCCTGTCGTCATCACGGCATCAAGCGCCTGGTGCATACCAGCTCACCAAGTGTGGTTTTTGACGGTACCGACATGGAAGGTGTTGACGAATCGGTGCCTTATCCAGAGCATTTTGAAGCTTTCTATCCACAGACCAAGGCAGAAGCTGAACGGTTGGTGCTGCAGGCCAACGATCAGGAATTGGCTACTGTCGCCCTGCGGCCGCACCTGATCTGGGGGCCGGAAGATAATCACCTGGTACCAAGAATCCTTGAGCGCGGCGCCAAAGGTGCCTTGCGCAAGCTCGGTACTCGGGAGTGCCTGGCCGACACCATCTATATCGATAATGCCGCCATCGCTCATATCCAGGCTGCCGATCATCTTGATATCGGCTCCCCTGTGGCAGGGAAAGCCTACTTCCTCTCTCAGGGTGAGCCCCTGCCGATATGGGATGTGGTCAATCGCATTCTGGATGCCGGTGGTCTGCCGCCGGTAACTCGCACTATCTCACCCGCACTGGCTTACAAGATTGGTGCCATTCTGGAGAAGATATATACTCTCTTCAACCTCAAAGGCGAACCGCGCATGACGCGCTTCGTGGCCAAAGAGTTGTCCACCTCGCACTGGTTTGATCTCAGTGCTGCTCGCAGGGATTTTGGTTATCATCCTGAGGTCTCTTTTGATGAGGGGATGGAGCGGTTGCGGGCGTGGTTGGCAACTCATTAATTGTTTGTCTGGCTGTTAAGTCGGGTGCCCCTGGAACACTCTAGTTCAATCCGGGGAGCCGTGCAGGCCTCGAACAACAAGTGTGAATTTTTGTGCAGTTGACGATTGGTTTGTAAATCTTCCTGAGAGTTCTTAATGACACTTCAGTTAACTCCATGGCAGGCTCCACCATCACACCTGGAATTGACCGAACAGTCGGTGCATCTCTGGCGTTTTCCCCTTGATTGTCATGAACCCCTTGAAAATCTTCTCGATGAGCAGGAAATGCAACGGGCCAGGCGCTTGCGTGTGCCCGAGAAAGCACGGGCTTTTGTCGCTGCTCGTGGTCGATTGCGTCAGATTCTCGGTAGATATCTTGATCTTGCTCCGGAAACTCTACGCTTCAACTATGGTGCTGCCGGCAAACCTGTACTCGCCGGGCATATTCCTGATGCCCCTGCTTTCAACCTGGCTCATTCCGGACGCTGGGGGCTCTGTGCCGTGACCAGGGGAATCGACGTGGGGGTTGACATTGAGAAGGTTGATTCCCAGCTCGACTATGAAAAGCTCGCCGCAGGTTTTTTTTCCACGAACGAGAAAAATTGGTTGCAGAATCGCAGTATTCTTCGCCGGCGCCGGCATTTCTTTCGCATCTGGACCCGCAAAGAAGCCTGGTTGAAAGGCAAGGGTGGAGGTTTTTCTGATCCCGACCAGGATATTGGTCCTGCTCACCTTCAAGGTTGTTGCACACATGACGGAACCTGGTGGCTCAGAAGCTTTTCAGTCTCCAGGCATTATCTCGCCGCCCTTGCGGTGCCGCAAGAATACTCTCTTCTGCAACGCTGGGATGGTTGGCATACCTCCGACTGAGTGCCGGTTAAATGTTTTTCATCCCCGTTCTCTTGCCCGATGCCTGCATGTTGATATACTGAAAAAGTAACTTGTATACGAAAAAAATATAATGCTGTTTTGAGATTTAGTTGACGTGAACGTAAAGGTAATCTATATATCTGGTATAGCCGACGCCTGAATCCATGAGTACTCGACGGCAAATAGCACAAAGTCATTGAATTGCCTAAGCGTCCCAAAAATCACCGCTGAACCTACGGGTGCAGCTAAGATTTTTGAAACACTTATTCAATCCAAGCACTTGCACTCTTTATCCGCCAGTTACTCACGGATTAAGGCAGTACTTAGGAGTCTCCCTTTATGTATGAATTGCCGTATCAGTCTATCCCGGAAACGCTCAAGACGAATGCACAGAAGTATGTTGATCGGATTGCGATCAGCTACAAGAAAAACGGCGAGTACCAGTCATTAAGTTATGGTGATTTCTATGAGCGAGTGCTTATGGCTGCTCGCGGATTGCTCAAGGCAGGGATGGCTCCGGGTGACAAAGCGGCTATCTTTTCAGAGAATCGTGCCGGGTGGGCGATCGCAGATTTTGCCATCCAATGTGCTCGGGGGATCACCGTTCCCATCTATCCTACCAACACGGCTAAGCAGGCTGCTTATGTCATCAATCATTGCGGCGCAAAAATAGTCTTTGTCTCAAATCGCCTTCAATATGAAAAGCTACTCTCAATTCGTGAGCAACTCCCAAGCCTTGAGCAAGTCATTTCCTTCGAACAGTTTCTCGGTAGTCCTGAGCTCCCAGTTTATAACTTGTACCAGTTGTCCGAGATTTCCCATCCTATTTCTGAACAGGACCGACGCGAAATTGAGGCCGGGATTGATGAAATCCAGTCGACGGACCTAATCACGATTATTTACACCTCGGGAACCACGGGGGTTCCCAAGGGAGTCATGCTTACCCAGGCCAATGTGCTCTTTGATGCCCATTATGGGTTAGAGAAACTTGAAGCCTTTGGTATGAATGAAACCTTCCTCAGCTTTCTCCCATTGAGTCATATCCTTGAACGCACGGCGGGATACTATGCTCCATTGATGACAGGATGCCATGTGGCATTCTGTGAAAGTCCCGAAAAAGTCGTCGAAAACATGCAGGAGGTCAAGCCGACTGTTATGGTCAGCGTGCCGCGTCTCTTCGAAAAGATCTATTCGAGGATCTATGAGGACGTTCACCAGATGAGCTCGATCCGGAGTAGTATTTTTCACGCGGCGATAGCAACGGGCCGGGAATATATCTCGCGTCGTTACATAAACCCCAGGCCGCTCGGCCTGGTTGGTCTTAAATATCGTTTCTTTGACTGGCTGATTTTTAGCAAAATCCGCAAGCGTTTCGGTGGTCGCCTTAGTTATTTCATCTCTGGTGGCGCGCCACTTGACAAGGCCATCAATGAATTCATGTGGGTGATCGGTATCCCGACCTTTGAGGGCTACGGTCTCACGGAAACAAGTCCTGCTGTTACCATAAACAGTCCCTGGAAAGTTCGCTTCGGCTCAGTGGGGACGCCCTTGCCATTCACTGAGGTCAAGCTTGCCGACGATAACGAACTCATGATTCGTGGCCCGCAGGTGATGCGTGGATATTACAATGATCCCGAGGAGACAGAACGGACGATCAAGGATGGCTGGCTCTATACCGGCGATATTGCCAGTATTGACGATGATGGTTATGTCTATATCGTCGATCGAAAAAAGGAGCTCATTATCACTTCCGGGGGCAAGAACATTGCACCGCAGCCGATTGAGAATGAACTCAGAATGGATAAATATATTTCACAGGCCTTTGTTTATGGTGATCGCAAGCCTTATCTTGTCGCGGTCTTGACCCCGAACCTGGAGAGGTTGATCAATATGGGCCAACAGGAAGGAATTAACTACCTGGATATGGAGGAACTGGTTGCCAACCAGAGGGTCCACAAGCGTTACGCTGAGCGTGTGCAAGCGCTTAATGACAAGCTGCCTTCCTACCAGACGATTAAGAAATTCATTCTGCTCCCCCGAGAGTTTTCGGTAGAGGGAGGAGAGCTGACCCCGACCATGAAGCTTAAACGCAAGGTGGTTTATGCAAAGTACCAGGACCGGATCGAACGACTTTACCTGAATAACGGCAATGGTTCCGACGATCGTCCACAGACTGATAATGGAGGACACTTATGAGGCAAATCAACCGTGTGGCAGTGCTTGGTGCCGGGGTTATGGGCGCCACAATTGCTGCCCACCTGGCAAATGCAGGTCTTGATGTCCTGCTTCTGGACATGGTGCCGAAGGAATTGAGCGACGAGGAGCAGGCTGCCGGCTTGAACCTGGAGAGCTCGCAGGTGCGCAATCGCATCGCGCGTACTGGTCTTGACGGATTGTTGAAGATGAAGCCGGCGCCGCTCTACCTGAAGCAGTATGCCAGCCAGATCGAGGTCGGTAACTTTGATGATGACATGGTTCGTCTCAAGGAGTGCGACTGGATTATCGAAGTGGTTATTGAACATCTGCCAATCAAGAAGATGCTCTTCGAAAAACTGGTGCCGCACCTGGCACCGGGGGCGATCCTGTCGACCAACACCAGTGGCTTGTCCGTCAACGATATGGCCGAGGTGCTGCCGCCGGAGGTGCGCAAAAACTTCATGATCACCCATTTCTTCAATCCACCGCGCTACATGCGTCTGCTGGAGATCGTGCCCTGCCGCGAGACTGATCCGGCCGTAGTTGAGGACCTGGCCGATTTTATCAGTCGTCGACTCGGCAAAGGGATTGTCTACGCCAAGGATACCCCCAACTTCATCGCCAACCGGATAGGCGTTTATGCCATCTATAAAGGCATCGAGCACATGGTTGAGATGGGTATGACCGTCGAGGAAGTCGACGCCATCGCCGGTCCGGCTACTGCCCGTCCCAAGTCAGCCGCCTTCCGTACCGCCGACCTGGTCGGCATCGATACTCTGATTCATGTCGGCAACAACTCCTACCAGTTGCTGTCAGATGACGAAGAACGCGAGGTTTTCAAGGTCCCCGAATTCATGACGCAGATGGTTGACAAGGGGTTGCTCGGCAATAAGAGCAAGGCCGGTTTCTATCGCAAGGAGCAGGTGGACGGCAAGCGTAAGATATTCTATTACGACTACACCAGTGGCGAATTCAAACCGGTGGAAAAGCCGAAGTTTGCCTCGCTGGCTGCGGTGAAGATGGTTGATGATCCGGCGCAGAAGGTGAAGATGGTGGTCGAGGGGCAGGATAAGGCGGCCGAGTACGCCTGGAAAACCCTGCGCGACACTCTGATTTATACCGTCAACCGCATTCCCGAGATTGCCGACGATGTGGTCAACGTCGACAATGCCATGATGTGGGGCTTTAACTGGGAGATCGGTCCCTTTGAGATGCTCGATGCCATCGGCGTGGCCCGTTTCGTCAAGAGGGCTGAAAAGGATGGTGTGACTGTACCGGAGGTGTTGAAAACAATTGACTCCTTTTACCGCTACAACGAAGCAGGGCAGCGGGAATATTTCGATCTGGTTGCTGGTGAATACCGTCTGGTTCCGGTCAAGCCTGGGCAGATCAAGCTAGACATTCTCAAGCGCGGCGGCAAGGTCGTCGAGAAAACCGCTAACTGCTCGCTGATTGATCTCGGTGACGGCGTGTTCGGTTTTGAATTCCACTCCAAGATGAATGCCATCACCGGTGACATTCTGGCTATGACCCACAAGGCGGTTCGGCGAGCCGAGCAGGAAGGAGTCGGTCTGGTGGTCGGCAACCAGGGTGTCAACTTCTCGGTCGGCGCTAACCTGATGTTACTGGCCGTGGCGATGGCCGAGGGTGCTTACGAGGATATTGATATGACCGTGCGGGCCTTCCAGAAGGCGACCATGGCTCTCAAGTTTGCCAAAGTTCCAGTGGTGACCGCACCCTTCAATATGGCCCTGGGTGGCGGCTGCGAGTTTTCCCTGCATGCCGACGCAATCAATGCCTACGCCGAGACCTACATGGGGCTGGTTGAGATCGGTGTCGGCCTTCTGCCGGCCGGTGGCGGCACCAAGGAGATGTGCCTGCGCGCAGTAGATCTGGCACGCAAGTACGACACCGACGTCTCCCCCTTCATTTTCAAGAACTTCCAGCAGATCGGTATGGCTAAAGTCTCTATGGGCGCGGCTGAATTATTCGATATGGGTTACATGCGCGAAGGAGACAGCATCAGCATGGACATCGACCGGCTGATTGCCGATGCCAAGCAGAAAGTGTTGGGACTGGCGGTCAATTATCGTCCGCAGCGACCCGCGGAGAATGTTCCGGCACCAGGCCGAAGCGTGGCAGCCAGCATCAAGAGCCAGTTATGGAACATGAAGATGGGTGGTTTCGCTACTGAGTACGAAGTAGAGATGGGCGGTATCATTGCCTCGATTATATGTGGTGGCGATGTGCCGGCCGGCACGCCGATCTCCGAGAGCTACCTGCTGCAGTTGGAGCGTGAAGGCTTTCTCAAGCTCTGTGGCAACAAGAAGACTGCCCAGCGTATCCAGGCGATGTTGAAGACCGGCAAGCCGTTGCGCAATTAATACATAAACAGCATACGGCATTACTAGCGAACTTTTGGGAGATGAAACGATGAAAACAGCTTATATTCTTGCCAGTTACCGTACCCCTGGCTGCCGGGCCAAAAAAGGAAAATTCAAGGACATGCGTCCGGACGATCTGGCCGCAGCTGCCCTCTCCGGGTTGGTGGAACGTACCGGTATTGATGCTGCACGGATTGATGATATTTTGCTCGGCTGCGCCTTTCCCGAAGGCGAGCAGGGCATGAATGTGGCACGGATCGCTGCGCTGAAGGCCGGTATTCCCTACCAGGTGCCCGCCCAGACTATTAATCGCTTCTGCTCCTCGGGCCTGCAGGCTATCGCCCTGGCTGCCGAACGGATTATGGCCGGTTTTGCCGACTGCATCATTGCCGGTGGTGTCGAGTCGATGACCACCGTGCCGATGGGTGGTAACAAGTACAGCGCCAACCCAGGCCTTGTTGCCGACTGGCCGGAATCCTTTGCCGCCATGGGTATCACCGCTGAACTGGTGGCCGATCAATATGGCGTCGATCGAAAGTCTCAGGATACCTTCGCTGCTGGAAGCCATTTCAAAGCGGCTGCAGCCATCGAGGCTGGTCGCTTCACTGATGAGATTATACCGGTGGAAATTGAAAAAACGACCATCGTTAAAGGCAAGGTGAAAAAAGAGAGCGAACTGGTTGGCATCGACGACGGCGTGCGAGCCGACACCACCGTCGAGGGGTTGGCCCGGCTTAAGCCTGCCTTTAAGATCGGTGGTACGGTAACGGCCGGTACTTCCTCACAGATGACCGATGGGGCAGCCGCCACTCTGGTGGTGTCTGAGGAATTCCTCAAGGAGCTTGGCAAGGACCCCATGGCTCGCTTTGTGGCCTTTGCCGTCAAAGGGGTGCCACCCGAGATCATGGGTATTGGTCCAATCGAGGCGATCCCCGCAGCACTCAGTATGGCTGGTCTGAAGCAGGACGATCTCGACCTGATCGAGCTCAACGAAGCCTTTGCCGCCCAGTCACTGGCGGTGATTAAGGAGTTGGGCTTGAACCCGGAGATTATCAATGTCAACGGCGGTGCTATCGCCCTCGGCCATCCGCTGGGTTGCACTGGCGCCAAGCTGACGGCGACTCTGTTGCACGAAATGGGTCGTCGCGACAGCCGCTACGGTATGGTTTCCATGTGCATTGGCGGCGGTATGGGCGCGGCTGGAATTTTTGAGCGGTTGTAAACAAATTGTTTTCGTAATTATTCAGAATTATAAAATAGTGTCATTCCAGAGGGTGTAATCGGGAATCCAGCCTTTCAAACCATGGATCCCCGATAGAATCATTCGGGGATGACAGATGTTTTTGCAAACAATTTTTTAGCGAGGTGAGTCATGGCAGAGAGAATTTTAAAAGGCGGTGAATATCTGGTTGCGGAAGTGACTTGTGAAGAGATCTTTACTCCCGAGGAATTTACCGATGAGCAGAGGCAGATTGCCGAGACTACCGAGCAGTTTGTCGAGAATGAGATCCTGCCGCACATCGATGAGATCGAAGAGCAGAATTTTGACCTGGTGGTTGAGGGGATGGCAAAATGTGGAGAACTCGGTCTGTTGATGATCGATACTCCTGAGGAGTATGGTGGCCTGGAGCTTGACAAGGTGACCAGCATGCTGGTCGGTGAGAAGATTGCCCCCTCTGGAGCATTCTCGGTTGCCTATGCGGCTCATACCGGGATTGGTACTCTGCCAATTGTTTACTATGGTACGGAAGCACAGAAAGAACAGTACCTGCCGAAGTTGAACACCGGGGAGTGGATCGCTGCCTATTGTCTGACTGAGCCAGGCTCAGGCAGTGATGCCTTGGGTGCCAGGGCGACAGCGACCCTTTCCGATGATGGTCAGCACTATATCCTCAACGGCACAAAGCAGTTCATTACCAACGGCAGCTTTGCCAAGCTCTTCATTATCTTTGCCAAGATCGACAAGGAGCATTTCACCGCCTTTCTGGTCGAGAAGGATTTCGAAGGCCTGGTTGTCGGTCCCGAAGAGAAAAAACTTGGTATTAAGGGCTCGTCGACGACCCAGATCATTCTCGATAATTGCAAGGTTCCGGTGGAGAACCTGCTCGGCGAGATTGGCCGTGGACACAAGATTGCCTTCAACGTCCTTAATGTCGGTCGCTTCAAGCTGGGTGCCTGTGTCACTGGTGCTGCCAAACAGGCAATGGTGGTTGGTGTCAAGTATGCCAATGAACGTAAACAGTTCGGTCAACCAATCAGCGAATTTGGTGCCATCCAGGAAAAAATTGCCGACATGACTGCGGATCTCTTTGCTGCTGAATCACTGGTTTACCGTTTGGCTGGTTTACTTGATACCAAGCTGGCGACGATCGATAAGGGAATCGACAACTATTACGTCGAATATCAAAAAGGTATTGAGGAATATGCTCCGGAGTGTGCGATTTCCAAGGTGTTCTGCAGTGAAGTTCTGGCTCGTGTTGTCGATGAAGTCCTGCAGATTCACGGTGGTTACGGCTTCGTCAGCGAGTATCCGGTTGAGCGCTTTTATCGTGATGAGCGGATAAACCGGATTTTCGAAGGAACCAATGAAATCAACAGGTTGCTGATTCCTGGCATGATTTTGCGCAAGTCGATGAAAGGCGAGCTGCCGTTGCAGGCTGAGGCGATGAAGGCTTTTGAATCATTGATGACACCGAGCTTTGAAGAATTGGACGACACGATTCCCTTTGCCGCCGAAAAAGCGCTGTTAAAAAATCTCAAGACGCTCTTTTTGATCCTTGCCGGAACTGGTGTACAGAAGCACATGGACAAACTGGTCAACGAGCAGGAAATCCTGCTGACAGCTGCCGACATGGCCATCCAGATATTTGCTATTGAAAGTGCTGTACTGCGCGCTGAGAAGGCTTGCAGGTCGGCGAGTGACAGCAAAAAGAAGTTGCTCGAGGCCACGGTTAAAGTTTTTGTTTTTAATGCGACTGAAATTGCTGGTACTGCCGCCAAGAAAGGTGCTTATTTTGTCGAAGAAGGAGACACGCTGCTGATGATTCTTTCCGGGGTACGCCGATTCGCCAAATATGATGCGACCGGTTTGCTGCAAGCCAAGCGGTTGTTGGCACAGACTGTCTGTGCAGAGGAAAAGTACCTGTTTTGAACCGGTGTGAAATGGCGTGGCGGGGATGAAGCAGCATACCTTTGACACTGACTATCTGGTTGGCCCTGTCCACTGTTATTCCGGCGAGCTTGGTGGTGAACTGGTTCTTTTTGACACCGGTCCGCCAACAGGTGAAGCTCAAGCCTGCCTGCGCGAAGAGCTTGACCTGGCCAGGCTCAGGCATGTGGTGATAACGCATTATCATATAGATCATTGCGGCCTGGTCTCCTGGCTCGAAAAAGAGACGGATGCATGTCTGTATCTTCCTTATCGGGATACCCTGAAAATTGAGGGACACGAGGAACGCCTCGAAAAATTGGCTGAACTGCTACTGCAGATCGGTTTCAATCAGAGGTTTCTGGAAAGTTTCCGCCAGGCGATGAAGACCGACGAGGTTTTTCCGCAGTTCCCGGAAAGATTCCTGACAGTTGAGAGTGATCTCCCTGAACATCTTGATATCGAGGTGATTGCCTGTCCCGGGCACTCGCAGAGTGATCTGGTGCTGGCCGGTCCTGACTGGGCGGTGACCGGTGATGTTTTGCTGCGGGGGATTTTTCAGGCTCCGCTGCTCGACATCGATCTTGAAACTGGCGAGCGTTTTCGCAATTACGAGGCCTACTGCACAACCCTGGTCAAATTAGCGACCTTACGAGGCCGACGGATACTTCCGGGACATCGCAACTCGATTGATTCGATTGACGACACGATCCTGTTTTATGTTGGCAAACTGCTGGATCGGGCTGCACAGTTGCATCGGTTTTCCAGCAAGGACAGCGTAGCCCAAATTGTCGGCCAACTCTTCGGCGCTGGGCAGAGTAATCCTTTTCACTATTATCTCAAGGCTTCAGAACTCGTTTTTATGAGAGATCTGATGCGTTGTCCGGACTTTTTGCGGTCGTCTCTCGAGAAAATAGGTTTGTTCGAACCTGTTTCTGAGAAATTTCAGCAAATAGTTTACGGTTAAACCGCTTAAGGAGCCATCATGGGCCATCATCTCGGCAGTAAAAATAGTATTGTTCCCCTCATTGATCGCCTTAACAAGAACCCGATCGGTCTTGTTGACAGTGACAAGCTGCGTCAGATACTGGCCCTGCTGTTCAGTGAAGAGGAGGCCTTTGTTGCCTCGGAATTCCCTCTGGAAGAGGCAACGATCGATGAGTTGGCCCGGAAGACGGGTCTTACAGAAGAAGTGCTGCTGCCGATCCTTGAAAATATGGCTGAGAAGGGGCTGGTCATGGACCTGCCTTATGCCAACACGACCTATTATATGCTGATGCCGGGACTGATCGGTTTCTTCGAATTTACTTTTATGAAGAACCGTGCCGATCTACCACTACCGGAACTGGCCCGTCTGATGACCGAATATCTTTTTGAAGATACGTCACAAGGTCAGGCGAAAGAGGTTTTTGGCAGCAAAACCAGCCTGACCAGATCCCTGGTTTACGATGATGCCGTTCCGGTCAGTTCAGAAGTCAGCAATTATGAAAGTGCACGCGAAATAATCTCATCGGCCAGCTTCGGTGCGGCTGGAATGTGCTATTGCCGTCACAAGAAAGAGCACCTTGGCGAAACCTGTGCCAAGCATGCCCCTGTAGAAGGAACCTGCATTTCACTCGGGACTGCGGCAAAGTTTATGGTACGCAGGGGATTTGCCGAAGAGAAGAGTACGGAAGAGCTGCTTGCGATTCTCGACCAGGCCAGAGAGCTAAAGTTGACTCATATAACAGATAATGTTCGCTATAAGCCGACGTTTGTCTGTAACTGCTGCTCCTGCTGTTGCGAATTGATGAGTGGGGTGAAAGCCGGTTACAGTGATGGTGTCGCCAAAACAGCTTTCCTGGCTGCAGTTGATGTAGAAAAATGCAACGACTGTGGACTCTGTTTTTCTGCCTGTAATGTGGATGCGATCACATCTGTTCCAAGTCCGTCAGGGGTTACAGGTCCGTCAGGAGTCACAAGTCAGTCCGGTTCGCATGCTGCTATAGATGTCGTGCCTTGTCTGGGATGCGGTGCTTGCGTATCCGCTTGTGCCCGGGGGGCTATCTCGTTGGTTGAGCGTGAAGAGAGACCAATACCGCCGGAAAAACGCAAAGATATGTTTGTCGCGATTTTAAAAGAAAAGGGACGTCTGAAGCCATATCTTGTGAGTGGAGCCAAGAAGAGAGCAAAACGTATGCTGTCCAGGAAAAAAACCCTAGTACCTTGTAACTCATAAAATGTCGCAATATTGCGACGGGATTTGGTGCGCCAACAAGGCGTGGCTGAAGACGCATAGCACAGCTATGTAACTGAAGACACAACGCAGTTGGTGTGACAAATAACAAGCAAGATGCGTTAGTTTATAGGTTGCACGGTACTTAGCAGCCCGTCGAACTTGACAGTCTCCTGAAGACCAACGAGGGTTGTTCCCGGCTGAACGGGACAAGCTTTGTTATTCAGCGGCCTGATTTTCCAGAAGATCGGAAATCCGGCTGCGGTAGTTAACGATGTCGCTGCGCAAAGATGTCAGTTTTGCGACCTTGTCATCAATCTTGCCAATATGCAGGTCGAGAATTTCGAGTACTTTTGGTGTGATTGTGTCGAAGTCCTGGTTGTGGGTGTCGAAAGTGTCAGCCAGGCTCAGCATCTCTTTCAGACTGATGCCGAGTTCTTTCAGTTTGAGGATGAACTTGATGCGGAGAACATCGTCCCGGTTGTAACTGCGAGTTCCTCCGCTGCTTCTTTTGGACGCGCCCATGAGGCCGATTTCTTCATAATAGCGGATGGTTCGAGTGGTGATACCGAGTTGCCTGGCGAGACTACCGATCTGTATCAAGGTTTCTTGAGGTGTTGTCATGTGGTTTCCCTTTACGTAAACTTACCCTTTTTTTAGCATTGATGTCCCTATTCGTCAACACCTCTATCGTAACTCACGCATTGGAACGCTTTTGAGAGTAAAGGAGAATGATATGGTTGAAGAGATTTTTGCCAACCTGGAAAAACATTTCCAGCCGAATAAGGTTGCGCAGCAGCAGGTGTTCTATTTCTCTGTGGACGAAGTGAAGAAAACCGTGACCTTGGGCCCTGGGAAGATTGAGGTGGAAGATGGCAAGACGGTGGATGAGGCAGATTGTGTTTGCAAAACCAGCGCTGAATTTTTCCTGAAAATCTGGCAGGAAGGTTATCGTCCAGGCATGGCCGATTTCCTCTCTGGGAAAATTAAATCGAACAACCCCTTTGCCTTGCAAGCATTCCTGTCCGCCTTCGGTAAAGAGGGTTGAATTTTACAGCCAGCTCTTTTGCCGAAAAAAGTCAGCAAGCCGGTCGACGGCTTTGTCCAGGTTCTCCATCGAATTGGCATATGAGAAACGCAGGAAGCCCTCGGCACCCTGGCCAAAGTCGATCCCCGGAGTAAGCGCTACGCCGGTGGCTTCGAGGATTTCCTTGGCCAAGGCAAGCGAATCGTTGGAGATGTGCCGGGCGTCGGCGAGCACATAGAATGCACCTACCGGTCGGGTGTGAACCTTAAGGCCAATCTCTTCCAGACGTGGGATCAAATGGCGACGTCGGCGATCGTATTCGGCGCGCATCTCTGCAATGTAAGGCTCCCCTTCACGCAAAGCTGTCACTCCGGCCAACTGCACAAAGCTGTTGGCACTGATCACCACGTTCTGATTAAAGGTCCGCAGTGCTCGTACGGCAATTTTGGGTGCAATCAGGTAGCCGAGCCGCCAGCCGGTCATGGCGTAGGCCTTGGAGAAGCCACCCAGAACGAAGGCGTCTTCAGTGAACTCCAGGATGCTGTGTTCTTCTCCTTCGTAGGTCAAGCCGTGATAAATTTCGTCAGAGACCAGTGGTATCGGCAGTGCTGCCAGTTTCTCCAGTTCGGCGCGGGAGAGGATCGAACCGGCCGGGTTTGCTGGAGAATTGATCAGCAGGGCACGGGTCCTGTCGTTGATCAACGCTCGGACCTCCTCCGGTTGCGGCTGAAACCCTTGCTCCGGTCGGGTTCTTAGAAAGCGCGGTTTACCGCCGACAAAGCGGATGAAGTTAGGGTAGCAAGCGTAGCCGGGGTCGGTGAGAATGACTTCGTCGCCCGGGTCGCACAGCGCAGCAAAGAGCAGCAGCATCAACGGGCTGGTGCCGGAAGAGACAATGATCTGTCCCGGGTCAACGGTCACATTGTAGCGCTTCAGATAATGCTCTGCCAAAGCTTCGCGCAACTCAAGCCGGCCGAGTGAATGAGTGTAGCGAGTCTCACCGGCCTGCATCGCTTCACTGGCCGTTTTGACAATCGGCTCGGGAGTCGGGAAGTCCGGTTCGCCGAGACAGAGGTAGATGATCTCACGTCCTTCGGCCTCAAGAGCTTTAGCCCGTTCCATAATTTCCATGGCGAGAAACGGAGTAATGTCATCGACGCGTTGGGCGAGGTGGATGTTGGTTGGATTGGACAAAAGACCTCTCCTTCATTGAAGTCAATAAGGCTATCTTTTTAAGTATAACCTTAATCAGCTTGACGGTCACTATGATGGTTGTAGCATTGTATAAACAATTTTAAGAGTGCAGACTAGTGATGCAAATGCGGTTTCCAGGATAATACCAGAACATGCTTACTCTCCTTCAAGACAGCCTCACTCACGCCATTATGATCACCGGTTTTGTCCTGGTTATGATGCTGGTTATTGAATACCTGAATGTACTCACTCAAGGTGTGTGGCAGCATAATTTACGTGGCAGTCGGTGGCAACAATACCTTTTGGCCGCTTTTCTGGGAGCGACTCCCGGCTGCATGGGTGCCTTTGCGGTCGTGGCACTTTATTCACATCGGGTTGTTTCGCTGGGGGCAGTGGTCGCGGCCATGATTGCCACCAGTGGTGCTGACCCTGGTCTTGATCCTTTTTGTTGTTGGCCTGTTGGCCGGGTATATAGGACCACCTGTTTGGACCTGGGTGCGGGTCACCTTGCTGCTGACTTCTGGCGTAGCCCTGTTTATCGTGACAACAGTCCCGGACCACTTTCTGGAGACACATCTCTGGGAACATGTGGCAAAAACCCATATGCCCAGGGTCTTTTTGTGGACTTTTGGAGCGCTTTTCCTGATGCACCTGCTGGTTGATCATTTCCTCCTCATGGGCTGGATGCAGGACAATCAGTTAATCATGCTGCTTGCAGCCTGTCTGGTAGGACTGGTCCCGGAATCCGGACCTCATCTGGTCTTTCTCACACTCTACACGCAAAGCGCTGTTCCGTTCAGCGTGCTGTTGGCCAGCTCTGTGGTTCAGGACGGGCACGGTATGCTGCCTATGCTGGCCGACTCGCGCATGGACTTTTTTCGTGTCAAGGCCATCAACTTTGCCGTTGGTTTAACTCTGGGCTTAGCCGGCTATTTTATCGGTTGGTAAGAACAAGCCTCGATCATCACACAGATAATGAAAAGAGGCTGTCCTTTGTGGGACAGCCTCTTCTTATTCAGCTCGCTTTTTCCTGGATTCACTCTACTTGTGTTCGTTTGCAGAACGCTCCGCAGATTTGTTGCGATCTTCGCGCCACATCTCAATAAAGAGCAGGGCGACTCCGACGGTAATAGCTGAGTCGGCGACGTTGAAGGCCGGCCAGTGATGGCGCTGCCAGAAAACGTCGAGAAAGTCGATAACCTCACCAAGGCGAATCCGGTCGATCAAGTTGCCGAAGGCGCCGGAAAAAATCAGAGACAGGGAAAAAAGTGCCAGTTTCTGATCATCCCTGATCTGTTTGATGTACCAGAGGATACCGAGCATCGCAATGATCGATACGCTGATAAAGAAAGGGATACGCACGGCACTGTCAGAAAGGATACCGAAAGCGGCCCCCTTGTTGCGCACGTAGGTCAGGTGAAAGAAATCGCGGATCACCGGAACGGTTTCATGGAGCCGGAAGTTGGCATCCACGTACAGCTTAGTCGTCTGATCGAGGACCAGAATGATGGAGGCGATGATCGATAGTGTGCGGTATTTGGACATAGAAAACCGGTACGAGGGACGAGTGACGCGGGACGCGAAAGATCTAAAATCTTCAATAGTGCAGCAGATTCGATGGCGTTAGGAAGTTTGTTGCTTGATTTGCCTTCCGCGTCCCTCGTCCCGCGTGCCGCGTCCCGGTTGCCTTCAGGCTATCGCTTGAATACAACGATGACAAATTTCCGGATGATCTTCACTCTTGCCGACCGTGGTCGCATAATTCCAGCAGCGTGAACATTTTTCGCCGTCTGCTTTGCTGACCCGTATCTTCAATCCCGGCAGGTTCTCGCCGGAACTGCTGCTATCCAGATTGTCGCAGATCTCAACTTGAGAGACGATGAAGAGGCAGGCGAGTTGCTCTGCTTCGCTTTTGAGAAAAGCACCGAGGTCGCCTTCGGCAGCGAGTTCCACCCGTGCGTCGAGGGAATGGCCGATGGTTTTTTCCGTACGGGCCTGTTCAAGGACCTTGGAGACGTCGCTGCGGATCGCTAAAATGCGCTCATATTTTTCCTCAAGGTCAGCGTCAATCCGGGTGGTTTCGAAATTGGGGAAGCTGGCCAGGTGGACACTCTCCTCACGTTTACCAGGCAGGAAGCCCCAGATTTCTTCGGCTGTGAATGAAAGCACAGGAGCCACCATGCGGGTGAGGGCCTCAAGGATGCGGTACATGGCGGTCTGGGCGCTGCGACGGGCAAGGCCTTCGGTTGGCGAGGTATAGAGCCGGTCCTTGAGAACGTCAAGATAGAAAGCGCTCAGATCGACAGCACAGAAGTTGTGCACAGCGTGGTGAAGCACGTGGAATTCGTAGTCGTCGTACGCCTTCTGGACACGCTTGCCCAGCCCCTCTAGTCGCGAGAGTGCCCAACGGTCGATTTCCAGCAGATCCTTATCGGCAACGCTGTCAGTGACTGGGTCAAAATCGTGGATGTTGCCGAGGATGTAGCGGGCGGTATTGCGGATGCGACGATAGGCCTCGGAGACCTGCTTGAGAATCGCGCCGCCGACACGGGTGTCGTTACGATAATCCTGAGTGGCAACCCAGAGGCGCAGGATTTCAGCGCCGTACTGTTTGATAACTTTCTCAGGGGCAACCACGTTGCCCACCGACTTGGACATCGGTCGGCCCTTTTCGTCGAGGACAAAGCCGTGGGTCAAAACTGCCTTGTACGGGGCGGCGTCACGGGTGCCGACTGATGTCA
>PVMK01162530.1_pt1 | contig 31894 bp, 32 predicted proteins | sample 1853481 | NCBI WGS metagenome assembly PVMK01 (sample SAMN08533507, study PRJNA380276) | Marine sediment metagenome, whole genome shotgun sequencing project.
GACCCAGATCGCAACGGATTACAATGTATCATTGGAGGCTCTCGCTGCCGCCAACAACATTATTAATCCGCAACAAGTCGTTACGGGCTCTGTTCTGGTCATCCCTCAACCTCAGTAGATCGCTTGCTTGAGCGCAGATTCAAATGATATATGCCTGGCAATAATCTGCCAGGGACATACTTGAGTTGGAATCTGCGCTCAAACACGCGATCTACTGAGGTTGAGGGATGACCAGAACAGAACCTGTAACGACTTGTTGCGGATTAATAATGTTGTTGGCGGCAGCGAGAGCCTCCAATGATACATTGTAATCCGTTGCGATCTGGGTCATCGTTTCGCCTTCTTGTACGGTGTGTACAACAAGAGCTTCCGGACCTTCCGGGAGTTGACTATCTGGTCCAGAATCAGCCGGTTCTGTTTCTGTCGGGTGCTCTTCGCCAGAATTATTTAGCGGGGGGATGGTATCCGAGGCATCGGCCGAATTCTCGTTCAAACCCAAGGCGGCTGGAATAGCATTTGAGAACAAGGGTGGTAGCAGCAGAGCCAAGCAGAGAATGACGGCTAAAAATAATGCCAAAACCCCTACAAACTTCAGATATTCTGACTTATTGTCCTGATTATTTTGCTGCTGTTGTTCGTCCCTCATCTGCAAGCCTCCTAGATGATTCCCCGGCAAAAGTAAGCAACAGTTTAGCACAATGCTGGGAGGGTATCCAAGCGGCATTTCCTTTAGACCACGCAGTCAGAGTGCAGCGAAAACCCCTAGCGCATTACTTTTCCACCGTCCACGGTAATCGTACTACCGGTCATGTAGCTGCTTGCATCTGAACATAAAAAAAGTACTGTCCTAGCCAGCTCTTGGGGATTACCTAGTCGTTCTTGAGGTATTTCTCGCCTCCATTTAGCCATCATCTCTGGATTATTTCGAGCATTTTCTGTCATTGGGGTAATAAAGACACCAGGAACCACCGTATTTACTCGAATACCGTACTGGGCAAATTCTCGAGCGCATTCCCGAGAAAAACCGACAATACCGGCTTTGCTGGCACAGTAGGCTGCCCGATCTTTCAGAGGGGTTTCTAATCCGGCGATGGAACTGATATTGACAATAACCCCTCCTCGCTCACTATTTTCATCGGCCATGACCCGACCGCACAACTGGCTCATAAAAAATGTTCCCTTTAGGTTGACATCAATGCATCTGTCCCAATCCCATTCATCCATGTCAAGGATGGATGAAACGGGTTCAATGCCTGCATTATTCACCAAAATATCCAGATGGCCCCATTTTTTGCGGGTGGTCTCAACCAAGTGGACGCACTGGAATTTATTGCTCACATCGGCGGTGATTCCGATCGCTTGCCCACCCATTTGGTCGATTTCTTTCGTTACTCGTTTGGCGCGATCTGGGTTGATATCATTTACAACTACGAATGCTCCCGATTCCGCCAGTGTTTTGGCAATCGCTTCTCCCAAACCCTGGCCTGCACCAGTAACAATCGCTACCTTATCGTCCAATCGTAATTCCATCAGTTTCTCCAGCCTTATATTCAGGTGCTAGGGCATAGCTGAATCAAAAAAGCGGACAAATACCTCGTAAGGTTGTGAGCCAATTAACAATTGACTATTGATATCGAAAGTCGGCCGGTTGAAGATACCTTGGGAACGACGAATACTGTCTAATTCAGTAACCGTCGCATGCCCAATACCGCTATCGTAACAAGATTGGAACTCAAATTGATCGACACCTGCAGCGACGGCCAATTCCACGAAATAATCCCGACGCGCCTGCCACAGTTCGCCTTGATCTCTAAAGAATTGGTCATGAACTTGCCAAAAGGCATCAACGTCTTGACGACCGATACAGTCGGCTGCAGCATGAGCGTTAAGGCTCGCGTTACCATGATCCAGCATGGGCCAAAAGACAATCCGAACCTGTCCGCTCTCGATTTGATTGGCCACAATCTCGCGTTCAGCACCTAACACGTAGGCCCTGCATTGCCCTCAGAGGAAATCTGAGTAGTCAATCATGGTGATTGGCGCGGTTGCCAAACCGCGAAAATAAGTGTTTTCGTACTGTCCATTGATTTCGACCGGCAGGCTAGTAGGCGTTTCGGCCACCTCGGTAGCAACGATCTCCGTTGGGGCTTCAACCGGTTGCTCAGTATTTTGTTCTACAGGACTCGCAGTCGGAGGTAAGACAAGAGGAGCTTCAGTTGGCGTTGGATCTTTAGACGGTTCCTCGGTAGCAACTTCTGTTGCTATCATCCTCGATGGCAGCTCTTGAATAGTCACGAATGGCTGGGATCTTGTCTCGGATCCGCAAGCGACCAAAATAAGAATCAGCGAAAATAATAGAGCTATTTGACGCATGATGAAGGAAATCTCCGGTTATTTACTTGGCTTTTGGCCCACGTGAATAGCAATGGTGCCAAACATGAAAAGTTTGTAGTTTACATTATTGAGACCTACGCTATTCATAATGGTTACCAAGCTATTGGGATCTTGAAATTGTTGTGTGCTATCAGGCAGGTAGCGATAGGCGTCTTTATCACCGGTAATCAAGCGACCCATATTAGGGATAATATAATTTAAATGCAAACGTATTAATGGTCGAAGAACATTCTCCTTTGGGGGACTGGATTCGAGCACGACAATACGCCCACCGGGTCGAAGTACGCGCACCTGTTCGCGAAAAGCCAAGGGCACGTCGATCACATTTCGCATGAGAAATCCAGAGGTTACAGCATCAAATACTTCGTCTGGAAATGGCAAGGCCAATGTGTCGGCTGCTGTCCACCGAATTCCCTTTCGGCTTGGTTCCATTCTGCCAACCCGCATCATTTCGATGGTAAAGTCGCCACCAATGGCGGCGATATTGGGATGTTGTTCCAGAGCCTCACGGGCGATGTCTCCCGTGCCAGTAGCGATGTCCAACAAACGGCCGTCGTCCGGCAATCGTGCTTGTTGGATGACATGCCGGCGCCATTGCCTGTCTTGCCCTGCGGTCATCAGACGATTCATTAAATCGTAACGTCCGGCGATCCGGGCAAACATGTTCTGGACGTAACGGGCGCGCTCGTCGCCAGCTAAATGAGCCATTAGCTAGGATTGATCCTGGCTCTCCCCACCCGTTTCCTGGGTTGAATCGGTAACCGCATAGGGCAGCACTTTACGGGCTTTGCTTGTGCCGGTAGGTGGACCGATTATGCCATCTTCTTCCATGACATCCATCATCCGGGCCGCTCGCGTATAACCTATACGGAATCTTCTTTGAAGCAATGAGGTGGATGCCTTGTCGGTTTGGCGTACCATAGCGATTGCTTCAGGGAGCAAATCGTCTGAGTACTTGGCAGCTTCCTCCTCCGCTTCTTTCATTTCTTCCCAGAGCGGGGGTTGGGAAGGTGGCGTTTCTTCTATGGGTTCGATCGTTTCGGATTCTTCAACCGGCGCTTCTGGTGGCGGGGAACTCGCTCGACGTTGGGCTCCTTGCCAGTAGCTTATGATATTCTGCAGCTCTTTTTCGCTTACGTAGCAACCTTGCATACGAACGGGTGCTGCTGCACTGGGGCTTTGAAACAACATATCACCTTGTCCCAAAAGGCGTTCTGCTCCAGTTGAATCAAGAATTACCCGGCTGTCCGTACTTGAGGCAACGGCGAAGGCGACTCTGGCTGGAAAATTCGCTTTGATCAATCCGGTAACAACATCTACAGATGGTCGTTGAGTGGCGATTATCATGTGGATACCGGTAGCTCGAGCCATTTGGGCGAGTCGAGTAATACTTCGCTCGGTCTCTTCAGGAGATAACATCATCAAATCCGCCAATTCATCGATGACGATAACAATATATGGCATAAGCTCGGAATTGTTGCCGGCTGTTTTTTTGTTAAATTCCACGATATTGCGAGCGCCAGTCTCTGCCAGCTGCTTATAACGGTTATCCATTTCTCGTAAGGCCCATTGGAGAGTGCCAACGACCCTATCTAAATCGGCGATCACCGGTGCTACCAGATGTGGAATGCCATTGTAACCAGTCAACTCAACCCGTTTTGGATCGACCATGACTAGCTTAAGAGACTCTGGTGAATTTTGTAATAGTAGACAAGCCACAATACTATTTACACATACTGATTTTCCCGAACCGGTGGTGCCAGCGATGAGCAAATGGGGCATCTGTGTAAGATCTGTGGCGATAGCCTGTCCGGCTACGTTTTGGCCCATGCCTATACGCAAGGGTGAATTTATCGTATGGAATTCGGCAGATTCCATGACATCACGTAAAGAGACTAAGGTCTTTTCAGAATTGGGTACTTCAATACCTACATAGCCCTTACCCGGCACTGGCGCTTGAATTCGAATCGAGCGCGCAGCCAGCGCGAGCGTTAAATCGTCGGCCAGACTGGCAATCTTGCCGACCTTGACCTTTGTGCGTTTGCCACTGCGCTGCACAATAAAGTTTGGTTCTACGCCGTATTGGGTAACAGTTGGTCCCTGGCTGATTTCGACCACCGTCGCTGGTGCACCAAAGCTCTCCAACGTATGCTCGATAATCTCTACTTGTTCGCGGATGTACGTATCACCAATCTCTTGTTCATTACCTGGTTCGAGCATCTTTTCAAGCTCAGGCAACGTCCATGTTTGGTTTTCATTTTGACTGAGAAATATCGGTGTTGGTGTTACTATTGATCCTTGCTCACCATTGGTAGCTGGTTGAGGCTTTGCACTGGCTTTTCGCTGTCTCTTGGAACGTCGTTTGGGTTTACTGGTTTGGATCGCTTCGGAGGCCCTGCTTTCTGACGCCGAGTCCGGCACAGAAGAATTGGCGCCCAAGGTTCCCTTTTGCAGCGATGTTTCGATGCTTCCTACAGTAGAACTTCTTGCGTTAATAGGTATTTCGCGTGTATCTGCTGTCTTCTCCTGGCGTTTAAAGATATCTGTAAGCAAGACACCCATATCTTGGCGACTGATGCCAGAAGTAAGAATTGCTGCCAGGATGCCAATTACTAAGAGTAAGAAGATCGCCCCTAGTTGACCAACACCTAAAGATAGTAATTGCGCCAGTCCCGCTCCGACATAGCCGCCGCCTTCACCCGCCTCGGCGACGGCCATGACATCCTCGAGGTTGTCATTCCATGTCGCGACGGCTAACGAGGCAAAAGCTTCAATTGACAGAAATAGAAATAGAACACCAAGTAGGCGAAGATGAGGTAATTTTGGCGGCTGATCCATGCCCCATAAAACAAGATAAAATCCTGCCAATCCCAAGGCAATAGGAATGATAACCCCACCCCAACCGAACAATTGCCACATGCCATTTGAGAGAAAGCTCGTTAATGTGCCCTGATTGGGCGAAAGCAGACTAAGCAAGATAATCGCCGTAAGAAATATAAGGGCGATGCCAATGATAATCGACTTTTGTTTCCCATCGAGGCTCACGTTGAACCGAGGGCGCTTGCTGCGTGAAGTTCTGGAACGCGTACTCTTGCGGCGACTCGAACTGGTCCGCCGACTCGCCGTTTGTTTTCTGGTACTACTCTTTCGCGTCATAGCTCAAATGTTCCTGGCAAGGCGATTATAACATGGATACGCTAAGCTGACAGGCGACTATTCTTCAGCGAATCATTCAACAATGCCTGCAAAGTGGCTAGAGTGGCAGATTCAAAATACATGCTGCTTAAGATAAAGTGTATTGGGGTATACTAATCGGACGTCACTATCCTATAAGAATGGCCTAGTTGTAATCAGGTGTAGAGCAGGTCCTTATTTGTGAAACAGGTTCTTACTGACCAAGTTCCTTTATTCCGTTTTGATACTCTTCCCACCAATGGTGAAATGGAGCAAGCTGTATTTAGTCGACAGGGAGGCGTAAGTCCCGCTCCATTTATCAGCCTCAATCTCAGCGTTTCCGTCTCTGATAATGAGGCAAATGTTTTTGCCAACCGGGCCCGAGCATATGCCACTCACGGCCGAACGAATGGAACGCTTGTCCACGCCTATTTGACACACGGTTCGAAAGTAGCCCAAGTGACGAATCGCCACAATGGGCAATATGTCGGACCTGTGGATGGTTTGATAAGCAATGAGCGAAATTGTGGCTTAACAATGAACTACGCCGATTGCTCGTCAATATTCCTATTCGATCCGGCAAATCACGCCATTGCCCTTGGGCATGCTGGCTGGAAGGGGGCGGTCTCTGATTTGCCTGGAGCGTTAGTAAAATCAATGCAGCAGCACTTTGGCAGCGATCCTGCTTCTCTTTTGGCTGGTATAGGACCATCGATTGGTCCTTGTTGTTATGAGGTGGGTGAGCCCGTTCTTAGTGAAGTAAGGCATAGCTTTGATGATGCCGAATCCCTGCTGAAAACTGCTTCTAATTCCGATCATGAACGAACTACACAGGAACATCGCCATTTTGACTTACCTGAAGCCAATCGTCGGAGGCTCGAACGTGCCGGTGTAAAACACGTCGAAGTGGCAGAACTATGTACAGCTTGTCGAACCGATCTATTCTTTTCTCATCGAGCTGAACAGGGACGCACAGGGCGATTTGGGGCCTTGATAATCTTAAAATAAAGGATGCGAATCTGAGGATTCATTAGATTGCCAATGGGGATCAGTTACCTAGGAATTTTCGTAGCCTAGGCAAGCTTCATAGAGGGCTTCGATTGCCTCATGATCGGCAGCAAAACGATCAGTCACTTGCCGCCGATTCTCAAAATACTTTCCAGTTGTTTCTTGCGTCGGCGAGGAAGTTGCCATCCAGACTGGGGTATTAGACCCTTCATCGGGGGTCTCATGACCACCGAATCCCAAGTTATTGCTTAATTTTGAGTTGACATCACCAGGATGGCAGGCGTTTACTGTTACGCCCTTTGCTTCAAGGCGCTGAGCAAAAGCGACTGACAACATACGATTAGCTTGTTTGGATTGGCGGTAAGCCTGACTATTATTGTAGCGTCGGCGGCGAAATTCGAGGTCGCTTAAGTCGAGATCGCCAGCCCAATAACTAGCTACGTTGATTACACGAGATGGCGCTCCCTCAATCAGTTTATTTTGTAAAGCTCTTGTCAGCCAAAAGTAACCCAGAACGTTGGTGGCAAATTGAAGCTCAATGCCTTCTGGTGTTTCTTGTCGTGATGGTGGCGTCACGGCCGCATTGTTCACCAGGACATGCAGAGGACTCGTCCAGCGGTCGACCAGAGCCATAATCTCAGATCGACGTGATAGATTGACGATTTCATAGCGCAATTGCTCGTTTCCCGTAACGCTAACTATTTCTTCTGCTACCTGTTGCGTTTTTGCTTCATCTCGGCCCAACATGATAACCTCATGCTCGGGGTTGCTAGCCAGGCGACGGGTGATGGCTTTGCCTATCGCACCAGTGGCTCCAGTAACCAAAAAAACGCGCCGTGATAAAGATGATTCCCCATTTGCCATGTGGCTGAACTCAGTTTGCACAATTGCATGAACCACAGCCACAACCTGCTGAAGCAGCGGGTGCGCTAGGCAAAGTTGCCTGATTCATCTGGCTCCCACTGCTGATGAAAGTAGCCATGCTGATTAGCTTGTTCGTATGTTCACTCTGGCAGCTAGGGCAGATAGAATGTTCGGATGCTTGAGCAAACGGCCGCCTTTCTTCGTAGATCATTTCACAATCCTGACAATGAAACTCGTACAAGGGCATAAATTTCTCCTGACCAATCAGTTGTGTTGCCTGTTAGGTCTTAATTCTTTGATCAATTAGCGAGCTTGATTTAATCAAGCGTATAGTACTTTACCAGATGATATCGGCGCCAACAAATGTAAAGAAAGTCATATTGTTTGCCTAAATCCAAGAGCAACCTGAAGAAATTGTTGCTTTAAAATGCCGATTACAACCTGCGTAAAGAACCTATTGTGAACTCGCCTGACCAAACCTTCCCGAAAAGCCATCTTGAGTTTGAGATATTCGGTCTGTTCACGAAGCGGATAGGAATGTTTGAGTTGACGAGTATAAACGGACTGCGGGTGATTCCTGGGCGGGTAAGGAGCACCTTAGCCTATTTCCATGCCATATTGATTGAGTGGTATAATCTTTTCATTGCACTATCTCTCCAATGGAGGTTCGATCACAATGAATTCGATGGATTCTGGTTCCTGGGCATTTGATGACGGCTCGGATGAGAAAGAGAATAAGACGCCTCACGCCCATTCCGGCGAGGTGACGACGGGCGGTAACAAAGAAACCCAATGGGAGGTTGTGAGCGAAACGATGGGCATAGCTCCAGCTGAAATAATAGCCCAGCGACTCCAGACAGAAGGTATTCCTGCCCGTGCCTGGCAAGAAGGCGCGGGCCAAGCTTTCGGATTGACTGTCGGTCTCCTTGGTACTGGTTACGTTATGGTTCCTGAACCTTATGCTGAGAAAGCCCGGGAAATTCTTGAAGCCTCCGACGATGACTTTGAAGGATACGGTGAGGAATAATCATCGGCCGAACTATAATGAAAGCTTGCATTTGGCAGCTTGCATTATAAGCCGTCACTATTTTTGTGACATTTGTCATAGAAATGCTGAGTTTCGTCACTTTTAGACTTGGCCCGCTGACAATAGAATCAATCTTATATAGAGCGTGCTGAAAACAACCTAGCACATTGAACAATAACGAGGACAGAACGCAGTAGACATACTGTAAAGAAGGAGAATCTAATGGCTCAAGCAACCTGGACAAAGGAGGAAAGGTCGGTACTAGAAAAGCCACGAAGTAACCGGACCAAATTTATTATTGGCGGGCTTCTCATGATTGTCGCGATCGTTTTCCTCGTTGTTAATGCATTGAGTGGCACCACACAACTCTACGTTACTGTCGACGAGTATTATTCTCAGCAGAGCAAATTTGTTGGGCGCGATTTACGCGTATCTGGCTGGGTGCTCGGTGATACGATTCAGTTTATCCAGATTGACGCTACCACGTCACGCCTGGAATTTGATATCGTGGATGATCTCGCCAATCCAGGCCAACGATTACGCATTGTGGCTATAAATGAACCTCTGCCTGATTTGCTCCAGCATGAAGCTCAAGCTTTAGTGGAGGGTAGTGCCGAGGGTGGCACTTTTACATCTAATCCAGGTGGTCTGTTTCTGAAGTGCCCAACGCGTTATGAGGAAGTCGAACCGGGCCAGAGTGGTTAAGCAGGAGAGTGCGTCAAGCGGATAGTATCATGCTCGGCGCTTACTATAGATGCCTTTTCATCCCGACCAGTATAACTCTGGCATCTAAATCCCAACCTCAATTCTTGTCAATATGATTTGACTTTCTCCAGAGTGGAGTGAGCTTATGTTAGCTGATTTAGGATATGCGGCGATATTTATTGCTTTTTTAGCCGCGGTATACGCTGCCTTTGCGGCCTGGCACGGGGTGCGATCAAAACAGAGTCGTTGGGTCCAAAGTGCCCGCAACGCAACCCTGATAATTTTTCCTTTAGTCGGTTTGGCCTGCGTTATGCTGGTTCTGTCCATACTGAACAATGATTATTCGATTCAATATGTATGGAGCGTATCAAGCCGAGAGATGCCCGCTTATCTAGAGGTGACAGCCCTGTGGGGTGGGCAGCAGGGGTCAATTCTCTTCTTTAATCTCTTATTGGCTGGCTTTACAGCTGCGGCTATGGCTCGTAAGTGGGATGACGAGCGAGCTATTATGCCTCGCGATCATCGTGGCTAGCTTGACCCAGATTTTTTTCCTGGGGATGACCGTCTTCCTGGAAAATCCCTTTGCTCGGATCGGTGCTGTCCCAGTTGAAGCTACCGGATTGGCCTATTTAGTGAATGCCCCACTGACTTACGTGCAAAACCTATTTGCCAGACCAGAGATGGTGCCAGCCGACGGCAACGGTTTGAATCCCTTGTTACGACACCCTGGAATGATCATCCACCCACCTATACTGTATTTAGGCTATACCGGATTGACGATCCCCTTTGTATTTGCTATGGCGGCGCTAATCGCGGGCCGTTTCAACGACAGTTGGATCAGGACGACGCGCCGTTGGACATTGGCAGCCTGGCTTTTATTGGGTCTTGGACTCGTATTAGGCGGACGTTGGGCTTATGACGTACTGGGTTGGGGTGGTTACTGGGCCTGGGATCCGGTTGAAAATTCTTCGCTGCTTCCCTGGTTAACTGCGACAGCCTTTTTACATTCAGTCATGATCCAAGAGAAACGTGGCATGTTCAAAGGTTGGAACGTAGGTCTGATTATCATCACCTATCTGTTGGTTGTCTTAGGCACCCTTAACGTTCGGGGTGGACTTGTAACCTCGGTCCATTCTTTCGCTCAATCAAGTATCGGTTGGTGGCTCTTAGGCTTCATGGCCTTCATGATCTTTTTTTCCATTTATTGGGTTTATGAACGCCGGGACCAACTCCGATCGGACAATCAGATTAGCTCTTATTTATCACGTGAATCGGTCTTTATGCTTAACAACTTTCTTATTCTCAGCATTGTGGCCGTAACCTTTATCGGCACCTACTTTCCGGTTCTATCAGAACTGGTTACCGGTCAACGAGTAACAGTTGCCGCACCCTTCTATGAGAAGGTGAATGGTCCTCTATTTGCCGTGCTATTGATCTTGATGGGTATAGCGCCCCTGACGATGTGGTACCGCACAAGTGCTCGCCGCTTGGGGCGAATGACGCTTGGCCCGGCTGTCGCTGCCACGCTGACTATTATTATTCTGTTTATTCTGGATATTAGGAACTGGGTCGCCTTATTAGGAATCTGGATTGTAACCTTTTCAGTGATACTGACGATACTCGAATTTGCCCGCGCTATTAGTGCTCGAATTCGTAGTAAGGGCGAGTCGCCTTTCAGAGCCTTATCGACGCTAATAACACGCAGTCGACGCCGCTAGGGTGGTTATGTCATTCAGCTCGGCGTGTTGATTATGGCCCTTGGTATCATAGGCATTGAACTATATCAGCAAGAAACTCAGATCCGTCTGAACCGAGGAGAGTCAGTAGCGATCGGTGATTTCGATATGACCTTTCGAAATATCTCTCAATTTCCCGGTGCCGATGACTTGATGATTACCGAAGCAACAGTTGATGTTTATAAGGACGATCAGTTCATTCGCAGTCTAACACCTCGAACCGAGCTATATACGCGTACCGGACAGCCGATGACCATCCCCGGCGTGCGCTCGACCCTAACTGAAGATTTTTACGTTATTGTGGTTAATTTCGAAGGTACGACAGAAAATGCTGCTACCTTTCGAATTTTCCTAAATCCGCTAATTAATTGGGTTTGGGGTGGAGCAATTATTTTGCTCGCCGGCACTTTAATTGCTGCCTGGCCGGACGCGGCCGAACAAAAGATAATGGCTGGCTCTCGAGCCAAGCCGCGTCGTCGTTATCCTGTTGGGGTAGTGACAGGAGATTAACCAATGAGAAAACAAGCGAAAACAAAGCGTGGCATCATCCCCTCGATTTTTGCCATCAGCCTGTTGCTAGCACTGCTAGTGGTTATTGGAACGGTCTCCGCTCAGGATTCGACCGGTGACGTCACTGACGATCAAGTTAACGCCATTGCCAAAGAATTATATTGCCCAGTGTGCGAGAGTACGCCGCTGGATGTTTGTGCAACCCAAGCTTGCGCCGATTGGCGGGAAGTAATACGGACCAAATTGGCCGAAGGTCAAAGTGGGGAGGAGATAAAGGCTTACTTTGAATTGCAATACGGCCCAAGAGCATTGGCCGAACCACCCCGACAAGGATTTACATTGGCAATCTGGATATTGCCTATTATTGCTGTGATAGTCGGCGGGTTAATTTTTGTGCGTTATGTACGGAGTTTAAGAACAGTTCCGCTAGATGCAGGTCCAATTACAGTTCAAGATAAGAATATTGACGATAACTCTTCTATTGAGAAGCCTAAGCCGGAGAGCGAAAACTATCGCGATCGAGTTGAGCGCGAATTGCGAGAGATGTAAAAATGACTGATGGAACGGTAGAACCAGCTGCCGCGCCGGCTGAAAAAAGCAGAAACAGCCGGTTAGGCATCATTGCAGTGGTAATTATAGCCGTTGTTTTCGTTGCCCTTCTATTTTTAGGGATGCGAAAGGCTGTGGTCGACCGGCCAGATGGAGTCGCGCCAGATTTTGAAGTTCAATTTTTTAACGGATATGAATGGGAAGATAAACCAACAGCTAACCTTTCTGATTTCAAAGGCCAGCCAATTGTGCTTAACTTCTGGGCTTCCTGGTGTGTTGAGTGCCGAATTGAAGCAGAGCTTCTAGAGAATACCTGGCGAGAATACAGGGACGACGGTGTTATTTTCCTTGGCGTAGCCTATGTTGATGTTGAACCCAAATCGATTGCTTATTTGCAGGAGTATGACATTACCTATCCTAATGCCCCTGATTTGCGATCTTCAGTCTCTGATAAATATGATATTACTGGTGTCCCGGAAACGTTTTTCATTGATCAAGAAGGCAATGTGATACATGTCCAGTTAGGTCCGGTCAACGAGACCATGTTGACCGGCTTAATCGATCAGATGTTAGCTGGCCCAATCCAAGGACAAGATTTTTAAGGAGCGCTGAGCAGGTTGTTTATTAACCGCCGGCGTCAGATATTTCTATGACTATTGGCTCGATTCTTCTCGGAATTGCTTTACTCGTATTGGTTGGCTTGTTTGTGACCCGGCCGCTAATTGTGCCCGATCTGTATCGTCGACGGAGAATGACGGAACGGCAGAAACTTGTGGCCCAGAAAGAGGCGATCCTTACTTTAATTCACAACCTAGACTTTGACTACGATACGGGCAAGATCCCAGAGTTAAATTACAAGCAACAACGAGAGGGTCTGGTGAACCAGGCTGCTGACATCTTGCAACAGATTGATGGGCTCGATCAGACACCTGATACATGGGCCGATGTGGTAGAAATGGAATCAGCAAAGCCCCAAGCTAGGCAGCTACCCGATATTGAAATGGACATCGAGGCTGCTATTGAAGGACGGCGAAGTGGTACTTTAATGGTACCTGGGCAGCCGGCCGAACAACCGGAAAAAGCCAATGGCAGTTACCAATTCTGCCCCGAGTGTGGATTGCCAGTAGATTCTGAAGATAAATTCTGCTCGAGTTGCGGACACAAATTATTACTACCCCAGGGCGCATGAACAGTCGAATCAAGCTTAGATTTTCCTGCCTGACGGATCGTTCCCCAGGCCGATTAGTCCTGATCGTTGCAACTCTGTTTTTACTTGCTGTTCTGGCCGGGACTAGATCAGTATCAGCCCAATCAGACCAGATACCTGAGGAGCCAGCTGACGCCGAAGCTGGTTTACCTGTCCATGCTGAGAGATGTGCCAACTGCCATGGTCCTACCGGACAAGGCGACGGCGAGTTAGCGCCAAATTTACCGAACCCACCCGCAGCTCATGGTTCGATCGAATTTCTGCGCACAGCTGTTCCTGTGGAAATGTTTGATACCATCACCAGTGGAAGGATACCTCAAGGAATGCCTCCTTTTGGTGAAGAGAGCAGCAATCCACTTGGCGATGCTCAACGTTGGGATCTTGTGGCCGCCTTATATAGTTTTGGCACGCCACTTGAGTCAATTGATTTGGGCCAAGCCCTTTATGAAGAGAGCTGCCTAGCCTGCCATGGGAAAAATGGGCTCGGCGATGGGCCAGAAGCGAGCGACCTGGACTCCGCCCCGGGTGATCTTAGCGATCTCAATTACTGGTATTTGATTAGTAATCAGACTGTTTTTGACGCACTGTCTGATAATCAAGCTATCTCAGCTCATGACTTCGAGCTGGAAGATGAAGAGCTTTGGTCGGTGATCGATTACCTGCGAACTTTCAGTTACGAATACACCGATGCACTTGCCCCATTCCGGCCGCTTGAGACTGCTACTGTAGGTGGCCAGGTGACCAATGGAACGACAGGGGAGTCAGTCGCCTCCGAGGCTGCCGCCCAATTGCGGGCATTTACAACCGATCTAGAGATTACGCTTACACTGACGGAAACGGTGGATGCAGATGGCCGTTTTCAATTTGACTTGACCGAAGTGCCGCAAGAGTGGTTTTTTCGAGTAAGTGTTGAATATGATGATGTCGATTTTGGCAGTGATTTTGGTCAGGTCACATTCGACAAACCTGACTTGGACATTCCAGTTACCGTTTTTGAAAAATCTACAGATTCATCCATTCTCAACATACAACAATTACACATCGTGTTGGTCTTTGACGAAGATCGAGTTTTAGTTAGCGAACTGTATGTCGTTGGCAATGATTCGTCGACTGTTTTTGTGGGTGAATCGGGATCACCATCAACCGGCACATTTGAATTTGCTGTTCCGCCTGGGTCATCAGAATTATCGGTACAGCGAGGATTTGGTTCACTAGACTCCTTCATTCCCGCTAATGAAATTATCACGACTGATTCTGGATTCGCAGACACAATACCTGTTAGAGCTGGGCCAGGAACCTTGACATTGCTGGTGCAATATACGATGCCCTATGATGAGGAGCAAACGATTACCCACCCCTTGAAATATGCTACTAGCGGTGTAAATCTAGTATTGCCCGAGGTAGGGGTAACCTTGGATGAAACGGATGGTTGGGTAAACGGCGGGCAACAGACGATGGAGAACGGCATAGTGACAACCTTTGGCCGGGCTAACATCGCTGCCGATGAACAACTCACCATGACCTTGGAGGGGCGTCCGCGCTCAAACAGTGCTGCTGCGGGTACAGTGATAGGCGACAATGCGCTCGAAATGGTGATAGGCGTTGCGGTTGCGGGCGTCGTAATCGGAGGCGCCGCCTTTATGGTACGACGCTGGCGGAATGAAACTGAAGATGTTTACCCGAGTCGCGAAGAATTGCTTCAAGAAATAGCTGGCCTGGACGATGCTTTTGAGGCCGGGGAAGTCGATGAGAACGAGTATCATAGTCAGAGAGAGGAATTGAAAGCTGAATTGATGACAATATGGGAGGATGAACGCTCAGTATAAATGCGTCAGCCTGGAGCAACTAAGCGCACTTTGTTCCTAATAAATGACGCTGGCCTGCACGTCCTTTAGATTAAGCGATCTGTTAAGATGATAAAGATAGAAGGGTTGGTAAAAAATTACGGAATCAACACCGTCCTGCGCGGAGTCAATTTAAGAGTCCAGCCAGGTGAATTTGTTAGTCTAGTTGGATCGAATGGCGCTGGTAAGACGACGCTGCTGCGAATTGTTGCGACCCTGCTGAAGCCCAATGGAGGTCAAGTTACTATTGGTGGCTGGCCTTTGCCCGATCACGCAGATAAGGTTCGCCATCATATTGGCATGGTATCGCATCAAGCCCTATTGTATGGTGATTTATCGGCGGCCGAAAACCTTGAATTTTATGCCCGGCTTTATCAATTGGAAAATCGGGAAGATCGGGTGGCTGTGGCCTTACGCTTGGTAGGCCTGGCAGCGCGACAGCGAGATCCTGTTCGAAGTTTTTCCCGAGGAATGTTACAGCGCCTGACCATTGCCAGAGCCACGTTGCATGAGCCGGAAGTGTTATTGTTGGATGAACCCTATACGGGCCTTGACCAAGATGCTACTCGGCTATTAGATAATTTGTTGCGTGCAGAATCAGAGCGAGGACGTACTATCTTCATGATCACTCACGATCTGGCCCGTGGGCTTGATTTATGTCATCGCATTGCCATATTGGAACGAGGTAAAATCGCTCGCATAGTTGAAAGAGAGTCGATTAATCCGGCCGAATTTCTGGAATTGTATGGAGACGTTACCCACGGACGCGGCAACGCAGCCATTCACTAGCAGGACATATCAGTGACGACAAGTACGCGCGAAGAAGCGCAAGAGTCTGTAAGCGAAAAAGCCACAAAACAATCCGAAGAGCAGACCCCCAAGTTCATCTCGTCTGTTTGGGCCATTGTTTGGAAAGATCTGACGATGGAGCGGCATACGCGCCAGTTAGTAAGCGTGATGCTCGTATTCTCGCTGACGGCAGTCATTGTTTACAATTTTGCCCTCTTTGGTAAATTGTCGGCCGCGCGCGAGGTAGCTACGGGTTTTCTGTGGATCACCATCTTGTTAGCTGGCACTCTCGGATTGAATCGTTCGCTTATGTCCGAGATAGAAAACCGGAGTTTGGACGCCGTTTTAATGGCGCCAGTTGACCGGAGTGCTATCTACATTGGCAAATTGATCAGTGTCACCACGTTCACCCTGATAATGGAATTGCTCCTTATTCCGATTTTCACGGTCTTTTTTAATAAACCTTTCTGGCGTCCACAAGTAATATTTATCTTGGTTTTGGGAACAATTGGTTATGTGGCAGCAGGAGTCTTGGTTACTTCGATGTCGGTTCAAACCCGTTCGCGAGAAGTGTTGTTGCCGGTTCTTTTACTGCCCCTAACCCTGCCTGCAGTATTGGCTGCTGCCCAAGTAACAGCAGCTTTTGTCGCCCCGGAGCCGCCGGTCTGGTCTGAATTGCAATTTGCTATTGCCTTGGTTGTTGCCTTTGACATTTTTATGGTGACGGCCGGATTTTTAACGTATCATTACGTGGTTGAAGAGTAACGGAACCTCCGAAGTTGGAGGATTACGAGTTAACCCGCTTACGAATAGACTCGTTTACTTGGGCGAAACCAGGTCTCAGCGCCTATTTTTGTTTCAAATGCTTTCCCGGTTTCGTCAAAATGGCAGTTTCTTTGAGGAGGCTGATATGGTAGGACGGATTGAGCGAATTAACCTTGATCGATTGGTGCCCATCCTGAATTGGGTGGCAGGCATAATGGTAATCGTATGTCTGCTGGTCATCTTTTTTTACGCGCCCACTGAGGTCACCATGGGCAACGTGCAGCGAATCTTCTATTTCCACGTCGGATCGGCGTGGGTAGCGGCAATCGCCTTTTTTATTGCCTTGCTTAGTGGTATCGCCTACCTGCGAAATCCCGTTCGCACGTGGGACACGATCGCCGCTGGTTCAGTTGAAATCGGCTTGGTTTTTACATCAATGACGATAGTGAGTGGCTCAGTCTGGGGACGACCAGCATGGAACACCTGGTGGATCTGGAGCCCGCGTTTGACTTCTATTACCGTATTATGGTTGGTCTACGTAGCCTATTTCATGTTGCGAGGAGCGGTAGACGATGAAGACAAACGGGGTCGTTTTTCGGCCGTTTACGTTATTGCCGGCTTCGTGACGGTGATTATTACCTATCTCAGCATTCGTCTGTTACGTGATATCCATCCTGTTCTGATTGGGGAAGGAAGCGAGGCCGCCCAAGGTTTGCAAGAATTTTCTGGCCTAGACAGTGCAAGAATGGGAATGACCCTAATGGTTTCTGTCATAACTTTTAGCTTGCTTTACCTGGCCTGGCTGGCCAATCGGATGCGCTTACAACAGATGTCGGACGAAGCTTCGAATCTCAAGGTTCGAGTCATGTCTAAACTGCAATATTAGACACTATTTACATAATGTATGCGATGATTTTTGTGGGTTTCGAGGAATTTGAATCATGGATATAGCAAACTATCTGATGGAAATATGGGCGCAGAGCAGCCCATTTGATCCTAACAAATTCAATAATTTCATGATCCTTGGTTATTTGGTGATGTGGATCATCGTGATGGTCTACATTGGCAGTTTGGCCAACAGACAACGCAATATTCGGGAAGAAGTAAAATTGCTTCGCCAACTCTTAGAAGAGGATGAGGAAGGTTAAAAGAGGTAAGAAACTTTACGTTCTTTTAATGATCAGGGGCTAAAGTTTGCAGCATTCGTGTGAGAAATGCGACACTAGTTTTTCATTTGCTGACGGTGGAGAGTAAGTTATGTTAAGTTCGGCCAGAGGCCCCTTGCGTTCTTTGTCGAGCATGCAGTTGGTGGTTGCCGGTGTTGTGCTGGTGATCATCTTGATATTAATTATAGGCTCAGTTACCCAGGCATCAGCCCCAGAGCCGATCTTCGGCGGTCTGCAAACACAACCGTTTTTAGTTTTGGCGGCTTTGGCGGCGTTCGGTGGCGTAATGAGTTTTGTTTCTCCTTGCACATTGCCCATCTTGCCAGCCTATTTTGCTTTCGCATTCCAGAGCGGCCGTAAGCATATCGCTCTGAATACAATGGTATTCATGCTTGGGTTGGCTGTTGTGTTTAGTGCCATGGGAGCTGGAGCATCTGTTTTAGGCCGCGTGCTACGGCAGAATCAATCGCTAATATTGTTACTTGGCGGCTCTCTCATAATAATTTTTGGCGTGATGAGTCTCATGGGACGAGGTTTCACCGGCATGCAGCAGCAGCCAGAACAAGAACAGGAAGATAAAAGGCGTAACCAAACTATGGGCGGCTCTTTTCTTTTTGGCATGACATTTGCCGTTGGTTGGTCAAGCTGCGTCGGGCCGATTTTAGGTACGGTTTTGACGATGGCTGGAACCACCGGTTCGGTTATTAGGGGCATGATGCTCCTGTTCATTTATGCGCTAGCTCTAGGTTTGCCACTCATAATCGTTTCTACATTTTTTGGACGGGCCAGCCGGCAAAGCATCCTATGGCGAGCTATGCGGGGAAAGGGTTGGAACGTCTCCGCAAGTGTAATACTCGTAGGAATGGTCTGGGCCCTGGCTATTTGGCGAATATTGGTGGCGGTAGGACAGTATTCGTTTAGCAACATCTCCTATTTTGCTGGCCAGGAGTTTACTACCGTTCACGAAATTGGCTTGCTAGCTGTGGCCGTTATCGGTGTTCTATTATGGGTTTTTACCAGCCCCAGCCGAGATCGAAAGATTCAATTGCATCTTCATACTACCCAACTGGTGAGTGGATTTCTTTTTATTGCCATGGGTGTATTATTATTAAATGGCACTTTAGCCACATTCAACAGCTTCGTTCCCCCAGATCTGGCCCTTTGGTTTGCTGAATTTGAAGATCAGCTAATTACCATATTTAGTTAACAGGTATGAATCCGGAAAGCCCAGATCAAGAAATTCGGCCCAAACGTAACCCAATAATCATTTTTTTTGGGTTCTTGTTATTGGGAGCTGCTCTTGCTCTCCTGCTCTTCGGCCGAAGTTTATTTGGAACCACAAATGACGGTAATCCGATCATAATTGGAGAGTCAAGTACGACCGTTCTAGATCAGGTTTCCGAGTTGCCGGAAATTAGTTCTCAACAGTCCGAACCAATAGCTAAAGAGGACAATAAGGGAGCATTATTTCCTGGCGACCCGGCTCGCGAATTCACCTTGACAGATTTTGATGGTAATCTAGTTAGCCTAAGTGACTTTCGGGGTCAGCCAGTCATTGTAAATTTTTGGGCGACCTGGTGCGCACCATGTCGTATTGAAATGCCGGCTCTCCAAGAAGCTTTCGATCTGTACCAAGATGATGGTTTGGTTATTCTAGCCTTGGATCAGGATGAACCGGTTGATGTGGCTCGCGAATTCTTCTATGAAGAGATGGGCTTGACATTCACGCCACTGCTTGATGATGGCAGCGATATTTCCACGGCATACGGTAGTTTTGGTGTATTACCTTCAACTTATTTTGTGGACCCCGATGGCTATATTTCGGCAATTCATCGAGGTCCAGCTACACTAGGACAGATAGAAGGATACTTAGCCGGTATGCTGCCAGATGCAAGTTGAATAGGAAAGTGAATGTCTAATTTGCCCAAGTCCGAGAAACAACCAGTAGCTGGTCGGCAACGTGCAGTTGTCGTCCGCATTGACAAATCAGTTTATTGGTTTAGCCGTCATTGGTTGGGTGTATTCAACGTGCTAGCGCTCATTTATGTGGGTTTGCCGATCTTAGCTCCCTTTCTAATGAATGCTGGAGTGACCGGACCCGCCAGGGTCATATACACGGTCTATTCACCAATGTGCCATCAGATGGCCCAGCGCTCCTTCTTTTTGTTTGGTGAACAAAGCGCTTACCCTCGTGAAATTGCCGGAACAGATTTGGTTCCTATCGAAGCCTATATAAGCGATTTGCCGGAATTTGAAGGTGTTTCGGAAGATAACTGGCCTGCCTTTTTCGGCGCAGCCCGGCGTTTCAAAGGCAATGAACAGATGGGCTACAAGATGGCCCTATGCGAGCGAGACATCGGTATTTATGGATTTGTATTGGTTGGCGGTCTCGTCTTCGCGATGGTCCGGAGTCGATTCCGAGTGAAGGCCCTCCCCCTCATCCTCTTCTTAATTATTGGAATGGGACCAATCGCCTTAGATGGATTCAGCCAATTGTTTAGCTACTGGGCCACTCCCACAGATGGTTCGACGGCCTCAGGCATAGCAGCCTCTATCCAGCAGATACTTCCCCTCAGGGAAAGTACGCCGGCGCTTCGAGCTTTAACGGGGGCTTTATTCGGCTTTATGCTTGCCTGGCTGGCTTATCCGCAGGTGCAGAAAGGAATGCTAAACACAGAAAAACAGCTAGAGGAGAAGCTCCGGCGGATAGGGGAGCTTGACTAATCTCCTCTAAAATGCGATTTGGGGGGTCGGTAGTAGGTTAAAGCATTTAAAATTCTAGATGCACGCGTTGCCTTACTGGTGATAGCGACCTATGATAATAGTGGCGTTATGCCCGCCTAGTCCAAACCCGTTGGAGAGAAATATCTCAAGCCGGGCAGGACGGCCTGTATTAGCGATATAGTCCAGGTCGCATTGGGGATCTGGGATAGCATAGTTGATGGTTGCTGGTACGAATTGGGCATGCAAAGCTTTAATGCCAACCAGCGCCTCCATCGCACCTGCAGCACCCAGCATGTGACCATGCATTGATTTTGTAGAACTTATCGGAATATCGTAAGCATGTTCGCCAAAAACGCTCTTTATGGCCCTGGTTTCACTTTGATCATTTAGTTTGGTGCTTGTTCCATGGGCATTAATATAGTCGATATCGGTGGGTAATAAGCCAGCATCATCCATGGCTGATTCAATGGCTTTGATCGCCCCGGAACCATCTTCAGAAGGCGCCGAAATGTGATAGGCATCGGCGCTGGTGCCATAACCAAGAAACTCGGCATAGATGGTAGCCCCCCGAGCTAAAGCGTGTGATTCTTCTTCCAAAACCAGAATGCTCGCCCCTTCGGCCGTAACAAATCCATCGCGATCGGCATCGAAAGGACGGGAGGCACCTGAAGGGTCTTCATTGCGCGTTGATAGGGCACCGGTGGCATTGAATCCGGCGATAACCGCCGGCCACAAAGGCGCCTCAGCGCCACCGGCAAGCACGATCTCGGCCGCCCCACGTTGGATCATTTTGGTTGCTTCACCTAAGGCATTGTTTCCCGCGGCACAAGCTGTGGCGATTGCCATATTTGGTCCGCGAAGGCCGTGTGTGATGGAAATAGTCGCTGCCGGCGAGTCGGCTAGCATCATCGGGATAAAGAAGGGACTCAATCGCTTCGGGCCACGTTGGTTGAAGGTATTTAACCCATCAATCGTCGATCCAATATTGCCCATGCCACATCCGAGAACCACGCCGACCGTGTCACAAACCTCTGGAGTCAAAGTTAACTGCGCATCTTCCAACGCCTGATTGGCAGCCGCCAAGGCAAATTGAGTGGTCCGGTCCATACGTCGAGCGCGTTTCCGCCCAAACATTTCCACCGGGTCGAAGTTTTTAACCTCTCCACCAAATTGAGTTTTTAATTCAGCTTTCTCTAAACGCTCGATAGAACTTATTCCACTTTCACCGGCGGCAATTCGTCCCCAAGTTGAATCAGGATCATTGCCTAGGGGGTTATAGGTTCCAAGGCCGGTTATTACCACACGTCGTTGCATTTATTCTTACCTCCAACAAAAAAACGGCCGGTTCCCCGACCGTTAACTACTGACATTATAACCCAGCTTCTAGGCAAAAGACACGGATGGCTTATTTGCTTAAGCAGTGTAAGTGTAAAACAACCCTCGATTATTATATGATAAGAGGTGATTTAACATGAACCGTTCATGTATGAACCGTTCACTTGGGATGTGTCACGGGTTTTTGCCTTCAATCTTTAACCATAACAGGCTTATGTCAAGATAATATTACTTAACCATATGGATGACCCGCGTTTTTATTATTCCAAACGTTAAGTGCTGGCTATCCTTGTATCAATTCCCAGCCACTACGTTCGGCAAGCAACCGCCACACTGTCCCATCAAAAGACTGAATATAAGTTTCATTATATTTTGGGTACGAGGTCCTTTGTAAAGCGGTTGAATAAGGAATTTCTTCGTTAATTGCCCATCCCAGTCGCTCGCTTACCGATGGTTGTTCGCGCCACACCAGGCCAAAGCCACGGACCGGTTGATAATATCCCGATGGGCTAACTAGGCTTGGATCACGGTCCGGCTTTCCAGGGTCCCACTCATCGTTAAAGGCACTCCATTTTGGTGACAAACCGTCGCTGAAGAGGACGTAGATGCGGTCCTCATCTTCTATCCAAATCATGAGACCTCTTTCAAATTGTTGTACGGCTGCTTTTGAATCTAATGTGGATGTATAGGGACAGACTTCGGGTGGGTTTGTGAAAAACCATTCATCCATACAGTGCAATTCAATGGCCACTGTCTCCATTTCCGAATTGCCTGTACTATCTACGGCCGATAGAGCAAACGTCGTTCGATTTCGCTCCCATTCATCGATTGCATAGTCAAAGGTTCCGGCTGAATCGACATCCCAGAAACGGCTAAATTGGCCGGTTGACGCCAATTTCCATAGGGTAACCGTGATGGCATTGCTCGTTGCCCACTCAAGCGTGATCGTTTGCCCGGGATCTGTCTTCTCAACATTGGCTCTGAAGAGATCGATGGCCAGCTTAGAGGCAGCAGTATTATCATTGGGCGGAGGCAATATGATCGGCGTCTCGGTGATGTTAGGTTGACTTGGCGGCTCGTTTGCTTCGGGTAAGACGCTCTCTTCAGGCGTTACGCTGATGGCACTCTCCGTGCTTAAGAGTGAAATTGTTGCCGTTGGTTTAACCGCTGGATCAGATGAAACAGCCGGGGTTTCTTCCAGAAAAAGAGTGGGAAGCGTTACAGTTGGTCCACTCATGTTATCTGAAATATTAATTTCGCTCTGTCCTGACCGCGTTATCTCTTCATCAGTACTTTTTGTCTGCACTAAATTACAAGCAGAAAGTACAACGATTAAGATAGATGTACTGATGATAAGTAGGGGTTGTTTTTTCATGATGCTCTCGCGAAAAACCTGTCAGGTTCAGAGCAGGGTATCCTCCGGGATACTAGAATGTGTCTTTGTTCCGTCTAAATACAACTTACCATAGCCATCTAAAACGATACAAGCATGGCCGATATACGATTAACCTACCGTATTCCACTGCTGATTCATTTAATCTTATGAGAGGAAAAAATGTTGGGCTTGTTACCGATTTATCCAGCGCTGTGTTAGCTCGCCTACCCGATCAATCCGCTGACGCAATATCGTACATTCCGGTAACGCATCAAGGAAAGCCTGACCGTATCTTTTGCTTAAAATGCGTTTGTCTAGAACGATAACCACTCCCTGATCGTCTTGACGTCGAATGAGGCGTCCAAATCCTTGGCGGAAACGCAAGACAGCTTCAGGAATTGAATATTCGAAGAAAGGACTATCAAAGGTTTCCGATCGGGCTGAAAATATCGGATCTGAAGGTACATCAAAGGGGAATTTGACAATGAATACGGCCTGGAGTGCTTCACCGGGCACGTCGACGCCCTCCCAGAACGATCTTGTACCTAGCAGAACCGATTTGCTGTCAGGCGTCCTGAATTGTGTAAGCAACTGCTGGCGCGATCCCCCTTCTCCCTGAGATAAGAGCGAAATACCATGAGGGCTTAACCTCGCTTCAATTTCTCTGGCCGTTTTTTGTAATTGACTGTAGGAGGTAAAGAGGGCCATTGTTCGGCCGCCAAGCACGGTTGCTACATTCACAATCGCCTCTTGTACATAGCGCTGATAACCAGGCTGGTTTGGCTCTGGGATATCGGTGGGTAAGTAAACCAGTGTAGAAGACTGGTAATCAAAGGGGGGAGCCTACCGCTAACTCATTTGCATGTTGGGCATGAAGGCGGTCCTTCAGATATCGAAAACTTGGCTCATTTGCTCGTTGCGGACCAGATGTGCGTAACGTGGCCGAGGTCATCACAACAGTTTCTTTAGTATTAAAGATATGCTCTTCGACGCGTGGACCAACGTGGAGTGGCGCGGCATGCAAAGAGATTCGATCTCGATAGACTTCTGCCCAATATATCATCGCTTCGGCCGGGTTACTTACGAGCGAATCCAGGTTATCTCGGATCTGGCCGAAATTGCGAGCCAAACTAATCAGAGCTAGCCATAAATCCTCGCCCTCTTCAATATCATAACCGTCTAGGAGGTCGGCCAATCCGCTGGCTAATTTGTTAAGTCCTTCAGTAATGGTTTTCAACGGTTTGTCAAAATTGTCCCAGCTGATGTTTACTTCGTCGAAACCTGGTTGGGTACGTTCGGCACTTGTGAACCGAACTTGTTCAGCATATTTTGTATTGCCCTTTATAGATTGGCCCAAAAAATAGCCGAGGGTCATGAAAAACTCATCCAATCGCACAGATGCTACCTGACCTGAACTGCGCAATTGGTTCACTCTTGCATCAATTATAGAGCTGTATTCTGCTGGCAAGACGTTTGTCGTCCGCCGCACAACATCAGCCAGAAGTCCAGCGCGAGGCTTGACAATTTCTTCTAGCAAGCTTTCCAAGAATCGTTTGTCGGCCCGAAAACTGAGGGCGCTGGTTACAGCCGATTCGAGATGGTGTGCTTCGTCGGCAATCAGGTCTAAATACTCTGGTAAAACGCGATTTTCCGAGGCAATGTCGGCCAAAAGCAAGGCATGGTTTACAACCAGTATATGCGATAGCTCAGCCGCCGGCGCGCATAATGAAGGGGGCACCCTCTTGGGCACATTTATCCGCTGTGCAAGCATCGTTTTCGGCTTTGAGACGGTCCCAAGCAAGCCTTTCACCTGGAGTTCGCAGGCTAAGTTCAGCCGCATCACCACTTTCAGAATTAGGTAGCCAGAGCAAAATACGAGCATATAAGGTCATCTCGTCGGCATTGGTTGGCCCACTGTGTCGAAGTCTTTGAAACAGCCGTGTGCATAAATAATTTCGTCTGCCTTTTAGAACGGCTGCACGTAAGTCAAATGGCAGTATTTCCTGTAACTCAGGCAAATCCTTATTTAGAAGCTGATCCTGCAAGTTGATGGTGTTGGTGGAAATGACGACCCGGCGGCCATTTTGACGGGCCCAAAATGCCGCCGGCAGCAAATAGCCAATACTTTTACCTGTTCCTGTCCCAGCTTCGACAAACAGGTGTTGGCCTTCATTGAAAGCCTGAACTACGGCTTCAACCATTTCAACTTGCTGGGGGCGAAACTCGTAGCTTGGAAAGGAGTTACTAAAGTTGCCCCCAGGCCGGAGCATGCCAGCAATTATTTCTTTATCGATTGGCTCAGGTTCTTCATTGGAAACCAACTGCCTACCGGTCAGTTTTGCAGGTTTAAATAATCGCTGGAGGGGTCCGGTCGCCCCAGGGGCCTGGCTTCCAGCAAGCTGTAATGCTTGTTCAAAAAATACCGTTTCAGGCCAATTTAAGTTTAGCCCGGATTGCACTATTTCATTCAAAATACTGAAGTCAAGCTTGCGGGCCAAATCCTGCAAAATCAGAAACAGATGTGCGGTACGTTTGGCATCGCCTAGGGCTCGATGATCGCGATCACCAGATTCCCTTGGTAAATCCAATAGTTTGGATAAAGCGCTCAAACTATAGCGGCCCGCTTCGGGCAACAGTATTGAAGCGAGTGTAATCGTATCAACGCGATGATTGCCGTGGGCTAAATCGGCCGCTTGAAGGAAACCCAGGTCAAAACCGACATTGTGGCCCACGATAACGTGGTCGGCCAAAATCTGCCGCACTTCCGATCGAATCGAAAATAAGTCAGGGGCATCGGCAACCATCACGTCGCTAATGCCGGTTAAGTTGGTGATAAAATCGGGGATTTCCTGGTCAGGATTGACCAAAGACGACCACTCTTTCAGGATTTCACCATCCTTAAAGGTGACAGCCGCCACCTCGATGATGGCATCGTATTCCGGATTGAGTCCAGTGGTTTCTAGGTCGACGGAAACATAAGTGTTGGTCATCTTGGAACAGGTGAATTATAGCACATCTGTTTGGTTCACACTGGTGCCAAAGGACATTGCTATACGCCCGTTATGATTATCGAAAAACAATTCTTAGCTTGCTAAGAATGAGGAGATTTGTTCGCCAATTTCAGGTTTAAACAATTTATAGGAGCGGGTCGAATTGTCTGAACTAAGGGGAAAGTCGCCTGGGTAAAAAGAGGCCAGTTGTCGGTTTGTCACAATCTGTATTTCGTTGCCAGGCCTACATTTGGCCAGAGCAACGAGAGGTTTTTGCGATAGCAGCACCCGCCCTGGCGAATTCGGTTTGGATGACTCTGGAAAATCTTGAACGGCTAGACGTCGGCCGTATCCGCTGGCGGTTAAGATTACTAACTCGTCATCCAATTGGACCACAAGCGCACCTGCCAAAATTTCATCATCACGTCTTCTAATAACCTGCAATCCGCGGGTTGGAAAGTCAGCAACCCGAATGCGAACAGCTCTGGCGCTGTCAAGGGCTACCAACAACCATGCTTCTTTGTGCGTCCCAAATACGGCCGCTGGCACACCCGGTAGAGGTTGGTCAAATTGAACAGGCGTGGGCCCTTCCACTTGTTCTATCAAACCATTAATACCATAAGCTCTGGCGAATCCCCGGTTTGTAACAATGACTAGTTTGTGAGCTGATCGGATCTCTGACCATAAACCAATCGCGCTAAATTGTTCCTCATCTTTCAGTTGAAAAAAACGATGTGCCTCAAGATCGATGTCATCCAATTCGAGTAAGCTTCCGGCGGTTGTCAAAAAGAAGCGATAGTGAGTGGTGGCTAACAGCAAGGAATCGTCCACGGCAACCTTATTAATCTGCCGGCCGTATGCAAGTTTGTATTCGGTCCAAACTTTTTTATTCGTGTCTGGCGATCTTGTCGATTCTCTGGAATGAGGATATGTGGTCACGAGCAGATCGCCGGCCGTTGACAGCATCACCAAGGCTTGATGTAGCTGATCCAGCTCATTAGACTGGCCTTGTTCTCGAGCCACCAGACGTCGTTGGAGTAACTTCAGGTTCACGGCCGTCACATTCTGTCGTGCCGCAACCTGTTGATCAGGCATTATCTCCAGATTCGTATGGGCTGATGCTTCGATTTTGCCCTCTGCAATTCCTTGGGCAATAATGCCCAATCCAGAAGTAACGCTACTGAAGGTATCTGTGGCCAGCACTTTGTTCCGGCCAAATTTTTCTATCAGCATATAGCGGAATGCGGGAATGTTGGAGGAGCCACCAGTTCGAACGACGGCGTCTATTTCGTTTGGTGATAATCCAGAAGCGGCAACGGTTTCGTCTAAATGTCTATCTACACTTAAAATCTCTGCTCGAATAATTTTTTCAAATTGACTACGCGTGATTAGTTCGGTCAGGTCAAAACCCGGTCCCGCTATTCGTACTACTGTGGCCATGTCATTGGAAAGCTGGCGCTTTGCCTTCTCGATGGTATCGAACATCTGCAAGCTGTAATTATTGGTCACGAGGCTGATCAAGCTCTGTATGCCCTGACGATCATTGGCTGTTTGGGAAATTTCTTGCAACAAGCGGCGGCTTTCCGGCGACTGTAATTCGATAATGCGTTGCCAATCGGAAAACATATCGTAGATCCAAGTTGGCATTGGCAACTTTCTCCCTGCGGGACCATAAAGGCTTCCTTCACCGAAATGTCGAGGCAATTTGGCTCGCACCAATTTCTGATCGAATATGTCACCGGCGACCGGAATACCACCTGTAGCCAGTACTTTACCCTCCCAGTTACCGCCAATTCTCATGACCGTTATATCCAGGGTGCCGCCTCCAAAGTCGAACACCAAGATATTCTGTTCGTGTTGGATGTTGGCTGCATAATGATAAGCGGCCGCAACCGGCTCATATTGCAGATAAACTTTTTCGAAGCCAGCTCGAAAGGCTGAATCTAATAAACGTCTTTGGGCCAAGGCATCAGCAACTGGATCGGTGCTAAAATGGACAGGCCGGCCTAACACAACCTCACGTACATCCCGGTTCATCAGGCGCTCAGCCCGAACCCTGGCAATACTCATGTAGATAGCGATTAAGTTCTCCAACGAATAATAGAACTGGCCAACTACTGTACCTTGATACTCGGGGTCACGCAGCCCACTTTTGATAGATAGAAATAACCTACCTGGAGAAAGGCTGTCGACCCAGGCATAGACATCGGTGACGTAGAACATGTCAGCTCCGTAAACTTCCACTTCTCCAACCCATATTTTTTTCATTTTTACCGGACGACCAACATTTTCCTCAAAATATTGGTTGATTGCCGCCCGGCCCAGGCTGATAGATTGGTCGTTGCCGATATATAAGGCTGTCCTGGCCACGGCCGGATTATTATTAGTCGGATCCAATGGCAATACCCTTACAGCGTGGCCATCGTACACAGCCATACCTGAATTCGTTGTGCCAAAATCCATCCCCACAATCACGTAATACAGCTCCTTTTACGTGACAAAATCATGAGCTGCGGTTGCCCAAATAGCAGGCCCATATTGCCAAGAATGCGTACAATTTGACCGGCGACCCAAAGGACAATTGCCTTTTCTCCAGGGTTATTAACCAGATGCCAGTCGATCATACTTTGCCCCGCCACTAGTAATCCAGACTATCGTAATGTTTACAATCTAATATATCGGTTAATCGAAGTTGCTTGAGGTAAGCCAATAGATAAGCCTAACATGATTCGAATTCCGGGCTGTAAAGTACGAAACATTTTCCAGAGCGGAAAGGATTAGACAAGGTCTGTCCTGTGCTCGTATTTAACTTAAACCACACAATTAGGTAACCAGGACAAATACATTTTTCCGTAAATTGGATCATTCGGTACAATCCCCGTCATGTCCCTTGAAAACAAAAAGATTTTGGTAACAAAAGCAACCGGATTTATCGGCGGAAGATTGGCTGCACGGTTGGCACAAGAATACAAAGTTACCGTTAAGGAGGAAGGTTATTTCTAGGACACAGAGCGACTGGAAGTTCAAGGTTTAATAAGTTGAATATATCATCTTCCGGGAAATGTCTGCCATTGGAATAACCGGCAAATAAAGATAATCAGTTATGATCTGGGTCTTCATTATTTTGGTGGTACTAATCATTGGTCTCGTGCTTTACTGGCTCCTGGTCATTACCGAGGGTGTTTTTTTAGGGCGGCGCATTGTGATCCTGTTATATGATCTGACTGCCGGCAACTATGACGGTATCAAACAGTTCGATGAGGGATTTGAGCGGCAGACGATTAGCAAAACACTTTTAGGTGAGTTGGCTAAGAGACAAGGGGCGTGGGTGCTGGATGTAGCCACGGGCACTGGAAGAGTTCCGTTCTTGCTGTTGGAAGATCAGGATTTTATGGGGGACGTGATTGGTCTTGATGCTGCTGGAAAGATGTTGCTTCAGGCGCAGACCAAGATGAATAAACAGACACAAGCAAACGAGAATCAGGTGACTTGGATAAAACAATCGGCGATGAATCTTCCTTTCGCCGACAGAGCCTTTGATGTCATTACATGTCTAGAATCATTAGAATTTTTCCCTTCCGATCTAGTTGCCTTGGATGAAATGGTCCGATTATTACGACCTGGCGGATTTCTTGTAGCGAGCCGGCGCCGGGGTCGTGATGCTCATCTGTTTTTTGGTCGATACCGTTCGGTCAAGAATTTTGAGCAGGTGTTGGATGATTTGGACCTGGTTCAAATTAGAACCTACCTCTGGCAGGTAGATTATGATATGGTTACGGCGCGAAAACGGTCGACTAACTAAGTATATAGGCTGGCTCTGGGTTTGAACGCAGGGCATACGGCTACTACAGCAAGACCTGCTACACCCTCTATCTAGGTAACTAACAAAGCGACGGTCCATCTTTAGGTAGTATTTCTTTTATTCTAGATTTTTAAGCAAGGAGTAGACAATGAATAATGTGCGTTGGGGATTGCTTTCTACGGCAAACATAAACCGGAAACTTATTCCGGCCATCCGCGCTTCTTCTCGCGGACAATTGACAGCTGTAGCCAGTCGAAATTTAGCCAAGGTAGAAGCTTATGCAGCTGAATTCGAGATTCCAAAAGCATTTGATAGCTATGACAAGATGTTAGAGTCAGATGACATAGATGCCGTATACATAAGTTTACCAAACCATCTTCATGCTGAGTGGGCGGTGAAAGCACTTAATTCAGGGAAGCATGTATTGTGTGAAAAGCCCTTTGCCCTTAGCTTGGAAGAGGTGGATCAGATGAAGGAAGCGGCCGAGAAGAATGGACGGGTTCTGGCCGAGGCCTTCATGTACCGGCATCATCCCCAGACAAAGACTGTTGGCGAATGGATACGTAACGGCCGATTAGGGGATATTATTTATCTGGAGGCATTTTTCAGTTTTAAGGATATGGACGCTGATAATGTTCGCTTGGTGCCTGAATGGGGTGGCGGTGCCTTATGGGACGTGGGTATCTATCCAATAAGCCTAGCGCAGTACGTTATGGGCGGCCCCCCTGAATGGGTCGTTGGCGACCAAGTAGTCGGTGAATCTGGGGTCGACATGGTTTTTTCTGGACATATGCATTTCAGTAACCAAAGGGTGGCTCATATCGCCTGTTCTTTTCAAACACCGTTTCATACCTTTGCTCAGATTATTGGAACTGAGGGCGCTCTTACTCTTGAGCGGCCTTTTACCCAAATGGATGAGGGCAATTACCTCTATTTCACCCCGAACAACGGAGAGCGCGAACAGGTGAGCGTACCGGAAAAAGAACTTTACTTGGGCGAGGTTCAGGATATGAATGGGGCAATTCTGGATGGACAGAAGAACTATATAACACTGGAGGAAAGTCGTAACCATGTACGCACGGCGTTAGCTCTTTATGCCTCAGCTAAAAGTGGCGCTCGATCGCATCTCTAAATTTCGTGTTCATCAAGAATATGGCGCTGAACAAGTCTGTTGACGGTCAGAAGGTAGGATGGACATTACATTTGTGTTCTGATCATTAACGATAGGAGGGTTCTGTGGAGGCTTTAGAAAAAGAGATCTGGGAAACGGTAAATAATCATTTAGAAAGCATATTTTCTCGTGATATAGAGACTTATGTAGCTACGACAGCCGAAGATCTATCGTTGTACGAATGGTTCATCACTGCCCATCGCCAAGATGGCCTTCCATTTCATTTATTCATGATCGAGAATAGTTGGGCAGGAACCGAGGCTAATTTTCGATATGATCTGTGGGAACCCCGACTTCAATTGTACGACCACACAGCCATCGTTAGTTACACTTTCATGTTGACAATCAATAAAAATGGGGTTATCAGCCACCATTCCCATAATGAAAGCCGGGTCTTAATTAAAGGGGATGAAGGTTGGAAGATTGTACATGTCCACAAATCACCCAGCTGGCAGGCGCCACTAGCTCCCCCTACTAGCTAGTGTTGCAATATCTGGGAAAGGAACAGTTTCGTTCTTTCTTCTTGAGGGTTGGTGAATATGTCACTGGGCGAACCCCGTTCCACAATAAGGCCCTCGTCGAAAAATAGCATTCGATCAGCTACTCCACGTGCGAAACCCATCTCGTGAGTCACCACTAGCATGGTCATGCCCGACTGAGCTAACTCCTGCATCACGTCAAGCACTTCCTTAATCATTTCTGGATCAAGCGCAGAAGTTGGCTCATCAAAGAGCATGATTTTAGGTTGCATGGCCAGGG
>PVMK01123527.1_pt1 | contig 31889 bp, 28 predicted proteins | sample 1853481 | NCBI WGS metagenome assembly PVMK01 (sample SAMN08533507, study PRJNA380276) | Marine sediment metagenome, whole genome shotgun sequencing project.
CTATGTTTGGTGGTCAATTATACAGCCGCGCTTTACGACGGACGGCGCATTATATGGACAGGCGGCCTGGAATTCTAATTTTTGGGCAAGGCGCCTGGAGCAATGCCGCTCAGGAGAAGCTTATAACCCTGCATGGAGCCATTGCCGTACACCTCCGGCGCATATTTCTGCCGGATCGCCTGAGCTGCCTGGATTCTGCCATCGGCAACTTTGACCGACTGGCGCTGGCCAGCGTCGGAGAAAGTGTTTGATTTTTCGCGCTATGGTGAGCCCACATCGTAATGACCGGCCGCCTTCGCAGCCGAATCCAGCGCGATGCGGCTGACCAATTCCACATGCCCCGGTAGCTCACGATTTGCAAACGCCTTCTCTGAGTAGCGACTCCAGGCCGCCAGGGCGTCTTCAGGCCGGCCCGCCACGATATCACCGAGCATTGCAGCCGCGACGAGATAGTCGTGAAATATCAGGGGCGTGCCGGCATCGTCGGCAAGCAGGCGGCGTGCAGCAGTTGACATCATCGCAGCATTACGACGTGCCACAGAACGATACAAGTCCAGCCACAACGAGGAGTTGATAACCAACCTGACGCGGCACCAATCATCTTAAATGAAGTTAAATATCTGGAATAGGCTCCAGCTCCCCACTGGCTTCCATCGCTCGCACACGCTCAAGCTGCACCGCCATGTCGGCGTTGATTTCCTCCACCATGGCCTGAAACTCGGGTTCGTCGCGGATAGAATCCAGATTCAGATCGTGGTCGAAGTAAAACCACCAGGATTCGCGCCACCCCTGATCGATGGCTTGCCTTAGGGCGGCCAGCGCCGCCCGGATTTTCCCTTGCTGAGCATAGATCAGGGCATCCGAGATTCTGTACCCATCCCCTTGCCGCCTGGGCGACGGGAGAAACATCAGAGTGCGATCCAGTAGCAGGTCCGCCCGTTCCTGCTCGCCGGTTTTGGTCAATACCAGCGCCAGATCGATTGCCGGCACGTAATTGCCTTCACGAATCGTTGGCTCGTCCTCCTGCAACAACGCCGGGTGGCCACGCTCGTACCGGGCACGTGCCTCAAGGTAGCGGCCCGCCTGCAAATCATCGTTACGCAGATGAGCGAGTGTATATATGGACCCTGGGTCAATCGTCAGTAATTTGCGCCCGTCATCAAACGCCTTGGCTTCTTCACCGCGGTATAAATTGAGAATCTCACTGGCTGCAATAGGCCAATACGGGGCCCGGTTCCAGTTCCAGGACTCGGTTGAACCAGAACTCTGCCTGGGCAGAGTCACCGAGGTCCAGGTAAATCATAGCAAGCATGATGGGGGCAGATGCCTGGGCGGGGTCGAGGGCAGCGGACTTTCTGAACCAGACAACGGCTTCGTCAAGTTGTCCCTAGTGCCTGCCAATAAATACGCGCAGTACCTTCATAAGGATTGGGAAACGCCGGATCGATTTCGATGACTATCCTGTACTGCGCCAACGCCTCATCAAGCCGACCTAATATCTCGAGCGTCAGGCCAACGTCGTGATTGATTACCGCCGAGAGCGGGTCGAGCGCGATGGCCTTCCTCTTTTGTGCCAGGCCTTCTTCTCTTCGACCAAGATTACCCAGGAGCGAGCCATACCACTGATGGGCGGTTGCATAGTTGGGGTTCAGTTCCAGGGCGCGCTTGAACGCAACCTCGGCAGCGGCCAGATCATCCTTTTGCCACAGGAGCGTCGCCAAAGACGCATAGGCCTCGCCTGAAGAATCATCCAGCTCCAGCGCTTTGTCGATAGCGGCTTCCTTTTTTGGAAGCATCTCAGCGAGTGGCAAGCCGGCGTAAAGCCTGTGCAGGGAGTAGCTATCCGCCAAGCCAACCCAGGCCAACGCAAATTCCGGGTCGAGTTCGGTGGCCTGCTGGAAATAGCCAATTGCTTCAGCCAGCGAGCCTACGGTGCGTTTCGCCATGCGTTGTTTGCCACGATAATATGCCTGGAGGGCGGCCAGGTTTTCGGTGGGCACGGCCTCCAGTCTCCCTTGCTCCGCGGATGACAGCTCGGCCTGCAATGTGTCCGTGATAACTCCGGAAATTTCATTTCGAATATCGAACCAGTTGCTGGCCGTCAGATCACGATCATAGCTACCTGCCCAGGTTTGCTCCCCCTTCTCCGCGTCGATCAGGGTTACGCTAATGCGCACCCGATTCAAAACCCGCTCCACCGAGCCCTTCATTATGTAGGCCGCGCCTAACTTAAGACCCATTTCGGCAAGCGTCATGTCCTTATCAATCCTGTCCGTCGACTCGCGTGCAATAATCTTGAGATCGCGAAGGCTTTGCAGCTGGGTTTGCAGGTCAACACGAATGCCGAAGGCAAACATGGCATTGGCAGGATCGTGCCCCCGTGGTCTCGAACGGTAAGATGGCAATTGACTTATCGACCGGGGCCGGCGTGTGGACAAACACGTTGGCCACAAACCAAACCGCTGCCAAGGATGCAAACAGCAAGTAGTCTCGCTTGTGCAGCGATCTGTCGAACGAGGCATCCGCGCCGACGGGCGGCGTCCTCACTATCCCTCGGCGCGTGACGTCGTAGAACCAGCTGAGAATGAGCGCGACGGGAAAACCGAGGAATGCCGCGACAAAGACGTTTCTCAATGGCCAGCGCAATACGCCGGCATCGATAGCCAGATCGGCCACCTGAATCGCGACCCACGCCGCGACAATGTAAAGTGCTACCGTAGGGAGCACCCGACGTCGGCCGGCGTCTTTGATGAATTGCCCTATCCTGCCCACGAGACCCCCTGAATCGATGGACCACCTCAATTAGTTTAGCAGCCACTGGTTAAAACTCTCGTAGATCTCCCACGGTCGATCAGGAAATCATAGTCAGCACGCTAGCCCTGCCATGGAAGCGCTACCGTATTTGCCATATAACCTTTCTTTATATAGGGGCATCCTCGCCCACGCTGCAGATCGCTCCTTTTTGTTTCCAGCCACTGGAATTCCAATAGGCAAAACAAGGGTTTACAGCTCAGAGAATCGAATTCAGAGCTTAATCAGGGTAAGATAAGCTCAAAATAATCCTGCCCTGATCAGCAGCACGGGGGATGCAGGGAATGATAAGGGACCGTATGCCGGCACTCCGCCGGGTTGGTATTTGCTCATCGACGCTCTTCGTCATCACTTTTCTTTTGTGGGTGACCGATGTCCGTGCGCAGGACGACCCGATCAATGCCGACGCGGACGATAATACATTCGAAGAAATCGTCGTTACAGGATCGCGCATCAAGCGCCGGGACTTCTCTTCGCCAAGCCCGATCGCGACAATCGACAGGGATACGATCGCATTTTCGGGACAGCCCACCCTCGAAGAAATGCTGAATCAAATGCCGCAGGTCGTACCCGACTTCGGCCGGACTTCCAACAATCCCGGCGACGGAACCGCAAGGATTAATCTGCGTGGCTTTGGCGCCGGCCGCACGCTCGTCCTGTTGAATGCCAGGCGTCTCGGTCCTTCAGGTGTCGGCAGTGCAATCGATATCAACAATCTGCCACAGGCCCTGGTCGAGCGTGTGGAGATCATCACGGGAGGTGCCTCTACCGTATACGGCTCTGACGCGGTTGCGGGCGTCGTGAATTTCATCACACGCGACGATTTTTCAGGACTCAGCATCGATGCCAGCATGAATACAACGGAGGAGAATGACGCGGAGGCCTACGATCTCAACCTGGCATTCGGCCACAATCTGGCGAACGGCCGCGGCAATATCACCGTTTATGCGGGGACGCATGAGCGGAAATCGTTGTTTGCGTCTGATCGCGAATTAACGCGTGTCAGTTTTCGAAACGATAACAGTACCGGGACCCTCTTCATCGGTGGCAGCGCAACAACACCCGGGGCAGTAATTTTTGACCCGGAGGTTGATTTTGGCGGTGGGCCTTTCTGGACAACATTTGATCCCGATGGCATACCCCGCGCGTTCAACGACCCGGACGATCGTTACAACTTTCAGGAAGTGAACTATCTGCAGACCCCGCTGACCCGGTATACGGGCGGCGTCATGGCAACATTCGAATTGAGTAACGGATACGAACTGTATCTGGAGTCCAGCTTCAGCCGCAATGAAATCGCTCAGGAACTGGCGCCGGTTCCGGCGTTCGATTTTGCGTTTGTGAATACCGACAACCCGGTCCTTACACCCGAAGCGCAGCAGGTGTTCATCGACAATTATGAAGTGGCTCCGGGACTGGCCGCGATCGCTGTCAGCCGCCGCTTGCTCGAGGTGGGACCGAGACGCATTGAGCATGAACGCGACTACTGGCGCACCGTCATCGGAGCGCGGGGTGAACTGGGCGGAGGCTGGGACATAGACGGCTGGCTCACCTACACCAAATCCACCGAAAAAGAGTTTTTCGTAAATATTGCATCTGCCTCGCACTTGCTGCAGGGCTTGCTCGTCGATCCGCTAACGAGTGAGTGCTTCGATCCCAGCAACGGTTGCGTTCCTGTCGATATTTTTGGCGAGGGTCGAATATCCGCGGAAGCGGCCGCATTTTTAAGAATCACTGGGGTGCAGAACGATACCGAACGTATACAGACACTGGCCAGCGTTGTTGTCACGGGTACGCCGCTCGACACCTGGGCGGGGCCCCTCGGCATGGCGTTCGGTCTCGAGTGGCGCAGCGACGAAGCCAGCTTCAAGGCGGACGACGCACTGTTCACCGGTGATGCGCTCGGCTTTCGAGGGGATGCACCCGTTGAAGGAACGGAGAAGGTCGTCGAGATCTACACCGAGGCCGTCATTCCACTGGCGCAAAATGCAAGCTGGGCTGACTACCTCGGGCTGGAGCTCGGCGCGCGATATTCCGAATATGACAACGCCGGCGGGGTCTGGACATACAAAGCTGGCGGCGAATGGCAGCCGTTCGACAGCCTGCGTTTTCGTGGCATGCATCAACGCAGCGTGCGCGCGCCGAACAATCTCGAACTGTTTCAAGAACTGTTTACGGAAAGTTTTTCGTTCGTCAGTGATTCCTCTGACGATCCCTGCTCTGCGTCAAATGACCCGGTCGCTGCCGGCAAATACCGAAAAATGCGTACTCCAGGGGCTTGATGCCGATCAGGTCGGCATCTTTGAAGCATCGCTAACACCCACCGACTTCGTACAGGGCGGCAACCCGAATCTGGTGCCCGAGGTTGCCAAGACCTGGACGATCGGTGCCGTGATTACGCCTGATGCACTGCCGAACTGGACGATATCGATCGACTATTTTCAACTCGAAGTCACGGACAGCATCGGTGACATTGATGCCGTGTCGATTTGCTTCGATCCAAAAAACACCAGCAATCTGTTTTGCGAAAACATTACGCGCGATCCGAACGCCGGCGGTAATATCGTCGAAATCTTCGAGCCACAGAGCAATCGTGGCCTGATTGGCACCAAGGGTTTCGATACCCAGATCAACTATCAGACGGATTTGCCTGCCGGGCTGTCACTGTTTGCCGGCAATGCACAGATTAGTGTCAACCTGATCTGGACGCACACGCTGGAAAGCAGGTGGCAATTAAATCCGGTGACCCAGATTGTGGATTGCGCCGGATTCTTTGGCGATTTTTGCGGTATCGGTATTGATGAGTCAGTCGGTTGGACGCTGCCTGAGAATCGTGTGACAACCCATATCAACTATGCCTCCGGACCCCTGAGCATTCATCTGACGTCGCGCTGGATCGATGGCACCACGAACGTCCAAAAAATGCAGTTCGAGTTTTTCGGCTTTCCGGAGCCATTGCTGGCCATTCCCAGTATCGGCAGCAAGCACTATCTCGACTTGGGTTTTGGCTACGAATTCAACGACAACATCACGGCACGATTCGGCATCAACAACCTGACCGACACAGATGCACCAAATATGGCCAGTGCAGTCTTCGCCAACAATACGGACACTTTGTTGTTTGACGTATTCGGGCGCAGCTATTTCCTGTCCGTGTCCGCGCAGTTCCTGAACTAGAACGCTGCGTGTGAAATTGGCATGTCCAGAGTGAGGGTTCGGAACCGGATGGTGCTTCGCTTCTCAAGCTCTCTCCGCCACAACCATAAAAGCCCCCATTTGGGGGCTTTTATGGTTGTGGCGGAGAGAGAGGGATTCGAACCCTCGAAGGGCTTCAAACCCTTACTCCCTTAGCAGGGGAGCGCTTTCAACCGCTCAGCCATCTCTCCTATTGACCGCCGCGGGCGGATCGGGGAGCCGAATTATTACTTAGCGGGTGGTCCGAGGTAAAGATCAGTTCCAGGCTTATTGGTCCTGGTCCGCCGGTTTTGCAGCGTCTTCGGCATGCTTTTCGTTCTGGATTCGTTCGTATATCTCTTCCCGATGGACGGGCACGTCCTTGGGGGCATTGATGCCGATGCGAACCTGGTTCCCTTTTACGCCTAATACCGTAATGGTGATATCGCTACCGATCATTACAGTCTCACCGGCGCGTCGCGTAAGGATCAGCATGACTTCCTACTCCTGCTTCGCGAGAGCTGGTCCCGCTTATTATTACGCCCGTTCTATCCCTAAGACGATCATAATTCTAGTCGATTTTACGGTCGTGAGCACATCTGGGCGGGGCATATGGTGCCTCCGGACCTTATTTATGATCGGCTCGGCTGTCAGGCCAATTGTTCCGCTACCCAGCCAGGAACAGAACCGAGCGCGGCATCAAGGGCTTCCGGTTTGCTGCCGCCCGCCTGCGCGAAATCAGGCCTGCCGCCGCCTTTGCCACCGACCTGCTCAGCAACCGGACGGATGACATCGCCGGCACGAATCCTGTCGACCACGTCTTTGGTAACACCTGCGGCCAAACGAACCTTGCCGTCGTCAACAGAGCCCAGTACGACCACCGCATTTTCGAATTTGTCCTTGAATCGATCGACTGCATCGCGGAGCATCTTGGCGTCGGCGCCGTCCATACGTGTCGCGAGAACGTTCAGGCCACTGACGACGACGATATCCTCGCTGAAATCACCTGATTTGCCACTTAAAAGCTTTTGCCTGGTCGCATCGAGCTCTTTTTCAAGCCCTTTCAGCCGGCGGAGAAGCTGTTCAACTCTTGCGGGCACCTCATCCCGTGGACTGCGCAACAACAAGGCAACGTTGTCCAGCGCCGCCTGATTCTCATATATCCAGGTCATCGCCTGCTTGCCGCCGACGGCCTCTATACGACGAATGCCAGAGGCCACGCCACCTTCTGAGGTAATTTTGAAAATGCCGATGTCGCCCGTGCTGCTCACATGGGTACCGCCACACAGCTCGACCGAAAAATCTCCAAGACGCAACACTCGAACTTCATCATCGTATTTTTCACCGAACAGTGCGATGGCGCCTGATGCAACCGCAGCATCGTATTTCATCAGTTTCGTATCAGCCGCGATGTTCTTGCGGATTTCATTGTTGACGAGTTCTTCGATTTCATGGAGCTGTTCAGGGCTTACCGGTTCATCGTGCGAGAAGTCGAAGCGCAGGCGATCCGGCGCCACGAGAGAGCCTTTCTGCTGAACATGGCCACCCAAGACCTGCCTGAGTGCTGCATGCATCAGGTGTGTGGCTGAGTGGTGAAGTATGATTGCCTGTCTTCTTTCACCAGCGACTTTGGCAGTCGCCTTGTCACCAGGTTTCAGTTGGCCCAGCTGTACTTTGCCGAAATGTACAATGGCTTTGTCGACTTTTTGAGTGTCGGTAACTAAAAACGAGCCTTTGTCGGACTCGAGCACACCCGTATCACCGACCTGGCCGCCGCTTTCTGAATAGAAAGGTGTCGACTTGAGAATAACCGCACCCTCGTCCCCTTCGGAAAGTAAGTCCGTCGGCTCTCCGTCTTTGAGAACCGCAGCTACCTCACTGACACCTTCAAGCTCTTCGTAGCCCGTGAAAGTCGTTGTTGTTACTTTTGCCGGATATACGGTCAATTTCAGGGATGCGGTGCCAACCTTGATATTGAAGCTGCTGGCGGCTCTGGCTCGATCGCGCTGCGCACCCATTCGTTCCTCAAAACCTTTTTGATCAATCGTTAATCCACGTTCGCGTGCGATATCGGCCGTAAGGTCCACAGGGAATCCGTAAGTATCATAGAGTTTGAAGACGATATCGCCGGGTATCTTTTTGCCTTTGAGTTTTGATATTGCCGATTCCAATATCTCCATTCCTTGATCGAGCGTTTCGGCAAATCGGCGTTCCTCTTTTTCGAGAACCTTCTCGACGTGCGCTTTTGCTTTCACAAGCTCAGGAAAGGCTTCGCCCATCTCCCTGCACAGGGGTTCTACCAATTTATGGAAGAAAGTGTCATCGACGCCAAGTTTCTTGCCATGGCGAATAGCGCGCCTGATAATTCTGCGCAATACGTATCCCCTGCCCTCGTTGCCCGGCAGTACGCCGTCGACGATCAGGAATGCGCAGGCGCGAATGTGATCTGCGATGACGTTCAATGAATTCGAGCGGTCATTTTTTACGCCGAGGATTTTCGCCGTCGCGGTAATCAGGTTCGCGAACATGTCGATGTCGTAGTTGCTATGTACACCCTGCAATACGGCAGCTGTTCGTTCAAGGCCCATTCCCGTATCGACCGACGGCTTTGGCAGCGGCGTCATCTCTCCGCTTGCAGCCCGGTCGAACTCCATGAAAACGAGGTTCCAGATCTCGACAAAGCGGTCGCCATGTTCATCCGCTGACCCGGGCGGGCCGCCGGTAACATCCGGGCCGTGGTCGTAGAAAATTTCGCTGCATGGACCGCAGGGCCCTGTGTCGCCCATCGCCCAGAAATTGTCTTTAGCACCCATTTTTGAGAAGCGATCGGGATCGATTTTGATGTCATTGAGCCAGATGTCTGCGGCTTCGTCGTCTTCGTCGAAGACGGTGATCCACAGTCGCTCCGGAGGCAGGCCGAGATCCTCTGTCAGGAACTCCCACGCGAGTCTTATTGCCTCTTTTTTGAAATAGTCGCCGAAACTGAAGTTGCCGAGCATCTCGAAAAACGTGTGGTGCCTGCCTGTATAGCCGACGTTTTCGAGATCGTTGTGCTTGCCGCCGGCGCGGACGCAACGTTGCGACGTCGCCGCTCTCTTGTATTTTCGCTCGTCCAGACCGAGGAAAACATCCTTGAATTGAACCATGCCGGCATTGGTAAAGAGCAAAGTCGGATCATTGCCCGGTACAAGCGGCGAGCTCGGGACAAGCTCGTGGCCCCGCTCTCTGAAGAATTCCAGAAAGGCCTGACGCAACTCGTTAGTTGTCATGGATTTCATCGAAAAGTCTTGGGCCGGTGCGGTGAATCAACAGCCTTAGTGTAGCGGGATCAGCTAGCCATCACCACGCGGCGCAATCGCCGCCTGGATCTGGCCCGACTCAAAACCACGGTATTGCAGGAAGCGCATCTGGCGCGCCTTTTCTTTGAATTCGACCGGCAACTCTGCACCGAATTTTTTCTCCCTGGTTTGCCTGGCCAGGGCCCTCCAGTCTTCGTCGCACTCCGACAAGAGCTCATCGATCAGGCCGGCTTCGAGCTTCCGCTCACCAAGATCAAGCCGGATTCGAACTGGCCCCTTACCCTGATTGATGCGGGACTGCATGAAGTTCTCGATAAATCGGCGATCGCACTGCAGGCTCTCGCAAGCCAGGCGATCGACGGCGACTCTCGCCGTCTCAGTACCAAATCCTGCGCCCTCGAGTTTGGCCTGGAGTTCGAGCCGGCCGTACTCGCGACGGGCAAGATAATCCATCGCCTTTTTGCGTGCGGCGATCGGATCGCAAAAAGGATCGTCCTCTCCGGGTGTGAAAAGGTCCTTGTTCAGCTCGTTGACGGAGTGAACAGTTTCAGACATCCGGGAACCCTCTCACTTGCCTGTTTCGCTTTGCGTTACTGACCCAGCTGCTGAAATAGCAGCGAGCTCTGCCACTCAGGCCTCTTTGGCGACAGCCTCCACTTTTTCCGTAGCGGCCGCCTGGCTTTCTTTCACTTTATCGGGAAGAAGCCTGGCACGAATTTGCTGCTCGATATCGGCTGCCATATCCGGATGCGTTTTCAGGAACTCGCGGACATTTTCCTTGCCCTGACCGATACGGTCATTCTTGTAGCTGTACCAGGAACCAGCTTTGTCGATGATTCCCTGCTCGACACCGTGATCGATGATCTCGCCTTCGCGGGAGATGCCCTCGCCGTAAAGGATCTCGAATTCGGCGGTCTTGAACGGCGGCGATACTTTGTTCTTGACGACTTTGACCCGGGTCAGGTTGCCGATAATCTCGTCGCCTTTCTTGATCGCGCCGATGCGACGAATGTCGAGTCGAACCGACGCATAGAACTTGAGCGCGTTGCCTCCGGTCGTTGTCTCCGGGCTACCGAACATGACGCCGATCTTCATGCGAATCTGGTTTATGAAAACCACCATGGTGTTCGAACGGCTAATGTTGGCGGCCAGCTTGCGCAGCGCTTGCGACATCAGCCTGGCCTGTAATCCCATATGTGAGTCACCCATCTCGCCTTCGATCTCGGCTTTGGGCGTAAGCGCTGCCACCGAATCGATGACGATGATGTCGATGGCACCGGATCGCACCAGCATGTCGGTGATTTCAAGCGCCTGCTCACCGGTATCGGGCTGGGATACGAGTAATTCATCGACATTGACGCCCAGTTTTTCGGCATAAGCCGGATCGAGCGCGTGCTCGGCGTCGACGAAAGCTGCTGTACCGCCCAGTTTCTGAGCCTCGGCGATGGCCTGCAGCATCATGGTCGTCTTGCCCGATGCTTCTGGTCCGTAGATCTCGATGACGCGGCCCCGGGGCAGGCCACCAATACCCAGCGCAACATCCAGCCCGATCGAGCCGCTCGATACCACATCAATACCCCTTGCGCTGGCGGCATCGCCCAGACGCATGACAGCGCCTTTTCCGAATTGTTTTTCAATCTGGCCAAGGGCTGCAGCCAGCGCTTTCTTGCGATTTTCATCCATTTTTTGTCGCCATAGAGGTACTGAAAGAAGCCACCATTATTCCATAAAAACCCGGCCGCAGGCAGCCACCTTGCCGCGGACAATCGGAACTGAATATTAAGAAACGTGTCGAACTTGTTGTTTCAACGGCTTGTACTGTACGCCGGTCGGCGTCGGTACTGACTCGATCAGCTGGAAGTCGGACCAATGAAGTTCAACAGGCTGCGCCAACCGGATTGACTCAAAGAATCTGGCTCGACGAGCGATCGTCATGTGCGGCTGGTAGCTGCGTTTTTCGGGCTGAAAGCCGAATCCCGTGGCTGCCCTTTCCAGCGATCTGACCAGCTCGATTAGCTGATCCGGGACGAAATCGGCCTGCAGGCACATGATCTTCGGCCTCGCCCAGAAGTCGATGCGCTCGAATCTCAGTCTGATGGCCGGACTCCGTATGTTGGCGGCCGCCGCCTGCAACGCCGGTATGTCTTTTTCGGGAAAACCGCCGATGAATACGAGCGTGACGTGCAAGTTATCACGCGAGGTCCACTTGCCGGCAAGACTGGCCTTGCAGGGCTCTATGGCCGAGTCAATGAGCTGCCGTTGCTTCTCCGACGGCCAGAGGGCGAAGAACAGGCGACGCTTTTTCATTCCGTCAGTTGGAGAATCGTCCGGACGGGCTGCAACAGAAACTCAGTCACAGTTCCCGCAATCGTTCGCGAATGCCCTGGAGGGCGATGACGACTGTCTGCGCGCGTATGCTTTCGCGCTCTCCCTTGAGGAGCCGTTTCTCGGCGTCGATGTCCGGCTTGTCCTTATTCCGTGTTGCCCATGCGAACCAGACAGCGCCCACGGGCTTCTCCTCGGAGCCGCCGTCCGGCCCGGCGACCCCGCTGACCGCCGTCGCGATATCGGCGCCGCTCAGGTTCAATGCGCCCTCCGCCATTTCCCTGACGACCGCCTCACTGACGGCTCCATGCTCCATCAGCGTCGCCGGGTTAACGCCGAGCAAGGTCTCTTTGGCGCCGTTGCTATAACTGACGATGCCGTAAGCAAAACAGCCCGAGCTGCCGGCATTGTCGGTGAGCGACTTGGCGATCCACCCGCCCGTGCAGGACTCGGCGGTCGAGACGGTTTTACCGGCGGCAAGCAATTCGCCGACCAGTGCTTCGGAGAGCGTGCCTATGGATTCAAGGTCCGCCACTCAGAATCGACTCGTAAAGTTGTACATGATCATCAACCATCGCTGCGATCGAGAAGTCGCTTTGCATGCGGATACGGCCGGCTTCGCCGAGTTCGCGTCGCAAGGCCGGATTCTCGACAAGTCTCGCAATAGCCCCCCGCAATGCCACTGCATCTTTCGGTGGCACAAGTAAACCGGTCTCGCCGTCCACCACCGCTTCGGATAAACCCCCAGCCGCAAATCCTACCACCGGAACACCGGCTGCCGCCGCTTTCAGGACAGCAACGCCCAGTCCTTCGGCCAGGGCCGGATGCACGAGCAGGTCCAGACAAGCCAGGTAATCGTCGAGATCCCGCCTGAAACCTGCAAATTGCACCAGGCCGCTCAAGCCCAGCTTTGCGGTCCGCTCCCGCAGTTCTGTCTCGAGCGGGCCCTGACCGAAAATGATGACTTTGAGCTGCGGGTAGCTGGCCTTGAGTTGCGCCACGGCTTCAAGCAGATACCGGTGACCCTTGCGTGGAATCAGTTGGGCGATTACGGCCACAACAAATTCGGCATCGGACAAGCCAAACTCGGCCCGAAACGCACCTTGATCGGCCGGCGCCATGAATCGCTCGGTATCGACAGCATCTCGAATGACCGTCAAGCGATCCTCATCAAGCCCTGCCTCGCGCAATACGCAAGCGATCGCTTCCGAGATCGCGATGATTTTGCAAAAAGGCCGGTAACGCAATCCGGCGATCAGCGGCGACTCCGTGTTATCGACCCGCCTGGAGATGACTGCCGGAATCGAGGTTCCGGTCGCTGCCAGGCCGCCGAGAAAATCGCCGCCGCGGCGGCTGTGGCAGTGGATGATGTCCGGTTTTTGGGCCAGCAGGCGTTGGCGCAGGCGAAAGGCGAAGGCCAGGTCGTGATCGCCGGCGCATTTGAGGTTCTCAACGCTAACTCCCGCTTTACGAGCAGCCTGGTCGATTTCCGAGTCAGGCAGACAGACCAGAGTATTGTCAATTCCCCTCTCCGTCAGCGCCCTGGTCAGGTAAATGACTTGTTGTGCGCCGCCATAAAGATGGCGTCCTGTTTCGACATGCAGTATTTTCATTGGGCACAGAATAGCTCAAGTTAGAACAATGAGTGCCACAGTCACATCCGTCCATACGCCGATGATGCGTCAATACATGAGCATCAAGGCTGAATATCCCGACATGCTTCTGTTTTATCGCATGGGCGATTTCTATGAGCTTTTTTATGGCGATGCGAAACGCGCAGCAGCGCTGCTGGACATCACGCTGACATCGCGCGGCAAGTCGGCCGGCGATCCCATCCCGATGGCGGGCGTGCCTTACCATGCGGTGGAAGCTTACCTCGCCAGACTCGTGCGCAAAGGCGAATCGGTCGCAATCTGTGAGCAGATCGGTGATCCGGCAACGAGCAAAGGACCGGTCGAGCGCAAAGTCATGCGAGTCGTCACACCGGGCACCCTGACTGACGAAGCACTGCTTGCCGAGAGCCGCGACAATCTCGTCGCCGCTATCCATATGGATCGAGTGGCGATCGGTCTCGCCTGGCTGGACCTCGCGGGCGGGCGGTTCCGCCTTACTGAAGTTGCTGACACTGACGCGCTTGCGGGCGAACTCGAACGTCTGCGTCCCGCCGAGCTCATCATCGACGAGGAACAACCACTGTCTGAGTCGATTCGGGACGAAGTTCGGGTAACAGGCCGGCCACCCTGGCATTTCGAACTCGATAGCGCGACGCGCCTGCTTTGCTCTCAGTTCAAAACGAAAGATCTTGCAGGATTCGGTTGTGATGAATTCCCGCGTGGCGTTGCTGCCGCGGGTGCGTTGCTGCAATACGTCAGCGACATGCAGAAAACGGCCTTGCCGCATTTGCAGTCGATCAGCGTGCAGCGGAATGACGATGCCGTCGTGATGGACGGGCCGACCCGCCGCAACCTCGAACTGGAAGCCAGTCTGAGCGGTCGCCACGAGCACACGCTCGCAGGCGTGATGGACAGATGCAGGAGCCCGATGGGCAGCCGGCTCCTGAAACGCTGGATACAGCGGCCGCTCCGCGACAGGGGCGTGCTCCGGGCACGTTATCAGGCAATAGACACCGTGATCCTCGGGCGCCTCACAGGTTCATTGCAGGATCAGCTCGCCGGAATCGGCGATATCGAGAGAATCCTGTCCCGGGTTGCACTACGATCCGCACGACCACGAGACTTGCGGCAGCTTTCGGCCGCTCTCGAGCGCATTCCTGCCTTAAGAAAAACGATCGAGGAACCGGACTCGCCCTTACTCGAGTCTTTACGCGAGCAAATCGGCAAACACACGCGACAGCGAGAGCTGCTGCAGAAAGCGCTCGTCGACAATCCGCCGATGCTGATCAGGGACGGTGGCGTTATCGCTGCGGGTTATGACGAGGAGCTCGACGAGCTTCGGGCAGTCGCCGAAAACGCCGATCGGTATCTACTTGATCTCGAATCTCGCGAAAAATCACGCACGGGCATTTCGACCTTGAGACTCGGCTACAACCGGGTGCACGGCTATTACATTGAGATCAGCAAAAGGCAGGCCGACAAAGCGCCGGCCGACTATGTGCGCCGGCAAACGCTGAAAAACGCCGAACGGTATATCACGCCGGAACTCAAGGAGTTCGAAGATAAAGTATTGAGCGCACGGGAACGTGCCCTCAATCGTGAGAAGCATCTTTACGAGGGCCTGCTCGACAAACTGACAGACGTGCTGGCAGACCTGCAATTAACGGCCGGCGGCCTCGCTGAACTCGATGTTCTCGTTTGCTTTGCCGAGCGCGCCGAAAGCCTGAACCTCTGCCGACCCGAAATCATCGATCAGCCGTGCATCGAAATTCGAGGCGGGCGACACCTCGTCGTCGAGCAGGTTATTGATACGCCCTTCGTATCCAACGATCTCTCGCTGAACGAACATCAAAAGCTCATGGTCATCACCGGACCGAATATGGGCGGCAAGTCGACCTATATGCGGCAAGCCGCGTTGATAGCCATCCTCGCACACATCGGCAGTTTTGTGCCTGCTGACAGTTTAAAAATAGGACCGATTGACCGGATCTTTACCCGCATCGGTGCATCCGACGATCTCGCCGGCGGCCGTTCAACATTTATGGTTGAAATGACTGAAGCAGCAACGATTCTGCATAACGCGACCGACTCGAGTCTGGTACTGATGGACGAAATCGGTCGCGGAACAAGTACCTTCGATGGCTTGTCGCTTGCCTGGGCTGCTGCACACTACATTGGCGAGCATGTGCGGGCGTTTACGCTGTTTGCGACTCACTATTTCGAACTGACGGTACTCGCTGACGAATTGCCGAATTGCGTGAATGTGCACCTGGACGCGACCGAACATGACGGTCAGCTCGTTTTTCTCCACGCCGTGAAGCCCGGACCCGCCAATCAGAGCTACGGATTGCAGGTGGCTGCGTTAGCTGGAGTGCCACCGCAGGTCATCAAACGTGCCAGGGAATACATGGTCACGCTGGAAGCCCAACAGCTTAGTCACAATGAGAGCCCACAGGCGCAACTGCCGCTCACCCCAGCCAGGGAAGACGACGAGTTGCGTGACGAGTTGGCGGATATTGATCCGGATTCGCTGACGCCCAGGGATGCGCTGGACGCGATTTACAAACTCAAAAATTTATCGTAGGAGCCCGTCCTGACGGGCGATCATGCCCCGGCGAGCGAAACATCGCCCGTCAGGACGGGCTCCTACGCATCGCGCAGGAACTCGCCGCGCTTGAGGAATGCTGCAGCCTGATCGGTGACGTTTTTGGACAGAAGGAGACCTGTGTGACTGACGGGCAGGCAAAGGTGATCTTTCAACCCGGGCAGACGTGTCTCGGAAACGGCAACGGTTCCATCATTGTCTTCACCGAATGCGGTCACAAGCCGCCCCATGCCTATCGGTACCGTTCCCGCGATGACCCCTATATCACGAGATTCGCAGACTTCCCGCGCCCATTGATTGGCCGCGTCGTCGACCACGCCGGCAGTGACAGACTTACCCAGTATCGTGTTGCCCCAGTGCTTCCGGGTCAGATGCGATGCAGCACGCGAACCGCAGAGCGGCGAGCCTAAGCAAACCACTCGGTGCACCGGCGCTTCCGGCTTCAGCGCAAGCATTCGAAGTGCAACGACGCCTCCGAGGCTATGGGCTACCAGATGCACCCTGTCGAACTTCTCCACCGCAATGAATTCGGCGAGCGACCGGGCATTGTCGTCGAGCGTACCGTGATGAGACGGGATAATCGAACAAGTGCGCGCGATACTGATTCTTGTTCTGCAACTGACGCTTCACCAACATCATGATGCCACCCGGCATCCAGACGCCGTGAAGACACACTACTGTCTTCACCGGGCTCAACCGAGATCAGCCTTTAGCTGCTTTATGGCATCCCGATTGGTCCAGGACCAGACAGTTTCGATCGCCTCGTCAATCGGCAGCCATCGATATTCGGAATGCTCTTCTTTGTTTAGTTTGATATCGCTGACTGCCCGCAGCCTGTAGCGCCATTCGAATTCGACATTTTCGACGACACCGGGCGCAAATCGGTCACGCCAGCGCGGATCGATCACGAACTGCCGGCTTACCTCACTGTAACTCAGCTCGCCCTCTTCGATGAGCCCGGTTTCCTCCTGCAGCTCCCGCGCCGCCGCGTCCGCATGGGATTCATCATTGTCGAGGCTGCCTGTTACAGATTGCCAGAAATCGAACGGCTGGTGTCTTCTGAGCAAGAGAACCTGTGAATCGTCGGTAAAAACAACGACTAGCACGGAAATCGGTCGACGATATGTGGGTCCGGGCTCTCGTGCAATATTCGGGCTGGTCATCCGGTGCTAGTTCTCCATCAATATCACTTTGACGGAGAACGAGGGGTCCGCAACCGAATACCGGCTTCCTTGAGCTGCTCTGCAGACACTTCACTCGGCGCGTTGGTCAATGGGCAACTGGCCGTTTGTGTTTTCGGGAACGCAATGACGTCACGAATGCTCTCCGCGCCGGCCATCAACATGACGATTCGATCGAGGCCGAATGCGATCCCGCCGTGCGGCGGACAGCCATATTCCAGCGCATTCAGAAGGAATCCGAATTTCTCCTCTGCCTCCTCATCGCTGATATCGAGGAGCCCGAACACTGCCGCCTGCATCGCTTTATTGTGAATTCGAATCGAGCCTCCACCTATTTCAGATCCGTTCAACACCATGTCGTAAGCGCGTGACAACATAGTTCCAGCGTTGGCCTTCAGTTCTTCAGGATCATCGGTAGCGGGCGATGTAAACGGATGATGCAATGCGTTCCAACGCCCGGTCTGCTGATCTTTCTCGAACATCGGAAATTCGACGACCCATAAAGGCTGCCAGCCCTCGGCAACAAGACCCTGGTCCTCGCCAAGCTTCACGATTAACGCTCCCAACGCATCGTTCACAATGTGCGCTTTGTCAGCCCCAAAGAAAACAAGATCGCCGTCTTGTGCCCCGGTACGCTCCATTATTCCGACGACAGCGTCGTCCGGGAGAAATTTGAGAATGGGCGACTGCAGACCATCACGACCTTTGGACGCATCATTCACTTTGATATACGCGAGACCCCTGGCGCCATAATGGCCGACGAAGTCCGCATAATCGTCGATCTCTTTCCTGCTGAGTTTGCCGCCGCCCGGCAAACGCAAAGCGGCAACACGACCGTCCGCATCTTTGGCCGGGCCCGCGAAAACTTTGAATTCGACCGATTCCATGAGATCGGCGACTTCGACCAACTCAAGCGGAATCCTGAGATCGGGTTTGTCGGAGCCAAATCGCTGCAGCGCCTCGGCGTGAGTCATGCGGGGAAACGGCGACGGCAAATCGACCTCCATGACTTGCTTGAATACCGTTCGGATAAGCTTTTCCATTATGCCGGTTACGTCATCTTCGTTTACAAAACTCATCTCGACATCGAGTTGTGTGAATTCAGGCTGGCGGTCCGCGCGCAGGTCCTCGTCACGAAAGCAGCGGACGATCTGATAATAGCGGTCGAGGCCTGACATCAGCAGCAACTGCTTGAAGATCTGCGGCGACTGCGGCAGGGCGAAGAACTTGCCGGCGTGAGTCCGGCTTGGAACGATATAATCGCGCGCGCCCTCAGGTGTCGCCCGTGTCAACATCGGTGTTTCCACATCGATGAAGCCATTGGCATCGAGGAAATTACGCATTGCCTGCGTGACACGATGGCGCAATCTTAGATTCTCGAGCATCGACTCGCGGCGAAGATCAAGGTAACGATACTGCAGACGCAATTCTTCGTTTGCATGTTCATCATGATGAAACGGCGGCGTCTTGGAATCGTTGAGCGTCGTCAACTCCTGTGCCAGGAGTTCGACCTTGCCGGTTGCCATATTCGGGTTCACGGTCCCTTCGGGTCGCGACCTCACTTTGCCTTTGACCGCCAGCACGTACTCGCCGCGAATCCTTTCAGCCTCGGCAAAGATCTCTGGCCTATCCGGATCGAAGACGACCTGCAGCAGACCCTCGCGGTCACGCAGGTCGACGAAGATCACGCCGCCATGGTCGCGGCGACGGTGAACCCAGCCCGTGACGGAGATATCCTCTCCGATCAGGCGCTCATCAACTTGTCCGCAATAGTGGCTGCGCATGGTGGAATCCGGGTAAAAAGGAGGCGGCATGGTAAGGGCTGAACACGGTGTCTGCAATAGAACAGGGGACGGACCCCTATTCCTTGTTTTCCGCCGGTAGCTCCAACGGCAATTCGGCGATCTGATCTTTTCCCCAGGTCGGAACTACGACGCCGAGCGATATGATCATCTTGAGAGCCTCATCGATCTCCATGTCGAGTTCGATGATGTCCTTCTTCGGTAAAATGATAATGTACCCGGATGTTGGATTCGGCGTTGTCGGAACGAAGGTGCAGATCATCTCTTCGCCCGTTCGTCCCTGCACCTCGCCCAGATTACTCGCAGTCTGAAACGCCAGGCTGTAGACACCTTTCCTCGGATACTCGATCAGCAATACTTTCTTGAACGACTGGCCTGAATCCGAGAAAACAATTTCGGCAAAATTCTTGGCCGCCGAGTATACGGACCGCACTACCGGAATGCGGTCGAGCAACGATTCCCAGAGACCGACCATGCTGCGGCCGACTATATTTGCTGCAAGCAGGCCAGTGACCAGCAGGACCAGCAAGGTCAGTATCAACCCCAGTCCCCGGGATCGTAAAACCGAGCCACTCTTCCGGACGGTATTGTTCCGGTATCAGGAGCAGCGTTTTGTCCATGAGGCCGATCAGGACTCTCAGGATGAAAACAGTGACACCCAGAGGAATCCAGACAAGGAGCCCTGCAACCAGGTAGCGGCGGAGATGCTTCATCTTGCACGTCTGTCAGTTTGATTCACGCCGAGTCTACCTTGCCGCCCGCCTTCTTGTCGGACGATTTTTTCGATTCCGCCGGTTTCTTGCCGGCCCCCTTCACTTTTTGAGCTGTCACCCTTCGCGGATTTGGTGTCGGCTTTGGCGCCCTTTTGACGTTCTGCATCGCTGCGCAACAGATTGCGCTGGTTGTCTTTCTTAAAATCAGTCTCGTACCACCCCTGCCCTTTCAGACGAAACCTGGGCGCAGAAAGAAGGCGCTTCAGCCTGGGTTCGCCACATGACGGACAATACACGAGCGGATCCTCATTCATCTTCTGCAGCGCATCGAGCGTGTGTTCACAGTTCTTGCAGGCATACTCGTAAATCGGCATGCATTAGCCTCCTTCGTTCATCGCTCGTCGGCCGGGTAATCAGGCCGCGTTCTGAAACTCCAGCTCATCCTTTTTGACGCCGACCTCGATGATATCGCCGGGCTGAAACTTGCCCTGCAGTATCTCCTGGGCCAGCGGGTTCTCGACCTGCTGCTGGATCGCCCGTCTTAGCGGTCGGGCGCCGTAAACCGGGTCGAAACCTGCCGCCGCCAGCTTGTTTTTGGCAGCATCCGATAAATGGATCTGCATATCGCGATCGGCGAGTCGCGCATGCAGGTAACCAAGCTGAATATCCACGATGCTGCGGATATGCTCGCGACTGAGCGGGTGAAAGACAACAATATCGTCGACTCGGTTAATGAATTCGGGGCGGAAATGCTGCGAAACGACTTCCATAATCGCGGACTTCATTGTCTCGTAGTTTTCTTCGCCGGCGAGTTCCTGAATCATCTGGGACCCGAGATTCGACGTCATGATGATCACTGTGTTGCGGAAATCGACGGTACGGCCCTGGCCATCGGTCAGTCGGCCGTCATCAAGGACCTGCAGCAATACGTTGAACACATCGGGGTGTGCTTTTTCGACCTCGTCGAGCAGGATAACCGAATACGGGCGACGACGAACCGCTTCTGTCAGGTAACCGCCTTCCTCGTAGCCGACATAGCCCGGAGGGGCACCGATGAGTCGCGCAACCGAGTGCTTCTCCATGAACTCGGACATGTCGAGACGAACCATCGCATCATCTGTATCGAACAAAAAGTGGGCCAATGCCTTGCATAACTCGGTCTTGCCGACGCCAGTCGGGCCGAGGAACAGGAATGAGCCGACTGGCCTGTGCGGATCCGACAACCCGGCCCGCGACCGGCGGATGGCATTGGCAACAGCCGTGATTGCCTCATGCTGACCGACAACCCGCTCCTGAATAACAGACTCCATCTTCAAGAGCTTGTCTTTTTCGCCTTCGAGCATCTTGGAAACCGGGATACCGGTCCATTTTGACACGATCTCGGCGACTTCCTCCTCGGTAACATTGTTGCGCAACAGTGTCGTTTCTTTTTTCTCATCCTTGAGCGCACTATCAAGCTCTTTTTCCAGCTCCGGAATCCTGCCGTACTGTAGTTCCGACATTCGGGTGAGGTCACTCGCACGATGTGCCGTCTCCAGCTCCAGCCGTGCACGTTCGAGCTCTTCCATTAGATGTGTTGTGCCCTGCATCGCTGCTTTTTCCGACTTCCAAATTTCCTCGAGATCCGAGAACTGCTTCTCAAGCTCGCCCAGCTGCTTGTCGAGATCGTTCAGCCGCTTGCGCGATGCCTCGTCGGATTCTTTTTTGAGCGCTTCACGCTCGATCTTGAGCTGAATAATTCGCCGCTCGAGTTTGTCCAACGCTTCGGGTTTTGAATCTATTTCTATGCGGATGCGTGCCGCGGCTTCGTCCACGAGGTCGATCGCCTTGTCCGGCAACTGACGGTCGCTGATGTAGCGGTGTGACAAGGTCGCAGCAGCAACGATTGCCGGGTCCGTTATCTCCACGCCGTGATGAACTTCGTAACGCTCTTTCAATCCGCGAAGAATCGCAATGGTATCTTCGACACTAGGCTCAACCACAAGCACTTTCTGGAAGCGCCGCTCCAGGGCCGCATCTTTTTCGAGATATTTTCGATACTCGTCCAGCGTCGTTGCGCCGACGCAGTGCAATTCGCCCCTCGCCAGGGCTGGTTTCAGCATATTGCCCGCATCCATGGACCCTTCGGCCTTGCCGGCACCGACCACCGTATGCAATTCATCGATGAAGAGAATGATCTGACCTTCCTGTTTGGCGAGGTCATTCAGGACTGCTTTGAGCCGTTCCTCGAATTCACCACGGAACTTTGCGCCGGCGATCAGCGCGCCCATATCCAGCGACAGGATGCGTTTGTTTCGCAAGCCCTCAGGAATCTCATCGTTGACGATTCGCTGGGCCAGGCCCTCAACGATGGCCGTCTTACCAACGCCCGGTTCGCCTATCAGCACGGGATTGTTCTTTGTCCGGCGCTGCAATATCTGGATAGTTCGGCGGATTTCGTCATCGCGACCGATGATGGGGTCGAGTTTGCCCTGCTCTGCGCGTTCGGTCAGGTCGATTGTATATTTCTCGAGCGCCTGGCGGGTATCTTCGGCATTCGGGTCAGTGACCTGCTGGCCGCCGCGGAGCTCGTCTATGGCTTTCTCGACGGCGCCGCGAACCGCGCCTGCCTGTTCCAGGATCTTGACGAGTGGCGATTTGTCATCCATCGCGGCAAGCAGGAAAAGCTCGCTGGAAATATACTGATCATCACGTTGCTGTGCTTGCTTGTCTGTGAGATTCAGGAGTTTGCTGAGGTCGTTGCCAATATGCACTTCGCCGCCAGCGCCCTCGACTTTGGGCAACCTGTCCAGCGCATCGCCGAGCTGCGAGCGGAGCAGATTGACGTTAACCCCGGATTTCATCAGCAGGCCCCTGATCGACCCGCCCTGCTGGTCCAGCATTGCCACCATGACATGCGCCGGTTCAATAAACTGGTGATCCAGGCCGACTGCGACAGATTGCGCGTCGGCCAGCGCCATTTGAAATTTGCTTGTCAGTTTGTCCATATGCATAGCAATACCTGGTCTCAGGAAGAAGCTTTGCAATAAATTGAGCCAAATCAGGGCAATTCAAGCAGGAAATGACCCTTTGTGGGAACGGCCGCTCTTACTGGTCGTCACGACGAAATATGTACGTCGCCATCCTGCCACAGCGACCATCGCGCCGGTAGGAGAAGAATCGGTCCTGTTCGGTGTAGGTACAGCACCCGCCACCGAATACTCTTGTCACGCCGCAGTTTTCAAGGCGCAGCGTTGCCAGTCCGTACAGGTCAGCCTGCCAGCGTCCCCTGTCATTTTCCGAAAAAAAATCGGCGGCAGCCGCTCCCTTGATTACAAACTGCTCGCGAACCTCGGCGCCTACCTCGAAAGCCGGCTTGGCGATGGCGGGGCCCAGCCAGACGAGTATTTGCTCAGGCGGCACCTTGAATGCCGCAACGGTCTCCTCGAGGATGCCGGCACAGAGTCCCCGCCAACCGGCATGCGCCGCAGCAACTTTACTGCCGTCATCAGTTGTCAGCACGACGGGCAGACAGTCCGCGGTAAGAATCGCACAGACCACGCCCACCTCGCGGGCAACGATTGCATCGGCTTCGGGTTGCGTCAGCGCCGAGTCTCCGAGCGCTACCCGCGTGCCATGTACTTGCCTGAGCCACACCGGGTCGTTCGGCAATGAAAAGTTTGTCTGGAAACGCCGCCGGTTTTCCGCCACCGAGACCGGATCATCGCCCACGTGTGCGGCAAGGTTCAGGGCAGCGAATTCGCCCTGACTGACTCCTCCGCTCCGCAGCGTTGTGCCTGCGACCACATTGGCCGGCGCCGGCCACTCGGCAGGAATCCCCACGGCATTCATGCCTGTTCCCGATGGCCCGCGTGCCCGCGAAGCACCTCAAGCAAGACCTGGAAGTCAGCCGGTGGCGCTGCCTCGACCTCAATGCGTTCGCCAGTTACGGGATGCGAAAACTCCAGGCGAGTAGCGTGCAGTGCCTGCCGGCGAAAGTTTCGCAATGTGTCTCGAACCGTATCATCACACCCGGGGGGCATTGTCATGCGGCGGCCATAAACCGGGTCACCAACGAGTGGATGGCGCCGGTGTGCAAAGTGCACCCGGATCTGATGAGTCCGTCCGGATTCAAGTTCGACCCTTATATAGGTATGCGCTGCAAAGCGTTCGATCACCCGGTAACGGGTGATGGCGGGCTTGCCGTTATCAATCACGCTCATCCGCAGCCGGTCGACCGGATGCCGCCCGATCGGGGCATCAATGGTCCCCCCACCGGTCAGCACACCGTTGCAGACGGCGACGTATATTCTGGATACTTCCCGCGCTGCGAGCATACGCACGAGCACCGTATGTGACTGCAGGGTCTTGCCGACCAGGAGAAGACCGCTCGTGTCCTTGTCCAGCCGGTGGATGATTCCCGCGCGCGGCAGCTCCGCCAGGGAGGGTGTCCTGTGCAACAGCCCGTTCATCAGTGTTCCGCGCAGATTTCCTGCGCCCGGGTGAACGACGAGGCCGGCGGGTTTGTTAACAATGAGCAATTCGTCGTCTTCGAAACCAATGTCGAGTTCCATTGGCTCCGGGGCGCTGACGACGCCAAGCTCTTCTGCCGGTCGCAATGACACGGTTTCGCCACCGGACACCAGGTCCCGCGGCCTCTTTTCGCCGCCGTCGACCGTAACAAAGCCCTGCAGAATCCAGCTTTTCAAGCGGCTGCGCGAATATTCCGGAAACATCTTGGCCAGAGCCCGGTCAAATCGTTGGCCGGCAAGATCATCAGGGACCGTTTTTGTTTGGAATTCTTCCGCCATCCAGCTGCCACGGGGTTTGTATTCAGGCAACACGGGAGTTTACGGTATAGTTAGCGGCTTGGCCGGGTTTGTGCGAGGCGGCCCGGGCGCATGGTCATAATCGTATTCAAAGAATTTGAACAGCAGATGAGCAAAGGATCCAGATCAGCCAGTATCTTTTCGCGGATAATCCAGCCGTGCTCCGTTCTGGCATTACTTGTCATTGTCGGCTTGCTTGCCGGCTGTGCCGGCGACCCGGAAGAATACGACGCGGTGCAGGATATTCGGGAGGCCTATGAGACCGCTCAAAAAGCGATGATGGGTCAGAATTACCGCAAGGCGATTGGCATTTTCGAGGCGCTGCAGGCCCGCTTTCCGTTTAGCGATTTCGCCAAGCAGATTCAGCTCGAGCTGATGTATTGCTATTACAAGGTCGGACGGCAGGACGAAGCGATCAGCGCAGCCGATCAGTTCATTCGGGAAAACCCCACCCATGCGAGAGTGGATTATGCACTTTACATCAAAGCGCTTGCCTATTTCGAAAAGGGGCCCGGCTTTCTCGAACGCTGGTTCAGGAGAGACGTGGAAGGCCGGCCGCCTCGTGACGGAGAGCTGGCTTTTTCATTATTCAGCCGTCTCGTCGAACGCTATCCCGCCAGCCCTTATGCTGAAGATGCCCACCAGCGCATGGTTTACCTGAGAAACCGCCTGGCGTCATACGAAAACAAGGTTGCTCGTTTCTATCTCGAGCGTGACGCTTATGTAGCGGCACTCAATCGCGCCAAGGGCGCCATCGAGCAATACAACGGCGCCGACAGCGGCAAAGAGTCTCTGGAGATAATGATCGAAGCTTATGAACGCCTCGGCATGCTGGATCTTGCCGCAGACACGAGGCGCGTGCTGCAGTCAAACTTCCCAAACGACAGCTAGGAGTCTATTCGGGGAACTGGTAGCCGGAAGTTATCGGATATCGCCAATCGCGGCCGAAGGCGCGGCCGCTGATACGAATGCCTGGCGGCGCCTGACGGCGTTTATATTCGCTGCGTTTGACGAGCTCCAGGACACGCACGACGACACCCCGGTCAAAGCCGAGTTCCGTGATTTTATCGACCGACAGGTCCTTTTCAATGAAAGCCTCCAGAATCGGATCAAGAACATCATACGCGGGCAATGAATCACTATCCTTCTGGTTTGCTTTCAACTCCGCCGATGGCGGTCTTGATATGACTCGTTCCGGAATAGCCTGACTGACCGTATTCCGGTACCTCGCGAGTCGATACACGAGAGACTTGCTGCAATCTTTGATCGGCGCGAAACCACCGGCCATGTCACCGTACAGGGTCGCGTAGCCGACAGCCATTTCGCTCTTGTTACCCGTCGTCAGTAACATCAGGCCGGTCTTGTTCGATATTGCCATTAGCAACATGCCCCGGCACCGGGCCTGAATATTTTCCTCGGTCGCATCTTCCTTGGCGCCCTCGAAGACTTTTGCAAGCTGCTTTACCGTCGCCTCATACATCGGTTCAATGGGAATGACATCGTATTGCACACCGAACCCGGCAGCCTCAGCCGCCGCATCCTCCTGGCTCATCGTCGATGTATAACGAAAGGGCATCATGACCGTGCTTACCCGCTCCGCGCCGATGGCATCGCATGCGATCGCCAGGATCAATGCCGAATCGACGCCTCCGGACAGGCCGAGAATGACCCCCGGGAAACCGTTTTTCTCGATGTAATCCCGAGTGCCGGTCACGAGCGCTTTATATACGCTCTGTTCCGTAGACATCCGGGGTTCAATGTTGCCCGGTTCGGGAACCACACCCGCTGCGGTCGCTATCATCACGACTCGGTGCAGCCCTTCCTCGAAGGGCTTTGCTCGAAACGCGATCTCACCATCTGCATCCATGACAAAAGATCCACCATCAAAGACGAGTTCGTCCTGCCCGCCAACCATATTCAAATACACGACCGGTAGCCTGGTCTCCTGCACTCGCTGACGTACCACATCTTCACGTTTCGACCGAGACTCCAGTTCGTAGGGTGATCCATTGATGGCGATGATAAATTCCGCACCGGCCGCCTTGGCAGCAGCGGCGGGAGCCGGCCGCCAGACATCTTCACAAATGTTGAGGCCGATACGAACACCATTCAGCGAAAAAACAGCGGCATCTTTGCCGGCCGTAAAGTACCGCTCTTCGTCAAATACCCGGTAATTCGGCAGCAGGTGCTTTCTGTAGCGCGCAAGTATCTTGCCGTCCTGGAAGACCGCCCAGGCGTTATATATCTTATCGTTTGAATATTCCGGGAAGCCGACGAGAATTGCGATTCCCTTGACTGACCTGCAAATTTCGTCGAGTGCCTCATCGACACGGCGGAGCAGGCCGGCATGAAACAACAGGTCCTCCGGCGGATATCCGCAGATGGCGAGTTCTGGAAAGACGACGAGATCCGCCTGCAACTCATCGCGTGCGCGCGTTACATAGTCCAGAATCTTTTTGGTATTACCGGTGACATCGCCGACGAAAAGATTGAGCTGGGCCAATGCGATGTAGACGGATTTGTTCATTGCGTTATCAGGCAATGTGAGCAGATACAAGCAGCCACGGGCTGCACACGTCTGTCAGTTGCCAAGTAATTCCATCATTGTACTGCCAAGCTCGGCCGGCGACCGGACTGTGGTGGCGCCTGCTGCATCGAGTGCCTTGAACTTGTCCTCGGCCGAACCCTTGCCGCCCGCAATGATTGCGCCTGCATGTCCCATCCGTTTGCCCGGCGGCGCCGTCACGCCGGCAATATACGCAACAACGGGCTTGCTGAATTCCGCTTTTATATACTCGGCAGCCGCTTCCTCATCCGTACCGCCGATCTCACCCACCATGATCACGCCTTCCGTCTCGGGATCTGCCTGAAAAAGCGCCAGGCAGTCGAGAAAATCCATGCCGCGAACGGGATCGCCGCCGATGCCAATGCAGGTACTTTGGCCCAGGCCATTCTGAGACGTCTGATAGACCGCTTCATACGTCAATGTGCCAGATCGGGACACGACACCGACCTTGCCCTTCTTATGAATGAAACCAGGCATTATGCCGATCTTGCATTCCTCCGGCGTAATGATGCCCGGACAGTTGGGGCCGATAAGACGGCTTTCGCTTCCCTTTAGAGCCGCTTTCACCTGCACCATGTCGAGGACCGGAATGCCCTCGGTAATACAGACAATCAACTTCAGGCCGGCTTCGGCGGCCTCGATGATCGCGCCCGCAGCAAACGGAGCCGGCACGTAGATCATGCTGACCTCGGCGCCAGTGTCGGCAACTGCTTCCTTCATTGTGTTGAATACCGGCACGCCGAGATGCTCCTGCCCGCCGCGCCCCGGCGTAACACCGGCGACCACCCTGGTCCCGTACTCCATGCATTGTTCAGTGTGAAATGAACCCTGATTGCCCGTGATGCCTTGACAGATAACCTGGGTTTCCTTATCGACGAGTATGCTCATTTTGTTTGCTTTCTCACGCAGTTGCAGCGACAACTTTTTGTGCCGCATCCGTAAGATCATCGGCGGTAATGATGTCCAGGCCGCTGGCTGCCAACAACTGGCGCCCTCTTATGACATTCGTGCCCTCGAGACGGACCACGACGGGAACGCTGACACCAACATCTCTGACCGCGACGATGATTCCTTCGGCGATCAGGTCGCAGCGTACGATGCCACCAAAAATATTGACGAGGATTGCCGCAACTTTGTCATTGGAGAGTATGATTTTGAATGCCTCGGCAACCCGCTCGCTCGTGGCGCCACCGCCGACATCAAGAAAATTCGCTGGTTCACCGCCGTGAAGCTTGATGAGGTCCATTGTTGCCATCGCGAGCCCGGCGCCATTAACCATGCAGGCGATATCCCCGTCCAGTGACACATAATTCAGATCGTGTTCGGCCGCCTCGCGCTCGTGTTCGTCTTCCTGAGATATATCGCGAAGTTTGACGAGGCGCTCCTGCCTGAACAATGCGTTTCCCTCGATGTTGATTTTGGCGTCCAGCGCAATGACATCGCCGCTCTTGGTCACGATTAACGGATTGACTTCCACCAGACTCGCGTCGCATTCGACAAAGAGCTTGTACAAGCGAACAATCAGATCCGCAAACTGTTCGCTTTGCTTACCTTTGAGGCCGAGACCGGCAGATAACTCTGCAGTCTGGGAATCCTGAACACCGGCATCCGGATCGATGGCGACCGTGAATATTTGTTCGGGCGTATCGGCCGCCACTTGCTCGATGTCCATCCCGCCGGCCGCAGAAGCAATGAAGGACACCTGGCTCAGTTCGCGATCTATCAGCATGCTGAGATAAAGCTCGCGGGCAATGTCCGAACCTTCCTCGACATAAACGACGTTCACCGGCAGGCCTTCCGGGCCCGACTGGTGCGTAACGAGCTGCCGGCCGAGCATGTCTCTGGCGTGCTGCCCGACCTCTTCGATCGACCGGGACAGCTTCACGCCGCCCGCTTTGCCCCGTCCCCCGGCATGCACCTGAGCTTTGACGACCCAAAGATCGCCGCCGAGTTTGCTGGCCGCGTCCTCCGCTTCTTGCGCTGACCTCGCCGGATATCCTTTCGGTACCGGAACGCCATACTCGGCAAACAATTCCTTTGATTGATAGTCGTGGAGATTCATTGTTCTTGTTCGTCTTCCTTCAGGGCCGCCGATCCGTGCCTGCCGCCGGTCGGCGATCCGGCGGAAAATCCGCCGTATTCTGTAGCAAAGCGCTCACAGACGCAAAAACCATAATTTAAGGGGGTCGAACCGCTAAGTGACCTTAGCGGTTCGACCCCATTTCTGAACCCTGGTCCATCGCCATTTTCCCAACGATTCCTCTACAATCGGCACGTTCACCGAGACGAGCACTCATTAATCCTCATGGAACAGGAAGTTACGGCAAAGAAGGGAGCACCTGCGGGCCTGGGCCGTGAGCAGCGTCCGGCCGAAGAACCGGATCTGACCTGGCGGATTCTCGGCACCCTGAACGTTTCTCGCCTGCTGGTCGCCGTCATGCTGCTCGGCGTGTTTTTTGCCGGCGGTGACCCGCGACTTTTCGGTGACCGGTACCCGGCACTTTTCTCTGCGACGGCAGCCGGTTATCTCGTTTTTTCCGTAGTTTCAGGACTGGCGATACGGCAGCGGTGGGTCTCAGCAGGACTGCAGGCATTGGCGCAGATAACGGTCGATATTGTCGCGATCGTGGTCCTGATGCATGCAAGCGGCGGCATCACCAGCGGCCTCGGCGGGCTGCTGGTCGTCTTTCTCGGTGCCGGCAGCCTGGTATTGCCGCTGCAGGCGCCGGTGATATTCGCGGCACTCGCGGCACTGGCAGTGCTCGGCGAGCAGTTTTTCTCACAGCTGGCCGGCGTCAGCGATACAGGGAACTTCCCGGCCGCCGGCATTCTCGGGGCGATCATTTTTGCCATAGCCACGGCGGTAGGCCCGCTCGCCCGGCGGATCCAGATGAGTGAGGCACTCGCCCGCCAGCGTGGGGTCGATCTTGCCAACCTTTCCGAACTGAACGAGTACATCGTCCAGCATCTTCGTGAGAGCATCGTCGTCGTCGATGCCGACAACGACATCCGTCTGATCAACGCATCGGCGGCCCAGCTTCTCGGTGCGCCGAAGCCCTGTCACGGTATGCCCTTGCGCAAAGCATCCGAGGACCTCGCGGAGTACGTCACCAGCTGGCGGAGTGATCATGCGCGCAAGTCACATACCGAATTCACGATGAACGTGGCCGATGACAGCGCAAGGCTTACTGCCCATATCGCACCGCTCGATAAAAGCAACGAACGCAAGGGGCCGATCCTGATTTTCCTGGAAGACTCGAGCATCATGAATGCGCGGGTCCAGCAATCAAAGCTTGCCTCGCTGGGCCGGTTGAGCGCGAGCATCGCGCACGAAATCCGCAATCCGGTCGGGGCGATGAGCCACGCCGGACAGCTGCTGGCCGAGTCCGATGCGCTGACAGATGACGAAAAGCGCCTGACACAGATAATCCAGACACACGCCGAGCATGTCAGTCGTATCATAGATAATGTGTTGCAACTGTCGCGGCGGGAATCGAGCCGCCCGGAGCGATTTCAGCTCGAGTCCTGGCTTGGCGATTTCGCTCAGGAATTCATGCGAACGCAGGAACTGCAGGCTGGTGAGCTCGCCGTCGCCAAAGTCGCCGAAAACCTCGAAGTGAGGATGGACCCGAGCCACTTGCGCCAGGTGCTCTGGAATCTTTGCGATAACGCAGTCAAATACGCCAGCAAAACGGACGGTATCCTGGTCGAATTGCAGGCCGGGCGCATGCAGCGTAGCGGTCGGCCCTATCTCGAAGTTCTTGACCAGGGTCACGGTGTTGACCCCACAAATGTCGATAAAATCTTCGAACCGTTTTATACCGACCGAAGTGGCGGTACCGGGCTTGGCCTCTACATATCGCGGGAATTGTGCGAGCTCAATCGGGCGACGCTTGTGTACCAGGGCAGAGTACGCGGCGGCAGCATATTCAGGATAGTATTTGCCGATCCCGATCGTTGGGAATCGCTGGATAGTTCATGACCAGACCTCTAGCACTCGTAATTGATGATGAGCCGGACATTTGTGAGCTCCTGAATCTCACTCTGGACCGCATGGACATCAATACCGAGACGGCCACCGACGTCAGGTCAGCCAAAGAGAAGTTCACAAAACACAAGTTTGATCTCTGCCTGACGGATATGCGGCTGCCGGACGGCAACGGCCTCGAACTCGTCGAATGGATGCAGACCAACGCAAGCGGCGTGCCGTTGCCGTCATTACGGCACACGGCAACATCGAGACGGCTGTGCAGGCCCTGAAGCTCGGCGCCTTCGATTTCATTTCGAAGCCGCTGGACCTGCAGAATCTCAGGAACATTGTGCGGAGTGCACTGAAGCTCGGGGAAGCGGGCTCGGATGCCGGATCGCGCCTCCTGGGCGATTCCCGACGATGCAGCAGTTGCGCGAGATGGTGGCCAAAGTGGCGCGCAGCCAGGCTCCAATCCACATTTCAGGAGAATCCGGCACCGGCAAGGAGCTCGTGGCCCGGCTCATTCACGAGAGCGGCCCCCGGAAAGACGGGCCGTTCGTCCCCGTCAACTGCGGGGCAATTCCGACCGAGTTGATGGAAAGTGAGTTTTTCGGCCACCGCAAAGGTTCTTTCACCGGGGCGGTCAGAGACAAAGTCGGCCTGGTTGAAACCGCCAATAGCGGCACCCTGTTCCTCGATGAAATTGCCGATTTGCCGCTCGCGATGCAGGTCAAGCTGTTACGGGTCATTCAGGAGAAGACTGTCCGGCCTGTCGGTTCGTCGAAGGAGGAGCCCGTCGATGCCCGGATTCTCTCGGCGACACACAGGACCCTTGCCGATATGGTGGCCAACGGCGACTTTCGCGAGGATCTCTACTACCGCATCAACGTCATCGAGCTGCATGTACCGGCCCTGAGGGAGCGGGGCACCGATATCCTGGCGCTCGCCAGCCACATTCTTGAGCGACTGGGGTCAGCCGATGCAAGGCTCGAGGAAAGCGCGAAATCCGCACTCATGCAGTA
>PVMK01134558.1_pt1 | contig 31888 bp, 28 predicted proteins | sample 1853481 | NCBI WGS metagenome assembly PVMK01 (sample SAMN08533507, study PRJNA380276) | Marine sediment metagenome, whole genome shotgun sequencing project.
GCCAGAATGGAAGTGGCTCGAGTCAACCTGCAAAACATGGTATTCCAGTTGATCGAATACGCAGGCTACGGCTACGAAATTTCCCTGGCGGAGGCCTCCGCCATCAAACTGTACTCGGCCCGGGTGGCCACCGAAGTCGCCATGGAGGCGGTGCAGTTACACGGAGGTAACGGCTACATGGCCGAATTTCGGGTGGAACAACTGGCCCGGGATGCAAAGGTTCAGCAGATTTACGCGGGCACTGACGAAATACAAATTTCGGCGATTGCGAGAGAGCTGCTCGCCTGAGCCCGCGCAATCCTGCCTGTAACCAGGGCCAAAGGCCCAAAAGACCCACTCCAAGAGGAATTAGATATGTCTGAAGTCTGGATTATTGACGCAGCCCGCACCCCGCGGGGCGTCGGCAAAGTCGGCAAAGGTGCGCTGGCTGAAACCCACCCCCAACGGCTGCTGTCCACAGTGCTCAAAGGCCTGCAGGAAAGGAACGAATTGAACACGAACGATATAGATGAGGTACTCGCCGGCTGTGGCTCCCAGTGGAGTAAGCAGGGCTCCTGCATCGGTCGCATGGCCGCGCTGGATGCGGGCTGGGGCGAAGCGGTGCCAGGCCTATCCCTGGATCGTTTTTGCGGCTCTGGTCTCACTGCTATCAGCCTGGGTGCTATGGGCATTATGTCCGGGATGCAGAATCTGGTGGTGGCCGGGGGTATCGAATCCATGTCCCACGCCTCCAAACTGAAGGGCCGCATTCCCTTCGTCGACAGTAACAACCTGGAACTACGCGAACGGCACCCGCAGTCACACCAGGGCGTCTGTGCGGACCTGATCGCCACACTGGAGGGTATAACGCGCGAAGACACCGACCAATTGGCCTATGAGAGCCAGCAGCGAGCAGCGATGGCCATCAAGATGGGCTACTTCGACAAAAGCCTGGTCCCGGTCATGAACAGTGATGGCTCGGTGGCCCTGGACAAGGAGGAGTTCCCCCGCCCCGGTACCACTCTGGAAGGGCTGGCGAAGCTGGATCCCTCCTTCGCGGGGCTCGCCGATTATCCTCTGGATGAAAATGGCACAACCTTCAGAAAGGTAGCGCTACAAAAATTTCCCGATGTTGAAATCAACCACATTCATCACGCGGGCAATTCATCCGGCGTGGTCGACGGCGCCGGCGCGGTAGTACTGGCCTCCCCGGAGTACGCCAGAGCCCATGGCCTGAAACCCCGCGCCCGTATCATCACCATGACGACTGCCGGTGATTCCCCGGAACTGATGTTGAACGCCCCGGTGCCGGCGGCGAAAAAGGCGCTGACAATGGCGGGCATGGATATCAAGGACATTGACCTGTTTGAAATCAATGAAGCTTTCGCGGTGGTGCCCATCAAGTTCATGCGCGACCTGAACATCGACCCGACACTGGTGAACGTCAACGGTGGCGCCATGGCACTGGGCCATCCCATCGGCGCCACTGGCGCGATGATTCTCGGCACCCTGCTCGATGAAATGGAACGCCGCGACCTCAGCACCGGATTGGTGACGATGTGCACCGGCGGCGGTATGGCACCCTGCCAAATTATTGAGCGGGTGTAAAAGCTTCGCGGTGCCCGGCATCTCGCCGGGCACCGCTGCAGGACACTAGAATGCCTCTACCGGAGCGTCCTCTTTACTCTGCCCTGAAGCTTCCGGTGATTTTTCCATCCTGAAGCCGGGGTAACCGTTCTCAGATTCATTGCCCAGGCTTTCACGCAGTTTCGGCGCGCCGTTGAAATAAACCATATGGCGGAACCGATCCAGGCCGTCGACATTGGAGTTATAGCCGGTAAACCATGACTTGGCATTGCCGAGCAGGGTCTTGTCGTAGCCCATTTTGACATCCGCCTGCCAGGCCTGCTCCGATGCCAGGGTCGGCTCACAGCTCACAATCTTGTTTTTCTCCAGGTATCCCACCAATTCCGTAGTCCAATCCACCACTGACTGGATAGCCGGCGGGAAGTTGGATCCCACCGATGCGCTCTGGGGGCCGGCCAGGGAAAACAGGTTGGGGAAGCCGACGATTTGCAGGCCCAGATAGGTCAGCGGATCACACTCCCACTTGTCGCGAAGTTTCTCCCCGCCACGACCGACAAAATCGATATGGTCAAAGGCACCCGTAATCGCGTCAAAGCCCGTGGCGTAGACGATGATATCGAACTCGTAATCCGCTTCGCTGGTTTTAATGCCTGTGGGAGTAATGCGCTCAATCGGTGTTTCACCAATATCGATCAGCTCCACATTGGGATTGTTATAGGCTTCAAAATAACGAGTCTCCAGGGGGACACGCCTGGTGCCGAAGCCGTGATCCTTGGGAATCAGTTTCTCAGCAGTGGCCGGATCATTCACTCGCTGGCGTATTTTGCGGGCGATAAAATCCGAGAAGTCCTGGTTTGCATCCTCGTCCAGCAGGATGTCGTAGTAATTTCCCAGCCAGATGCCGAACCCGGGTTGGTCATACAATTCTTCCCACACAGCCTCCTTCTCCTCCAGGGGCAGGTCTTTGGAGGGAACCAGGATCGGAGAGTGCACGAAACCACTCAGGGTCTGACCCATTTTTTCCAGCATCTCGGGATACCAGGCCTTGAGTGCCGCCTGATCTTCAATTTTCGAGTTTTTCAGGGGCGCGCACCAGTTGGGGCGGCGCTGGAATACCTTCAGTTCGCTAACCTTGTCGGCGATTTCCGAGATAATCTGAACGCCTGTCGCACCGGTACCAATTACCGCCACGCGTTTGTTGCTGTAGTCCAGCCCCTCCGGCCAGTCATAGGTGTGAAAGGACTCCCCTTCAAAACACGGCACACCCTCGTAACGAGGTTTGGTGGGCGCGGACAGCAAGCCGATGGCGGTACAGAGGTAGCGGCAACTCAAGCTCTGCCCATCGGCGAACTCAAGGTGCCAGCAGCAACGATCTTCATCATAGCGCGCCGCCGTCACCGTACGATTGAATTGCATATGGTCCCGAATACCCAGCTTGTCGACCACGTAGGTCAGGTAGCGAAGCGTCTCGGGCTGACCGGCGAAATGTTCCGACCAATCCCACTCCTGCATGATTTCCTCGTTAAAGGAGTAGGCATAGGTGTAACTCTCCGAGTCGAAGCGGGCACCGGGATAGCGATTCTTGTTCCAGGTACCGCCGGGTCTCTCCGCGGCATCGACCACGGTCGCGTCCATACCCATCTCCAGCAGCTTGTGGAGCATGTAAATGCCACAAACACCGGCGCCTATAATTATTGCATCGTGCATTGTCGTCGTAGCTTGATCAGACATAGGTCTCTCCCGTCAGTCCAGATTCGTAAGTGTTGTCAATCGTTCACCTGGGTACACACCCGCCCCTAGTTTTCCGTCCCGAAGCACAGGCACACCATTGACCAGCACATGGCTGATACCCTCGGCGGCCTGGTAGGGGTTGGCATAGGTGGCTTTATCTAAAATGGCGTCTGCGTCAAAAACGGTAATATCCGCATCCGCCCCCTACCTGAATTCTTCCCTTTGCGCTTGAATACGGGCGCAATGTTCTCCAGCCGCCGGGCGGGCAGCAGGGTCATCCTGGCCAGAGCATCGGGAAGATCGAGTAACTTTTCTTCACGCACATAGCGGGCCAGCACCCTGGAAAAGGCGTTGTGATGGGGAGCCACATTGAGATCCATGCTCTCCATGGGCAGTAAATCGCTCACTACTATCACACCGGGCTCGGTAATCGCCCGCCGCGTCCACGCTTCATCAATATAGTGGTTGTGTATCTGCCCCTGGGGCTCATTCTGCTGGTACTCGTTAAAGGTTTCCTCCGTCAGCCGCTCGCCCGTCGCCGCCCACTCCACGTCTGCGTAGTCCGTGTCATAGATTTCCTGCCAGTTACGCTGATAGGCCGCGGCGGAGATGAAACACCGAGCCTGCGTTGTAGGGGAACATCTCTGTGGTTACGTCCACACCCTCGTCCCTGGCCCGGCGAATTTCAGCGAGGAAGAACTCCAGGTTATTGATTGCATTGTGGGTGACGTGGCAAATATGCACCGGGGTTCCAGTACGTTTGGCCTCGGCCAGTATTTCCTGCAGCCCGGAAGGGTCGCCGGCCGGGCCGCGGCGGACGTGAACAAATACCGGCACCTGCCGTTTGCCGGCGAGATCGAACAACGCGGCCAGTTCAGCACTGTCTACACCCTCGCTGATATAATCCAGCGCGAGACCGATACCCAGGGCGCCCGCATCCAAATCGGCGTCTATCAGTTCCAGAATTTCCTGTCGCTCATCGGCTATCCAGCGCGAGCGCTGAAACCCGGGCCGCTCGTCGGACCACAGCTTTGCGTATCGCGCTCACAACCCCCTTTCCAGCCGATAATTGAGGGCGTACTGGTGACATGGACCATTTCAACGCCCTGCTTAACCCGGAGTCTGGCCCAGATATACCCTGCGGAGCTACCATAGTTGGTCCGCGCCCGGCCTACAATACGCTCACCATAAGCGCTGGAGGGGAAGCTCCCGGCCTCCAGTTCGAGGGCGGTGGTAACACCGTCCCTGTAATTGATAATCCTGTCCCCAGGCTGGTAGGGACTGTGCGAATGTAAATCGATGAATCCGGGGGCCACCACCAGACCCCTCAACATTTATCACTTCCTCGCCCGACAGGGGTTGTTCTGATACCGCAAGAATTTTTCCCCCGGCAATACCGACATGGCGGATCGCGTCGAGGCCCGGTCTCCGGGTCTATCACCCGTCCCCCCGACAGCACCAGCGAATAGACCTCCCCCGCCCGGGCGAGGCCCAGGCGCCAGCAGCAACAGGCTGCACAGGGTAGCGACGGTGAGAGAAAGTCCGGGGAGAAATGAAAAATGGAAAGATCGCATTATTGTCGCCTTCATAGAATTATTTATTGGCACTGCCGGTGGGAATTTCACTGAAGTTCAAGCCCTTATCCGCCCGCGGCTCCTGGGGCAAGCCCAACACTCGCTCGGCGATGATGTTGCGCAGAATTTCATCCGTACCCCCGGCAATTCGCATGGAGGGGACTGCATATAGGCGTTCTGGAAGCGGGCATCACCCTCCACCAGTTCCTCATCCCAGACCACGCCGCCGGCATCCATCAGGTCGACACCAAAGGTGGCAATTTCCTGGGCCTTGTTGGCGCCCACCAGTTTGGTAATGGAATTTTCCGGGCCCGGGCGTTTCACCCCCGGGACAGGGCCGAGGTGGAACGGTATTTGGTATAGGTAATGCCACAGTCTGGTAATACCATTTCGCCAGTTGCGAGCGCACTGCCTTGTTTTTCACGGCGGGCTCGCCATCCAGTTCAACGGTCTGCGCCAGGGAGAAAGCCTGTTCAAAATCGGGCCCCGGCGCGTCGCCGACCGACACCCGCTCATTCATCAGGGTGGTGAGCGCCACCTTCCAGCCGTCACCCTCTTCGCCCAGGCGCTGGGCATCGGGCACCCGCACATCGTCGAAAATAACGGTATTGAAATGGGAGCCACCGGAGATCTGTTTGATCGGCTTGATCTCGATGCCCGGTGATTTCATATCGATAAAGAAAAAGGTCAGGCCCCTGTGCTTGGCCACATCCGCGTTGGAGCGGGCGACGATAATGCCGTAGTCGCAGTAGTGGGCCCCGGAGGTCCAGATCTTCTCTCCATTGAGCATCCAGTCATCTCCAGTCGCGGGTAGCCTTCATACGCAAGCCCCGCCAGGTCGGACCCGGCGCTGTTCTCACTGAACAGCTGGCACCAGATTTCGTCGCCCCTGGCCATCGGGCGGCAGGTAGCGCTGTTTCTGCTCCTCGGTGGCGTACTTCATCAGGACGGGACCGGCCATACCCTGGCCGATTTCATACACGCCACGGGGCACGATGTATTTCGCCTCTTCCTGCCCCCAGATTACCCGCTCCATTGGCGTCGTTCCACGACCGCCGAATTCCTTGGGCCAATGCAAACAGGCCCAGCCGTCCTCATATTTCTTCAACTGGTATTGCCGAGACAGGCGCACGATATTTTGCGGAGCTTTTATCCTCCAGTATCGAGGCCCAGGTCTGGTTGGGGTATTCCTTCTTCTGCGCATTGGCATCCAGCCAGGCTGCTCCTCCTGACGAAACTTCGCTTCTTCCGGCGTATCGTTAAAATCCATGCTATACCTCATTCTCTCCGGGCCCTTTATTCAGGCCAACACTTCTCCGCGGCTTTCCAGCGCGGAGATCAACTTGTCTTCCCACTGCCACTTGTTCCCCAGGTTTGACCGCCAGAGCCCTGGCCCGGCGATAATACAGGTGGCAGTCAAATTCCCATGTGAAACCCATGCCACCGTGAGTCTGGATGTTTCCTTGGCACACTGGTGGTAGGCATCGATCGCGCTGAGGCGCGCGGCGGCCGCTGCCAGCGCCAGCTCATCGGCGTCGGTGCTCAGGGCCCAGGCACCGTAGTAACAGTTGGAACGCGCCAGGGTGGCGGCCACATACATGTCGGCCAGTTTATGTTTTATGGCCTGGAATGAAGCGATGGAGCGGCCAAAGGCGTAGCGATTTTTTGCGTACTCACAGGCCTGGTCCAGTGCCGCCAGGGAACCGCCGACCTGCTCGAAGGCAAACAGCACCGCCGCGCGGTCATAGAGTTTTTCGGTCAGCTGCCAGCCCTGCCCCGCCTCCCCCAGTAATTCAGCGGGTCGCATTATCGGAGAGGAGACGTGTGCCTGGGCCCGGGTGGGATCCAGGGATTTCACAGTCTTTGCGCTGCTACACCCTCGGCGTTGAGATCAACCAGGTACCAGCCGGGGCCCTCACTACCCCTGGCGACGATACCACTAGCAAAATCGGCCACATCGCCATCGGTCACCGGCCACTTAACGCCGTTAATCAAACCATCTTCAACCGTCGCCTGGATATTTTCCGCCTGGTAGCCGCTTTCGGGCTCTCGCTCAGGCAAAGGTACCGATCTTTTCCCCGGCGGCCAGTGGCGGCAGCCACTGCTGTTTCTGCTGCTTCATTGCCCGCCAGTCAGAATCGCGTCAGTGGCCAGGTAGACGGAGGATGAAAATGTGTGTGGGTGTCAGCGCCCGCCCCAATTCCTCAGCGATCACGCACAGCTCAAGACTGCCCAACCCCAGACCCCCGTACTCCTTGCGGTATGCGGGTCGCGGTCCAGCCCATATCGACGATGGCCTGCCACAACTCACGGTCATAGGAATCATCACCTTCCAGAATTTTCCTGACGACACTGGGTGGGAGATTTGTCCCGCAGAAAACTGTGCGCCTGCTCACGCAACATTTTCTGTTCATCTGAAAAATCAAAATTCATTGTTCCTACCCCTCTTGAAAACTCGCTTGTTTAAATCTTCTGCGCTTCTTTAAGCTCTCTTCGCTCCCTCTCGGAATAAGTCCGCGGCATCGCTCACCGTCAATCAGACTTCCTGAAGCAACTGTCTGGCGGTTGCCTTTGCCCATTCGTAGTCCGGTTTCCCCGTCAGGGTTCGCTCAATATTTTCAACCAGGAAAACCCGGCGCGGCATCTTGTAATCCGCCAGATGTGCCCGGCAGTGTTGCTTGACGTCTTCATCTATCAGCCCGGCAGAGCTATGGCTGGCAATCAAGGCTGTCACCTGCTGTCCGAAGCGATCGCAGGGCGTACCTATGACCTGGGCATCTCGCACCCCCGGCAGCCTTTTGATCACTGACTCCACTTCCTCGGAGAACACCTTTTCCCCGCCGGAGTTAATGGTGACCGACTCCCGCCCCAACAGGTGAATACTGCCGTCGGCATTGACCCTGGCCCGATCGCCGGGCACGGAATAGCGCACACCCTCCACCACCGGAAATGTCTTCGCCGTTTTGGCGGGGTCGTTGAGATAGCCCAGTGCGACATGGCCACGCTGGGCCATCCAGCCGATATCGTCACTGCCGGGCGGCAGGATTTTGCTCAAGCCGGTATCGATGACGGTGCTACCATCGGTCATCTGGAAATCCACGGAAGAGGCCACCTGCTCATCGCGGGAAATATTCATCCCCTGCTGGCCCGTCTCCGACGAGCCCAGTACATCGTAGATAATTACTTTTGGCAGATGTTGCTGAAAGCGCTGCTTGTTCCGCTCCGACAGAATTGCACCACCGGAAGAGATCAGGCGCAGGGAACCCAGGTCGTGCTCGCCCCGCTCCAGCACCTCCAACAGCGGCTCGGCAAAGCCATCACCTACGATGGCGATACTGGCCACTCGCTCCGACGCCATCTCCTGCACCACCTCCTCGGCGACAAAGCGCTCGGTGGAGGACTGAATCAGCAGGGTATTGCCCATGAACCAGACTCCCATGGCGACACAGCAGCCGGAAGCATGCATAAAAGGCGGAAGGGCCATCCCGGTCTTGGCCCGCTCCATGCGACTCACCGCCAGCTCGACCACTTGCTCCTGGGAGATACCGTCCGGCAGGTAGGATGCAATCAGGGCGTGGAAGATATCCAGCTGCCGCCACAGCACACCCTTGGGCATGCCGGTCGTACCACCGGTGTAAATCATGAATAAGTCGTCGCCACTGGCGCTCTCATCCATGGGCTCCGCATGGCTCGTCCGCAGGGCGCGCTCGTAGTCCAGCGCTCCGCGCAACAGCGGCTGACCGGAACCGTCATCTACCTGTAGCCACAGCTTTATCTCCGGTAACTGTTTCCTGATGCCCTGGAGCAAGGGAGCAAAACGAGCGTGGTAGACAATGGCCCTGGTCTGGGCATTCTGCAGCAGGTAGACCAGTTCTTCCTGCCGATAGCGGTAGTTGACGTTGAAGGGCACGGCGCGACATTTGTAGGCGCTCATCAGGCCTTCCATATACTCGTTGCAGTTATACAGGTACAGGGCGATATGGTCCTGGCCGGACTCCCAGTTTTCCAGTTGCGAACGCTCTTTGTGAGCGCCCAGACCGTGGCTGCGAAAGAGAGCCGCCAGGCGCCGTGTTCGCTCTGTAAATTCGCCCCAGCTAAATCGGCGCTCGCCGTAGACCAGGCACTCCCGGTCGTGAAAGTGCTCGCTGATCGCCTCGTGTAGTTTGGCCAGGTTCATTTAGTGCTCGGGAATGAGGCAGGAGTGAATGGATTCATCGCCGGGAATCTCCCGGGCCAGGGTGCGAATGGCCAGCTCGGCCTGCTCCACCCCAAATTGGTGGGTGTGCATTTTGTGCAGAGGTACCACCCCCGCGTGAATTACATCGATGGCTTTTTTGTAGCCGCTGGAAGTCACCCCAAAAGCGCCCAGCAGGCGCAATTCCTTGAACACCACCTTGTCGGAGATGAAGTCGGCGACGCGCTTGTATCCCTTGACCCCGGCCAGTACCACGGTGCCGCCTATGCGCACGACGCTGATGGCATCCTCCACCGGTTTGGTGGCCCCCGGTGTCACATCCAGCACGATATCCACCCCCTGCCCGCCGGTTATTTCCTTGACCCGGGTCTTGATGTCTTCATTCTGTACATCGATAGTGTGAGTGGCGCCGAATTCCCTGGCCAGGGCCAGTTTTTTAGCGTCCGCTTCAAGGCCGGTCACGATAATTTCGCCGGCGCCCGCCTGCGCTGCGGCTACCACTGCAGACAGTCCCCGCTGGCCCGGCCCCATAATGAGAATAGTGTCGCCGTACCCGGTCTCGGGAATCTCCACCGCCCAGCGAAAGCCCGCGCCCAGCGGATTGAACATCACCGCGATTTCCGGCGGAACGGATTTGTCCATCTTGTGCACGATGGTAGCGGCATCCAGCATCATATAGTTGGCGTAAGCCCCCCATAAGCCGTGGCCGGTATCCAGGGAGATGGTTGAGTACACCCGCCGGGTTTTACACAGATGGTATTGCCCCGACAGGCAGCGGTCACAGAGACGGCAGGACAGCAGGGTTTCCACCGCCACCCGATCGCCTACATCCACCCCCCAGCGTTGAGCGGCGCCATCACCAATTTCCTCGATAATGCCCAGGGGCTCGTGTCCGGGGATGTGCGGCATAGGCAATCGCATGCCGGTGGCGAACTGCTCACAGTCGGTGCCACAAATGCCACAGGCCTCGATACGCAAAAGGGCGCTGTTGTCGTCGACGGCGGGAATGGGTACCGATACCGGTTCCAGTTTCCCGGGGGCTGTGAGCGCCATCGCCATCGCGGTTCTGGATGCCATAAAGTCTCTCCTGTGTACGCTTCTCGCTGTTCCCGGGTGCTACTTCCCTCTCAGGCAAGTCGTCGTAGAAATCCCATTCGCCACCAGTTTTTCTCCCGCCCGAACTTCTATTCGCGTGGTGGCGAGCCCCGACTCCATGCAGTCCAGTCGGCATGAGGCCACCAGGTATTCGGGCAGTTCAGCATCGCGGCAAAAGCGCAGAGAGATATCCGGGTTCGGCATGGCCAGTGGTTTGCCCTGCAGTGCTCTGGCAACCGGCGGACCCACGGACAGGTCCGCGGCGATGCAGATCGCCTCGGCGAGACCACCCTCGTCCCACACCACATCGACCCTGGTGGCGGTCCCACTGTCGTCCAGGCCCATGAATGCGGGCTGGAAGGTATCTATCAGCGGTATGGGCCGGTTCTTTGATTGCGGCCAGACCTTGGCCTCGGATAGTGGCCGCATGCCTTCGAGCTTGCCGGCACCATCGTTCGCCTCTACCTCCGCCAGCGCTTCCGCCACGATCAGGGTGATGGTACTGCGAGTACAGAGTTTGCCCTCTTCGTTGAGGATATCCACTGACACCGTGGAGATACTGCGCCCCTCTTTGACCAGTGTGGGCACGACCCTGGCCAGCCCCGGCCTGAAACCGCGGATAAAACGCGAATCCACGCTGCTGGGAAAACGTCCCGGAGCCAGTCCCCGCGCGGCAAAGACCGTCAGCGCGGACAATACCCCGCCAGTGGTGCCACCGAAACCGCCATTCCAGTCCGCCTTCAGATCGAACTGCCAGGCATTGTCACCCCGCGCCGTGCCGCCAAAACGTTCTTCAAAATTCATTCGCCGATACCCCCACCGTTACCCTGCAAATGTGACTTTGGCCTGGGACAGAACAACATTTCCGTCCTGGGTTTCGGCCTGCACGATCGCCTCACCCGGGGCGACCTTCCAGATTTTGGTAATAATGTGATCACAGAACTGGACGCGCTCGGAAAAGCGCCCGCTCATGGATTTGAAACGGCTGGCATCCCCGTCACACAGCGAGTGCAGCACCGCCCGCCCGACAAAACCGTAGGTGCACAGACCGTGCATAAAGGGTTTGTCATAGCCGGCTTTTGCCGCGAACTGCGGATCGATATGCAGCGGCACCCGGTCACCGGACAGGCGGTAGATAGCGCCCTGCTCCGGCTGGGTGATGTATTCCACCGTATAGTCAGGCTCCGTCTCTGGGGGACGATTCTTGTCCGCGGTTGAGGGCCCCGGCTCACCGCCGAAACCACCGCCGCCGAGATAAAACAGGGTCGAGTGCGCCCTGAACAGGGGCCCATCGCCGTCTGCTGCCTCGGCGGTAATACCCAGCACTGCTGACTTGCCCTTATCCCAGATTTCAGAGATATGGCTGTTGAGGGTAATTTCCGTCTTTGCCGGCAGCGGCCGCAGCAATTCGAAAGACTGCTCACCGTGCAACAGGCGGTGTAATTTCAGTTTCACCGCCTGGCGCAGATTGCCCATGGTCATCAGGGAGGGAATAACCGCGTAGGTGGGCAGCACCACCGGGCCTTTGCCCTCGTACAGGAATTCAAGTTCCCCCTCAGGTTTTGCCCCCACACCGAGGGCGTAAAGAATGGTGTCTTTTTCGTTCCAGGAAGTGACGATGGGTTCAAACTGCGTTCCCACAAGATCAGAGGTGATAGACTCCGCTACCATGATCATATCCTCGTTCAGTTAGTTCCATTGCCGGGCCACATCAGGCGGCGACACCCGCTTCCAGAATCAGTGCAGTATTGGCCTTTACCCGCAGCAATAGATCAATCAGCTGCTTCTGCTCGGCTTTGTTGATCCCGGCCAGAACCTGGTCCAGGACGACCCGCCCGGCCTTAACGATGGATTTGTATATGTTCTGGTCGGCAAGGGTCAGGTAGACCAGATTCGACCGCCGGTCCGAGGGGTGGGGGCAGCGTTCAATCAGGCCCTTTTCCTGCAAGCGGTCGAGCAAGCCGCCCACGGTGACTTTACCCAGTTGCAAGTCATCCGCCAGGTTCACCTGGGAAATGCCGTCTGAGCGCATGAGGTGTAGAACGACCCGCAACTGAGAGCGGGTCAGGCCCAGGGTGCTGACCTCCTTATCGACCGCCGCTGTAATCAGGCGATGTACATCGCTGATCACAAAACCCAGATTACGTTCTCTTAATTCCCGTGCTTGCTCACTATCCACTGTTTTCTCCAAACGAAATGTTTTTAAAACCTGTAGCTTACCGAAACCCCGTAGTTGTCAGGCATGCCATACAGGCTGCTGGCTTCAGAGCCGCTGGAATCGGCGATGGAGTGAATCTGGTACTCTTCATCGGTGATATTCCGGCCCCAAACGGCAACATCAATTTTTTCCGATGGCGATGTCCAGGTTATGGTGGCGTTCAGCAGATCCTTGTCCTCAAAGGCATTGGAATTATGGTTTTCATCGCTCTGCTGGGTCTTGTCCCGGTGACTGAAGGTCACCAGCGCGGTCAGGCTTCCCACAGTCTCCAGTGGCCAGTGAAAACGCGCATTCGCCGCGTAAGAGTTGCGCGGGGCATTCTTCAGGTCATTACCTGAATAATCCACATTGTTTACACCATCGTTATATTTATAATCGTCGTATTCCGCATCATTGAAGGCATAGAACCCGAACAGCTCAAAGTAACTTGTTACCGCCCAGTGGGCCTCCACCTCAATCCCCTGGCTCACCGCGTCGGCGGCGTTTCGGACCACGGCACTGGCCAGTGGGGTACCATCCGGTAAAACACCAATCTGTTCGAATTGAGTTACCTGCAGGTCGGAATAGTCCATGTAGTAAGCGGCTATGTTCAGGCGCAAACGGCGATCAAACAGCTCGCTTTTCAGCCCCAGTTCATAATTGATGGCATTTTCCGGGTCGAAGGGGATCACGGCGGATGCGCCATAGCGCGGGACACCCTGGAATCCGCCACTCTTAAATCCCCTGGACGCCTTGGCGTACGTCATCGTGTCGTCACCGAGCTGATACTGCGCAACCAGATTCCAGGTGACATCGTCCCAGTCCTTGTCCGCCTCGATGTCATAGTCTTCATTCAGGAAGGCGTGAAAATCCGAGTCATTCGTGGTCGCTTTATTGGCGAAGTCCTTTTCCTCATAGGTGTAGCGCAGTCCCAGCGTCAGGGTAAATTTTTCGGTGAAGTACTTATCCACCTCACCAAATACCGCGGCACTCTTAGTGGTGTTATCCTGGTCAAAATTTTCGTTCGACGTCCACCCCAGCGTCGTAACGTCAACGTGGTAGTGCTCGAAGCGATCGATATCTTCCCATAGATAATAGAGCCCGACGGTCCAGTCATAACCGGCGCTTTCCACCGACTGCAGTCGGAATTCCTGGCTGAACTGATCCGAATCCTCGCCTGTGGAGTTTATAATTTGCGAGGTATGAAGATCCAGGGATGTCCCGAACAGGTCTTCCTGCCAGCTGTACTCGTTATGCCTGTAAGCCGTTATGGAGGTTAGCCGGGTCGCTGCAAAGTCCCAGTTGACCTCCGCGCGGGCACCGTGCGCCTCGCGCTTCTGGTGACCCGGTATGTCAGTTTGCGTGGTGAAAATATCGTCCTCATGCAGGCTGCCGAAAGTGCCATCACCCGCGACGTGGCGGCCATTGCCGTCCCGATCGACATCCTCCCAGTCGATGCCGACATTGATACTCAGGTCTTCCGTCGCCTCCCAGAGAATCTGGCCCTGGGCGGCAATATCATCAATATTCTGAAACTCCATACCGGTGGTCTTGTTCTCCACATAGCCATCCCTTTCGCGATAATTCATGGCCAGGCTGGAAAGCAGCGTGTCCGCAATCGGTATGTTCACCGCGGACCGCACCTCCCGCAGGTCATAATCACCGACGCTGCCTTCGACCACACCGGTGAACGTGTCGTGGGGCCGGGCCGTATCCACTTTTACCACGCCACCCACCGCATTTTTCCCATACAGGGTGCCCTGCGGCCCTCTGAGCACCTCAATCCGTTCGACGTTAAGAAAATTGAACGAAGATGCCGATGGACGGGCTATATAGACACCGTCGATATAGGTGGCTACCGAAGGATCGCCACCGGCGCCATCTTCATTGGAGCCGATACCCCGGATATACAACTGCGGTTGGCCCAGGCTGAAAGAACTGACGTTGAAACCCGGAGTGAGTTCCTCAATGGACATCAAATCGTTGAGGCCGGCTTCCTTTATAAAATCCTTGTTGAAGCCGGTAACGGCCAGCGGCACATCCTGGAGATTCTGGGTGCGCTTGTTGGCGGTAACAATCACCTCCTCCAACACCGGCTGGCTTTCCAGCTCGGCCGCCAGCGCATTGCCCTGCAATACCACTAACGAAACCGCAATAGCGAGCTTGATCTGCATCGCCCTTGTGTCATTCATACGCCTTACTCCTGCTATTATCTTCGACCGGTGACACGACAAGCCCGAAGGCCGGTCACCCCGTCTGGCAACCGCATCTGCAACGGGAGAAAGAAACCCCGCATACTGTACGAATACATATAATACACATGCTAACTATTTTTGCAACAGCTTTCTGCGTTAGTCGCATGTGGGACAAATTCATTCGGCCAACCACCCCGACCCCCTGCCGCTATGTATAGTTCGGGCTTGAAATCAGCACGAAGGCCACCGTGCAGGGCTGGTCGCTGCGATTGTGCCAGGCATGGCGAGTGGACCGCTGAACCACGGCATCTCCCGCGCCGAGTTCGACCTCACCCTCGTCGAGTTCCAGGCAGACCCTGCCCGAGAGCACGATGCCGTAATCGATAGTGGGCGTGGTATGCATGCCTCCGCCGCCCTCCTCCATGGTGCCTTGGGTATCGAAGCGAGCCACTTCACGGAGGAAGTCTTCTTCGCTGATGTCAGACCCAGCCCCCTTGGGCTGGAAAGTCATTACCCGCAAATAAGAGCCACCTTCCGGGGGCAGGAGCTTGTAGGCGTCTATATCGATGGGGTTAGAAGTATCCGGTGGTCCTGGCCGCCCCGGCTCGTCTATCCAAACCTCATTCGATTGCAAAACACCAATATCAAACCGCCCTGGTGTGGGACCATCCAATACGAAATATGACTTACCTTCACTGTTGTTCCCGGTGACGACTCGACGCGTTGTTTTATTTTTCATCGCTATTCTCCCTCGGTATACGGTGACCCCAATCATACGACATAAAGTATTGATGCGTATAGTTCGCATATGTACTATTATAATGGAATTAAAAGAATCCGTACTTGGAGAGAAAAATGGTCGATTGTTATATTTACGACGCCGTTCGCACCCCACGGGGCAAGGGCAGGAAAGACGGCGGTCTGCACGAGGTGACGCCGGTGGAACTGGCATCCGAGGCTCTGCGCCATCTGCGCGATCGCAACTGCCTGAATACCGGCAAGGTCGATGATGTGGTACTGGGCTGCGTCAGCCCGGTGTTGGAACAGGGTGGCAATATCGGCCGCATCGCGGTCATGAATGCCGGCTACGACCAGAGTGTCGCAGGCGTCCAGATCAATCGCTTCTGCGGTTCCGGACTGGAAGCCGTGAATATGGCGGCGGCCCAGGTCATGTCCGGCCAATCTGATATGACGATTGGCGGCGGCGTGGAAAGCATGTCCCGTGTTCCCATGGGCGCCGATGGCGGTAGTTGGGCCCTGAACCCTACACTCGCTCACGAGCACTACTTTACGCCACAGGGTGTCAGTGCCGACCTGATCGCCACACTGGAGGGGTTCAGCCGAAAAGACGTTGACGCCTATGCGGTAGAAAGCCAGCGCCGGGCCAACCACGCCTGGGCCGAGGGGTATTTTGACAAGTCCGTCGTTCCCGTGAGGGACATCAACGGCCTTACCATCCTTGCCAGGGACGAGCACCTGCGGCCCGGCGCCAGCATGGAGTCGATGGCGACCCTTAACCCATCGTTCGAAAAGCTGGGAGCCCAGGCCGGCTATAACTCTGTGGCTATTCAGCGCTACCCGGAAGTGGAGAGCATAAACCACGTCCACCACCCCGGTAACTCTTCCGGCATCGTGGACGGTGCTGCGGCCGTGCTGCTTGGCAGCAAAGATACGGGTGACGCCCTGGGCCTGAAACCTCGCGCCCGCATCAGGGGCTTTTCCTCCATCGGTACCGAGCCGTGCATTATGCTCACCGGCCCGGCGGACGTATCCCAAAAAGCCCTCAAGCGCTGCGGGATGGCGGTGAAAGATATCGACCTGTACGAACTCAACGAGGCCTTCGCCTCGGTGGTTCTGCGCATGATGAAAGTACTTGCTATCCCCCAGGACAAGATGAATGTGAACGGCGGCGCCATCGCCATGGGCCATCCCCTGGGTGCCACCGGCGCCATGCTAATCGGCACCTTGCTGGACGAACTGGAACGGCGCGACCTGGAAACCGGCCTGGCCACCCTCTGTGTCGGCGCCGGTATGGGCACGGCCACTATTATCGAACGCGTATAAGCACGCTATCGTCAACTGAATCAGGAACCAAATACAGGACACTGCCATGGACAATATGAAGTATGAGGTCGACAGCGACGGCGTCGCACTGATCACCTGGGACATGCCCGGCCGCTCGATGAACGTGTTAAACCGGGGCTCACAGGTTGACCTGGAAGCCTGCATAGACAAGGCACTGGCGGATGAAGCGGTAAAGGGAATCGTACTCACCTCCGGCAAGAACGCCTTCGTCGCCGGCGCCGACCTGGACAGCATGAGCTCCAGTTCAGCCAAAGCGGGTTCCGCTCCACGCAGTAAAGAAGAAACCGCCGCTCGGCTTATGAAAAGCTCTGATGGCATGAACAAGCTGCTGAGGAAAATTGAATTGGGCAGCAAGCCAGTGGTCGCGGCGATCAATGGTACGGCGCTGGGTGGCGGACTGGAGGTCTGCCTAGCTTGTCACCACCGTATCGCCGCCGCCAACCCGAGAGCCAAAATCGGACTGCCCGAGGCAAAAATCGGACTGCTGCCCGGCGGCGGGGGCACCCAGCGCCTGCCCCGTCTGATCGGCGCCGCCAAAGCACTGCCCCTGATTCTGAACTCCACCCACTTGAACCCCAAGCAGGCACTGGCCGCAGGAATCGTTGAAAAAGTCGTGGCGTCCGAACAGTTGATCGCCGAGGCGAAGGCGATTATCAACAGCGGTGAAGCACGCTCGGAACAGCCCTGGGATCGGCCAAAATTCAAGGTCCCCGGCGGCAAGCCCACCGACAGGGGTTCGGGCAATGTCTACCTGGCGGGTACGACCGTGCTGCGCAAGGCGACATACGGGAACTACCCCGCGCAGATGTACATCCAACGCTGCGTCTTCGAAGGACTGATGGTACCGTTTGACGCCGGCATGCGCATCGAGGCGCGCTATTTCGCCAAAATCATGATGGACCCCGCTTCCAGAAACATGATGCGCTCACTGTTTCACTCCCCGCAACAGCTGTCCAAGGGGGCCCGACGCCCTCAAAACATCGGTAAAACCGAATGCAGGACCGTGGGTATTCTCGGTGCAGGGATGATGGGAGCAGGTATTGCCTATGTCTCGGCTCGCGCCGGCATCGAGGTAGTGCTGCTGGACTGTAGCCTGGAGAACGCTGGAAAAGGCAAGAGTTACTCTGACAAACTGCTGAATAAGGCCATCTCCCGAGGCAAGTCCACCGAGGAGAAAAAAGCTACGCTGCTGGATAAGATCAATACTACCACCGACTTCGCCGACCTGAAGGACTGCGACATGGTGATCGAGGCGGTATTCGAGGACAGAGCCGTCAAGGCTGAGGTCACCGAAAAAACCGAGGCGGTTATCTCCAGTGACTGCATATTCGCCTCCAACACCTCTACCCTGCCGATCTCCGGGCTGGCCCAGGCTTCGGCCAGGCCCGAGCAGTTTATCGGGCTACATTTTTTCTCCCCGGTAGACAAAATGGATCTGGTGGAAATCATCATGGGAGAGCAAACCGGTGAAAAGGCCCTGGCTGTGGCCATGGACTATGTCGCTCGCATTCGCAAGACGCCTATCGTGGTCAACGACAGCCGCGGCTTCTATACCAGCCGCTGTTTCGGCACCTATCTCAGCGAAGGGGTGAGAATGCTGAGCGAGGGCATCAAGCCGGCCCTCATCGAAAACGCCGGCAAGATGACAGGCATGCCCGTGGCGCCTCTGGCCATCAACGACGACGTGTCCCTGCAACTCACTTATACCATCGCCAAAACCACCGAGAAAGACCTGGGCGCTGGTTTCAAGCGTACCGCCGACAATCAGTTGATAAAAGACATGGTGGAAGTGCACGGCCGGCTTGGTAGGAAAGTGGGCAAGGGCTTTTACGACTACCCCGAAGGCGGGCGAAAACACCTGTGGTCGGGGCTCTCTGAACTGGTGACCACCGCCACCGAACAGCCCGATGTGGAGGAAGTAAAAAAGCGGTTGCTCTATATCCAGGCCCTGGCCACCGCACAGTGCTTTGAGGAAAACGTCGTCACCGATGTGCGCGATGCCGATGTGGGCGCCATCCTGGGATGGGGCTTCGCCCCCTACACCGGTGGTCCACTGTCCCTGATCGATACGATAGGCACCGCCCAGTTCGTTGCGGAGTGCAGACAGATGGCGCAGCGATATGGTTCCCGTTTCGAGCCCTGTGAACTGCTGCGGGAGATGGCGGAGAACAATGAAAAGTTCTATGTGCGCTTTAACCCGAAAAAATCAGCAGCCTGATACCTTCGAATAAACTGACTGGAGAAAAACTATGAACCTTCAAGATAAAGTGGCCGTGGTAACAGGCGGCGCCTCGGGACTGGGGCTGGCCACGGTGGAAGCCCTTCACCACGGCGGAGCCAAGGTCCTCATTCTAGACCTCAATGAGGACAAAGGCAGAGCTGTTGCGCAAAGGCTTGGTGACGACGCCATATTCGCCGCTGTCAATGTCTCGGACGAGGAATCCGTACAAGGCGCAATCGATGAGGCGGTTGCGCGCTTCGGCGGCATCCATATCTGCGTCAACTGTGCCGGCATCGGCAGCGCTATAAAGACAGTTGGCAAGCGCGGGCCCTACTCCCTCAACCAGTTCAGGAAAGTACTCGATGTCAATCTGGTCGGCACTTTCAATGTGCTGCGCCTTGCGGCCGAGAAAATGTCCCAGGGAGAGCCAGTCAACGAAGATGGTGAACGCGGGGTCATTATTAATACTGCCTCGGTGGCCGCCTTCGAAGGACAGATCGGCCAGGCGGCCTACAGCGCCAGCAAGGCCGGTGTCGCCGGGATGACCTTGCCTATCGCCCGGGATCTCAGCCAGTTCGGCATACGGGTAAATTCGATTGCACCGGGGATTTTTGATACCCCTCTGGTGGCGCAGGCCTCTGCAGAGTTTCGCACGGGACTAGTCGCCAGTGTAGTGTTCCCCAAAAAACTGGGGCTGCCTGAAGAATACGCCAGCCTGGTCTGTAGTATTGTGGAAAACGGTTACCTCAATGGCGAGGTGATCCGTCTCGACGGGGGCATCCGTATGCAGCCACGCTGACTGTGCGGCATCATCAGCTAGTGCTTCTAGACCCTCCATAAAAATCAGCAGGAGAACCGTGATGACCAAGAAAAAGCTACGATCCCGCAGGGTTCACATGGACGGGTGCATCCATCCCGATTTCCTGTTGGTGGAGACCACACTGCGCGACCAACTGCGAAACTATCCCGGAGGTGCCGCTGTCTGCGTCTATCACCGCGGTAAGAAAGTCGTGGATTTGTGGGGTGGATACCGTGAGGAATACGCTCTGTGGCAGCGCGATACCATGGCGCCCAGTTTCTCCACCACCAAGGGCGTGGCCTCCACCCTGTTGCACATTTTTGCCGATCGTGGGTTGATCGACTACGACGCCCGGGTCGCCGACTACTGGCCGGAATTCGGCCAGGCCGGCAAGGAAAATATTACGGTAAGGCATGTTCTGTCCCACCAGTCCGGCCTCTACCATATCCGGCAGATGATCGATCACGTGGACCGGATGTTAGATTGGGAGTACATGGTCAAGGCCATAGAGCGCACCGAGCCTGCCCATGAGCCCGGTACCCGCACGGGTTATCATGGCCTGACCTACGGCTTTCTCGTGGGTGAAATCATCCAGAGAGTGACTGGGGAGAACTTCTCCGAACTGGTACAGAGTATGATAGCCAAGCCACTGAGTCTGGACGGCCTGTTTATCGGCACACCGAAACACGAACTACCCCGGGCGGCGAAGCTGCTGTTTCCCGAGCCCATTAAAAAACTGAGCCGTACCCGCCTGGGGGCCTGTCTGGAGATCCATGCAAGCAGGACCAGCAAGCTGCTTCGTTTCATGGGCATCGATTCCGATCTCGTCAGTATTTTTGATGCCCTTGCTCCCAGCGGCATCAGCGATTTCGACTTCGGCTCACCTGAGTCACTACGTGTGGCTATTCCCGCTTGCAACGGCCTATTTACCGCCCGCTCCCTGGCCAAGCTGTACGCGGCCCTGGCCAATGGTGGTGAGCTGGGGGGTGTCCGCCTGATCTCGGAGGAAACCCTGGAACAGGCCACTATTGTGCAGAAGCCCACAGGCAGACATTCGGTCATCCCGTTCGATATGCGCTGGCGTCTGGGTTATCACGGGGTGGCAACAACCCGCGGTTTCCCAGGCAGGGCGTTTGGTCACTTCGGGTTCGGCGGCTCCGGCGCCTGGGGAGACCCGCAGCGGGATATGTCAGTAGCGCTTATCGTCAACAGCGGCATCGGCTCGCCTTTTGGCGACATACGCACGGCTCGCTTCAGTGGCGCCGCCCTGGCCTGTGTCGATGCCCGCTCCAGACCGGAGGGCCTGCTGCGCGAGCCCCTTCTGCAGGGTGCCGGCTGAAGTCTTTCAGGCGGCGCCTTTGAAATCCGTTAACAGGAAGAACCGGCAATGATTCGCTAATCGTGGTTCTATCTCGAGAGGAATTTGGTGAAGGCTACCGTAAGGCGCTGATAACCGCTGGGCAGTAGCCTTGCGATGGCATCATAAACATAGGCGTCGGGGCCGATAAGGGCTCGGCGTTTGTTCTTCTCGACCGAGCGTATGATAGCGCGAGCTGCCTTGTCGGCTTCGGTAATGAAGGCTTTTTCGAACTTTTCCTGAAAATCCCGCTCATCAAATCCCAGGCTGCGGACATTATCCTTCATGCGCCCAGAACTTACGAACGGGGTTTTGATACCCCCGGGATATACGATGGTGGCACTGACGCCACACTTCATCAGGTCGAGCTCCTCCCGAAGGCAATCGGTGAATCCCCGCAGAGCAAACTTGGCGGAGTTGTAGGCACCCTGACAGGGCAAGCTCATCAGCCCCTGCGCGCTGGAGACATTGACGATGTGTCCCTCACCCGCCGCCTTGAGATGCGGAAGGAATGCCTTTGTGCCGTAAACCACTCCCCAGAAATTGATATTCATCAGCCATTCAAAGTCCTCAATGCACATACCTTCAATGGTGCTGTTCAGGCCTACCCCTGCGTTGTTTACAACCAGGTTAACCTTACCATGATCCTTTACAACCTGATCCGCCCAATCGTACACAGCAGTGCGATCGGCGACGTCTACGGTATACGAAGTCACGTTGACCCCCAGGGCTCGCGCTTCGCCTGCCGTCTCCTGCAAACCCTGTACATTACGATCAGTGCAGATTGCCACATGGCAACCGAGACGCGCTAATTCCAGGGCGAGTTCGCGGCCAATACCTGAAGCTGCTCCCGTGATGGCCGCCACTTTCCCATTGAAGTTCTTCATGGTGCTACTCTTTCAACACTAGACTTATAGTTATTATGCACATAGTATGTATGCGTACTATTTAATCATGCACGAACTCATAAAGCAAATTGTCTGATTTACTTCGTCGCGCAGCCTGACAATTCGCACACAAGTAGCAAAGAAACAGGGCACCGATATGAAGAAATTCCAAGGGAAAACCGCCGTGATCACCGGCGGCGCCAGCGGTATAGGCCGCGCCATGGGAGAACGGTTCGCCAGGGAGGGCATGAACATCGTGCTGGCAGATATCGAGCAGGCTGCTCTGAATAAAACAGTCTCCACGCTGCGGGGTGATGGCTACAGCTGCGAAGGTGTGCTTACTGATGTCTCCAGTGCGGATGACGTGGAACGCCTGGCGGATGCCGCCATGGACTGCTTTGGAGGCATTCATATTGTTTGCAACAACGCCGGCGTCATCGCGGGCGGCCTGCTGTGGGAGCAGAGCCTCGCCGACTACCGGTGGTTGATGGATGTGAATGTATGGGGCGTGGTCCACGGCATCCGCAGCTTCGTGCCACGGATGATACAGCAGGGCATTGACTGCCACATCGTCAACACTGCTTCCATGGCTGCACTCACAGCCATGCCCTATACCGGCATCTACAACATGACCAAGCACGCGGTACTGGCATTGAGCGAATCCCTGTACCACGAACTGGCCTTTAACGCCCCAAATGTGAAGGTCTCAGTCCTCTGCCCCGAAGCAATCAATACCGGGATTGCGGCAGCAGAGCGCAATCGGCCCCAACGCTACAGCGGCGAGGGCGATATTATGGAAACCGGGAATCGCGACCTGGCCATGCAGGTCCTGGCAGATACTGTCGCCGCCGGTATAGGTCCGGAGGTCATGGCCCAACGTGTACTGGAGGCCATACGCGAGGAACGATTCTATATCCTGTCGGAAGAGGAGGCTTGGCGCAAAACAACCGAAGCCCGTCTGGACGATGTACGCGAAGGCCGAAATCCCAGCTTTGCGCCACCGATGAGCATCTGAACAAAGCAATCAATGTTACAAGTAGGTTCTGGGATGAACCATGCCACGTCACAGACCCGGTTCTACATTTTATCGGTCGTCTCTTTCAATTCATCAAAGGCACGCCGACAGCACTCAATATAGAACTCGGGATCATCCATCATCTGTGGGCATGAGGTCACCGACAGGGTGATTGTGCCGTTGTAACTATAGACAGCATGTGAAATGCCCATGCCATCAATCAGGGGAGGCAGTCCCGCACAACTTACCATCTCTGCACCTGCGTGATAGAGAGGAAAGTTGGGGCCCACAACATTGGTTATCATTATGTTTACTGCAGTTGGGCCCATTCGGCTCATGAGTTGGTGCTTTTGACTGAAACGGGCGATAGCCTTGCCGACGCGAGGAGCCAGAAACCCACCCATCAGGTAAGGAAAAATACTATCCAGATCGACTTCTTGTGAAAACTTACTTGCCTGCGCCACGCTCGTATGGACTGCCTGTAATCGCTCGATGGGATCCTCTAATTCATTGTGAATACGGATGAACATCCCCCCTACTTTATTGCCACTCTTGTCCTTGCTTTCTTCTCCTTTGCGCACGTCTTTGGGAATAGTGGCTCCAAGGCAACCCTGAACAGACTCGCCATGGGCATCCAGATAGTGGCGTAGGCCTCCCCCAATGACACTGACCATAACATCATTCACGGTTGTGCCTGAATGGGCTTCTTTCACGCCTTTGACGACACTGAGATCCAGCGAGAGATAGTCGAACACCCTTCCTCTGCCAGGTGTATTGTTGAATCGTGTGCTCGGCACAGACAAGTTAGCGCCTGCTTCCATGTCTCCACGATATAAATCCACAGCCGCTTTGGTCAGTGTCGGTAGGCGCTGCGCGGTGGCCAGGGTACCGCGATACATATTCTTCAGGCCTCGCATATACACACCCGTCGCCGTTTGCAGCGGCCCGGTTCGTTTGTGCAGATGATCTGCCTGTACAGTTTCAATGGATGGAATCGGCTGGGCATCTGGTGTCAGGTCACTCAGGGCCGCCATAATATTATTCCCCCCGGAGCCATCGATACAACAGTGATGCACCTTAGTGACCAGGGCAAAACCGTTTTTTCCCAAACCGTCGATTTCATTCAGCCCTTCGATGACATACAGCTCCCATAATGGACGAGTCATATCCAGAGGCGATGACATAATTCTGGAAATAAGATCCAATAGCTGTTGACGATTTCCCGGCGCTGGCACGCCCAGATGGTGGATATGATTCTTCACAGAGAAATCTCTGTCTTGCACCCAATAGGGGCGCTCTATATCCCCCGGTGCCATCTTCAACTTCTGCATCATGATGGGGCAATGATGAATCCGCTCTTCAATGTAGTGAATAATCTGATCTTTGGATTGCCGTTTTTTCTTGCACCCTCCCTGATCGTACAAGGCCATGCCACATAAGTGCATGGGAGTATTCTCAGTCTCGTGGTACAGGAATCCTGCATCCTGGATACCTAGTTGCATCATGGAGTGCTCTCTTGAGTTATCAGTTCATTCCCCGCCAAGCCAATGTGGTGTTTTGCTTAATTCCACCCTGACTTTGCCGTCGCGACTTTCCATTGAGTCCGTGCTTCATGTATTTTGCAGGTTTTCCATCAGTGCCATCATCCCCTGCCCTACGCTGCGGGGGTGAGTGGCATCTGTGAAATCGGTAATCTTGTCCCAGGCGGCATTGATGTCCTCGGGGCGTATACCCTCACCAATAGGCAGACCAACGCCCCGGGCGCGCTCCCAGCGCAACTTGCCGAACCAACCCGCACCCACTTCGTAGAGGCCACCCCATTCCTCACTTCTTTCATCGCACAATTTCAACACCAGCGGAGTGACATACTCCGGCTTTAGTTGCTCGACAAGCTCTGGCGGGAGAACGGTTTCAGTCATCCGTGAGCCTGCCATGGGCGCGATAGTATTGACCAGGATATTGCGCTTTCTACCTTCCTGCGCCAGAGCCTGGGACATGCCATGCTGGCCCAGTTTCGCCATGGAGTAATTGACCTGCCCGAAGTTTCCATAAATACCTGCCGCCGAGGCAGTAAATATCACCCGGCCATATTCCTGCTCTCGCATATGTGGCCAGGCGGCGTGGGTCACAGCGAACGCACCCTTTACATGGACTTCATAAACCAGGTCCCAGTCTGTTTCCGACATCTTGTGGAAACTGGTGTCTCGCAAAATGCCGGCATTGTTGACCACAATATCCACCCGGCCAAAGGCATCCAACGCGGTCTGTACGATTTTGCCGCCATCCGTCACGGAATCGTAGTTGGCAACGGCCTCGCCACCCGCAGCCTTGATTTCATCCACCACCAAATCGGCGGCAGCTTTGTCGGCCCCCTCCCCAAAGGTCGAACCGCCCAGGTCATTCACTACTACTTTGGCACCACGGGCCCGCGAAGGACAGTGCATGACTTCTTCCCAAACCATTACCGGCGCCGGTAATTATGGCCACCCGGCCATCAAATCGAACTTCCGACATTTGCTTGCCTCTTTGCTTGACTCAACAGTTATGTGTCATCAACCACCGTCAATCGGTGATTGCTGGGCAACAATCACACGCGTCTGTAAAACTATAGTAAAGATGCATACTATACATATGCATACCTTTATTTGGGCGCGATGGGAATGGCGTCCCCGGGACCCGTGAGGCACCTCAATCCGGGCTGAAAGTTGCGTATCAACTGAGTGTAGTACTGAATCATCTTCAGGTAATCACTCACCTTGATGCGCTCATCCGTCGCGTGGATACGCGTGGAATCCGAGGGCCGGATGACCAATGGGGCAAAGCGGAAACTGTTGTCGGCAACTTCGGTAAAATGCCTGGAGTCCGTGCCACCCAGAACCAGGCCGGGCGCGACCACAACATCGGGGTAGACCTCGGCGATGGTGCGGTGGATAGTCCTGAAGCCGGAGGAGTTGGCTGATGCAGTCGGGCTGGCCTCCCGGCCCGCTGACAGTTTGCTGATCACCACCGCATCATCATCGACTACCTTGTGAGCATGTGCCACCACATCAGCAACAGTGTCACCGGGCTTTATACGGAAATTCACCAGGGCATGGGCCTTGCTCGGCATGACGTTTGATTTCACTCCGCCTTCGATCAGCGTGGGCGCTGTTGTCGTGCGAACACCTGCATTGGCCATCACACTGCGCGTGCTCAACTGCTTCACTAGCACGCCTTCGAACAACCAGCGATTGGCGAACAAGATTCGGCTCAGCAGCGACATCTCCGGCACCAGGTAGTCGTACAGCCCGGCCGTGGGCCCGTCGATGGTCGCGGGCATGGGGTTTGTTTCCAGGCGGTGCACGGCGCGCGACAGGATTCCCACCGTGGTCCGCGGCGGCGGCATGGACGAGTGACCACCTTCGTGCTCAACGCTGAGTTTCAGTGTCACGCCACCTTTCTCTGACAGCCCAATCACCGCTAGTGGCTTATCCAGGGGCGACACCCCCTTCCCCGCGATCATCAGCCCCTCATCGACGGTGGTGGCCAGTTGCACACCACGGGACTTTAACAGGGCGGCAATGGCCTTTCCCCCACGACTACCACCTAATTCCTCATCGTGCCCGAAAGCGAGATAGAGAGTGCGGCGAGGCTTGAAGCCACTCTCTATCAGCCCCTCTACCGCCTCCATCGAGGCCATCAGGATAGACTTCATATCCAAGGTGCCACGCCCCCAGAGATGGCCGTCGGCCAGCTGGCCCTCGAAGGCACCGTGGGTCCAGTTGGACTCCGTACCGGGCTCAATCGGCACCACATCCATATGCGCCAGTATCGCCACCGGTTTCAGGGCCGTGTCGCTCCCCTTCCATTCATAGAGCAGGGAGTAATTGCCCACGACCGTCCGCGTCAGTGCGCGGCGTACGGCCGGATAAGCAGCTTCCAGAAAGCGATGAAAGGATAAAAAGGCCTCTGGCTCTAGCAGCGCCGGATCCTGGTGTGAAACCGTGGGAATCTGGACTGCCCTGGTGAGCCGGGACAAAACCGCTTCGCTGTCTACGTCAACCAGCGTCACTGCTTCAAAGTTGAGCTTCTTCGATGTGAGTTTCAGCGTGTTGAACACGATAATTGAGATCAGTATCGCGAGGCCTCCCAGTATTGCCCAGGCAAGAAGGCGTCTCCTGCTCGTAGCGTTTGCGGTGTTCCCTGATTGGTTCGCTGCTGTCGTTGCCGGCATTGCAACTCTCCCTGGCGAGGCACTACTATTAGCAAGTCAGCGTATAGTACACATGTGTACTATATTTCTCAAGCTTTAGGTTGTTTTTGCGTATGACTGCTTCGGGGGAGTAACCGGGTAGTTGCGATAACCGCCAACTTGGCTATTTTGGCCCATACACGCCGAAAAGGTGCAGTAGGCGTCATCGCAAGGTTACTTCGCTGAGATACGTTAAGGGCTCATAGTCAGCGAATTTTACCGTTTAGACCCACTTTCTTGCCGCACCAGTGTGTAAAGGACGCTCGTTTGACCTCTCAGCGGCGCCAGAGTCCCATACATAGTCGCCAGTCAGGTTGATATGCTCCCACCCCAACGGTGAGACATGCTTACGTAGGCTGGGGTCAGGGAGTTTTCCAATCTTGCGAAGATGCTCGGTGGCTTTATCCATATACAGCGTATTCCAGTAGACGATGGCAGCGATGACCAGATTGAGCGCCATTGCTCGTTTCTGTTGCGCAAGCCCAGATCGGTCATAGATACGACCTTGGGAATGTGCAAAGACGGCCTTGGCCAAAGAATGGCGCGCTTCCCCTTTGTTCAGGCCAGCCTGGCATTCCATCCGGAGTTTTGGGACTTCAATCCAATCGAGCATAAAGAGCGTTCGCCGTACCCGTCCGATTTCACCCAGCGCCAGATAGAAGCGGTTCTGCTGGCGATAAGCTCCCAGCTTCCGGAGCATAGCAGAGGGCTTGACGGCTCCCTGCTGAGTGCTGACAGCCAGCCTGAGTGCGTCATCCCAATGGCCCAGTACAGCCTCCTCGTTAATGGGTCTTCCCCTGATGGGTGCTAGGCCTTTCCACACGCTGGCTTTTCCAAAACAGGCAAGACGTCGACTTGGGAAATCCCTAAGCCGAGGCGCTAAACTCAGTCCCAACAGGTGAAACAAGGCAAAGACATGATCCGAGACCCCACCCGTATCAACATAATGGAGGCGCGGATTAAACTGCGCAACATTCCCCATAAGGCCATCCAGAACGAACGGTGCTTCGCCCACAGTGGCTCCGATCACGTCTGAATGAAACGAGCCATACTGCCCCGACAGGAAAGAGTAGATTTTGAGGCCCGGGTCCGGCCCATATTTGGCATTGATCTCTCCGGCATTTCTGCGAGACGGAAAAAACTGTCCGTCTGACGAGGTGTGCTCCGCCTTTCCCCAGATCTGTGCGAAGGGCAACGCGTGATGGGCATCAATGATCTTTGCCAGGGCATCTGAGTAGTTTTCTGGATGCAGGTGCCAGGTGGACGCCCAGGACAGCTGTGCATGCGTCACATTCTTCGAAGCCTGTGCCATCCGCTCCAACCCTAGGTTGGTTGCACCGGCGAGTATTGAGGCAAGCACCGCTGCTGGGTTGGCGTGGGTGCGACCCGAGCGCAAATCAGTGAAGGCTTCCAGAAAGCCAGTGTGGCGCGCAACGTCCCACAAAAGCTCGGTGATGTGGACTCGCGGCATCACTGCATCGATTGCTCGGTCGAGTTGTTCGCCGGCAGGCGGTGTCACTGCGTCATGGGGCGTAATCTTCAATCGCCCCTTTTCGAGCCGGACTCCCTCCAGCTGACCGCGCGTGAGCTTTCGCTGTACCTCGAACGGGTCTGTTCAGTATACGTGTAAAAAGTAGTCATATGAGATTGGAGCGCACGTCAGCAGGGGCAGGGTGAATATCTCTGTGAGTATTTTCACCGGCCACATGCAAGAGGCGCCGTGGTCGTTCATTTGAAACATTCATACCAGTCCCCAGAGAACCTGCAAATACCAAAATGGAGTCGGCCAAAGGCCGGACGCTAATTTCGGCCGATTGCACCTTAGATGCTCCCGCCGACATACTCTAAGGCAACCTGCCACCCATTCTGCCAGCGACAGCACACCTGACGCTCACCATCAAGGATATTCCGAGTTTGTTCTCCAGCCTACACCTACATATAGATCGCAAACCGCCGCACAATACTTTGCAGCATATACCAAAAGCAGGTGATTTTGGTACTCTCCAGAGCCTTTCCGGACCCCGCCATTACTTGCCCTTCGGTGGGCCAATTTTTGATGGGCTCTCCTTAACCGATGATTAATAGGACTTTTGGTAAAATATGGCTTCGATTGACCGCACTGCCTATCCCCGATTGAACAAAAAACTGAGCGAAGCTGAATTAGACGCCCAATACGCAATGACTGACGAGGAAGTGCACCTGGTACATCGCACAACGAAAGGCGGCAGCTCTCGCCTAACCTTCCTGACGATGCTCAAAACGAGGCAACATCTCGGCTCCTTTCCCGCATTACAAGAGGTACCAGATTTCCTCGTCGGATTCTTGGCAAACGCGTTGGATTTACCGCCCCATACGCCTTTACTCGATGTAGAGCTCAAGAAGAAAACGCTGTTTCGCTACCGGACTATCATTCGCTCACACCTCGGCTGTACCGTATATGCCGATGACGGAGAAAAACTGATCGAGCCAGTTATCCGATCAGCTGCGCTGACGATGAGCGATCCGGCAGACCTGATCAACGTGGCAATCGAGGCGTTGGTGCAGGCCAATGTCGATCTGCCTGCCTACAGCACCCTGGATCGCTGTGTTGCACATGTACGCCAACAAGTCCATGAGTCGCTGTATCGCTCGATCACCGATGGTCTGGATGAGGAACAGGGCGCACGCCTCGAGGCATTGCTGGAGGTGCCATCAGGAGAGCACATCTCAGGCATAGCTCACCTGAAAGAATCGCCCGGGCCGGCCACATTGAAACATATCCGCCGGTGGACCGAGCGATTGTCGAAGTTAGATGCCCTCCCTGATCCGAAGCCACTGCTCGCCGGGGTGGCTCACACGAAGATCCGACAGTTCGCCGCGGAGGCCAACCGGCTCCAGGTCAGCGATCTTCGTGCACTCGCGCAACCTGGAAAACGACACACGCTGATACTCTGCTTATTGTTCCGGGCTCAAGCGGCCACACGTGATGAACTGGTCGAGATGTTCCTCCGACGGATGCGAAAAACCAAGCATGCAGCAAAGGAAAAACTACACCACCTCCAGGAAAAACACCGTGCGATGGAAGAGGAACTGATCAGTGTCCTTGGCCAGGTGCTAAATGAGGCAAAGGACGATTGCGAGGATGGCGCCCTGGGACGACGGATTAGGCAGATTCTCGAGGATGAGGGCGGTGTCGATGTACTTGACGCGCGTGTCGAGGCCGTCTCTGCCTACCATGAGAACAACTATCTGCCCCTGCTTTGGCGGGCGCACGTAGCGCACCGTTCCCAGTTGTTCCGTTTGCTGGACCTGCTCGGCATTGAGTCTGCGACCCGGGACGACGCGCTTATCAATGCTTGGCGCACCGTTTTGCATCACCGTAACAGCCGCCGTAATACCTTGCCGGCCGATATTGACCTCGACTTTCTGTCGCAACGCTGGTTGGCGTTCGTCCGTACCGGGAGGAAGGAACTGGATCGCCGGGCGCTGGAGGTGTGTATTTTTTGCCATGTTGCAGATGCCCTGAAAAGTGGCGATTTGTATGCGCCAGGCTCAGGCGCCTTTGATGACTACCGTAAACAGCTCCTACCATGGGATCAGTGTAAACCGCTTCTCAATAATTACTGCCAGGCAGTCGGACTGCCCATATCCGGAGGCGACTTTGTCGCGGCGCTGCGCCATCGACTCGACGATTTGGCCACTCAGGTGGACAATGATTTCCCAGGTAACAGCGAGTTGACGATCGATTTGGACGGGACACCGCACCTGAAGCGGCAGAAAACCACACCGCTGCCAGAAGGCCTGCGCGCCTTTCAGGAAGCCGTCCACGCTCGGATGCCGGAGCGGCATTTGCTCGATATCCTCAAGCATGTACACCATTGGGTACCGTATACTCGCCATTTCGGCCCGCCCTCCGGATCTGACTCGAAGCTCAGGGATGCCGTTCAACGCTATCTATTTACCGTCTTTGGCTTTGGCTGTAATCTCGGTGCCAGCCAGACTGCAAGCCACGCCCCGGGTAACGTCAACCGGCAGGCGCTACAGCGGATAAACGCCCAGCACATCGACACCGGCAAGCTTGAATCCGCTGTTGCTGACATTATCAACGAATATATCCGCTTCGAGTTGCCTGGGTTCTGGGGGGCGGCGAACGTCGCGATCGCTGACGGCACACAGATGGATCTGCGCGAAAATAATCTCCTGGGCGAAAGGCACATTCGTTATGGCGGCTACGGCGGTATCGCTTACCACCACATTTCGGCAACCTACATAGCGTTGTTCAGCAAGTTTATCGCCTGCGGGGTGTGGGAGGCCGTCTACATCCTTGATGCCCTCCTGGAGAACAAATCTGAACTGCAACCGGACACCGTCCATGCCGACACCCAGGGTCAAAGCGAGCCAGTCTTTGGTCTTGCCCATCTGCTTGGGATCAAGCTTTTCCCGCGGATGCGCAACTGGAACGATGTAACTTTCTACCGGGCGGGTAAGGGAACTGTCTACCACCATATCGACGCGTTACTCACCAATTCCATTGACTGGAATCTTATCGAGACCCATTGGAGAGACATGATGCAGGTCGTGCTGTCGATCCATGCCGGCAAAATTCTGCCATCAACGTTGCTTCACAGACTTGGCAGCCAGAGCAGACAAAACAAACTGAACAGGGCATTTCGGGAACTCGGCCGGGTTGAGCGAACTCTGTTCCTTCTGCGTTACCTTTCTGAGGCCGAGTTTCGCCAGAGCATCCGAGCTGAGACCACG
>PVMK01133624.1_pt1 | contig 31876 bp, 33 predicted proteins | sample 1853481 | NCBI WGS metagenome assembly PVMK01 (sample SAMN08533507, study PRJNA380276) | Marine sediment metagenome, whole genome shotgun sequencing project.
GGTGTTGTTTGGATAAATTCAATGTTAAACAGAGGGTTCAAGGGGCCAAGGGTTCAAGTGAAAAGCAAATAAATATTTATGCTATGCTGTGTGAAAACGTGATCGCTGACGACTCAGTATCTGCATAGACGGGATATTTGAGAAGCTTTATTGCCATAGAACTGCCTGGTGAGGTGAAGGCTGCCCTTGCATGGGATTCAGCAGAGTCTGAAGAAAAGTGGCGCTGATATCAGGTGGGTGAAGACTGATAATATTCATCTTACACTTAAATTTCTCGGGGACATCGAAGAAAAAAGTGTTGCCAGCATTATTCATGCTGTTAAAGGGGGCATGCAAAAATCATAAAGTTTTCAGCATTGAGATCTCGGGCATTGGACATTCCTGCTAAAAGGTCTCCTAGGGTGCTCTGGGCCGGTATAAATGATCACGGGGAATTAATGAAACTTCAGGCAGAAATTGACGAGGCTATGGCTTCTCTGGGCTTTGATCCTGAAAAAAGGGGTTCTCTCCTCACCTGACTTTCGGGCAGGTTCAGGAGTTCCCGCGGCAGAGGCGCACTGATGGAGAAAATGGATCTGATTAAGCATGACAGTGTTGGGCTATTTGATGTAAGATCAATATATTTGATAAAGAGTGATCTGAACCCGTCAGGGGCAGTTTATTCCAGGCTTGCGGAGTTCCCCCTGGACTCATAGCAGGTTCAGATGGTTTTTATTAACAAAAATAACCGTAACGTTTAGATATATATTAGATTTAAATACTGGAGGAGATGATATATGCAAAGCAAGGAGAAAGTAAAGATGGCTGATAAGGACCGTACAAAGGCTCTTGAGGTCGCCATATCACAAATAGAAAAGCAGTTTGGTAAGGGGTCCATAATGAGACTTGGCGCGGATGGTATCGTTGAGATCTCTGCCATATCAACTGGATCGATCGGGCTTGACGCTGCTCTTGGAATCGGTGGATTCCCACAGGGCAGGGTAATCGAGATATATGGTCCTGAGTCTTCCGGTAAAACCACCCTTGCACTTGGAGCGGTTGCACAGGCACAGAAAGCTGGCGGATCAGCAGCCTTCATAGATGCAGAACATGCACTGGATGTTGGTTATGCGGAAAAACTGGGTGTAAATATAGATGATCTTCTTATAAGCCAGCCTGACACTGGAGAGCAGGCGCTGGAAGTTACAGAGACTCTTGTCCGCAGCGGCGCCCTTGATATTATAGTAATTGATTCTGTTGCAGCCCTTGTTCCCAGGGCAGAGATAGAAGGGGAGATGGGAGACAGTCTGCCAGGGCTCCAGGCAAGACTTATGAGTCAGGCCCTTAGAAAGCTTACCGCTGCGATTGCAAAGAGCAATACTGCTGTGGTTTTTATAAACCAGCTAAGAATAAAAATAGGAGTAATGTTTGGCAACCCGGAAACTACTACCGGGGGAAATGCATTGAAGTTTTACTCTTCAGTCAGACTGGACATCAGAAGGATTGAACAGCTTAAGACGGCACAGGAAGCAATCGGAAACAGGGTAAGGGTAAAGGTGGTCAAGAACAAGGTTGCCCCTCCGTTTAAGCAGGCTGAATTTGACATATACTTTAATGAAGGTATTTCACGGACAGGTGAACTGATTGATTTGGGTCTTGCAAAGGATATTGTTGAGAGGGCCGGTTCGTGGTATTCTTACAATGGTGACAAAATCGGGCAGGGACGGGAAAATGCAAAAAAATATTTATTGACAAACCCTGAAGTGGCCCAGGAACTTGAATCAAAAATTCTTGAGGCCTATAATCTCAAGAGGTAACTTATGCCGGTAGATATTAATTCACTCCTTGAAAAAGCAGTTAGTATGAAGGCTTCGGACCTTCATGTAAGGGCAGGTGTATACCCTGTTGTGAGAGTAAACGGTGTGCTTGCTGCCTTGCCCGGAGAAGAGAGATTGAGTCCTGACGATACGGCTGCTATTGCTCAGATGGTCATGGGTGAAACCCATAAAGAGCAGTTTAGCAGGGATCTTGATATTGATGTGTCCTACAGTATTCCAGGGCTGGGCAGGTTTAGATGTAACTGCTTTATTCAGCGGGGAACGGTTGCTATTGTTTTCAGGGTTATCCCTTTAAAAATACTTGAGCTGGAAGAGCTATTATTGCCGGAAGTACTTAAAAAGGTTGCTCTTGAGCCAAGAGGTCTGATTCTGGTAACAGGAACTACGGGAAGCGGTAAGACAACAACTCTGTCTTCCATGATTGACTATATTAATTCCAATAAATCAGATAATGTTATAACTATTGAAGACCCAGTTGAGTTTTTACATAGAGACAAGAAAAGTATCATAAGTCAGAGAGAAATCGGCAATGATGCTGTTTCATTTGCAAAGGCCCTCAGGGCAGCTCTCAGGCAGGATCCTGACGTAATTCTTGTTGGGGAAATGAGGGACTTTGAAACTATAAAGACCGCTCTTGATGCTGCAGAGACAGGGCATCTGGTATTAAGCACTCTTCATACAATTGATGCAGTTGAGACTATTAACAGGATAATTTCTGTTTTTCCTCCTTATCAGCAGAGCCAGGTGAGGGCACAACTTGCATCTGTGCTTAAGGCAATTATCTCTATGAGGCTTGTACAGCGAGCTGACCAGAAAGGTGTTGTTCCTGCTGTTGAGGTCCTTATTGCAACGGCCACAATCAAGGGTTGTATAGAAGACCCGGACAAGACAAGAAATATTACTGACCATATTGCCGAAGGTGGAAGCCAGTACGGTATGCAGACTTTCGATCAGTCATTGCTTAGTTTGTACAGAAGTGATTTGATTACATATGAAAGCGCGGTAAACATTGCAACAAATCCTGATGATTTTGCACTGAAGGTCAAGGGGATCCAGTCAACAAGGGATGTATGGGACTCAGGCGGTATCTCTGATGATTCGGAAGGGGAAAGCGGTCCGGAGATTGAAAGGTTCACTCGCTGAAGTCAGGGGCTACGCATTAAGACTTCTTAACTACCGATCCAGAAGCAGAAAAGAGATGCTGGAAAGACTGGGGAAAAAGGGCTTTGATCATGACCATATCAATGGTGTCATGGGGTTCCTTGAAAGGGCAAAACTTATCAATGATGAGGTCCTTGCATCCGACCTTTTCAGACAATCTACAGAAAGAAAATATCTGGGCTGCATGGGTGTCAGGATGTTTCTGTTCAGTCGGGGCATTCCAAAAGAACTAATCGATAATACCATGTCAGAGCATACCAGAGAGATGGAAGAGTTGTCAGCCCGTAATTTTATAGAGAAGAAGCTGGGTTCACTCAACCGCCATCCTGATAAAGTTGTGAAGAGAAGGTTGTGGGGAATGCTCCAGCGCAGGGGTTATTCGATTTCAGTGATCAGCAAGATTTTCAGGGAGATAGAGCTGTGACCTCACTATAAGGAAGACTACTAGTTTTTTTATTTGAGATTTGAAATTTTAATATGGCATTCATTTTCTTATCATTTTTTCACAGGGCATTATTAACTTGAAAAAGCAATGACCATAATATAGACTATATTTAGGTCATATTAAATGGAGGTTGCTATAATGAAATTAAGTGAGTCTGTAAAGCCTATTAGTTATATTAAATCTCATGCATCTGAGGTTATCCGTGAGGTAGTAAAAAGTCATGGGACTATAGTGATTACACTGAACGGTGAAGCGAAGGTGGTACTACAGGATATTCGGGAATATGAAAAGACACAGGAGAGTCTGGCTATGCTCAAGATTCTTGCACAAAGCCGCAAGAACCTTGAAGAAGGAAAGTTCAAGCCAGTCAGAGAATCTTTTAGTGGTGTGAAAGAGAAGATAAAGGGATTTCATAAAAAATAATGCGCTTCACTGTAAATCTCGTTATTGATGCAGAGACGGACCTGTTTTATATTTACCAGTACGTTGCGCGGTATGATTCTCCGGAAAAAGCGGTTCGACTCCTGAACAATCTTGAAAAGACCATCATTAGGCTTAAAACAACGCCTTTGCGCGGCAGCTATCCTCCCGAACTCGAACATATCGGAGTCTTCGAATTTCGCGAGATTTTTTTTAAGCCATATAGAATTATTTATGAGGTTAAAAAAACAAATGTGTATGTCCATTGTGTCATAGACGGTCGAAGAGACTTGCAGGATCTTCTGCAGACACGACTCTTAAGGTGACGGTGTTGAGGATAATCAGTTTTGTAACGGGGACATCTGTAATAAAGCAGAATTGACTACTGGCAGGCAGGCCTCACCGCAATTATTTTGATGTATAAATCCCCGGAATTTTCATGGAAATCGAAAAATAATAAATGTTGCCGGTTAGCCGGCTTTTCTGTTTGAATTTAATCAGGTATAAATAACAATTTCTTATCAGTTGATACTTATTTTGTCTACAACTATTTCAGCCTGCCCATTTACAAAAAAGCCTGTTTTTCTGTTGGAAAAGGATATATCTGAAACTTCATCAACATAATTTCCATTTATAAAAAAGCTTAGTTTGTTCTCGGTGCTGTTAATCTTTAAAACAGTAAAGGTATCCTGAAATTCTGGTTTGCTGTTAATGTTTCCTCCTGCAAGCTCAAGAGAAACTCCCCTGAAGTACTTTCTGATGGAATACTCATCTTCAGACAGCATTTGAAAAGCGAAGAAATCCTCCGTGTCTTTTGCGCCAAAGACAAGACCGAGGGAATGGTCTCCTGAATTATCAATAGAGTTTAAATGCGCTTCTACTTCAAAGTCATGGCCGGTTGAAAGATCAGGCCCATTAAGAATAATATATGCTCCGGACTTTCTCCTGTTCTGGATATGATATTTCCCATCTTTTATTTGGACATGGGCGGCTGATGTTTCTACTATTTCCCAGTTGTTGTTGTTATTATCAAAGGGCTCGTTAAAGGATATGATTGCTGTGCCTTCTTTATTAAGATCTACTTTCTGCTGCATTTCATCTTCGGTCTCAGGAACAGCAAGTGTCTCGCTGTCAGTAGCAGAGTTTTCTTTTTTCTGAACGATTGCACTATCAGGTTTTATTGTTGATTCAATGACATCTTTTTGATAATCATTGAGATTGCTGTCCTCGGCTTTTAAAGTGATTTCATTGTGGCTGTCTGTATATGTTTTGCTGTCATTAATGGCAGATTCTGTATCTTTGACAGGCAGGGTTAAAACTCCCTGATTGTCTGCCGTTATGTTGGCATCTTTCTTAATTGTTTCAGGTATTGTCTTTACAAGTGCGTTAGCTTGATTTTGAGTAGATGTGTTACTGGTATCTGAAGAAGTCCATCTGGTATTGACTTCTGTTATATCCAACGGTTCCTGGGGGATAATATGAACTGGAGTTTCAGCTTCTACGGTTTGAGATTTTATTATGAATTTATAGGCAACAAAAAATGATATGGCTGTCACAATTATAAAAAATAATATAAGTGCTACATGTAATCGATTGCTTTTTACCCGTCTTTTTACTCGTCTTGAATCCCTTGCAATTTTTTCATGATCAGGCTTTTTCACTGAAATATTGAATTCATATTCCCCGGTATTTTGATCATAATCAGCTTCAGCAGGCTCATGACCTATTAGTGCTTTTGAAGTTTTTTCATGGATTGAGTCAATTGCAGCTGTGTTGTTATTGTCTTCACTATGAATGTCATCCCATATCCCTTTTTTTCCAACCCCTGTTTCTTCTGTATCATGAGGTACTGTAAAACCTGTGTCTTCAGAGCCGCTTCCTGCTGATGTTATTGGTAGTGGAGATGTTGAAGCTGATATTGGTTCACTAGAATATATATTGTGAGGTTTACTATGATCCGATGACAGATCCATAGATTCATGAGTATCGCCTGTTTTGCCGGAGTTATTTACTTCATCAGGAATTTGTATTTGCTGAAGTCTTTTATTATCAGGTTCATCCGGGTCTTGTGGTAAACATTCAGAAATGTCTTTATTTGCTTTGGATGCGAGGTTGGAATACTCAAACATTATTTCACTGTTGTGCGGTGCAATGGCTGCTGCCTTTGACATATATTCAAAAGCAAGTTCAAGGTCCTGGTCGTCTTCCGCCAGTTTGCTCAGGTGTGTTAAGGATTCTAAATTATCTGGCTCCAGATTCAGGACCTTTTTGTACATTACTTCTGCTTTGACAGATTCAGCATTTGCTTCATACTCCATTGCTATTGCCAGATACATTTTTGTGGCCCTATCAGTATGATTTGATTCAAGATGAAGGTCTGCTATTTTCACTTTCAGTTCTGTGTCTGACGGACAGACCGTAAGTGTTTTTTTATAAAGTCCAAGAGCTTTTATAGGCAGACCTTTTGAGTAATAAGCTTTGGCAGTGCTGATCAGACCGTCAACTGCCTGCTTTATAAATCCTCTTTCCGCATTTAACTTTGCTAGTTCAATTGCCACATCATGTTGATCAGGGTTAATGGAAAGGATTTTATGGTACAGCGCAATTGCCTTTGCATGAGACTTATCTTTATTGAAAATGAGAGCAGCTTCCCTGAAATATTTAATTGCCTCATTTGTTGAATTTATTTTGAGATATAAATCTCCAATAATATTATGTATATTCCCCTCCACACTATAGGGCAGGATTTTCAGATATTCAGCAATGGCATCGTCAATATTCCCTTGTGATGTATGCTTGTAGGCGGCTTTAATTATTTCATCTTTGTCTTTCACTTAACACATCTTTCCTATGCATATTGCTTTGAAGGCACATATGCAACAATATATAGATTGTTATTCTTATACTTATTATCGGGAAAAAGGGCGAAGGACTTAACCTTAATCTCTTCTTGTAGACATGAACTGGCCGGGATAAGGGATTAAATATTTAATATTAGGCAATGATTTTATAAATATATGCATTAATTCTGATATAATATGACAAATATATTCTAACCCCTTTTATTTAAGACATTTTTTATACATGGAAAGCAAAGAAGTAAGACAGCTATTTATTGATTTTTTCAGGGAAAAGGCACATGAACCGGTCTCAAGCTCCGGATTATTGCCAAAAGATGATCCCACTCTCCTCTTTACTAACGCAGGCATGGTCCAGTTTAAATCGGTTTTTCTTGGTGATGAGACCAGACCCTATAACAGGGCTGTAACTGTGCAGAAATGCCTGAGGGCAGGGGGAAAGCATAATGACCTTGAAAATGTTGGAAGGACTGCAAGGCATCACACCTTTTTTGAAATGCTGGGTAATTTTTCTTTTGGAGACTATTTTAAGAAAGAGGCAACCCAGTGGGCATGGGAGTTTCTGACTGAGCGGGTCAAACTGCCCGGAGAAAAACTTCAGATTACTGTCTTTGAAGAGGATGATGAAGCTGAAGAGCTATGGCATAACCATGTTGGAGTCCCCAAAGAACAAATCTTCAGGCTCGGTGCAAAAGACAATTTTTGGCAGATGGGTGACACCGGACCCTGCGGACCATGCTCTGAAATACTGATTGACCAGGGACCGGAGATGAGCTGCGGCAGTCCGGACTGCAAGGTGGGGTGTGACTGTGACAGGTATCTGGAGATATGGAACCTTGTTTTCATGCAGTTTAACAGGGATTCTTCCGGTAAACTTACCCCTCTGCCAAAACCGAGCATTGATACCGGTATGGGACTGGAGAGGCTGGCTGCTGTGCTCCAGGGCAAACATAATAATTTTGACACAGATCTGTTCATGCCAATAATTAATCATGTTGAGGGATTATGCGGTAAGAAATATGGTTCAGATCCTGCCACAGATGTTTCACTAAGAGTCATAGCAGACCATATCAGGTCTTCGGCCTTTGTTCTTTCTGAGGGACTGACACCTTCCAATGAAGGAAGGGGATATGTCCTTAGAAGGATAATTAGAAGAGCTGCCAGGCACGGGTTTATGCTTGGACTTGAAGAGCCTTTTCTTAACAATGTGCTTGATGTGGTTTATGAAAACATGTCAGGGCCTTATCCCGAGATCACAGAAAATATGGATATAAGTAAAAAAGTTCTCAAACTGGAAGAGGAGAGGTTTGCTCATACCCTTTCTGCAGGAATGGGAATTCTGGATAAACTAATGGATGAGGTGAAAAAATCCGGGACAGATGTTATTCCTGGAAGTGAACTTTTTAAACTTTATGATACATTCGGTTTTCCCCTTGATCTGGCCCAGGACATTGCAGACGACAATAAGCTCAAGATAGACGAGCAGGGTTTCAATAATGAGATGGAAGAGCAGAAGACCAGGGCAAGGGCCTCATGGGTTGGAGGAGAAGAGATTTCAGGTGTGTACAGGGAAGTGTTTCAGAAGTCAGGTGCTACAGAGTTTCTGGGATATGAGAGCATGAATTCAGACAGTAATGTAATAGCCCTGATTAAAGACGGAGAGCTTGTAGATCAGGCATCAGAGGGCGATCAGGTTGAGATAGTTCTTGATAAGACACCTTTTTATGGTGAATCAGGTGGACAGCTTGGAGACAAGGGCACGATTAAAGCAGATGGCCTGTCCATCACAATAAATGATACAAAAAAAATCCATAACCTGATGCTCCATAATGGTAAAATTAACAATGGTACTATAAAACCCGGAATGACAGTTTCTGCCCTTATCTCAGAGGAAAACAGAAAATCCATTAAGAGAAATCATACTGCTACCCACCTGCTACATGCTGCTCTAAAGGCTGTTCTTGGAGACCATATAAAACAGGCAGGTTCTATGGTTGCTCCTGACAGATTGAGGTTTGACTTTAATCATTTTTTTGCGGTGAACGATAGAGAGATTGAAGAAATTGAAGATATTGTTAATGAAAAAATAATAGAGAGCTTTCCGGTTACAGTAACTGAATCAGATCTCGAAGATGCCATTTCACAGGGAGTTGTTGCTCTTTTCGGAGAAAAATACGGAGAAAAAGTCAGGGTCGTAAAGGCGGGTGATTTTTCTTCCGAACTTTGCGGAGGGACCCATTGTGATGCAACAGGAGAAATAGGACCCTTTAAAATAATTTCAGAAGGAAGTGTTGCCGCAGGGATTCGCAGGATCGAGGCTGTTACAGGGTTCGGGGCCCTTGAGTATCATAAGTCCAGAGAAGCGGAACTGAAGAAAGCAGCCGGCATACTCAGGGTGAATGAACTGGGCATATCAAGTAAGCTTGAAAAGGTGATGAATGATCTAAAAACAAGTGAAAAAGAACTTGATAGGGTCAGGCAAAAGGCGGTCAAGGGGAGTGTGGACTCAATATTAGAAAACATTTCAGAAGTGAATGGGGTAAAGGTGCTTGCTCACAGGTCAAACGGTATGGACATGAAGGGTTTGAGAAGTCTTGCTGATTCTCTGAAAGATAAAATCGGTTCTGGTGTTATTGTATTGGGATCATCCCGTGAAGGACAGGCCTATTATGTATCTGCTGTTTCAAAGGACCTGGTGTCAAAACTGAACGCAGGTGATATTCTGAAGGCTGTTACAGGCGGGAAGGGCGGCGGAAGGCCTGATATGGCACAGGGCGGTACAAAGAACCCTGACGGTCTGGACAAAGCTATTTCATCTGTAGGTGATATAATTAAAGAGAGGATGAATTAGTTTAACCTGTATTAAGCTGGAGGCGATCATGACCATTAACGAAATGATTCACAAGACATTGATGGCAGGACTTGGGGTCCCGGAAAAAATCAATGAGGTGGTTGATGAGCTTGTAAAAAAAGGGGAGCTAAGCGAGTCTCAGGGTGCGAATCTTATCAGGGAATGCTCTGAAAAAGTCAGCAGGACAGGTGATGAGATTAACAAGACAGTCTCTGACCTGATCGACAGGGCTCTTGAAAAAATGAATATACCTACAAGGGACGAAGTAGGCAAGCTTAATAAAAAAATCACGACGCTTTCCTCGAAAATTAAGAAGCTTGAAGAATCAAGTAAGGCCGGTTGATAATATTTTTGGAATATAAACCCATATAACTATCGAATGGCTATTAAAGGCTTCCTGAGAGTTTGGCAGACATATAAGAATATTGCCCGCATAAGACAGATCGTCAATGTTTTTCTCAAACACGGGTTTGGACAGTTTATAGAACAGGTTAATCTCCAGCGTTTTATCCCATTAAGAAAGCGGATAAAGGTATTTGCACGGTGGCAGGAAATAGAAAGGCATACAATTCCTGAAAGGCTGCGCATGGCCTTCAGCGAGCTTGGCCCTTCATTCATTAAACTGGCCCAGGTCCTTTCCTCAAGGCCTGACCTTATAACCATCGAGTATGCTGAAGAATTTAAAAAGCTGCAGGACAAAGTACCATCTTTTCCCTCTGACGAAGCAAAGCAGATATTCAGGGAGGAGTTTAAGTCAGAAGCAGAAGATGTCTTTTCTGAATTTGAAGACAGACCTGTTGCAGCAGCCTCAATTGCACAGGTGCATAATGCGACGCTCAAAAGCGGTGAAAAAGTAATAGTCAAAATCCAGAGACCTGACATCGGTGAAATTATAGACACCGATATTGTGATCCTGGGTGTCATTGCCAGGCTGATGCTCAAATACATTCCGGAAAGTAAACTCTTTGATCCTGAAGGTTTAGTTAATGAATTTGCCAGGACAGTTAAAAAAGAGCTGAACTTTATAGTAGAGGCAAAGAATGCCCAGCGGTTCAAGCGGAACTTTGCGGGAAATAAGAACATCTGCATCCCTGAAATATACTCTGATTATCTCTCGGCCAGGGTTATTGTGATGGAAAGGATTGAGGGGGTACGCATAGATGATATAGACGGAATCGATGCACTTGGGATAGACAGGGCAGCACTTGCGAGAAGGGGAGTGGACGGATATTTAAAGATGATTTTTGATGACGGCTTTTTTCATGCAGACCCCCATCCCGGAAATATATTTGTTTTGCCTGACGGCAGAATAGGACTGATGGATTTCGGCATAGTGGGCTGGCTGACTCCTGACTTGCTGGAGAACATTGCCAGCGCTTTTCTTGCCGTGCTATCGAAAAATTATGACCGTCTTGTCGATCTCTATATCGAACTTGGCCTGGTATCAGAGAAAGTTGATATGGACATATTCAGGAGAGAGTTCAGGTCTGATATTATATATCTGCTGGAACCGCTTTATGATCTTTCTATTTCCGAGGTGAATTTCCCTGAGTATCTTGAAGCACTGACCCTCCTTGTAATTAAACACGGGCTTAAAGTTCCTTCGGAACTTCTTCTGATGAACAAGACAATGCTTATGCTTGATAATATCGGAAGACAGCTTGACCCTGATTTTAATCTCATGTCAGCTGCAGAACCATATGCAAAGAAGCTTGTACAGAAGCGCATGAGTCCCCAGAGGGTACTGGACAAATCAAAGGAAAACATTGTAGAGATAGGAGACCTGCTTGTAGACACGCCCAGGCAGATGAACAGGCTTCTCAGGAAAACGTTGAGGGACGAGCTGAGCTTTAAGATTGATCCGGTGGGAATGGACAAGCTGATAAAGGATATTGACCGTTCCAGTAACCGCATTGCCTTTAGTCTGATAGTGGCGGCAATAATTGTTGGCTCATCAATGTTGATCCAGTCTGATGTCGGAGGCAGGATCCTTGGTTTTCCAACGGTCGGGGCCATCGGGTTTCTTGTGGCGATTCTGCTTGGTCTAAGACTTCTTTTTTCAATTATAAGGTCAGGACGCCTGTAATCTTCATTAAGTCATGAAATAATATGAGCAGAATTTTGTCTGTGAATAATGTATGTTAATATTATTACAACTGTTAATTAGAATTTAAGATAATAGGATGAATATACTAATGGTAAGATATTAAAAGGGGAGGTATTTCTATGACTATCGATGACCTGAAAAAATACTGTGACGGCGAATTCACTAATATTAACAGGATTGTGGATGAGTTGTATTCAGTTTATAAACCAGACAAGACTGACTACCCGGTTGCTGAGCAGGCAGCAATTGCTGCACTCTTAATTAATATTTACAGTGGAATTGAAAATATATTAAAACAGATGCTGAAGTTTGACAAACTTGAAATTGATGATTCTCCGGACTGGCATGAAAAAGTCTTGAGAAAGGCCGGGGAGGTAGCAATATTGCCTCCTGATCTTATTCAGCTTCTCTCCAAGTACCTGGCTTTCAGGAACTATTTTTTATATACCTATATATTTAACATCAAATGGGACGATATGAAATTCATGGTTGAGGCGGCCAGAGATGTAGTCTCTAATGTTCATTCCGAGGTTGAGGAATATATTCAGTCGATTTAAGTTTTATCTCTGGGATTGATTAGAACTCATTTTATAATACAAATCTTGCAATCTTATATTAGTAACCTTAGGAGGATAAATGAAATTCTTAATTGTATTGATCGGAATATTTATGTTGGTGAGTTGTACCGAACAGGCTGAAGAAACACTTTTGGAAACTCAGAAGGACAAAATAAGTTATGCCATTGGCATGGATATTGGCAAGAATCTGAAAAAGCAGCCTGTTGAACTCAATCCTGAAGTTATTTCCCGAAGGGATTACGGGATTCCTTTACAGATGGCAAGGCATTGATGACCGAGAAGGAATATATGGATACTATGACTGCCTTTAGAAATGAAATGACACAGAAACAAACATCCCAGATAAAAAATGCTGGTGACAGGAATAAAAAAGAGGGTGAAAAATATCTTGCCGATAACAAGATAAAAGATGGCGTAGTAACTACAGCAAGTGGTTTGCAATATAAAGTGATCACCAAAGGCACTGGGGCATCTCCAAAATCGACAGACACAGTCAGTGTTCATTACAAGGGTACATCAATTGACGGCAAAGAGTTTGACAGCTCCTACCGCCGCGGTAAGCCGGCATCCTTCCCTGTAAAAGGTGTAATCAAAGGCTGGACTGAAGCACTGCAGCTAATGAAAGTGGGAGCAAAGTGGCAGCTTGTTATACCCTCAGAGCTTGCTTATGGCGAGCGCGGGGCAGGACGTAATATAGGACCGCATTCAACACTTATATTTGACGTAGAATTGATTTCGATCAAAGAGTAAACAGTTAGAATAAATAATGGGCATATCAATCCAGACGATAATTATCGCATTAGTCAATTTTGCAGATGAGCTGGCAGTGAAAATACTGTCCAGTAATGGATGGTTTTGATTCAGATCCAATATCTTCAGTAATTCCTTTTTATCCGATAAAGTTGATTCAGTCCGGGTTCTATGGAGCTACATATAGGGTTGCGATTTATGATAATAGGACAGAAATAAATGGAAACCAAAAGCGATGAGACCCATTGTCCCTTGTGCAGTAATGAAGATTTAGATTCATTTTACGAAGATAATAAAAGAATTTATTTGAGCTGTTTTAATTGTAAATTGGTCTTTGTCCCCAAGTGCTATTGGCTTAGCGCCGAAGATGAAAGAGCAACTTATGATTTGCATGAAAACGATGCACAGGATCAGGGCTATCGCCAATTCCTGTCTCGATTAAGTACGCCACTGTTAGAGAAGCTTGATTCAAAACAAAAGGGGTTGGATTTTGGTTGTGGCCCGGGTCCGACCCTGTCGGTCCTGTTAGAAGAGGGGGGTCAGCAGGTGGATCTCTATGACCCATTTTATTACAACGATCCTTCGGTGTTTTTTAAAAAATATAATTTTATATGTGCCACTGAAGTAGTGGAACATCTGCACGATCCCAATAAGGATTTTGCAGCATTGTTTAAGATGTTAAAACGAGGCGGTTGCCTGGGTATTATGACTAAACTGGTGAATGATAAACATGCTTTCAGTCAATGGCACTACATTCGCGATATGACGCATATTTGCTTTTATAGTCGGAGCACCTTTGAATACCTCGCGCAGCGTTTCAATGCCGAACTCAACTTTGTCTCAAATGATGTGATATTACTCAATAAGAAGAACTAAGGCCGGCTCATGAGCGAACAACAACCCAATAACCCACTGCACAGCGTGACCCTGGAGCAGATTGTAGATAGCCTGTTTGAGCGTTATGGCTGGGACGAGTTAGGGAAACGCATCAATATTCGGTGCTTCATCAGCGATCCCTCAGTGAAGTCCAGCCTCAAGTTCCTGCGAAAGACGCCTTGGGCAAGGAAGAAAGTCGAGGACTTATACATTGCCACGCAAAAGAGTTTGGGGAAACGCTCACATGCTTTCCCACAAAAAAGAAATATAAAGTAAACATAACAATTAAACGTAGTGTAAGTTAACCAGCGGTAATGTTTTGCATTTAAGCAGTTTTTATATGCAGAATATTGTTTCGCATGTTATCATTACTGAAGATTTGCTCCACTGATTACGACGTTATGTGAAGAAAGTGAAATCAGAATTTATCTATATTAATTTGTGTTAAAAAAATATAGATAAAAATCATCATCAATATAATTGTAATTCTAATCAAGAAAGGAAAAGAAAGAAATGAGTAAGGGTACAGTAAAGTGGTTCAATGCAGACAAAGGTTATGGTTTTATCACTCCAGATGATGGAGGAAAGGATCTTTTTGTGCATCATTCAGAAATTCAGAGCGGTGGCAGCTATGCAACGCTCAATGACGGTCAGGCAGTGGAGTTTGAGGTAGGCGAAGGGCAAAAGGGGCCATGTGCCACCAATGTTGTGCCACAATAAATATATTTGAGAGTGCCTGTGCAAGTGTCAGCACATAACAATTTACTATAGTTGACCACCGGACCTGTGCAAAAATCCGCGCAGGCCGGTGATTTTACCGGCGTTAGCATTTTCAAATTTTAATCCTCAACTATCACTTTAAATAAATCAATAGGCCGCAAAGAAATGATTGTTCTTAAAGAGCATGATATTAATGTGCTATGAGAAGTTTTTTTAGCTGCTTAATCCCATCATAGCTGTAACACCCATTATTCCGCCAAGTATTACAAGAAGGATAAGAATGACCTTGATGTATACCTCTGTGCTGACCCTGCTGTAAAGTTTTATTCCTGAATAAACCCCGATCAGTACAAACGCAGATGAGGTGAAAAAGTATTTTACTACCAATGTTGTTGTCAAACCAGTGGCCGCATGAACAACGGCGGTAACAATGGCGCTTGCAAGAAAGAAACCGGTAAGTGTCGCTTTTATATAGTCCTTTGACCAGCCTGTTAGTGTCGTGTAAATGATCGTCGGGGGACCTCCGGCACTGAAAGCCGAACCAATAAAGCCGGTGCCGAATCCTGCGATGTATGCCCATGCTTTATGTAATGTTTTAGGTTGTGGTTTAAAGAAAAGAGAGTAAGTACTATAAGCGATTATCAGTATGCCGAGCAGCAGTTTAATAACATCTGAATCAACATTTTTTAGAAAGGTTACTCCGAAATAAATTCCTGGCAGGCTTCCCATTAGAAGGGGCAGGATCTTTTTCTTTTCCAAATGGTCTTTCATTGTCAGAGAGAGGTATGATGTCATGAGAACACTGTGGAGTATGCATAGAGGCACTGCAGTTTTGACATCAATAAATAATGTCAAAAGAGGCATAGCGATTAAGGCAGAACCAAAACCGGAAACGCCCTGGACAAGTCCTGCTAAAAAGAAAATGACTGATATAAGTATTAAAGTCATTATGTGTTGATATTGTGTTATTCCGGCCTGTCTGCCGATAGGCAGGCTTGTCCGGAATCATTCTTTATAGTCGGTAATTTGATGAACAGATACAAATTTGCTCGATAGTAAACTTATTATACAACTGTTATGGCATTGGTAGAGTCTGGAAAAAGTGTGGAGCTCAAAAAAAAGTCCCCCTGCATTGCAGGGGGACTTTTGAGAGTTGGTTAATTTTTCACTACATTAATAGCTTTTGGACCTTTATCGCCATCTTCAATCTCAAAGCTGACAGAGTCGCCTTCAATAAGGCTCTTGAATCCATCTCCAGATATGGAAGAGTAGTGCACAAATACATCGCTACCTTCAGCTCTTGAAATAAATCCAAATCCTTTGGATTCGTTGAACCATTTTACTGTTCCGTTGATCATTTCCTGATTAACCTCCTTACTTTAAACTAAAGTATCAGAACGACCCTGCTAAAGATAAAAAAAGACCACAAAGCTGAAAGTCTTCGGGGTCTGGTCCGCTACAAAAACTTCTGAAACTTCATTTACAGACTAACATTCGAAGAATTTAATGTCAAGGTTTTTTGTATATCTTAATATGGCAATAAAACATTTTTAATCAGGCATTTTGAAGACTTAAGTCGGGAGATGCTAGAATAATCGGAGGAGGATTTATGGGAAAGAAATATGATAAGGAATGTATGGGTGGAGATGACTGCCAGGAAGAGAAACATCTCTGTAAGATAGCCGGGAGAAGCGAGCCTGATCAGATCAGGGAAATTATAAGAGATTCACGTTTTTTTTGCAGAAAGTGCGGCAGATCAGCACATAAAGCAGATAATTTGTGCAAGCCGCTGGACTTATGATCGCTTTAACATAGGTTAACGTATAATAAAACCTGTATGACCCGGAAATTCACTGGATAATTTCTGTAGTTAATATCAATGCTCTGATATACTGAGCAATTGAAAGGATCGCAATTGATGCCAATCCCGCTTATAAATATTGTATTTCATGTTTTAATAAGTATATTAATTTTCATGCCTGCCCTTTCATCAGCCGGGACTGATTTCTCATCCGGGGAGAAAGATAATATAAAGCATCAAGAAGTTACCCCTGATAATAATCCGGAAACTCAATATAAGATGGGCGTGGAATTAAGTAAATCAGGTAAATACAGGGATGCTGTCCATTACTTTAAAAAGGCCATAGTGATATGGCCTGATTTTGTAAATGCCCATAACGATCTTGGTGTTGCCTATGTTGAGATTGGGATGAACGAAGATGCGATCATGTCATTTAAACGGGCAGTAAAGATCAAGCCTGGCTTTGCTTCAGCCTATTCTAATCTTGCTTTTACTTACAACAGGCTGGGCAATCATAAACAGGAGATTGCCGCTTACAAATCTCTCGTAAAGATAAACCCTTTAAACACAGATACCTATTATAATCTTGGTGTTGCCTATGGCAAGATTGGTAAACATGATAAAGCCATTATTGCCTATAAAAAAGTGTTGGCTATCGATCCTGAAGATGTGGATTCACTCTATAACCTGGGAGTTGTCTATAGTAAATCAGGAATGAATGACGAAGCTATAACTGCTTTTGAGAAAGTTGTGCATATTAATCCAAGAGCGGGTGATGCTCATTTTAATCTTGGAATAAATTATCTTAACCGGGGGGACAAGATATCGGCCATGAAAGTGTACAAGAAGTTACAAAAGACTAATCCTCCCTTAGCTGAAAAGCTGCTTGATATTATAGAGCAATGATTTTTTGCATGCTATTTCAGTAATTCAGAAAACTCCCTGCCTTTTTTATAAAAAATTAGGCTCTTCAGGGAACTCTGTGGGTAAATTAAACAGGTATGGCATAGGGATGCGTCATTCCGGCTTGTCCGGAATCTATTTTTTAATATGGAAGAAAAGGTTTTTGCAATATATATAATGGCAAATGCCAGGCCAACGTTATATGTAGGAGTGACGAATTCTCTTATGAGAAGAGTGTATGAACATAAGAACAATCTCAACCCGAAAAGTTTTACTGCTAAATATAATCTTCACAAGCTTGTATATTATGAGATTTGTGATAGCAGTAGGGGTGCAATTATCAGGGAAAAGCAGATAAAAAACATGAGCAGACAAGAAAAATTAAATCTAATACAATTGAGCAATCCAAGTTTTAATGATTTATACGAATACATTACGGAAAAGATTCCGGACAAGCCGGAATGACGACAGATACATTACGGAAAAGATTCCGGACAAGCCGGAATGACGACAGATACATTACGGAAAAGATTTGGGACAAGCCGGAATGATGACAGGTATGTATCCGCACAAAAGCCTGAAGAAGTAAATATTAGAGAAAAACTACTTTCGTAACGTAGTACTGATAATCAGTAATGCCGCTCCGTTAGCCAGAAGCAGAAGGTTTAGACTGGCGCTTATTGCATGAAGTTTCCCAAACCTTGTTCTCAAGGAAGAATCTACTGTTTTTCCCTCAAAGGAATGAATCTCTTTTTTTACCTCTATCACATCAGGGTGGAGTTTGAAGGTAATATAGATGTTCATAATCAGGGAGAGTGTAATCAGTACAAGTGAAATTTTATATCCGGATTTTGCGAAAGATAGGCCTGTAAAGAGAATTAGTATTAGGGCGATTATTGATAGAATCAGGTTAAACCAGAAATATCCGGGGAAGAGTTTGCCGACAATTGTGCCTGCCATGTCTCTGCTGAATGACTTGAAAATAACAGGTGTGATTATAAAAGTGAAAATAGTAATCCCGCCTATCCACAAAGACAGGACCAGGTTATATATGACATGCATGGTGTTATTCATATTTTATGAAAAGTTCTCCTTTTAAGTCTCCCCCTTTGGAAAAGGGGGATTAAGGGGGATTTTTCGAATAACTTCATTAAAAAATCTCCCCTAACCCTGCCTACCGGCAGGCAGGCCCTCTTTGGCAAAGAGGGGAATATATCAGTTGTATAGTCATTAATAAATAAGTCCTATTTGATTCCCCGCCTTGTAGGCGGGGAGCTTCACTGCGTCAACAGGGTTCAAGTGAATAGTCATATTATGAGTTCATAAGTTTTTATCGATCCAAGATTATTTTACCATGATAATTGCATCACTACAAAACTGATCCCTTTCACTCTTAATGTACTGTAACTACTTTGGAGTTGCATCATAACTTTAATATTGCCGGTTTTATCCATATAACTGATATGGTCCCAAAAAGACATAAACCTGCTGCAATGGCAAGCGCATCCTGGGTGCCGATATAATGGGCAAGAGTGCCTACAGTAAAATTCCCCAGCGGTGCCATGCCAAGAAACATAATGGTAAAGGAACTCATTACCCTTCCCCTTAACTCGTCAGGGACAGAAAGCTGTATAAGGCTGTTTGCAGTGGCCATCATGTTGACACCGCTGACCCCGACGAAAAAGAGCAACAGATATGAAAGCCAGACAGTTGAAGATTGAGCAAAAATCAGAAGGGCTGTTGCATAAGTAACTCCTGCCACTGCCATAATAACTCCCTTTTTAGCTGAATCTTTCCTTGTGGCAAGCATGATGGCTCCTGTAAAAGCGCCAGCTCCTGCACATCCCATTAGTATTCCCAGGCCTTTGGCGCCTGTCTGTAATATGACTTCTGCATAGATAGGAAGAAAGGACAAATAAGGGAATCCAAAGAAGCTGATTATGCCCACAGCTATAAGGATGGTGTATACATCAGGGTTGTGAACAATATATCTCAAACCTTCCCTGAATGATTTTTTTATTCCATGGCTGTTTGAGTGTTTTTCATCTTCAGGTTTAAAACGCATTTTTAGCAGTGCGCTTATTATTGCCAGGAAACTTATACTGTTCAGGAAAAAACAGTATCCCAGCCCGATTGATCCCATTATGAATCCTGCAATTGTAGGTCCGATCATTCTTGCCGCATGAAAGGCTGATGAATTAAGGGCGATTGCATTCAAAAGGTTTTTCTTGCCGACCATCTCGATTATAAAAGACTGCCTTGCCGGAATTTCAAAGGCATGGACAGTGCCGATCATAAAGGCAAGTGACAGTACAAACCAGACATTGATCCTGTCTGTTGCTACAAGAATTGTGAGTATCATGGAAAGAACCATCAAAAGTATATGGGCAGAAAGGATGATATATCTCTTTGGGTGCCTGTCAGCCATGACTCCTCCTGCAAGAGTAAAAAGAAGAATAGGGGCTGAAGCAGCTGTGCCGACAAGACCCAGAAAGAATGGAGATCCTGTAAGCTGAAATACAAGCCAGCCCTGGGCAGCCTGATGCATCCAGGTGCCGGTGAGAGATATGACCTGCCCGATCCAGAACAGCCTGAAATTTCTGTGCCTGAAAGATTCAAGTGGCTTAACTGAATTCATAAGAAATAATGATAACATAACAAAACGGTTCGAACGGTTTGAACCGCTTGAACAGTTCAAACGGTTAATATTGTGTTATAATTTTAACCGTGAATGCGCTTTGTATGAAGGGTTTTGGGGTATTATTTTGCATGGTTGTTTTGATGCAGGCATGTGAACCAACACCTGACAAATCTGATGGCAGATTGACTATCCTTACAACTATCCCTCCACTTTACAGCTTTACTAAAAACATAGCCGGAGACATTGCCAATGTTGAAAATCTCCTTCCAAATGGTGCAGAACCCCATGATTACTCTTTTGGTCCTTCTGATATCAAAAAGGTCTCAAAAGCTCAGATTATAATAAAGAACGGTCTAAGCCTTGAAACATGGCTGGATAAGCTTCTTGCCTCTGCAGAGGAAAATTCAGCAGCCATTGGCCGGGAGCTTTTTGTTGTGGACTCAAGTTCAGGCATTGATGTCTTGGACAATGACCCTCATATATGGCTGTCACCTGCACGGGCAGTTGGACAGGTAAAGAACATCAGGGACGCCCTTATCAGGATTGATACAGTGAATGCTGAAGTTTATTCTAGAAATGCAGCTATTTATATTAACCGTCTTCAAACATTAAGCAATGATATAACCGCTGCGGTAGGTACATTCAAGAGAAGAGAATTTGTTGCCTTTCATTCTGCATTTAAATATTTTGCCGATGATTACGGGCTTGAGCAGGCAGCGGTTATACAGGAGTCTCCGGGCATTATATCTTCGCCAGCCGGAATTGCTGCAGTCATTGACATAATCAGGGAAAGAGATATTAAGGCGATTTTTTCAGAACCCGGTTCTTCCCATAAGATAGTTAATTCAATAGCCGGTGACCTTGGTCTGGAGGTGTATGCTCTTGATACCCTTGAGACTGGTTCTCTCTCAAAGGACTGGTATGAAAATAAAATGAGGGCAAACCTTGAAGTATTAAGAACAGCGCTTAATAAATGAATATCGCAGTTTTACGGTAGAGTATGAATATATGTTTTGTAAGGATAAATCAGTGAATGCATTAAGTGTAGAAAATCTGTGTGTTAAGGCCAATGAAAGGCATTTGCTGGAGAATATTACATTCTCGGTAGAGCAGGGCAGGGTGGTTGCCATCATAGGTCCAAACGGTGCAGGCAAGACCACCCTGGTCAAGGCCATTCTTGGACTGATTCCCTTTCAGCAGGGATCGGTATTACTCTATGGACATCCAATAGGAAATTCTGATATGTCTTCCAAAGTCGGTTATGTACCTCAGAAGCTGGAGTTTGACAGGTCATTCCCTATGACCGTTTCCGAGCTTCTGCATTTTACTGTTCCTCCTGCCTTTTCATTTCCTTTTCTTAAGAGAAAAAAGGAGGATGAGCATATTGATAGCCTTCTCGAAATTATTGGCGCCCAGGACCTTAAGAACAAGAGCATTGGCAGTCTGTCAGGCGGTGAGCTCCAAAGGGTCATGATTGCAAAGGCGCTTGTGAATGACCCGAAGATACTCTTTCTTGACGAACCGTCATCAGGTGTGGACATAGAAGGACAGGAGCGGTTCCATGATCTGGTCATGCGACTTAATAAGGAAAATGATATGACTGTTATTCTCATATCCCATGACTTAAATGTGGTTTACCGTTTTGCTGATGATGTGCTTTGTCTGAACAGAAAACTGGTCTGCAGCGGAAAACCTGCGGAAACACTGACTGATGAGGTTATCAAGAGTATATACGGTGAGATGATGGGGGGCTATATCCATAGCTGTCATGACCATGATTAGTGAGTTTTTGGCATATCCATTTATCCAGAGGGCCTTAATAGCTTCTATTATGGTGGGCGTTCTCTGTCCATTTGTGGGTAACTTTGTTGTACTTCGCAAGATGTCTTTTTTCTCTGATGCCATTTCTCATTCGGCCTTTGCGGGAATTGCAGTTGGGGCCTTGCTTGGCATTGACCTTTCTCTGTCATCCATTGTTATGGCAGTTATCATTTCTTTTGTTATTGCCTTTCTGTCGGAAAGGACAAGCCTGTCCCATGACACGGTTATAGGTGTCGCATTTTCCGGAGCAATCGCATCGGGAATGCTGATCATGGGGATGATGAAGGGTTACAGGGCTGACCTGTTTTCTTATCTCTTTGGAGACATCCTTGCCATCACAAATGTTGATCTTTTTATAATCCTGTCAGTGGGAGTGCTGGCTATAGTTACAATGCTGACTTTTTTAAAGTCTTTTCTCCAGATCACCTTTAACAGGGAACTTGCCCAGGTAGAGGGAATTAATGTAAGGTTTTTTGAGTATCTGCTTTTTTTTATTATCGCTATTGTTGTCACGGTCAGCCTTAAAATAATAGGGATAATACTTGTGACCTCACTGATAATAGTTCCGGCTGCAGCTGCAAAGAATGTTTCTTCCAACATGAGGCAGCTCTTCAGCTATTCAAGTCTCTTCGGAGTAATATCAGGTATTGTTGGACTTGCCGGGTCCGTATACCTTGATACGGCATCAGGCCCTACCATTGTGCTCGTCAGTATCGGGATATTTGTATTGACCCTGTTTAAAAGCCGGACAATTTAAATCTTTCCAGATGTGAATGCTGAATTTCTGTTAAAGGCGATTTGTTAATATTACCGATATATCTTCAAAATGGGAGAGGTCATAAGGTCACTGACTTATCAGTCTTATGAATGAAATGTGGTCATGCTGTATTTCATTGACTTGTTGAAGTTAGCAATAAGCCTGACTCTATAAGATTTGTATTTTGTTATAATTATGCAAATCAATCTGAGAATGAACAAATCTATAAAGCAATGGGAAACGAGCCATCTAAAGAAAAGAATAAAAGAGAATTATACAGAATAACGTATCCTATTAATGATAGACCCATCTTGAAATTGCTGGGCAATGAGTTTGAAGTAACAAATATATCTGAGAGAGGGATCAGATTTACCTGTAAGCAATGCTCCGAATTTGCGATAGGCTTGGAAGTTCAATTCACATTAACTTTTCATGATAATAAATCATTCTTACTTGAAGGGGGAATATTGCATACATATAAAAGTGCTGTGGTCATCGGTCTCACAAGAAATATCCCATTTGAGAGAATTATTCTGGAGCAGCGATATATCTTAACTAACTACCCTAATAAATTAGATAGATAGTTATTCTTCAAACCTACGTCTGTGTATAATCCCCACATATCAACAACTAGTAGGCTGACACCTATATTTTCATTGATATATCTTATCAATGAAATTGAGTAAGTCAGCATTCTAAAGATTGGTTGAAGTTATCAATAGAGTCGATTCAATCCATACACTGCAGATTTCCCTCAATTATCTTTAATTTTATAGATTACCCAGAAAGCAATACTTCTTTCTGTTATTAATAACTTTAACCATTGCTTCAATATGCATTATTCCCAGTCGTAAAAGGTTAAATGAGATATAATTGATACATGGGATTTTATAAACTTATTATATAATGGAATGGGTATGAAAACGAAGAAAATAAATATAATATTTTATTGCATATATTGTACATTCATTTTTGCATTATTTATAAATGCTCCTTCAATACTTGCAGGAGAAATAGAGAAGCTGACTGGCAAAAAATTTGCTCAACTTGCCCGGGGCGGAATTCTTTATGATAATTGGCTTACAGAGCTTGAAGTTAAAATGGACAAGACCCATCCCAGTTATCCTTCTGTTGGAAAACAAAAGGGTGCAACTACTTGGCGCTGCAAGGAATGTCATGGATGGGATTATAAAGGCAAGACAGGTGCCTACTCGACAGGCAGTCATTATACCGGTATTGTAGGAATACGGTCTCATAGCAACCAGAAACCAGAGAAAATCATTAAAGTACTGAAAGATGATACGCATGCTTTTGGGAATATGATATCCGATGAAGCATACGAGGCGCTCGCACTTTTCGTTGCTTATGGTCAGATAAATGTAGACCTTTATATTAACCGAACAACTAAGAAGAGTACTGGTAATCCTGCAGATGGTTGGAGGATATATACGACTACCTGTGTAAAGTGTCATGGTGACGATGGTAAAGCAATAAATTTCAAGGACGAGGAAAACCCTGAATATATTAGGACGATAGCAAATAAAAACCCTTGGGAAACTTTACACAAAATACGCTGGGGACATCCTGAATCACAAATGATTTCCCTTGTGTTCCTGGACCTTGAAGCACAACTTCATGTACTGTCTTTTTGTCAAACATTGCTGGGGAAATAGGATAGTAGTTGTTGTTAATGTTAATGATGAAGAAAAATATAAAGGGCATGGTTATTCCAAGTCTCTTTTTCATCCTCTATTTCTAACGATAATAAACTATTTTTAGATTCATCTATTTCATTAAATATATAGGTGTAATCGGTAACCTCTGAACTGTTCCCATTCTGAAGATAACATCATGTAATACTCGAATCCTGAGTCTATCAGAAAAATTGACAACAGATATAAGTACGAAATAATGCACATAACTATTAAATTGCATTATGTCAGCATTAAATCATTCAAGTAGACAATTGTAATAAATCGTAGCAAATAACTATTATCTAGTAAATAAATAGACATAACAAACCTTCTGATGAAAATGGAGGCAAAATGGCTATAAAATTAAATTGCTGGGAGTTTGAAAAGTGTGGTAGAGAACCAGGGGGGGCAAATATAACTGAGTATGATGTATGTCCAGCAGCAATTGAATCCTCTGCCAATGGAATAAATGGCGGTAAAAATGGTGGTCGCCTATGTTGGGCCATTGCGGGGACGCTTTGCAATAAGAAGGTTAAGGGGACACTTGCTAAAGAGAAATTTTCCTGCATGAATTGTGACTTTTTTAAATTGGTAAATAAGGAAGAATATATTAATACTTATGAAATATTAACCCCGATTCAGTTAAATGAGTTTCTTGCAAGTCGTACAAAAGTGGTGAGTCGTTAAACCAAGAGCAAAGAGGCTCCAATTCCACGGGGATATGTTCGATTAAAAGTTGGGATGGATATAGTACTCATGAATGAAGAAACTAAGGTTATCGTTCACATCATATGTGACATCGGATAAGTTTTATACTTATAAAGGATAACCATGGCAGGGTCATTTTGGCTCTGCCTTTTTTATTGGTTTTAATTGGCAATCCTCAGAATCAAAGTCTTCACTGTTTATTGATAAATATGTAATATCCTCATTTCTGAACTTAATGTGTTTTGAAGATAATAGATAAGTCAGTAATCTTATGACCTCTCCCATTTAATTGATATGTCGGTAAACTCGTCATAATCACTCTTGCTATGTTTCTACTGATACGCAGGTGTTTCAAACAATTTTAATAAAATTGAAACCTGATCATAACCGATTCTGATCGCGATTCTTGGCAATGGCCGGTATCGCGTCTGCGCATTACAGATTATTCTGAAGAGCGTAGATGCGATACCGCCTACTTACCTGTCACATTTAAATACTCTGAATAATTCAAGTTCAGAAAGCACAGCCTGATAATGTCATACCTCATTAATGATTTTCTTTGCTCTGCCAAAGGAACCCAGATTATAAACCTTACTATATCCCATACGCTGTAAAGTCTTCTTTCCCATGAAAGACCTGGTTCCACTTCGACAATGAAGCAGCATGACTTTATCTTTGTTAGATGCTACCTTGTCTATATTATTATTGATTGCCTTTAAAGGAATATTCACTGTCGCAGGTAATTGCGATGAGTGATACTCATCTTCACTTCTGACATCAATAACGATTGCTCCTTTTTTTATCATATCCCTTGCTTCTACTACCGAAAGATCATTCATGTACCATGTCTTTAGAAAGTAAAATACCACGAGAGTGACTACCAATAAAACTGATGTTTCCATAACTCCTCCACTTATTTTAAATATTTATAAAAAATGAACTTGCATACCCCCTTTGAAAAAGGGGGATTAAGGGGGATTTTACGAATAATTTCTTTAAAAAATCTCCCCTAACCCTGCCTACCGGCAGGCAGGCCCTCTTTACCAAAGAGGGGAATAAAGATTGAATTATCATTAATAACAATATTATTTTAATGCCCCGCCTTGTAGGCTAGGAGCTTCACTGAAATTGATCATTTGATCCGTGAATCACATTGTATTTCTGACCTTACACCAACGCCTACCGGCAGGCAGGCCCTCTTTACCAAAGAGGGGAATAAAGATTGAATTATCATTAATAACAATATTATTTTAATGCCCCGCCTTGTAGGCTAGGAGCTTCACTGAAATTGATCATTTAATACGTGAATCGCATTGTATTTCTGACCTTACACCAAACTTGTAAAGAATATTCGCCATGATACAAAAACCGGTAAAAGCAAATATTAGAAGATTTACTCCCACAAGTCCTGTTAAAATGAGCCAGTACTTGCTATGAATAGCAGCAAGGGTAGTTCCGGTCAGGGCAAATAACCCTGCTATAAACCATATCATTCTCTCCATATACCATTTATCTGTTTTAGCAATATACATTTTAGTAACCTCCAGTTTTTTTAGTTAAATTTATTATCACTGCTTCCTAACTTACAGTTCTTTTTTTATGCATGTAATAAAGCACAGGTACAAGTGTTCTAGATAAAAAGGTTGACGCTACTTCACCTGCCATCAATGAGATGGCCATCCCCTGAAATATAGGATCAAAGAGGATTACCGATGAACCTACTACCACTGCAGCTGCCGTAAGGAGCATTGGTCTGAACCTGATTATCCCGGCCTGTACAACCGCTTCTTTAAGGGGCATTCCCTCTTTGAGCTGAAGTTCTATAAAATCAACAAGGATAATTGAGTTCCTTATCACTATACCTGCACCGGCAATGAAACCTATCATGGATGTGGCGGTAAAAAAGGCGCCCATCAGTGCATGCCCCGGCAATATACCCACCAGGGAAAGGGGAATGGGAGCAAGAATAACAATTGGAGTTATAAATGACTTGAACCATCCAACAACCATTACGTAAATTATTACCAGCACCGTTGCAAATGCCAGACCCAGGTCTCTGAATACTTCAAATGTTATGTGCCATTCACCATCCCATTTCATCGAGTACCTGTCTTCATTACGCGGCTGATTTGTGTCGTACTGTTTTAATTCATACCCTTCCGGAAGATTCAGCTCCTTAACTTTCTCTTTCATCTTCATAATGGCATAAACAGGGCTCTCTTCAGTCCCTGCCAGGTCACCAGTTACATACACAACACGTTTCAGGTTTTTCCTGTATATAGTTTTGTCCTCAAGGCCCTTTTTAACTTTTACAAACTCTGAGAGAGACAGGCTTTTACCTGAAGCCGACATCACGTTTATATCTTCCAGATCCCTGATGCTGGTCCTTTCCGCCAAAGGAGTTCTCAGAACTATTTCAACAGGCTCCTTTGCATCTTCAACATGGAGAAGACCTGCGGACATTCCGCCCAGTGCTATTCTGACTGTTTTGGAGATATGGTCTGTAGTAATACCGTGATAAGCTGCCTTCTCCTTATCAACTACAAAGGTTATCTTTTCCTGGTCATCTTCAACATACCAGTCTATATCCACCACACCATCGGTTTCTTTAAAGATATTTTTTATCTCTTCAGCGATCTCGATCTGCCTCTTAAAATCAGGCCCGTATATCTCTGCTACCAGTGTGCTCAATACAGGAGGTCCCGGGGGAACTTCCACAATCTTAATATTTGCGTTATACCTGCTGCCGATTTTTTGAATGCCCGGCCTTATTCTCTTTGCAATATCATGACTCTGGGCATCTCTGTCATGTCTGGATACAAAGTTGACCTGTATGTCCGCTACATTGCTTCCGGTCCTGAGGAAGTAATGTCTTACCAGACCGTTGAAGTTATAAGGGGCAGAAGTGCCAATATAGAGCTGATAATTCATCACTTCAGGGACTGTTTTAAGATAATCTCCTACCTCTCTCGTTACCATGGCAGTCTTCTCAAGAGACGTTCCCTCAGGCATATCAATAATCACTTGCAGTTCACTCTTGTTATCAAAAGGCAGCATCTTTACAGTAACTAACTTGAATGCCAGTAACATAATAGAACCGCCGAGGAGAACTACTATTAATGTAAAGGCAATGGTCCTTTTAAAGCTGCTCTCAAGAAGCCCTCTTAGATTTTTTTCATAAAGCTTATTAAAGAACCCTAATATTTTGCCGTCCTCTTTTTCTTCAACAGTTGAGCTCTTCCTGGTTTTTTTCAGAACGATAAAACTTAACCATGGACTGATAATAAATGCGATCAGCAGTGATATTAGCATCGCAGCTGAAGCCCCGACCGGTATGGGACGCATATAAGGACCCATTAATCCCGACACAAATGCCATCGGCATAAGGGCTGCTATAACAGTAAATGTAGCTAATATTGTGGGGTTGCCAACTTCATCCACTGCCCGAACCGCTATATCCGCAGAGACACCTTTTAATTTAAAATGGCGGTGAATATTCTCAACAACCACAATAGCATCATCAACCAGAATTCCTATAGAGAATATGAGGGCAAACAGAGTCACCCTGTTCAATGTATAACCATACATGTAATTCACAAGTATGGTGAGTGCAAGTGTAACCGGGACAGCAACAGCCACAATAACAGATTCTCTCAACCCTAAGAAAATAGCGATAAGAATGGTAACCGAAATAGCTGCAATAAACATATGTTGAAGGAGCTCGTTAGATTTTTCATTTGCCGTGTCACCATAATTTCTTGTTGTTGTAACCTCTACTTCACCGGGAATAAGAAAACCTTTCAGGGCTTCCATTTTCTCCAGCGACCTGTTGGCCACATGTGTAGCATTTGTGCCCTGTTTCTTTGCGATTGAAATCGTCACAGCATCATACAGACTGCTTCTTTTTTCTGATGATGCAGGACCAAAACCTGTCATAACATAGTTTGAAGGTTCCTCAGAGCCGTCAATTATGTCTGCTACATTTCTGAGATAGACCGGTCTTCCGTTGAAAGCTCCAACTACCAAATTATTCACATCTTCCGCAGTTTTTAAAAATACACCTGTCTCTACAATAATCTCTTTATTGCTGCCTGTCAGCATGCCTGAGGGAAGAGAGGCGTTAGCTCCCTGCATTACCTTATATATCTGCAGTGGAGAGATGTTGTAGGCCATTAATCGCGAAGGGTCCAGCATCACCTTTAACTGTCTCTTCTGTCCGCCGATAATGTTGACCTCTGATACTTCAGAGTCCTTTTTTAGCTCTTCAGCAACTTCCGCAGCTACCTGCCTCAACTCGTTTCCGTTATAACGATCACTCCAGAGAGTAAGTGAAAGGATCGGAACGTCATCAATGGATTTCGCTTTTACAAGGGGTTCTGAAGCGCCTTGAGGTATTCTGTCATAATTTGACATCAGCTTATTGTAGAGTTTTACAAGGCTGTCCTCCATATTCTCTCCCACATAAAATCTGACTATGGCAAGAGACATCCCGGGCTTTGATATGGAATACACATATTCAACACCCTTGATTTCCCATAGAAGTTTTTCCATGGGTTTTGTGACACGGTCCTCAACCTCTTTTGCAGATGCTCCGGGGTACTGAACGAGCACATCTACCATTGGTACAACAATTTGCGGTTCTTCTTCCCGTGGAGTAACAACCAGAGCAAAGACACCAAGTAACAGTGCTGTAATAATGATCAGAGGCGTAAGCTTTGATACCAAAAACGCCTTTGCTATGCGGCCTGAAATCCCTATCTTTTCCATTTACCTGACCCTTCCTCCGTCCACTGCTTTGTCCACTCCAGTAACAATAACCTGATCACCAGTATCAAGTCCTGAAAGTATCTCAACCATGCCATCTATCTTTTTGCCGGTCTTGACAAGTCTCAGAGAAATTAAACCATCCTCATTTACTGTATAAACTCCCCTCAGTTCGCCTCTTGTAACTACAGCATCCGGTTTTATTAACAGTTTTGAATTGATATCAACCGGGAATTTTACAGTAGCGTAGAAACCTCCGTGTAATGATTTTATCTGCTTATCCATATCTATTTTCACTTTGATTGTCCTTGAGGTCGTATCTACCTGGCGTACTATTTCTCCTATTTTGCCGGTTGACTTTATATCAAGGGCATTAATTAATATTTTCACGGGCATTCCCAATTTCAAGGACGATATCATCCCCTCGTCAACATAAACCTCAACTCTGTATACAGGTTCTTCAATTATGAATAAGGGCATTCCCGGAGCAGTCATGCTTCCCTTATCTATGTTCTTCTCTGCCACAATTCCATTAATCGGAGAGCTTATTATGGTATAGTCCCTGAATGCCTCTGTTTCACTTAATACAGCTTTTGATCTCCCCAGTTTTTTCTGCCGCATTTCATATTCAAGGATTGCAATTTGTCTTTTTGTCTTTACCTCATCAAATTCCTGTTCTGTTAACGCCTTCTCTTCATAGAGCTTTTTGTAGCGCTCAAAGGTTTTTTCCATAAGGACCAAATTCTCTTTACTCATTTTCAATCCTTTATCAGCAGCTCCTAACGCTTCCTTTGCTGCATTGACTCTTGCCTCCATATCAGGTGACTTAATCAAAAGCAGGACTTCTCCTTTACGAACACTGTCGCCTTCTATTACTTTGATATCCTTAACCTCTCCCATAACTTTTGCTGCAATAACAGAGGTGTTTTTTGCCCTTACCGTACCTGATGTTGTGTAATACTCCGTTACTTCAACAGGCACTACTTTTTCAACAGTAACTCCTTCAACCATGGGGCTTTCAACATTGCTCTCACCAGGCGAGATTTTATCTCCACAGCCTGATAAAATTATTGCTCCCATAATAATTCCGATTATGTTAATAAACCTTTTCATAAATATTGCCTCCGTTACATTAACTATCACTATTCAGTGATTCTAATAGAATTCCACTTTGATAATATAAGTCCGCAACTGAACTTATATACTCACTCTCTGCTTTTACCAGACCTGCTCTCGAATTGTTCAGCATAACCTGGGTATCGAGCAGGTCCACCATTGAAGCAAGTGAATTTTCGAATCTAACCACTACAAGTCTTAGTGCTTCTTCAGCTTCATTAATTATGGCCCTGGAGAGAGTAAGGTTCTGTTCCTTCTCCATAACCCTTGTATATGCTGCATGTACTCTGAAATTTATCATCTTATTAAAACCCAGAAGATATTCTTCCAGCTTATTTTCATTAGCTTTCGCCTTTTTGATCCTGCTGTATTTTGAGGCATCAAAGAGATTCCATCGAATAAAGCCTATCAACATATAGCTCTCTCCTTCAGGAGAAAAGGGGTTGTCTTGATCATTCATTTGATAGCTTCCTCTAATCCCCATTTCCGGAAGAAAAGCTGATTTCTCCATTTTCACCCCTACCTTTGCATTTTCATATCTCAACCTGAGAGCTTCAAGGTCATGCCTGTCCTGAGAAGCGGTAAGATAATAACTTAAATCAATTACAGGGAGTGAGATTCTCTCCTCAATAACATCAACCGGTTCAGTTTTGCCCAATGCTAATCCCAGGGCCCTTTTAGAGACTTCTATATTCCCCTTTGTCCTTACCAGCGCCGACTCTGCGTTCTTAACTTCCACTTCTGCCCTGAGCAGATCAGAGTACAACCCTGTTCCTGCATCGTTTCTCAGGTATGCAAGTCTTTTATGTTCCAGGGCATCTTCCAATCCTTTTTGAGCAGCTTTCAGATGCTCCTGTGCTGTCTGCACCCCAAGAAACATCTTTACAACATTAAGAACGGTCTCATCCTTTTTTATTTGATACTCTGCTTTCTTTGCTTCCAGTTCTTTTTTTGACATATCCAACCCTATATGAACTTTGGGAACATATATAGGCTGCTCAATAGTCAGGACAGTCTGGAAATCGGAAATGTCACCGGGATTATTCAGTTTGCTTATCAGAAAGTCTTCCTGAGAGAATCTTTCCTGA
>PVMK01186988.1_pt1 | contig 31863 bp, 22 predicted proteins | sample 1853481 | NCBI WGS metagenome assembly PVMK01 (sample SAMN08533507, study PRJNA380276) | Marine sediment metagenome, whole genome shotgun sequencing project.
TCAGGATGTGTATGATGCAGCAGCATGGAGTTCTATTTTACCATTAACGGATTGGTCGGTGAGAAATAATTCGAACTCGATAAAAATACCCGATTTTACGGCAGGATCCTGGAAAACTAATAAACGTAATATGGATATTAATTTGGAGAAAGGTGGAAATACTAAGGTAAAATTTTAAGTTATTGTAAATTATTGAAATGAATATTTATAGAATATATTTTAAAATTACGGTTGGATTTTTACTTTACTTGGGAATATTTTTATCTGGGTGTTCAGAAAATAAAAAGGCCAAAGAAAAAAATAAAATTCAAAAACCTAACATTGTTTATATTCTTGCTGATGATTTAGGATATGGAGATTTAAGTTGCTACGGACAAGATAATTTTCAAACACCAAATATAGATAGATTGGCAAGAGAAGGAATACGGTTTACACAACACTATGCCGGGTCAACTGTTTGCGCACCCTCACGATCATCATTAATGACGGGTCAGCACACGGGTAAGACTTTTATACGTGGAAATAAAGGAATGGAACCCGAAGGTCAATACCCAATAGCTTCTTCAATAGTTACCATAGCGGAACTTTTACAGGATGCAGGCTATGTAACCGGAGCTTTCGGAAAATGGGGCTTGGGAGGTCCCGGATCTGAAGGCGACCCGAATTATCAGGGTTTTGATCAGTTTTATGGATATAATTGTCAAAGCCTTGGTCATAATTACTACCCTTATCACGTTTGGAATAATCAGTCAAAAGTGATGCTTGAAAATAATAGCGGAACATCAACCGGCACATACGGACCAAATATCATACACGAACAAGCCTTAAAGTTTATTGAAAAAAATAAGGATACTTCTTTTTTTATGTACTATCCATCAATTATTCCTCATGCTGAACTTGTGGCACCAGAGAAGTATATGGCTAAATTCAGAGGAAAATTCTTGCCTGAAAAAACATATAAAAGCAGAGATAGTTTAAAAAGATATAAAAAAGGAGGCTATGGAAGTCAGAATGAGTCACATGCCGCTTTTGCTGCAATGATCAGTATATTAGATGAACAAGTGGGTGAAATTTATGCAAAGCTCAAAGAACTTGGAATTGCCGATAATACTTTAATAATTTTCACATCCGATAACGGGCCTCATAAAGAAGGTGGAGCAGATCCTGACTATTTTAATAGTAATGGAAAATTAAAAGGGTATAAAAGAGATTTGTATGAGGGAGGAATTCGTGTTCCCATGATTGCAGTTTGGCCTGGGAAAATATCTGCCGGAAGCAACTCTGATCATATTTCTGCCTTTTGGGATTTTTTGCCGACGGTTTGTGATCTTTCAAAGCTTGATAAGCCTAAGAATATTGATGGAATATCTTTTTTGCCAGAATTATTAGGAGAAGAACAAAATTCGCATGAATATCTTTATTGGGAATTTCATGAACAAAATGGAAAACAAGCAGTACGACTTGGAAAATGGAAAGGAATTCGTTTAAATATGCAGGAAAATCCTAATTCACCTATAGAATTATATGATTTGGCAATTGATATTGAGGAGCAGAATGATCTTGCAATTGATAATCCAGAAATAGTACAGAAGATTGCTAGAATAATGGAAAAGGAACATACTTTATCTAATGAATTTAGATTTAAATATGAAGAACAACCCAAATTAATTGAGTTATTTTAACCTAATATCACTTTAAATACTACATATAAATGAATCGATTGAATCTATTTTTTGTTGGCATATCATTACTGATTATCATAAATGCCTGCAATCCAAAACCCAATGACACTCCTGATGGTTTTATTTTGAATCCTGAATTCAATATGGAGTTGGTTGCGTCAGAGCCGCTTATCTTTGATCCTATTGAGATGAAGTTTAACGAAAATGGTGATGCTTTTGTTATGGAAATGCCGGGCTATCCAATGAAAGATGCCGGCAGCCGTTTGATACTGTTGAAAGATGAAAATGATAATGGCATTTATGACAAAAGATATGTTTATGCAGATAATTTAGGAGTGGCCACATCCTTTTTGCCATATCTAGATGGATTTATAGTTGCGTCGCCACCCAATTTGTTATGGTTAAAGGATACAGATAATGATGGTATTGCAGATGAACGGAAAATAATAATGAGTGGTTTCAGTAATGAAAATCTACAACATAATTATAATAGCCTTACTTACGGACTGGATAATTGGGTTTATGCTGCCAATGGAGGAAATTCCGGTAAACCATATTTTGAAAATCAACCTCATAATAGATTAGATCTTAGGAATGGTGATCTGCGCATTAATCTTGAAAAAGAACAAATTGTTAGAGTGGGGCAATCTTCGGGAGGTTTTAAAATAACCTTTGATGAATGGGGACACATGTACGAAACCCATAATATGGAACATATATCTCAGCTTGTTTTTGAAGATAGATATACAGAAAACCTTCCTGGAAATCCATCAAATGCTTTGGTGAATATTTCTGATCATGAAGAAAAAGGTACAGCCAGGATCTACCCGATAGGAGAACAGGAAACAAGGGTAAATCATCCTGAGCAATCCGGTTATTTTTCAGGGGCTTGTGGCATTACCTATTACGGAGGAGGAAGTTTTTCGCAAGAATTCAATTCGTCCATTTTTGTGGCTGACTGCGTTTTAAATTTGATCCATATTGATATGCTTTCAAAAGACGGATCTTCTTTTAAAGCATCCAGAAATAGAGATCAAATTGAGTTTTTAGCCTCAAAAGATCGTTCCTTCAGGCCGGTAAATATGGTGACCGGACCAGATGGAGCATTGTACATTATTGATATGTATAGAGAAGTAATTGAACACCCCGAATGGATTCCTGATGAATTAGAGGTTCATATGGATCTCGAAGCGGGAAAGGATAAAGGAAGAATTTATCGTATTACGCCAAAAGAAAACATGGGATTCCAAAAGAATGTCTTGTCCATTGAAGATCCACAGTCCTTGGTTGCCTCTTTCAATAGTAAAAACCAATGGAAGAGAACAACTGCACAACGTCTTATAGTAACCAATAAACTAATAGAGGCTGTTCCTTATCTAAATGAGCAATTTAAGAACTCCAAAAATCCGTTGGCCAGACTTCACAGTATGTGGTCGCTGGAAGGTTTAAATGAACTAACGATTCTTCAACTTCAAAAGGGCTTGATAGACGCATCCGGTGACTTAAGAGAAAATGCACTAAAAATTGCAGAATTGAAATTAAACAACAATATTTTCCTACTGAAGGATATTTTGGAATTAACCAGAGATGAAGACGCAAAGGTAAGAAGGCAAGCGACACTTACATTAAGTACTTTAGAGAGTGAGAACTATCGAAATAATACAGCTAAAATCTCCAAAGCCCTGACTTATCAGTTACTAAATTTTGAAAATGACATTTGGTCTATAAGAGCCATTTCAAATGCGGCACGGAGCCAGGCCTTTGATTTTATACAAATTCTACTTTCTAACAATAATAATCCTAAAGACAGTATTTTTCAAGTTATTGAAATCCTGTCGGAATTAATCGGCAAGAATGCGAATCAACAGGAAACTGCTGGTTTAATCGAAGGATTAAGTGAATATAACGTTAGTAATTTTGCAAGAGCAAAAATTATTGAATCACTTTCTAAGGGTTGGTCAAATAATTCAGTAACATTACTAACCGGAAATACTTTATCTGAAATCGAGTTGGCTTTAAAGAGTATCGAAAAAGAAAGTGATATTGCCTTAGTGAGAGCATCCGGATCATTGAGACAAGTATTAGGATTACCCGCATCATCAGAAATTCAGGCTTTATTAAAAAATGCCTCATTATTCATTTTAGATGAAGATAATTCTACTAAAGAACGTTTGGAATATCTTCAATTAATTGCATTGGATGACTTTGACAAAAGAGAGCAATTATTGTATCAATTGCTGGATAATAAAATGCCTTTGGCAATTCAGAAACAGGCACTTATTCAACTGAAAAATTCTAACAAAAGCACTATTGCACCCAAACTATTGGATCTTTGGAAGACTTTGGGACCTGAAGCTCGGAGAGAAGCGACCAATATTTTATTGTACAAATCTTACAATCATGACTTATTATTAACAGCAATGGAAAATAATCAGGTTAATCTGGGTGAATTTAACCTTGATCTGGAAAGGAGAAGAATGTTGCTTTTTTCAGAGAATGAAGATATCAGAAAACGTGCGGAGGCTCTTTTTTCTGACGTAGGAGTCGTAAAAAGGAAAGATGCTATTGAAAGTATGCTGCCATCCCTAACATTGAAGGGAAATACAACAAATGGAAAAGTAGTATTTGAACGTGTATGTGCTATTTGTCATGTGTTTGGCGATATAGGTGTTGAGGTTGGGCCGGGATTGACCGAAATAAGCAGAAAGAGCAAAGAACAGTTGCTTCATGATATTTTAGATCCAAATGCCGGAGTGGATACCAACTATTTGAGCTATAAATTAATCGCTAAAGATGGAAGTATCTATTTAGGATTGATTTTCAAAGAAACTGATGAAGAAATAGGCCTACGAATAATGGGTGGATCAACCAAAACAATAAAGAAATCCAACATTGAAAGCCTTACTTCCATGGGGATTTCCTTGATGTTTGAAGGGATGGAAGAAAATATGACACAGCAAGAAATGGCCGATCTATTGGCTTTTTTACAATTGTCAAATTAATACAATTATTGATAAAATAATGACACAATTTGAGAATTTGATCACAGAAAATGTAACAATTAGTACAACCTTCAAAAACTCTAAGTTATAGCATTTGTCTATATTTGATAATTATAAAAAAGTGAAAAAAGTGAAAAAATTAGTTCTTATAATCCTATTATTATTAAACCCAATAATTGGTCATAGTCAAGAGTCAGTTCCTGAAAAACCAAATGGGTACTTTAGCAATCTGACCTTAAAAATTTCCTATGCTTTAGGGTTTTTGGATCTTATTGAAACTGATTTCCCATTACCGGACAATGTCAAGGAATATAAAGATATTATTTATAAAACCGTTGAAAACAAAGATCTAAAGCTGGATATCTATCATCAAAAAAACATTTCTGATGCAACGCCTTTGATTATTTTTATTCATGGTGGAGCCTGGAAAAAAGGAGATAAACATGATTACTGGCCCTATTTAATTCCATATGCAGAAAAAGGGTATATTACAGCAACAATTCAATATCGTTTAACTGATGTGGCAATATACCCTGCACAATTGGACGATGTGATCTCGGCAATAAACTGGTTGCAGGATAATGCAGATGAATATCATATCGATAAAAATAAAATAGTCCTTGTTGGAGGGTCTGCCGGCGGACATCTCGCTATGATGGCGGCGTATTCCGATCCATCTTTGAATATAAAAGGAATTGTAAATCTATACGGTCCTTCTGACCTCACTACTCCTTATGCCCGAGAAATAGCATCTGTGCAAAAATTAATTGGTAAATCCTATCAGGAAGTGCCCGAGCTTTATAGGATGGCGTCACCGGTAACTTATATCAGCAAAGATATGCCCCCAACCTTAACTTTTCAGGGAACCCTTGATGAACTGGTTCCTTATGAACAATCAGATAATTTAGATAAAAAAATAAAAGAAGTAGGAGCAAACTCCTATTATCACAAACTAAAAGGCTGGCCTCATACTATGGATCTGAACGTAGAAGTAAATGAATACTGCCAATATTATATAGATGAATTTTTTAATAAATATATCACTAAAAATTAAAATTATTATGAGAAAATCATTTACACAAACCATATCAATATCCTTTCTTTTTATAGTAATTATAATTGGTTTCACCATAGATGTAAAAGCTACCAATATTAAAGAACAGTTGAATCCCTATTCAAATAAACAATTATTAGGAAATGTTGCCTCAATCAATCTAACTCCTGATCTCAGTATGAAATTTGCCCTTGGTGGTTATGGCAGTAGAATGAGTAAACCTGCGGAAGCTATTCATGATAGAATTTGGGCAAAAGCCTTAGTTTTAAAAGAAGGAGATAAAAAATATGCAATTGTCACTTTAGATGTTCTTGGCTTACCTCCAAACGTAAAGCCTCAATTATTAGAAACCCTTGCTACTTATGGATGGAACATGGAAAATATAATGTTATTGCCTAGCCACAGTCATACCAGTTTTGACATGCCGGCTTTAAATGATAATAACCATCTGAACAGCCCTCAAATAGGAATTTTCCAACCGGAACTTCTGGAATATGTCCTCAACGCACTTTCCAATTTAATTAGGGAAGCAGATAAAAATTTTAAAGCGGTTAAAATTGGAACTAATAGTATGCTCGTTCAGGATATGAATAGAAACAGACGAGGGGATCCTGAAGTAGACAGAGAACTTACCGTAACGCGTATTGATCATCTCGATGGCACACCCATGACCGCACTTGTTAACTGGACGGCCCACCCAACATTTATGAGTGGAAGTGATATGTGGGTTTCCGGAGGTTGGCCAGGATATGTTCAACGAGAATTGGAACAATGGATAGGAAATGACGTAACAGTGATGTACTACAATGGAGCCGAAGGAGATCAGTCTCCCATTGGAAAGAGTTCCGGGAGTCACTATGAAAAAGCAGAAATTTACGGAAGAGATCTGGCAATTAAAGTGCTAGAAGTATATCAAAACACAAAGACCAAATCTAACATCGTATTTGAATATAACTACAATACTTTGGATTTACCGGCAAGAAAAGTGCATCCTTCATTTATGGAAACAGGTGGAGAGGAATACAATTTAACCCCTGAAGTATTAGACATAGTCTTAAAGGTGATGAGCCGGAAAAGACACATATCATTGCGCCGTTAGAATTGGAGAACTACTAATTGTTGGGCACCGGGTGAATGGCTAGCTGCCGCTCGGCCTGCAAATATCACATACTCAGAGGCAGGGATTAAGCACCTGTAATTGGCGGACTTGCCAATGAGTGGATCAGTTATATCTTAAGTGCCGACCAATACATAATCACGCGCAGGATACGAGTCCAGTGTTAGTTTTTATGGCGATGGATTGGGTAAAGTAATTGTGGAGGGAATGCTGGAAACCTCAACCCCTTTGACAAAATAATTCAAATCCCAATTGCATGGAACAAAGAAGATAATTTTCCATTAAACGAAATATAAAAACTATGGGTCAACTTCTTAAAATAATACTCAAGATATTGATTTACTTACTTGGAACTGCCATTACAATTGCACTTCTTTTCTTTATCGGAGCCAAACTTAAGTATTACAGTATTGTTCTTCCAACAGCAAAAAATCATTCAGAGAATATTAGTCCCGGAATTTACGGGCAATATGTCAATAATTTTATAGGAACCGGTGGTTTCCCTGCCTGGGTTTGTGGGATGAATTTTCCCGGTGCAACTGTTCCTTTTGGGATGGTACGTTTAAGTCCGGAAACTATTTCATTATACCAAGATACTAAAGCCTACAATACCTCTGGCTATTACTATGCCGATAATAAGATCCTTGGTTTTAGTCATACACGACTTGCCGGAACAGGTGCAACAGATGGCGGTCATTTTCTCTTCACTCCTACTTCAACCTTGCCAAATGATATAGATTATCAAGAAGATTCATACCATAATTTTTCTCATTCCGACGAAACAGCTTTCCCAGGTTATTACAGCGTGAGGTTTAGGGACGAGAATATCTTTACGGAATTAACAGCTACTGAAAGAACCGGTTTGCATCGATATACATTTCCTAAGAGATCCGTTCGGCAATTGATGATAAAAATTACCAATGCCTTAGGGGATAAAAAGGCTGTAAATGGAGAAGTAAGTATTGATCCTGAAAAAAATGAAGTGACAGGATCGGTTAGAACTTATGGAACTTTTGCAGGCAGATATAATGGAGTCAATGTGTATTTTGTTGCCAAATTTGACCATGACTTTACAAATTATGGAATTTGGGATGGAAAAAAATATACTGAGAATTTGAAAACCGCTAGAAGTGACGAATTAATAATAAACATAGAGTTTGACAAAAAGAACAAAAGCAAAGTTATTAATGTAAAAGTAGGAATCTCCTATATAAGTATCAAAAATGCCAGATTAAATTTAGAAAGTGAAGTTGGCAATCAATCTTTTGATGAAATTGTTGAAAAAGCGCAGTCTAAATGGGAACGCAAACTTTCCCTCATAAAAATAAATGGAGGTTCGAAAACCGATCATATAATTTTCTACAGTGCGCTTTACAGAAGTTTTCAAATGCCAACGATTTTTAATGATATCAATGGAGAATATCTTGGATTTGACAATAATATTCATCAGGTAACAGATTTTAATTATTATACAGATCTATCCTTATGGGATACCTTTAGAACGGTTCATCCCTTATTTAACTTAATATCAAAAGAGGAACAACGAGATATGATGGTCTCACTGATACAAATGGCCAGACATGGAGGAAGTTTGCCAAGATGGCCATCGGGTAACGGATATACAGGATCTATGTTAGGTTCACCTGCAGATATTACCATTACCGAAGCTTATCTTAAAGGAATTAAAGATGTTGATGTTGAATTTGCTTATAAAAAAATGAAAGATGTTGCCCTCGGCCCTACTCCAAAAGGCTCTGAAGCCTCTGGAAGAAGAGGCATAGAAGGATATATTAAATACGGATATAGCCCTGATGAACTGGGAGATGAATCCGTTGCTCAAACCTTAGAATATGCCTGGGCAGATTATTCTATAAGTTTACTAGCCAAGGAATTAGATTATTTAGATGATTATAAATTTTTCTCTGATCAGGCGAAGAACTATAAAAATGTATGGAATCCAAAAACACAATATTTCCAATCCAGAAGAATAGATGGGAGTTTTGTAGAGAAATTCAATCCTATTAGGTTAACATATACTGATTGGGATGAAGAATATACAAAAGGCTATGTTGAAGGAAGCGCATGGCAATGGCGATGGGCAGTTCCTTTTGATCCTCATGGGCTCATATCTCTGTTTGAGAGTAAAGATTATTTTGTAAATGAGTTGAATGATTTTTTTGAATTGTCGAAACCGCAGTTAGCAACATGGATTCCGGATAATTATTACTGGCATGGAAACGAACCGGATATTCATGCTGTTTATTTATTTAACGACGCAGGTAGGCCAGACCTTACTCAAAAATGGGTGAGATGGATCTTAAAAAACAAATATGAGAATAACTATGTTGGAATTGATGGAAACGATGATGCCGGAACACTTTCTGCCTGGTATATTTTTAGTTCCCTGGGAATTTATCCAATCGCCGGAACAGATATTTATCAACTTGGGTCTCCCCTCTTTAAAAATGCAGAAATCAGTCTTGGTGAACAGGTTTTAAAAATAATTGCTGATAATTATTCTCCGACAAATATCTATGTAAATAAAGTATTTCTCAATGACCAACTCTTAAAGAGAAGATGGATAAAACATTCGGAGATTGAGAAGGGAGGAACCCTGAAATTTATTATGAGTGATCAGCCTGTACTAATAAATTATAGCGAGTAGTTTGGGTATATAATAAAAGAATGATTAAAAATTTGGGCCAACTACAGTTAAAATTGCCGCATATTCAGGTAAGAAAATATTATTCTGCTCATTTACAATTCAGTAATTTTATCACAGCCTTTTAAGAAAATTATTATGACACAACAATTTAAAGGATTATTGATATTTTCCTTCTTGCTTTTATTTAATTCTTGCATAGAACTTCCAAAAGAAAATAAAAATTTAACCGTAAAGAATGTAATGGATGATGTAATTACAAGATTGTACAAGGAAGTTCCTCCTGAAAAATACAATACGATTGATGATGATTATATGCTGAATTTTCTCTCTGAGCAGGAAAAATCAGTTCTTGCTACAAAATACCAGTATTTTAAAGTAAATGTACCTGTGACTGTTTCGTTGATGAGAGATGTTAATCAACCAACTATACCCTTTTGGCTCAAAGATTCGGGATTTAAAAAAACGGCTGAAATAGTAAAAAATGAAGAATATCAATATGACGTGTGGCAGAAAGATTTCGAAGCCGGATGGGTAAACTTAGGGATCAACGGTTTTGATATGCATAGAACGGTTTATTTTATTAGCGTTGGCCCGAAAAATTCAGGAGACGAATTGAAAATCACGGAAGTATATCCTGAAAAGTATTCCAGGGAAATAATGGAAAAAGAAGCATTTACTTATCACGATTGGTCGGACCTGGAGATCACCGAGTTTCCAAAAGAATTAGAAGGTCAGGTATTGTTTACTACAGTGAGGGGAAGAGCGAGAGAAGCTCATGTGAAAGGAGCATTTCGCAAAACAAAATTCCCTTCTTCAAACACTCCTGATCAGATCTTACTCACATGGAGTAAAGATCCGGTAAATTCAATAGATATTCAATGGAGAACAGATATGACCATTGAAGATGGGCTTGTAAAATATTGGTTAAAAAGTAAAACAGACACATTAACTGTAGAGGCGGGTAAAATTGTTTCAGAAGACAGAATGTTGTACAATGATCGATATATCAGGAGGTTTACTGCAAATCTATCTCAATTAATAGGCGCTTCTACCTATGAATACATGGTTGGTTCTAAAGAAAGTAATGTATGGTCTAATGTTCGAAATTTCAAAACAGAAGAAAAAGATCAAAATAAATTTTCGTTTATATGGTTCGGTGATACTCACAAAGATGCTAAATGGGGAGAGATGCTGCAAGTAGCGAATAAACGGCATAAAGAAACAGCCTTTTATTCCATTGCCGGTGATATAGTCTCCACAGGATTATATCGAAGTGATTGGGATGAGTTTTTTGGAGTTGCAAAAGATGTCTTCTCCTATAAACCACTAATGCCTGTTCTTGGTAACCATGACCGTCAGGACGGATTGGGAACACGAATGTATTATGAAATATTTAGTTTGCCTAAAAATGGTCCGGAGGATGTCCATCCGGAAAGTACTTATGCTTTTAAATATGGCAATGCTTTATTTTTGATGATAGATTCAACGCATCCAAACGAGGCACAGACAGAATGGATCGAAGAAAAATTAAAAAGCACCGATGCAAAATGGAAATTTGTAATGTTCCACTTCCCACCTTATAATTTTGAAGAACCCTATTTAGATATTCAGGAAGAATGGTGTGGTATTTTTGATACCTATCATGTAGATATGGTAATGTCCGGTCATATTCATTATTATATGCGTTCAAAACCAATAAATAATGGAATAGTTGTGCAATCTTTTAAGGACGGTACAATTTATACAGTATCGATTGGCACTACCGGTAATCACAATGATATTGGAGAAGAACCCTATGCCGAAAAGAGATACAAGGATGGACAGTTCTATCAACATATGGCCATAGAAAATAATAGTTTAAAATACACCGTTTACAATAAAGAAGGGGTGATTGTTGACGAATTAACCATAGAAAAATAAATACGAATTATTAAAAATTATGAATAAATTTAATCAATAATTTCACGATGAAAATGATTAAATTTTTCATATGAGAACAGATATAACCAAATAATTAAAAAAATTATCAGATGAAATATTTTATACCTTTTTTGGCCCTAGTACTATTAATTTCCTCTTGTGGAAAAAAAACAAAAATATCAGATAATATGGAACAAGACAAGCATACTGCGATTGTTAGTGAAGAATTTATTTATGAAATAGATAAGGCCTTAACTCCCCAATGCCATGCTTCGACAATTGAAGTGAGCAATGGAATTCCGATTGCTTCCTGGTTTGGTGGAACCGAAGAGAAAAACGATGATGTGGGTATTTGGGTATCCAGAAAAGATAAAGGAAAATGGTCTGTTCCAAAAGAAGTTGCCAATGGTGTACAAGAAGATGGTAGCAGATTTCCATGCTGGAATCCGGTTCTTTTTAAACCAAAAGACAGACCCTTAATTCTTTTTTATAAAGTTGGTCCCAATCCAAAAGAATGGTGGGGTCTGTATATGACATCGGAAGATGATGGACTCACCTGGTCAGCACCTGTGAAATTACCAGAAGGTATTTTAGGGCCAATAAAAAATCAACCCATACAATTGACTAATGGAGATATTTTATCGCCAACGAGTACTGAAAGTAAAAAAGATGGTTGGAGAATTTATTTGGAGATCAGCAAAGATATGGGGTTAACATGGGAGAAAACAGAATATTTAAACGATGGAAAAGAATTTGGAGCGATTCAACCGGCAATATTAAATTATAAAAACGGGAAGCTGCAATTATTAAGCAGGACGGATAAAGAAGTAATAACCGAAAACTGGTCGGAAGATTTCGGGAAAACCTGGAGTAAAATGGAATCTATCTCCTTACCAAATCCCAATTCAGGTATTGATGCTGTTTCTTTAGAAGACGGTCGCCAATTGTTGGTCTATAATCCAACTGGAAATAATTGGGGAGACCGAGTGCCTCTGAGTATCGCTATATCAACAGATGGAAAAAAATGGAATAGAATACTGGATCTGGAGCCCTTGACAGAAAAGACAGATAAAGAAGGGGAGGAGTATTCCTATCCAACAATGATCCAGGATACAAACGGAATGATCCATATTGTATATACCTGGAACAGGAAAACAGTAAAATATGTTATCTTAGATCCCGATAAATTGGAGTTATAATTAAATTTGAAACGCATACCTGTCAGGTTTCTAAAACCTGACAGGTATGCCAAGATTAACTAATAAAATAAAAAACTTAATGAAGAAGTGGTTAAAAGTTTTGATTAAGGTATTGGCTGGTATTGTTGTACTTTTAATTATAGTATTATTCTTTTCTATTAGTTCTATTGACACCACTCCTTATTTTGAAACAGATTATTATAAAAACACAATTGAAAAGTTTGATAGACAAATTACTGATAAAACAAGCTCAAAAGGTCAACTTTTTGCAGGTTTTGCAAAAGTAAATATTACACCTCATATCACCTTAAATGAAGATCCAAAGAAGGGGAATTTTAACAAGATAAAATTAGCCGGGTTTGGTGACGGTAAAATTGCAATTGGTGTTCACGATTCCATTTTTGCAAAGGCAATTGCTTTGGAAGTTGAAAATCAAATGGTTATATTGGTTGGTGCCGATCTTCTCATGATGCCGGAATCCATAGTAGATAAAATAGTAGAAAAATTAAAAAATAATAAAGCCAATATTTCTAGGCAGCAACTATTCTTTGGAGCTACTCATACACACTCCAGCATGGGTAATTGTGTACCCGGTTATATTGGAAAAGCATTTGCCGGTGAGTTTCAGCCGGATCTTGTGGAATGGCTGGGTGAAAAATTTACACAAGTAATTCTACATGCTATTTCGGATAAAAGACCAGCAATAATGGCGTCTGCTTATAAGCATATACCAAATTTGGTAAAAAACCGAATTATTGGAGAAACAGGTAGGTTGAATGATAAACTGTCCATTGTTTCCATAAAACAGGGTGGTGGCAGGCAGGCTGCTATAGGAGTTTTTGCTGCCCACGCAACTGTCATTGGTTCATGGAACGATCAATATAGTGGTGACTATCCCGGCTATTTTCAAAGAAGTTTAGAAAGTAAAGGTATTGATATGGCAATGTTCTTTGCAGGTACAGTTGGAAGTCATACAAATAAAGGAGAAGGCGATAGATTTGAGAGAGTGGCCTATATTGGAAATGCTTTGGCAGATTCGGCAAAAGTTCTTATTGACAGCTTAAAATACAGACAAGCAACTTCCCTTTCATCCCTGACGACGGAAATTGAAGTTCCTGAATTGCAAATAATTTATATAGGCGATAGGTTCAGACTTGCTCCCTGGCTTGGAGAAAAACTCATACCAAAGAAGAAGTCTGTTTTATTGCAGGGCTTTCAGTTGAACGATCTAATCTGGACTGCCATGCCCTATGAATTGAGTGGAGAATATGCAATCGACTTAAAAAATGCATTAGAAAACCAAGGATATAATTCGATTTTTACAAGTTTTAATGGTGAGTATCTAGGCTATATTGTCCCTGCAAAATATTATTACTATGATACCTATGAAGCACGACTAATGGGCTGGTATGGACCAAGCATGGGAGATTATTTGATGGAATTAAATTATAAGTTATCTAATACATTAACAAAATCTAAACTGTAAATTAGAAAGTCACATGAAGAAATGGTTAAAAATAATTGGAATCATAATATTATTGTTATTTATCGGATTATTCTTCCTCTTAAAACATAACTGGCAAGATCTTCATCCGGATTATATTATAGATCTTAATATCAAAAACGAAGGCAGCCCAAAAGAAATAAAGGCTGGCTTTTCAAAAATGTCTATCACGCCAACTATTGTGGATACCTGGAATGATGCCAATAATGATTTTAAATACAAAGAAGAGGATGGGGATACTTACAACGATATTAACAATAATGGGGTATTTGATGCTTACTGGATTGCGGGCATGAGCAATAAGAAACCTGCCAACGGTGTTCATGATGATGTATGGTCGAGAGTTATGGTAATTGATGATGGTACAACCAGAATAGCCATGGTTTCCCTTGATGTAATTGGATTTTTTCACGATGATGTGATCGATATCAGAAATCAAATTCCCAAAGAGTTAAATATAGATTATACACTTATTTCTTCAACCCATACACATGAAAATGAAGATATGATGGGTATTTGGGGTAAGAATGAATGGACTACGGGGGTTAATCCGGAGTCTATGAAATATGTTAAAGATCAAACCGTTGCTGCAATTACAGATGCCGTTAAAAAAATGCGTCCAGCCAACTTAATTTTTGCACAGAATCTTTCCGGAAAAGATGCGTCATTTATTAAAGACACTAGAAAACCTATTGTAAAAGCCACTGGTATAAATTTAATGCATGTAATAGATGCAGAAAATGGCAATACACTTGGAACCGTAATAAATTGGGCAAATCACCCGGAAACCCTTTGGAGTAAAAACCTTTTGATCAGTTCTGATTTTCCGCATTATATCAGAGAAGCGATGGAAAACGGTGTGTATGACGGTGATAAATTAATTCAAAAAGGTTTAGGTGGAGTGACCGTTTATTTTACCGGAGCAATTGGCGGTTTGATGGCACCGCATCCAAGTCTGGGAATACCGGATATGCATAAAGATACTTTGTATTTTAAACCTACATATACAAAAACAAAAGCACTTGGAGACCAGGTGGCATCATTGTCCTTAACCGCAATAGAAAACGCCACGGATACTATAAAAAGAACAAATATTTCTTTGAGAGCAAAAACATTGAATTTACCATTAGATAATGTCATGTTTAGAATTGGAGGAGGTCTGGGTTTGATAAAGAGAGGCTTACCGGAATTATTTAAAACCAGGTCGGAAGTTGCCGCAATAAAAATTGGACCTGCCATGTTTGTGAGTATTCCCGGTGAAATATATCCCGAAATCATTTATGGTGGAATTGAAGCACCGGAAGGTGCCGAATTTGATATCGAACCTATTGAAACACCTCCTATTCAAGAATTTATTAAAGAACAATATAAATTCTATATCGGACTTTCCAATGACGAAATTGGTTATATAATACCAAAAAGTGAATGGGATACGGGGAAACCTTATTTGTATAACGATGACGGTGATACCTATGGCGAAGAAAACTCTTTAGGCCCTGAAACAGCACCGATTTTATATAAGGAGCTTAAAGAAATGATTCAGGCGTTGGATTAGATGATTGGCTTTCTAAAATTCATCAAGCAATTATCATTGTTCGGTAATTAGTCATTAGATGAATCAGAAACTGTTAGGATTCACTCACTATTGTTCTTTTTTAACATGCCAATATTCCAACTGAATCCTGCAGAAATATAATTCATAGTATAGTTAATTCCAGTACCAAAAGAAAAATCCAACTGGAAATTATGTTTTAATAAATAGGTAATTCCGGTGTCAAAATTTGCCAGATACTTGTCTAAAATTCCTACATTCCCATAGGTTTCCAAATAAATTCCTGCTTTCTCAGTAATGCCAATACCAAAGACCAAGGAATATGTGAAAAACCCGTTGTCTATTCCAAAATAATTATATCCTAAATTGTATCCAATTCCAATATTATCTGTTAGCTCATGAGAAATAGAAAGTTTATTAATTGTTCCATAATTTCCTATGGAAACCTCTTCTGTCCCTGTGGGAAGAACAAGATGAGATAAAAAAGCTATTTCCGTATTGATCCCTTCTTTTTTTAGAATTTGAACTTTTGCACCAACTTCCAGATCACCAATTCCGGTAAATTCTTGAGAAGTACTTTTGTTCTTTATACTGATGAATTGGTTTACCACTCTAATTTCAAAACCTTTTGTAATGCCATAACGAAATAATGTTGTTGGTGCCAATATTGCTCTTAAAGAAATATCTTCTCCTTCGGAAAAACCAATTGACAATCCACTTTCTATTTGCAGACTTCTCCTTGGAACGGTAGATGAACTTTCCGTTTGGTCCGGTCTGTCAGTTATTAGCTCTTGTCCATAAATTGTATAATTAACTAAAAATAGTACTAAGAATACCATTTTTGGAAAAGGACAGAGTTGTTTTTGGTTTATATCAATTTTCATAATTTTCGCTAAGTTAGTCTGTGAAGAGTGATTAATGCGTCAAAACATTCGCCAAATTTGCGCTACTAAAAAGGTCACGATAAAGCCCATTATTACCGGTAGAATGGAAGCTAAGGTGGTCCATTTTACACTATTAGTCTCTTTATAAATAGTATAGATTGTTGTACTACATGGGTTGTGTAATAAACTGAACAACATTAAATTAACCGCTGTTAGTAAGGTCCAACCACCTGTTCGTAATATTTCCGCGGTATCATTTACGGAATCTAATTCGAACATAACCCCTGTTCCTACCCCTCCTGAAATTCCACCAACCATAACAGTTAGCATTAATATTGTTGGAATAATTATTTCATTGGCAGGTATTGCTACTATATAGGCTAGTAAAATAACGCCATTTAAACCTAAGAGGAAGCCAAAACCATCCATAAAATCTATCATCCAGTAGGCAATACTTTCTTCACCTATATTTATATTGGAGATCAACCAAATAAGTGCGCCTGCTGGTGCGGCAAATAACATTGCTCTCCATAAAACTATCAAAGTTCTGTCAATTAGTGAAGTATAAATGGTTTTCCAAAATCTGGGTGGTCGATAAGGAGGAAGTTCCAAATTAAAGGTCGATACTTCACCTTTTAATACAGTTCTTGAAAGAGCCCATGACACCAAGAACATAAAAAATATTCCTAATACCGCAATTCCTATTACCGCTGTAAGTGATGCCAGACCTGAAAAAGATTCCGGAACCACCGCCCCAATAAAAATAGTGGCAATTAAAATTTGAGTTGGCCAACGCCCGTTACACAATGAAAAATTATTTGTGATAATAGCTATCAACCTCTCTCGTGGACTATCGATAATTCGAGTGGCAACCACCCCTGCTGCATTGCAACCAAAACCCATGCTCATCGTTAAGGCCTGCTTACCATGTGCTCCGGATTTCTTAAATAAATAGTCCATATTAAAGGCAACTCTTGGTAAATAACCAAAATCCTCAAGGAGAGTAAACATTGGGAAGAAAATAGCCATGGGTGGTAACATCACTGCTATTACCCATGCCAGGGCAAGGTATACGCCATCAAATAAAAATCCCGATAACCACCAGGGCATTCCAATGCCGACTGCCATATTTTTGAGAGTGGGATGAATCGTATCTAATAATAATTGTGCCAGCATAGATGAGGGATAATTGGCACCTTCGATAGTAAGCCAAAGTATCACTCCCAAAATCAAAAACATTAAAGGGAAGCCCCATGTTTTACTCGTAACAATCTTATCAATTTTAGAATCCAATCGAAATCGCTTTTTTTGACCATCTGAACTTACTGAACTGCCTGCTATCTCCGCAGCATCGGCATAGATACCTTCTGCCAGATTATCGTGAAAATCATCTCCAATTTTCCAACGGAGATCATTAGATAAGGCTAGTATATTTTCAATTGACTTATTTTTCATGGTAAACGATTTAAACTAACTCTCCCGTTTTTAGCGCATCAATTATATGCGTGTCACCCTCCAACAAGCGGAACGCAATCCATCTGCTGTTTGGCAGACTCGGGAATTGTTTTTTAATTTCACGGCTTAACTTTTTTACGGCCTTTTCAATATTTTTTGGAACATTCTTAATCCGATGTGGCTTGCAGACTATATTCCCTTCTGCCACTTCATTAATTGTATGAATCAGATCCGGTATTCCTTGATTAAATCTAGCACTTGTAGGTATAACTGGTATTCCCAAATCACGAGAAAGCATACGATGATCAATTTTAATATTATTCCGTTTGGCCTCATCTATGAGATTAAGACATAAAACCGCTCTATCTGTAATTTCTAATATTTGCAGTACCAAATTTAAATTTCTCTCTAATCTGCTCGCATCTACAACGATCACAGTTACATCCGGTTTAGCAAAAAGAATAAAATTTCTAGCTACTTCCTCATCTTGAGAAGTGGATAATAAAGAATAGGTTCCCGGCAAATCAACCAGTTTAAACTTTTTAGAATTATATTCAAAGGCCCCCTCTGCACGTACCACTGTCTTTCCTGGCCAATTTCCGGTATGCTGCCGCAAACCAGTTAAGGCATTGAAAACCGTACTTTTACCTGTGTTAGGATTTCCGGCCAAAGCAACAACAAAATCTATATTGTCTGTTTTTAAACCTAATTTTTTAAGCCCTTTTGCATTATAATGCGAGCAGGTTTCACATGTGCTATTAACCTTTTTATCAATCATTGACTGCTTTTTTTATTAATATTTTTGAGGCTTGGTCTCTTCGTAATGCAATGGAAGTCCCTTTGACAGAATAAGCTGTCGGATTTTTCATAGGGCTCAACAAATCAACGCTGATCTCAGTACCTTTTACAAATCCCAGATCCAATAATCTTCTCCTACTGTCTCCTCTACTTTCCTTTGATATTCCTATGATGTATGCTTTTTCATCTTCTTGCAGACTTGATAATCGAATCATATTTTCTTCAATTACAACATCTTTCTTAAATACATCTACAGTAATATTTGCTGCTACTATTGGTGCGAGAACAAACTCTTCGCCTTCTGAATAAAAAACTATCCTCTGTTTATTATTTTCAACTACTCTTATTTGTGAGCCTATATAAATTTTTTCGGCTAGTATTTGCTTATAAATCACATCAGGCTCATCTTCAATATGTACTATTCTGCCAACTGTATTAACGGGAACAGTGGAGAGGAACTCTCCATCTAAAATTTTTATTTCTCCGGACTTTGTGGGAATTGGATCTCCATGCGGATCATACATTGGGTTTCCCAATTGCCTAGCCAAGAGGTTCGTTGCTTCATGATCTAATTCATGTTCTTTTAGCTCTGCTCTCTCATGCCATTCTAACTTATCAAAACCGGTCTTTTCGGCAAGGTACTTTTCCCATAACCTGTGTACTCTGACAATTCTCAATGCATAATCCCTTCCTGAACTAGTTAATCTCAGAACATCTCCATCAATTTCTATCAAATCATTCAATGCCATTTTCCCTATCACCTTGATGATGAGATTATTATTAAATTTTAAAGTTCCGGTTAAACTATTTACATTTTGCTCTTTTCCGGAATTTTCGCTGTGATACAATTGTTTTAGAATATCTTCAATAACTACTTTCTCATTAATTCTTAAATTATTTGATATTACCCAAACCCATCCTTTTCCCGGTCGAAAAAAGAGATAGACCAGTATTGAAATAGCAAAAAATATCAATAAAGCAACAGCGGGGTTATAATTACCATACTAAACTTTTATATTCAGGTTTTCTGCAACTTTCTTAGAAATTACCAACTGATGAGTTCTGGTTTCTATATGTATGGAATTATCAAAGGGTTCTATATCAATTACTTTAATTTTATCTCTCAAAGCCAAATTTTTCTTGTTGAGATATTTTAAAAATGTATCTGAGGAGTCCTTTAAATTATCTAAAATACCTTTTTGACCAACTTTCAACTGCAATAAATTAATCGTTTTTGTTTGCATTATCTTCCCATCTTTATCAGGAATAGGATCGCCATGGGGGTCAAATTTTGGGTATCTTAGAAAAGCCTCCAGCTTGTCTATCAAGGTGCCTGATTGAATATGCTCTAATTGTTCTGCTATATCATGTACTTTATCCCAACTGTAGTTTAACTTTTTTACTAAAAAATACTCCCACAATCTGTGTTTCCTAACCACCTTTAGAGCTACTTCTCTTCCCTCTTTACTAAGAAGTACCCCTTGATATTTTTTATAGCTCACCAACTCTTTTAAAGCTAGTTTTTTTAGCATATCTGTTACTGAAGATGGCTTTGTTTGCATGTTTGCAGCAATCATATTTGTCGTAATATTTTTATGCGACTCTTCTTCTAAGGTGTATATGGATTTTAGATAATTCTCTTCGGCCTGTGAAAACATAGTTATAAATTTTCACAAATATAAATATATTTTTAGACTTGTCTAAATTAATTATTAGAATAAAAAAAAACCGCAACTAAAACATGCGGTTTAGAGAATATAGTTTATCATTTATGTGAAATACCTATAACATTTAAAATTTCATTTTGAAAAGCTTCAAGATTTGAAGTTTCCGTATCAATTTTAATTGCCTGATCAACTATTTCATCAACTTTATGGAGTGGAAAGGCTAATCCAACTGTAATTTTTCGTAAAACAGAAACTTCTTCAACAGCTACAACATGGTCTACTCTAATCATATTTAATAAATCATACAAACGTTCAATTCTTTCCATACATTCTAAATGACCAATGGTTGGAAACTGAGCAGGGTTCTTAATTATTTCTTTGAACTTATCATCTTCAATATTGTATTTCTTGGCTACTTTTTGTAGAAATGCTATTTCTTCCTCAGTAATAAGACCATCTGAACAAGCTATTCTTACAATGTTGGCAAAATGACTAATATTTCTCTTTAACCCTACACCCATATATAAATCGGAAATACTCATTTTAAATATTTTATTAATTGCAACCTAAAAGGTACGATAATTTCAGCAAAATATTATCCTTTGACATAAATAATATATTGAAATTTTTGATCGTTAAAATAGTTAATCCTTAACACGTTTCCATCTTAAAGTTCCTATCAGCCATTTTGGCAAGGATCTATTTGGATCTCTTTTCCGTAGGTCAATATTCCATCCTAGTTTTTTCAGTATTGGAAGTTTATGTGTCTCTACAAACTCAATTGGTGTACCATCCGGATCTGAAATATATGCAAAATGCCCAGCGGTTTCACCCATATCAAAAGAATTACCGCTGTCAACGGTAAAAGGAAATCCCTTTAATTTCACTTCTTCTCTTAATAAATCCATTCCTATTGTATCGAAACAAATATGAATAAATCCCAGATCACCCCAGATACGATCTTTATATATTTCCCTACCAACTTCATCAATGAGTTGAACCAATTCAATTTGGGTAGGGCCCAGAAGTGGTGCAAAACCACCTGTACGCGATTTTGAATGTTTTAATAAGACCCTGCGAAGCTTGCGATTTCCTCCGGGAAGACCCGAAAAATCATCAAACACTCCAGTTTCATCATAAACAATTTCGTCATATTCTAAAATATCCTGATAAACTTTTAGTGACTTATCTATATTGCTCACCCCAATAATGGCACCGTATATTCCTCCGGTATTTGATCTAGTCTTTTCAAATACATATGTATTTTCTACTATCTGAAAAATATTATCAAAGGGGTCCTTTACAAAATAATGTTGTTTAGAATCTGGTGATCTCTCCAAATTTCCGAGCACATTTAACTGCTCCGATTTCATATCATTATATGCACTATCTGGATTTGTACTTTTTACTTTGGCTACAAAAATTCCTATATCTCCAAGTTGGAGTTCAAAATCAGCTTTTTCAGGTATCTTTCCCTTGTGTTGCCAAATTTCAAAGCCCCCGCCTGACTGCATATTCATTGCAAGTGCTGCGTGTCTTTTTCGCTTTTCACCATCGGTATAAGGTAACATTAGTTCTGCAATCGCTTCATCTTCAAATACTCGGATATTCATACCAAAATGCTTTCTATACCAGTCCCAAGCCTTATGGACGTCTTCTACTCCTATCCCAATTTGTTGAATCCCAACTATTTTCTTAACTTTCATATATCAATATTTTCGAAGACTTCCTTTCTTTACAGTTTTATAAACTCACCTAATAAAGGATTTCATTACAAAATCATGGATAAAAATAATCATTTCAATTAAAAGAACATCCTTACAAAAAATTAAATCGTGAATTCCATTATATTTGCCAAAACAATTTATAATTGAATAAATCCATTATTGTTGATTTTTATGACCAATTTGACAATATAAATCAAGTTGTTCAAGCTTTAAAAGAAAAAGAAAACCAAATTGAAATATCAAATTTGGTCGGATCTTCATTGTCTTTTGCGATATCTTCCATTTTTAAAAAAATTGAGAAACCTTTTTTATTAATTTTTAACGATAAGGAGGAAGCCGCCTATTATTTAAATGATTTAGAACAAATATCGGGAAATCAAAAATCAAATTTGCACAAACAAGATGTACTTTTTTATCCTGGATCATACCGTAGACCATATCAAATTGAAGATACCGATAATACAAATATTTTATTGAGGGCAGAAGTGCTTAACAGAATTAATTCTCAAAAAAAACCTGTAATAATAGTAACCTATGCAGATGCTTTATTTGAACAAGTAATTACCAAAAGTGAACTAAAGCGTAACATACTAAAGTTAAGCGTAGGCGAAGAATTATCTCTGGATTTTTTGAATGAACTTTTACATGAATACAATTTCAATCGAGTTGATTTTGTTATTGAACCCGGTGATTTTGCCGTAAGGGGAGGTATTATTGATGTGTTTTCTTATTCAAATGAAGAACCTTATCGAATTGAATTTTTTGGAGATGAAGTTGATAGCATTCGAACTTTTGATATAGAGAGCCAATTATCAATCGACAAAAAGAATAAAATCAACATTATGCCCAATGTTGAAAACAAATTATTAGAAGAAAAAAGAGAAAGTTTTTTAAAATATATTTCTTCTAAAACGATCATAACTGTTCAAAACAAAGACATTATTAGCGCTCGATTGGATAAATTATTCTCTAAATCTGAAGAAACCTTTCAAAAACTGTCCGGCGAAATAAAACAATCAAAACCTGAAGATCTGTTTTGTAATGGTAATCTGATCTTGCAGCAGTTATTAGATTTTCAATTAGTGAACATTCGAACAAAAAAAACCAACCTAAAAGAAACTGATAATATCTTAGATCAAAGGACATCCCGTGCTATAATATTCAACACTTCTCCTCAACCCTCCTTTAACAAACAATTTGATCTATTAATAAAGAACCTTCAAGATAATTCGCAAAAAAAGTATACCAATTATTTGTTCTGTGATAATGAAAAACAGGCCCAACGTTTTCATGATATTTTCGATGATGTAGATGAAGAAATACAATATCAAACTATTGTTAAACCTCTTTATCAAGGATTTTTAGATAATGATCTTAAAATTGCTTGCTATACCGATCATCAAATTTTTGAACGATACCATAAATTTAAATTAAAAAGTGGCTTTGTTAAAAAACAAGCCATTAGTTTAAAAGAACTGAATAATTTGGTAATAGGCGATTATGTAACTCACATTGATCATGGTATTGGAAAATTCGGGGGATTACAAAAAATAGATGTTGAAGGTAAAAAACAAGAGGCGATCAAGTTAATTTATGGAGACAGAGATATTCTGTACATAAGCATCCATGCATTGCATAAAATTACCAAGTTCAATGGCAAAGATGGTAAGGCTCCTAAAATTCATAAGCTAGGTTCCAATGTCTGGAATAAACTGAAGCAAAAAGCCAAATCGAGGGTTAAACATATAGCATATAATTTGATTCAACTTTATGCCAAGCGTAAAATGCAAAAGGGATTTGTTTATAACCCTGACAGTTATCTGCAACATGAATTAGAAGCCAGTTTTATGTATGAAGATACCCCTGACCAGTTACTGGCAACACAAGATGTAAAGGCTGATATGGAAAAAGGTCAACCAATGGATAGGCTGATTTGCGGAGATGTTGGTTTTGGCAAGACAGAGGTTGCAATAAGAGCGGCCTTTAAAGCTGTTGATAATGGTAAACAAGTGGCTATCCTTGTGCCTACTACTATTTTGGCCTTCCAACATGCAAAAACCTTTAGAGAAAGATTAAAAGATTTTCCGGTCATAATTAATTATTTAAATCGTTTCAAAACAACCAAACAACGTAATGAGATAATTAAAGGACTAGGCGATGGCAGTATGGACATTATTATTGGTACCCACCAATTGGTGAGCAAGAACATAGTGTTTAAAAATTTAGGTTTATTGATTATAGATGAAGAGCAAAAATTTGGAGTGGCAGTTAAAGACAAGCTAAAAACTATCAAAGAAAATGTGGATACATTGACCTTGACAGCAACTCCCATACCGCGAACATTGCAATTTTCACTGATGGCTGCACGTGATTTATCAATAATCAAAACACCTCCACCTAACAGACATCCTATTGAAACAAATGTTGTTCGCTTTAACGAAGAGATCATCAGAGATGCAATCAGATATGAAATTAGTCGTGGAGGACAAGTTTTTTTTATACATAACAGAATTGAAAATATTAAGGAAGTAGCAGGAATGTTGCAACGATTAGTTCCCGATGCAAAAATTGGAATTGGTCATGGGCAATTGGATGGTAAAAAATTAGAACATCTCATGCTTTCCTTTATAAATAATGAATTTGATATTTTAGTTTCAACAACTATTGTTGAAAATGGATTGGATATTCCAAATGCGAACACAATTTTCATTAATAACGCAAATAATTTTGGATTAAGCGATCTACATCAAATGAGAGGGCGAGTAGGTCGATCCAATAAAAAAGCTTTTTGTTTCTTTATCACCCCGCCCTATCATGTAATGACAGACGATGCACGAAAAAGGATTCAAGCCTTGGAATTGCATTCAGATCTGGGAAGTGGCTTGAATATAGCCATGAAAGATCTGGAAATTAGAGGTGCCGGAGATTTGTTGGGTGGTGAACAGAGCGGATTTATTAATGATATAGGTTTTGATACCTATCAAAAAATACTTAATGAAGCGATCGAGGAATTAAAAGAAACGGAGTTTAAAGATCTATATAAAGATGACCTTCGTAAGCCAAAAGAGTTTATCAAAGAAGTTCAAATAGATACGGACTTTGAAATTTTATTTCCAGATGATTATATCAATAGTATCACTGAAAGGTTAAGTCTGTATAATGATTTAAGCAAATTAAAAACCGAAGATGAACTTCTGGAATTTGAGAGACATTTAATTGATCGATTTGGTGAACTACCTCTACAGGTGGTTGATCTGCTGAATAGTGTAAGAATAAAATGGATGGCCAAAAAACTTGGCTTAGAACGTGTCATTTTGAAACAAAAAAGAATGATTGGATATTTTATCTCCAATCAAAAAAGTGATTATTATCAAAGTGATTCTTTCACTGACATATTAAAATACGTACAGAATAACAGCAAAATGTGCGTTATGAAAGAGAAAGAAACAAAAAAGGGATTGCGATTATTGATTACTTTTATACGAATTGATTCTGTTGAAAAAGCATTAGATATTTTAACCAGCATCAGGCATTAAAAAATCTATTAGAGTATGAAAAGCCAACATTCAAAACATCTTTTTCAACTACTCCTTGCAACTTTATTTATTAGTACATCAGCCCCTCTGGGGAAATTTATTGCCATGCCACCTCCTGTTATTATCTGGTGGCGATGTGCTTTAGCTATGGTGTTTTTATACTTATTTTGTAGATATACAAAAATAGACCTCAAGATAAAATCGAGAAAAGATGGCCTAACCTTTTTTATTGGTTCCTTATTCTTGGGCGCACATTGGATTACTTATTATTATGCCTTAAAATTTTCGAATGTAGCTATTGGAATGCTGTCTTTATACACTTATCCCGTTATAACATCATTATTAGAACCGATTTTTATTAAAGTAAAACTCAATCCTGTTCATATCCTTCTGGGATTGATAGTACTATTAGGAATTTATATTCTCGCTCCTGATTTTGACCTACAAAGTTCGCATGTTAAAGGTATTTTATTTGGTCTCATGTCATCTGTATTTTATTCTATAAGGATATTGATGTTAAAACAACATATTGTGAAATATAATGGAATAATGTTAATGTTTTATCAGGTATTTATTTTGAGTATTGTGTTATTCCCGGTTCTCCTTTTTATGGATACTTCAAATATTCAAACCCAGTTTCCATATATAATTGTATTAGCTCTTGTATCAACAGTTTTTGGACATACAATGATGATCCAGAGCTTCAAATATTTTGCTGTAAGTACCTCAAGCATCATTAGTAGTGCTCAACCCATTTACGGAATAATTATTGCTTATTTTTTCTTAAATGAAATTCCAACTTGGAATACTTTTTTTGGTGGATTATTGATTCTTTCAACAGTAGTGATCGAGAGTGTCAGATCAAGAAATATAGTAAATAAAGGATGAATTTTAGAGATAATTTAGGCTTATTTTTTGTTGATAAGTAAAGCATTAGTTTATTTTATCAAAGATTTTCAATGCCTTTTTTTTTGTACTTTTTTAAAATATTTAAGCTGATTTCATTCATTTTCACTTTAAATTAATTTGAAGTTGTTCCTAAAGTTATATTACAAAAACATTGCTAATTGATTTAACTATTAAGCTATCTGTTATTCAGAAGTTTAAAGTCTTGAGTATATGTCAATTATCTCTTGAGTAATCTTTTTTATACAACTTTCTCACCTAATAAATTAATATGAAAAAAATATCTGCAAAAAAAGTCTTTGTATTAGACACTTCAGTATTACTTTTTGATCATGACGCAATTACCAGTTTTGAAGATAATGATGTTGCTATTCCAATAACCGTTCTGGAAGAGTTAGACCAATTTAAGATTGGCAACGAAACAAAAAATTTTGAAGCTCGTGAAATAATTCGATTTTTAGATAAATTATCAGGGAAAAGCGGGTTAGATAATTGGATCAGTTTGGGAGAAAACAAAGGCAAATTTAAGATCCTGATGGATTCATTAAATATTGAAAAAGTCGATGCAGAAGAAATTTATGGCAATAGGAAAAATGATCATAAAATAATTAACGCCGCTCTTTCCCTTCAAAATGAAGATAAAAATGCTACAATTATATTGGTTACAAAAGATATTAATCTAAGGTTAAAAGCAAAGGCTATTGGTTTGATATCTGAGGATTTTGAAACCGGTAAAGTAAAAAATTTAAAGGTCTTTACAAATGGACTTCCTGTCATAGAAAATATTGATGCACAGGTCATTCAAAATATATATCAAAAAAACTACATACAAGAAGATGGTGTTTTAGGATCTCAAAAAATCGCCAACGGTTACTATATCTTAAATAACTGTTCAAATTCTGTTTTGGCGAGATATAACGGTATTACAGATCAAATAGAAAAAGTAGATAAAAAATATGTTTTCGGTATCAAACCTCGAAATGCGGAACAAACATTTGGTTTGAATGCTCTTCTTAATGAAGATATTAAGTTAATAGCCTTGGAAGGTGTTGCAGGAACAGGAAAAACGCTGCTGGCATTGGCTTCGGCCTTGGAACAAAAAAATAAATATGATCAAATTATCTTAGCCCGCCCCATTATTCCACTAAGCAATAGAGAAATTGGCTTTTTGCCGGGAGATGCCGATGATAAAATTTCGCCCTATATGCAACCCTTATGGGATAATTTAGCTTTTATAAAGAAGCAATTTAAGGCTAATGAAAGAAAGAGTAAGATACTGCAAGAAATGGAAGATTCAGGCATGTTAACCATAACTGCTTTAGCTTTTATCAGAGGAAGAAGCCTTTCTAATGCCATTTTTATTATTGATGAAGCACAAAACCTTACACCGCACGAAGTGAAAACTATAATTACCAGAGCAGGAGAAGGTACTAAGGTAATATTTACTGGAGATATTCATCAAATAGACACTCCGTATATGGATGAGCAAAGTAATGGACTAACTTATCTGATAGACCGATTAAAAGGTAATGCCTTGTTTTCTCATATCAAATTGGAAAAAGGAGAGCGATCTGAACTGGCTAATTTAGCCAATGAACTACTATAAAAGGAATTAATATTTACTACAGGCTAATCCCAAGGTTTAAAAACTATGGGGTTAGTTTACTTTTCAGCAGCCAAATTCAAGGATATTTTATAGCTCCGGAGATATCAGTTCCTCAATGTTGAAATTCACAACGACATATTTTTTGTTACATTTTTGTACTTGATTCGTCATATTAAAAACAAAAACAAAAAACTGATGAAATATTTTTTATTCTTAGTTGCTTTAGTCGTTCTAACATCATGCTCGGCACAAACATCATTTAAAACTTTTTACACAGACAACAATCAACATGCTGATTTTTCCATGGGATTCAATACTTCTCTTGTAGGTAGTTTTTTCTCGGATGACGATGAGGAAATGAAAGAACTAATAAAAAAGGCTAAGCATACCCGCATTATGGTTTTTTCTGATAATTGGGAAAAGACAAATTCTAATTTTACTAAATTCATTAAACGTTCAGGTTTTGATAAGCTGTTAAAAATTAGGGATAATGATGACAAAATAAGTTTGTTTATACTTGAAGAAAAAGAGTTAATAAAAGAAATTATTGTTCAAATCTCAACCGGAGATAAACTGGTACTACTAGGTTTAAAAACAAATTTAACCCATGACGATCTCGCTAAAATATTTAGTGACAATCACATTACTTTTAATTAAGCTTGAGTTTAAGTAACGTCAACCTTTCTGATCAAATTAGAGAGGACTCTGGGCAAGAATCTTTTTACATAAACGGCTAATTTCTCCATAAATCCACCAATAACAATTTCTTGCCTATTTTGAGAGATTGCTTTCAAGGCAATCTTCGCAAAATTATGAGGCTTTAATCCCTTAGCAGTTGCGCTATCTAGCTTGTTCTGCTTGCTTCCGTCTCCAGTCAAGGCATTCATAGAAACATTTGTGTTGACAAATCCCGGACAAATTAAGGTAATGGTAATATTATAATCGTATAGTTCCGCTCTTAAACTGTCAAAAAAACCATGTAAGGCATGTTTTGATCCAGAATACGAGCTTCTTAGAGGTGTGCCTATCTTTCCAACCACACTAGAAATAACAACTATTTGTCCACTTTTTTTATTAATGAAATGAGGTAGTAAAGCTTTTGTCAATCCTATGGTTCCAAAATAATTGGTCTCAAAAATAGTTCTATCTACGCTTAGCTCAGTATCCTTTGCCAATGCTCTTTGACTTATCCCTCCACTATTGATTAAAATATCAACGCCGCCAAAAAAAGCTGTGGCTGTATCTACCTTTTCTTCAAAGAATTCATAATTGGCCAGATCCAATGGTAAAACTTCCACCCTTTTCTGGTTTTGACATTCCTTCTTCACTTCATTCAATTTCTCTTCATTTCTGGCAGATAATATTAAATTCGTACCCTGAATTGAAAAAGCGAGAGCCATTGCTCTTCCAATTCCTGAAGAAGCCCCTGTTATCCAAATAGTTTTATTCTTAAATTTCATTTATGAAATATTTTGCTCTAAAATTATAACTTTAAATTAACTTTGAAAAAATATTTTTTTATGATAAAAAGAATCTTAATTCTATTAGTTTTAATACCTGCATACTTGCAAGCACAAAATACTATCAAGGGAACCATAGCTCCCAGCGATAACTTTAGCTGGATCTTATTATACAAAATAAAAGATGGCAAACAAATTTATTTGGACAATGCCGAAGTCAATAATGGTGCTTTTGAATTTACCATGCCTGTATCTGGACATCCAGGAGTTTACAAAGTTTTTTATCAATTAGAGAATCAACTTTATGTTGAATTTATTTTCAATAAAGAAAATGTTGAATTCACATTTGATCCTTATGATTCGTTGAATACAATCAATTTTTTGGACTCCGATGAAAATATCCTCAATCAAAGATATTATAATACCATAACAAATAATCAATCTGAATTGGACTCCTTGCAAGTGGCGTATTTTAATAGCAATGATTCTAAGGAACTAAAAAGGGTTCGTAAATCGTATAAAGCAAAACTTGAAGAAGTCAACACAAATCAACTGAACTTTGAGAACCTGTCGAAAGGGAAGCTGGCAAACAATTTTATCAAAGCCAGTAAGCAATACAATCCGAAGAATCCAATCAGGACACCGGAGGATTATTTGATTCAGGTTAAAGAGCATTTCTTCGATGCTATTGATTTTGAGGATCCGATTCTGCTAAATTCAACTGTTATAAGTGATAAAATAATGGATTTTATATTTTATTTAAATCAAAACGACGATCTAAGCACCTTAGATCAAATGCAAAAAGAATCTATTAACATTAGTTTGTCAAAAATTGAATCGAATTTAGATTTTAAGAAAAATGTTGAAGAAAGTATATTAGATCAATATGCCACAGAACAGAACGAAGAGATGGTAAATTTTATGTTAACCGAACATTATGATAATTTACCTGTTGCTCTTCAGAATGAGGCGTTGAGAAAGCATGTTCTCTCAGAAATAAAAACCTCCATAGGGAAAAAAGTACCCAATATCACTTGGGGAGAAAATGGAGCTGTTAAGAGTCTTTACGATCTGGATGGTGCAGATTATTATATCGTCGTTTTTTACAGTTCGGGTTGCCCACATTGTCATATTGATATACCCGTATTATATGATTTCATAAAGGATGTTTCCAATATAAAAGTGATTGCCATTGGACTTGAAGATGAGAAAACATCTTGGGAGGAAATGGCGAGTGGCTTTGATAAATTTACCAACATTTTAGACCTAAATAAATGGGAGAGTGAGAGAGTTCAGGACTTTGGCATTATAAATATACCAAATTACTTCATTTTAGATAAAGACAAAATTATTATTGCCAAGCCGGAAGATGTGGAAGAACTCAAGAAATACTTTCCGTAAATTAACAGATCAAGGATTAAATATTTAGTATAACCACCTGTTATTGTGGTTCTTATATTTATTTTATTGTATAATAAATTTGCCGATGTGAATTGGCAAACTCCATAAGATTACTCTTTATTTCAGGATTTATTTGAATCACATTATTGGTTTCATAGGGGTCATTTTCCATATCAAATAGAGATAATTCGATATCGACAGTATCATATTTTCCGGGGTCTCCATCATTTCCGGAAGTACGAAGTGTTCTGTAAGTATGGTTTAAATGAAGTTTCCATTTGCCATCTCCGGTCAATACGCTTTCAAATTTATTTCCGGTCGAAAATGCATAATAATTATGAGGGTTTATAGCGCCTTTTTTACCTGATATTAAGTCCCAAACATTTTTCCCGTCAATTTCTGTATTGGGCAGTGGAACACCTGTCAATTGACAAAGTGTTGGGAGTAGATCGATAGATAAAAACGCTTTATCAGAAGTAGTATTAGCTTTTAAATGATTTGGATACTTTATGATACATGCCGAACGGGTACCACCATCAAAAGAAGTTGCTTTTGCCTCACGGAAAGGTGTTTTGCCGGCATGATTGCCATAAGCTATCCAGGGCCCGTTATCAGAAGTGAATATTACTATTGTATTTTCCTCGAGTCCATTTTTCTTTAGAGCTTTAGATATTTCACCTACAGACCAGTCTAATTCCATGGTTACATCGCCATACAATCCAACCCCC
>PVMK01182414.1_pt1 | contig 31841 bp, 34 predicted proteins | sample 1853481 | NCBI WGS metagenome assembly PVMK01 (sample SAMN08533507, study PRJNA380276) | Marine sediment metagenome, whole genome shotgun sequencing project.
AAGCCATCGGCCGGTTGGAAGTCGTGCTTAAATTTGACTACTTAATTGAAAATATTATTGCATCGGGCTGGTGGGAAAGCAACAAAGCCTTTTTGGTGGATGATTCCGGCAAAATACTTACCAGTACGCTGACCGAAAATCGTAAGCGCCTGGCTGACAATAATGATCCATTAGAGCAGCGAACTCTGTTTGGCATCATGTCAATGTCCTATGGGGCTTTTTTAGGCAAGGGACAAATCCCATCCGGGTCAGCGGCTTTTACAAACTTAAAAAAGCACCGTGGAATCTCGTCATGATAGCCCCCGGCAAGAAAATTTTAGCTTCCATAGCCAGTTTGCGATTATTTTATTTTATCATTGGGGCCGGTTTTATTGTGTTGATACTTTTACTGATACGGTTTGTGACCGGACGGACCGTTTTTTCAATCAAAGAAGTCTCCCAGGCCGCAAAACGAATTGCCGGAGGTGATTTTGGTGAGACCCTGCCTGTAAAAACTCAAGATGAAGTTGGCGAATTGACCCGCAGTTTTAATGCCATGACGCAACAGCTTGAAGAGCGCATGCGGTTGAAAGAAGCATTGGATTTAGCCATGGAAGTTCAACAGAATTTCCTTCCTCAAAAATCTGTAAATATTGAAGGCCTGGATATTGCGGGTAAATGTATTTACTGTGATGAAACCGGAGGGGATTATTTTGATTTTCTTAGCTTTAAGGAGCTCGGTACTGAGAGAATCGGCATCGCCGTCGGTGATGTGGTGGGGCATGGTATTGCAGCTGCCCTGTTAATGACCACTGCCCGTGCCCTGTTGCGCTGCAGAGTATCTCAGCCCGGCGGCCTTTCGCAAATGATAAACGATGTAAACCGCATGTTATGCCTTGACACCTCTGATAGCGGGAGTTTTATGACCCTTTTTTTTATTTTTTTTTATTCTTCAAAAAAAGAACTGCAATGGGTTCGCGCCTGGCATGATCCGGCCATTGTTTATGATCCGTCAAGCGATTCATTCGATGAGCTTAAAGGCAAAGGAACCGCCATCGGCATCGACGATCAATGGTCATTTCAGGATTATCATTCAACATGGGAAAGCGGGCAGATTATGCTCATCGGAACCGATGGCATATGGGAAACCGTAAATAACGCAGATGAAAAATTTGGTAAAGAAAGGGTGAAGGAAATCATCCGTCACAATCAAAAATCTTCGGCCCAAGAGATTTTACAAGCCGTAACAGACCAACTTGCAATCTTTCGGCAGAACAACACGCCTCAGGATGATATAACTCTGGTTGTAATTAAATTTGCAGACTAGCGCTAAATGCCTCGGCACGCTTTCAGTCTTCCAGGAAGCCAAACCACACTTACCTGGAAACAACCTTTAGTTCTTCATTAAATATATAGGGTTTGGAATAGGCCCGGTTGTTTTTATCCCGTGTTTCCAACGATATTTTTAACTCAAAACGATCACCTTTTTCATTTATTTGCTGAACCACTTCATTCGGAATGAATACATATCCCATATGCGAAGGTACGATGATGGAAAAGTAAGCCACATTTTCATCACTTTTATAAATTTCGATCGCAGCTCTTGCCCGGGTCTTTGTTTGCTGCGCTAGAAATCCCATATCTTCGGGCACATCCCAGGTCCAGATTAAGTTGCCGTGCAGATCCTTTTGTATCCTGATAGAGCGTTGGTCCACAAAGGGCAAATCAATGCGCCTGTTAAAAGCATATGCGCGTTCAGTTGTTTTGCCATCAGCTGTTTTTACGGCTAGTCGATACTTTCCGGGGATCAATTCTTCTAAAATGTCCACATGAAACCAGCTGTCGAACTGCCAGTTTTTGCTATAGCGCCATTGACTGTTTTTGGAATCATAGGATCCGTAAATTTCATTGACTTTGCCAAACCGGTGCGGTGCCATTTTCACCTCTTTTCCCTGGGAGTTAAACAGCTTCACTTCACTGACCGCAGAATCACTGGTTAGATAGTGTAATTGATCATCGATTAAGCCGAAACCAAGTCGATTTACGCTTTTTCCCTCACCGTACGCACGGTGCTGGACGTACATCCAGGCAATTTCAGCTGAATAGGCGTTAATGGCGGTTAAAAAAGAAAAGCAAACAACAATAAGCAATATTTTTTTCATTTTCTCTCACTCCTTATTTTTGCGGATATAAAAGAACCCCGCTGAGGTTGTTTTTCCTGTGCTTGTTTATCGTGCTCTCACCAGCGTTCTCTCTACATTTTGCGCGCTACGGAATCCGATTTCCTCGAAGGCTTCCCAGGGCTGCCGGGTTACGCCGGTTGGCATGAGCATATAATCCGTGTCCGTTGACGGTACCTCGAAGATTGCGGATGCGCCCTTGAGGCTCCACTCGCCAAATCCGCTGTCCATCGCCCGTATGCCATATTTATTTTCCCTGTAAGCGGAAACCGGTAATAATCCTTTTGCAAAACCCTCTGTCACCGGCTTATTTGTTTCCGTTTGATTTTCCAGCATCATGGCATGCATTTTTTCCATATTCGGCATCTCGTTGGATTCCACGTCGTGTTGACCTGATTCCATTACGGCGCTCTCATCTTTGCCGACCGCATAGAGCCACTCTTCATAGGTGGGCAAACGTCGATTATAAAACCGGGCATAGGCGGCAGCACCGTTAGCCGTCACACGCAGCACGGGAAAAGAGGCATAACCCGCATTGCTGACGTGAAATTTGCCCTTTCGAAAGACAATTGGATTGTATCCCCCGAATATTTCGCCCAGAAGCAGCCAGATTTCATCATCAGCACGTACGACCCCTCGAGCAATCGTAAGCGTTGAAAGATTTTGATTTAGGAATTGAGCATACTGGTGATTTGTCACCGGTGCCACGTCCATGTAAAATGAATCCACCTTTCGCACGCTTTCAGCCGCATGAGTTAGATTCTCCGGCAGAGTGACCTTCCCGCCGGAAATAAATTGAAGCGTCGCACCGTCTTCGGCCAATATGGATTGCGCAGGAGCCGATTCGGACGTCAGTGGTTCAGTGGAAATATTGGAGCCTTCTGAGGAGGGCAGTTTTTTGTTGTATGCTGGCGGCCTTTTCAAATGGGTATTGGAAATAGAAGACTCACCGAAGAGGTGCCAGAAAGCCATAGTGGCTACCGAAATAACTGCGATCGCTATACCCGACCAGATCCATCGGGGTTTGTAAAGGAATGAAATGCGTTCGGGTTGTTGCGGCACACTGACTGCCGGTTCTTTTTTTAAACTTTCAACGGCTACCAGCAGGCTCTCGAGAAGTTTGTCCACCGAATCCAGGCGCTCATCTTTATTCTCGGCTGTAGCTTTGCGGACGATTTCATCCAGTTTTTGATAAAAAGGCGTGTCGGGATTTGCCAGAAATGCGGTTTTGAACGGAAGAATTTTTTCATTGATTTTTCCGTCAATGGCTTCATACAAGATCTTTCCCAGCGAATAGATATCGGCGCGGTGATCGGCTTTTCGGAAATCGAAAAAATGCTCCGGCGACATGTAGTGGGCGGTACCCTTGACATCCATCGACTGGGTTACCGGCTTCAAACGGCTGGAGCGCGCCAGACCGAAGTCGGTAATTTTTGGAACCGCACCGTCCATCAGGACGTTTTCAGGTTTCAAGTCACGATGGACCATATCCAATGCATGAATCGCTTCTACACCTTTAAGCACGGGCAAAAAGCAATCCTCTAACCATTTTCGCATCAGCTCTTGTTCAGGGTAGAAGCCCTCCTCCGACATGGTAAAGCGCAGCGTGTCACCGGGGATATATTCCATCGCAATAAATTCAACCGGGTATTTCCTACCTTTCTTTTTGATAACAGCCGTACCATGATCGAAGATTTGGACAACGTTCGGATGCCGCACCTGAGCCATCGCCTGGACTTCACGCCTGAACCGCTGTAGCGCAGTTTCAACCTCATCTTCATCTTCTTCGAGGGAGCGGAGCCATTCCTGGGATACCACCTTTATGGCCACGTCACGCTGCAGATTTAACTGATGGGCGCGATAAACCTCTCCCATCGCTCCTTTGCCGATAAACTCAAGGATCACCCATTTATTTTGGATGACATTACCGGCGGCAAAAATTTTGCCCTGGCTGGTGCTCATATTCAAACAAACTCCTTATAACACACAGGTATTTACGAGTGTGTTTTGTATTTGGTATTTAGTGTTTAGTATTCTAACATGCCGATATAGTATCATCTATTTCATACCAAACACCAAGCACGAAACACGAAACACTTGATGAATTCGACTTTTTACGAGTTCATCAAAACTTATTTTTAAAAATCTTTTCTCGGATAAACTTTGAAACTACTTCAGCAAAATGCATGCCGCTATATTCGCTTAGCTACAACATTTTGAAATCAAATGAAAAAAGAACGAAACCCCTCTATTAATTTAAGCAAGTGTATATTTTTTATCCATTTGATTCAATTTGTTTCGACTAAACTGCGAATTTTTTTGCCAGTTAGGCAGGCTGCAGGAAAATGAGATGGATCTTCGCTGCTGAATGACCAGGCAATTAGATTAATATTTCATATAATTTCATTTTGTTATGAATTATATTTCAATCGTGAACATCTTTGGCATGTGCATTGCTCATACCTAGAAGGAAAAATTAACGTAAATGGTACCATTGTCAGTAAATTGCTAAGAACATGATTTATCGAGTCAGCAGAAAATTTGGATTGGTGATAAACCTGTTAGCGTTTCTGAACATCGGCATTACCGGAGTCAGGGCCGGGGAACAGCGCAACATGAAAGGTTGGGGGCTGGAAGATGCTTATAACAAGCATTATGATGTGGCAAAATTTGAAAAGTTTAAGGCAAGAGTTGTGAGAATCAAAGAAGTTATACCCATGTCGGGGATGACACCGGGCGTTGCGATGGATGTTAAATACGAGGGCAAAATCATTGAAGTTCAAATCTGCCCCACCTGGTTCGTCAGGCCGGATGAAATCGGAATCAAGAAAGGAGATAGAGTTAATATAAGAGGAGTTCGAGCGAATATTAACGGCAAGGATGTTTTTATGGCTTCAAAAATAAAAAAGGAAAACTATTTTGAACTCAAAGTCCGCTTCACAAAAAACGGTATACCGTTTTGGACAATGACGCCGGAAGAGGTTTTTAGGAAAAATAGAAAAGAATTTGGCAAAGGGAATAATTGGTGAACTTTCAAACCCAGAGCAGCAAGAATGCGGATATTAGATAATGTTTCTTTTAGAACTACCATGAAGTCTCGGATACCCATAAGGCACAGAGGAAGGGGGTGTATTTTCGCATGTCACCTTTCCGTTTCATTCACAACATATTTTTAAAGGGGGGTACGCCAGGGCGAGACGCCACCATTCTTCGAAGGAAGGAACAGATAAAGGCCTGGCGTCGAGCAACCCAGATGATGGGATGGGGCATCCATAGTAATGAATTTGAGATGTTATCAGCATCGTTGCCGCCGCCTTTGACGGATAATGATCGAATGCGCGGGTTTATCGGCTCGGTCCTTTTTTACGGATTCGGGGAGGATGGACGGGGTAATGCGGACGCGGTGCTTTCCGGAAAGCTCGCCTGGGAATATGCTATTAAACGCAGAAGAGGAAAAACCTGGCAGTGTGAATATGTCAACTTTAACAAGCCGGAGGACATCCGCTTGCGCCCGGGAGCACCAGCTCGACCCAAGGGCTTTTATTATGCCAAGATTCAGCCCGGGAAAAGATTCAAGGCCATGACCGTCTCCCAGCTGCGCAAAAAATTAGCGCCAGATACCGGATGGGGCCCCGAAGGCTTCCAATTTCTATCGATTACCCATTCCCATTTTGCGGATTTGATGAACGAACGCAAGATCCCTTTCATGGCGCTGGCCGATTATGACGTGGCCCCTCACGGATTTAATGATTTTTTCGACGCCCCTCAGCTTTTCTGCAGCAACAACAAGCTGGGACTCGGCATTGGGAATGTGGATCGTAACTATCCTCTTTTTGGAATTCCCACGTTACGGTTCGCTTATGAATGCGAGGCCTATAGTCATTGAGTTCACGTGGCGCAGATTTTAGATTTGAGTGAATCTTGTGGCTGTTATAGTGGTTGTCAAAAAAACGTTGCGGTATTCAAACGTTTTTTTCTACAACCCCTTATGCCGCAACTCCGTCATTCGGAACATTATTATGGAAAGCGGTATAAAGCAAAGGTGCCGAAAATCTTCGATTTCTAAACTTCATGATGAATAAAACACGAAATACTTTTCTTACCCGCAGGCGTTACAATCGGATCGCCTTCCTTTATGATTTTATGGAATCTCCTATTGAGAGGTTGCGATTTGCTTCGTGGCGGAAAAAGTTAACAGGTCGGATTGTTGGACCCAGAGCCCTGGAAGTCGGCGTGGGAACCGGAAAAAACATACCTTACTACTCTGCGGACGTGCAGATCACTGCCATTGATCTCAGCCCCCGGATGCTTGACCGTGCGGGCAGAACGGCAATGAAACTTAATCTGAACGTTGAGCTTCTGGAGATGGATGCCCAGGATTTAGCCTTTCCAGACCACTCATTTGATACAGTGTTTGCCACCTTCGTATTCTGTTCGGTTCCAGATCCGGTAATGGGATTGCGTGAGCTTAAACGAGTTTGCAAGCCGGATGGAAGACTTCTCCTTCTGGAGCACATGCGACCGCACAATCCTGTTTTGGGATTTATTTTTGATGTTTTCAATCCTATGATCGTTCGGATGATGGGTGCGAATATTAATCGTAAGACCATTAACAATATTCGGCAGGCCGGTTGGCAAATCAAAGTGGAAGAAAACCTTTCATCGGATATCGTCAAATGGATTGAAGCAATTCCCTGATGAATGTAGAGCGTTTGTCATATTAACGTTCCGATACGGGCAGTTTTTTGAGCCTTTTTGGGATTATTAATAACGTCTAAAATAGCTTGATCCAAACGCTCTAATAATTTTTCTTCATTTTTACAGACATCGTTATTGAACCAGCGTGCTTTCATCGTCAGTCGGATTCGCTCGATCGGATTTAAGTCGGGCGAATAGGGTGGTAAGTACTTTGGTTGGAAGAGGTACCAATTTCTAGCTTTGCGACGGTGCCATGCGCAAATGATCACCATTTTGGGTCACACGGGTTTTTGTTCCCTTGAATTTATGCATTTGCATCTAAATTTTAAAATAAATCTTCCTGCATTTTAGCATTGACGCCGAATTTTTTATCTTATATACTACTAAGTGGTATGAATATAGACCTAAACATACTCAAACCGTTTTGCCGAACGGCGATCTGCATCATCTTGATGCTGTTTATCAGCATCGGCTTTTCTTTTGGCGCTGCTCTGGCAAACAGTTGCCAGGGGGGTGCTGATTGCCTTATTTGCGCCGATCTACCGCACCGGCATGTTCCGGTTGCTGAGGCGGAAATGGAAGATCCGGGTTGTCCACTGGGTGGACAAAACAGTACCTGCGGCTTTGAAACCAGCCAGGCCCCGGATGAATTTCGCGGCATTGTTTCCTCGGTCAGATCATACCACCACCCGTATGCCGGCATTTTTGCTGTCGTATCTGATGAATATGGCCAAACCCTTCTTCCGAAAGAGTTTGTTCCACAATTTCTTTTGTCTGACTCAGGTGGGGCAGCCCCTATCTATTTACTCAACCAAGCCCTGCTCTGTTAAATCCCCCAACTCGGTTCCTTTTAAATTTTCCCCATTAATAACTCGATGACTGGATACTTTTTATCCAACCTGAGTGACGGTAAGGATACTTTATAACCAGTTCGCAGTTATATTTGGGGGACATTTCTGTTCAAAAAGCTGGTATTCAAAATAGCTTTTCTAAAAATATTCTTTTAATTCAGCATGTTATTATGTTGACTCAATTTAATAGTGCATGTGGCACAGCCATTGCTATTAACTTTAAAAAAGCAAAATTTGAAATTTGTTTGAATGAATTCTAAATAAATAAGGAGGCATAGAAATGATAAGACTAACGAAACCAATTCTTACCGGTTCTGTGATTTTGGCCATTGCGTTGCTGATTAATTTTGTAGGCCTTGACATCGCGAATGCCTGCGGATGGGGCCAAGGTGGCGGCCAGAGTTATGTGCCCCAGAGACGCGATTCAAACGGATTTTTGGCACAAAAGCAGGCCCTGACCGAAGAGCAAGCCCGCGACATTGTGACCAAATATGTGAAAAGACTAAATCCCAATCTTGTAGTTGGTAACGTTAAAGATAATGGCAGCTTTTACGAAGCTGAAATAATTGCTGAAGATAACGAGGTCATCCAGCTGGTGGGTATCGATAAACGATCCGGACGGCTCATCGTGCTTAATTAGTTTCCGGCGGCCGAAATTTGATCAGCCGGGTTCGTTAAGATTTGTTGAAATTGCATAAAAAATTGTTTCAGGAGCCAACTATGCACAGGGACAATAGAATGCTGGACCTTTTTTTTCTTGTTTTGATGGTCATGATTTTAGTCGGGTTGCCTTTTGGCATTGTTTATTACGATCGGCATGTGTCAACCCAAAAAATACCTTCGAAAGCCCGCATATTTACGCTGACCGGACACGCCGAAAGGGGCTGGCTGATGGGTGAGGTGACGGCTTATGATGCCATCACTTTCTGGCAAAAGCAGGGCCAGCCTATTGAAAGACCGGTCATCGAGGTTAAAAAAGGCGATTTTGTGGTTTTAAAACTGGCGAGCAGTGACGTGGTTCACGGCTTCAGTTTAAAAGATTTTGGAATTTATCTTACGGACGGCATCCAGCCGGGAAAGGTCATTTACGTGTCATTCAAGGCCGACCAGGTGGGGACCTTTACTTTTTCCTGTAATGCCATCTGCGGCGATATGCATCAGAACATGCAGGGGACACTTGTGGTCAGCGCTTGAGCGTTTGTTTTCAAAAATGATTGGGTTTTCCAAACCGGTTGCTTCGCATCCGGTTTCACCCGCAACGAATGGGGCACTTCGCGCCCCTGTCTTTTACCGCCTTTGGCGGTAAAATCCAAGCCACCCACACAGCGGGTGATCGTTGACTCGACTTATATTGACATTGCCGTACTAAACGGGGTTAATCGATATTAGGATTTTATCATGATTTCTTAACCCCGTTTCTTTTATTGATGTCAGGAAAAGATATGCAAAAGATTACAAAAAATATTTTGGTATTGGGTTTAACGGCAATTGCGGTCATTCTGGCAGCCGGCTATTACATGATAACCGGAGCCGCTAACGCGGCGGGTGAGAATCTGCCCGCCGGCACTATTCGAGGCCGGGTGACCTCAATCTATGGCCCGGTGGAAAATGCCAGAGTAAGAATAATCGGTGAGGAAAGCTTTACGCTTACCGACCGGCAGGGGCTCTATGAGCTCCAAACCGCCCATTCACCGGGCGGACGCGTGATCGTAACCGCCGGCAAGGAAGGCTGGTTCAACAACGGGCAGATTGCCAATTTCTCAGGCCGCATGCGGGATATCTTTTTAAACCCGGTCTATCTCAATGATCGCTCTGACTATCGTTATATTTCTCCGGTTACCTGCGCCCGCTGCCATGTAAAACTGACCCGCTACTATGACCAATCCAAAATGGCGCACACCACCTCTAATCCAAAAGTGCTGGACATGTACTACGGAACCGATGCCTTTAATCGACAGGGTGTCGGGCCCGGGTACAAACTGGATAACCCCAATAGAGAAGGCAACTGTACGACCTGCCATGCACCATCTGCTGCGGGTTCCATCCCGGCGTCTCAGGATTTAAAAAACGTGCTGCGCTCTCCCTGGACGGAATGGGACGGGATCAGCTGTGACTACTGTCACAAGGTAAGAAAAGTCATCAAGGACAAAACCAAACCCAGCCAAACGACCGCCGTTCATGAAAGACAAACGCCTGTCCAGGGCAACTCCATTCTTGTCTTTGGTCCTTATGACGATGTGATTGCACCTCCAATGGCTGCATCGTATAACCCGGTCTTCGATCAGGGACAGTTTTGTTCACTTTGCCACAGTCAGTCCAAAAAGCTGGAGAGCGGCAAAGTCTGGAACGGTAGTAAAATCTATTCAACTGCAGAATGGAAAGCATTTGGTCTGCAAGACGAATCATTCATGCCCATCCAGACGACCTTTCAGGAGTGGAAGCAGTGGCAGGATCAACTCCCACCGGGCGATGCCAACAAAGGCAAGAAATGCCAGGACTGTCATATGAGCTGGCGCAAAGAAATGCTACCTTACGATAATTATGTCGTCGACGGCAATGCGCGGAACATGTGGGGCAACTTCAGGTCACCGAAAAACATGCGGCCCCATCATTTTGACGGGGGCACCGAAACCCAGCTGAAAACCGCGCTGGCGCTGGAGCTGGAAGGAGAGGTTTCCGACAACAAGCTGACGATTACAGCTTTCATCACCAATACCAACGGCGGTCACTGGGTGCCTACCGGAGAGACCATGCGCAGTGTGATGTTGCTGCTCAAGGCCACCGACTCCAGCGGGAAACCCCTTAAAATGATTAAGGGCAGCAAACTTCCCGATTGGACCGGCAAGGGGAAAGTTCAAGTGGGTAATTATGCCGGGCTCACCGGGGCGGCCTTTGCGCGGGTACTGGGCGATGATGAAGGCAATCTGCATGTGCCCTTCTGGAAAGCCACCCGGATTGTCTCGGATACCCGCATCCGACCGAAAAAGACCGCAACATTTAAATTCGAATTTTTAATCGAAAACCCCGAAGACGAACCCACGGCCGAAGCCAGTTTGATCTATCGTCCGGTCATCAGGTCGTGGGCAAAGATAAAAAACTGGAATGTTGAAGATATCTTAATTACCAGCAGTGTCTGGTAGTTTCAGGAGGTAATAAAATTGCGAAAGTATTTCACACTAGTGTTTTCAATCGTTTTTTTAACGATCATGGTTTTTCCCGATCAGGTCATTGCCGGCAATATTAAAGGAGCGGTAAAGGTAAAAGGACTGCGTACGCCTGCAAATATCCTGGTATATCTATCCAAGGCCCCGGCTGCTTCCGGAGAAATGTCAAAGGCCAAAATTGTAATGGACCAGCGCAACCTGGAATTCGTCCCGCATGTATTGCCGGTTCTGGTAGGCTCCACGGTTGATTTTCCCAATAATGACAAGGTGGATCATAATGTTTTTTCGATGTCGCGCACCAAAAAATTTAACCTGGGAAGCTACACGGCCGGGGAGAGCAAATCCGTGGTATTCGATAAACCCGGAATTGTTGAGCTGCGCTGTGATGTGCATGCCGAAATGGCAGCCTATATTCTCGTGATGAAAAACCCTTATTTTGCCGTGACTGATAAACAGGGTCACTTTGAAATCCCGGACTCAAGCACCCTCAAACAAATCGGTTTGACCGGCGTAAAGGATCTTGCTCCGGGAAAATATCTCACCAAATCCTGGCACGAAAAATTAAAGACCCAAAAAAAGACTGTCGTCGTACCTGAAAATGGGGATGTCACGATTCAACTGGATCTTACCCGGGGGACTCCCGGTGTTCTATATAAATAAATGCCGGGTAATGTTGGCATTCAGCTGTTGCCGATCGATGCATCGAACAATTACAACCCAACGGAACGGAAAGGATATGAAATTTGCCTGATGTCTCAATCTATATGGCATTTGCCGCCGGTTTAATCTCTTTTTTATCTCCATGTGTCTTGCCCTTGGTGCCGGGATATATTTCCTTTATATCCGGTGTCTCATTCGCAGAGATAAGGGAAAAAAAAGAAACCACGCCGTTTCTGAGCAAAGAAAAACGAATTATTCTTTACAATTCGATCTTCTTCATCACCGGATTTTCCACGGTGTTTATTTTGCTGGGCGCATCTGCCACCTGGATCGGGACGTTTATTTCGATAAAAATATCTATCCTGACAAAATTGGCCGGAGTGGTAATCATTTTTTTCGGTATTTACATGATGGGTTTCATTCGACCCCATTTTTTATATAAAGAAGCTAGATTTCAGATTAAAGATAAAAGATTTGGGTATGCCGGGGCGTCGCTCATCGGGGCATCCTTTGCTTTTGGCTGGACCCCCTGTATCGGCCCCATTTTGGCGGGTATCTTAACCTATGCCGGTACCCTGGAAAAGGTAAACCAGGGCGTTTTTCTTCTCTTCTTCTATTCCCTGGGGCTGGGAATCCCTTTTTTATTGACGGCTATCGGCATAAACCAATTTTGGAGATTTTTTAACCGGATTAAGAAATACATGCGACTTCTGGAAGTCACCAGCGGTGCTATTATGGTCATTTTAGGTTTCATGATTTTTACCAACAAGCTTGCATTAATTCCGGCTTATCTGCCGTTTTTAAATACGTTTGCATGGTAGCCCGCAATAAATTCACTCCTGAACAAAGAGAAATGATGAAAAAGAAACCAACCCTCAAAACTTTTCTGCTACTTCTGATCCTGCCCGTTTTGGATTGGTTGTATTCAGTTTTTTGGGAAATTGATCTTTTTGCAAAAACCGAAAGCCAGGAATTAGAGCAGCTTTTTTAAGGATATGGGTGTTCTTCAAATTCCTCCGGGGAACGACCCCGATTGAGATCATGCTCAAAGATCCAGCCGGCCGGTTAACCAGCCTTTCCGAAATACAGGGGAAAAATTGTGTTTATCAATTTTTGGACGACCTGGTGTCTGGCCTGCGTTGTTGAAATGCCGTCAATGGAGAAATTACATCAGAAGTTTAAAGATAAAGATTTTGTAATGGTCGCGGTAAATTTGCAGGAATCGCCTTCAAAGTCATAAAATTTTTCAAAGAATATAAGCTGACGTTCATGGCCCTTTTAGACTCAACCGGAGATGTCGGCGCCGGGTTCGGCATACGTGCCATCCCAACGACATTGATTCTCGATAAGAACGGAAGAATAATCGGCAAAGCTTTGGGACCCGCGCGAGTGGGAAAGTAAAGACGCCATCTGCCTTGTTTGAGTACCTGACTGACAGCTATGTTGCCAGTTCAAATTTATAATCTACAACTGAATTTATAGCGGTTGTCAAAAATTTGTTCCAATAATCTGTCATTGCGAGGAGCTTAGCGACGAAGCAATCTTTTGGAAAACCTGAGAGATTGCTTCGCTTCGCTCGCAATGACCTTTGAAAGATTCGCTAAGTCAATCGGAACATATTTCTGACATTACTATAGCATACGTTGCAGAAGTGATGACCGCTAAAAATGAACAGAAAAAAAGCCTGGATTTTAATCATTTTGACTTTGATAGTGGCAGTGGCCATTCCGCTGTCTTTTCAGTTGTTACCCGCCGAAACCCGTACGCACACCCTTTCATTGGAGGCCAAAAAGTACGGCTATTCCCCATCAAGGATCATCGTAAATAAAGGCGATAAGATTGTTTTAAAGCCCACCTCCCTTGATGCCACCCACGGTTTCCTGCTGGATGGACATCCGATTGAATTTATCATGCGAAAAGGGTGCGACCTTTCTAAAGTACACCTGGGAGACGAGGACGGCAAACTTCAGGCAGACTGGGACCGGGTTTCTGAAGTCGAATTTGTGGCTGACAAAGCCGGTAAGTTCACCTTTCGCTGTACCCAGACCTGCGGTAATCTCCATCCTTTTATGACCGGCGAGTTAATTGTAAAACCGAATAACCCCTATTATTTATTTATTTCTCTATCGATCTGGCTGGTGTTCAGCTTGCTGGTCTATTTCCGAACGGATACCGGTTCCAGCTTTTCAGGCTTTCAACCCATCAATCTTCTGGAAAAATTTGCGTGGCTTAAAAAAATCGTTAAGCTGCGCGGTTTTCATTTTATGATTATTCTGCCCAAATTTTATCGTATTTTATCTTTTCATACTCAGCAGTCTGTGGGGCAGCCCGGTGGGCAATCGTAACATTACGATTATCTTTGTCTGGATTCTGTGGTGGTTTGTTCTCAAGAGCCATTATCGTTCCGCTGGGCGGCAGAATCTGGTGTATGGTGTGCCCGCTGCCTGCGCCAGCGGAGTGGCTGAGCCGCAGAAGCTTTACGGCGGTTCGTTATATTCAGAAACCGTTTAAAGCATTGCACCATCGGTTCACCGGTCTGCAAAAGGACTGGCCGAAATTAATGGACAACATCTGGCTGCAAAATATCCTTTTTCTGACCCTGATTTCTTTCGGTATTATTCTCATCACCCGCCCGATTGCAACGGCGTTGCTGTTTCTAATTATCCTGGTCATGAGTTTGCTGCTTGCGCTGATTTTTCGGCGGCGGGTTTTTTGTCAATATCTATGCCCGGTGGGCGGATTTCTGGGCACCTACTCCATGGCCTCGATGACTGAGCTCAGGGCCGTTGATTTTGACACATGCAAGCAACATAAGGAAAAGTCATGTTATGCCGGTGGACCTGACGGCTGGGCTTGTCCCTGGAAGCAATATATCGGCACCATGAAACGCAACAACTTCTGCGGCTTGTGCACGGAGTGCATCAAGAGTTGCCCCAAAGATAATGTTGGCATTTTTATCCGACCTTTCGGCTCCGACCGGAAATTGAAAGGCTATGATGAAATGTTCAATGCGATCATCATGCTGGTGGCTGCCATTGCCTTCAGTATTACCATGTCGGGCCCCTGGGGCGTTATTAAAGATGCCGCTAACGTGACCGAAAGCAGACAAATCGTTCCATTTCTAATTTATGTTGCTTCACTTTGGATTTTAGCCCTCGGTGTGTTTCCTGGAATTTTTGTATTTGTCGCAAGAGTGGCAAGGCGCCTGGCGGGAAGTCAAGAAAGCAAACAGATCTTTATTTTGCGACTGGCTTACATACTGGTTCCAATCGGCATATTTGCCTGGATCGCTTTCAGTTTGCCGATGCTGATGGTGAACTATAGCTATATCCTCAATGTATTGTCGGACCCCTTAGGGTTGGGGTGGGATATTCTGGGCACGGCCAATTTTCCTTTTCAACCTTTTTATCCTGAATCAATACCCTTCATCCAGGGGATAATAATGTTGTCCGGTCTATACTTTGGTCTCAGCAGGGGATATTTAAGTTTAAAGGATATTATAACGAGCCCGCATGTAAGAGCCAAAGCCATGATTATTCCATCCATATTTGTTCTTTTAGTGATCAATATTTTTTTAAAGCTGTATATGGGATAAAATCATCGAATCATCGCCGTTCATGAATGGCCGCTTCAGATTTCAGACTGAACCAGATTGCATACCATTTTTTTAGCTTCTTCCAGGCTGACTTTGCTCATGTTGAGCACCAGATGATAAAGGAAGGGATCGTCATAATCGGTTTTACCGAGTTTTTGATAAAGCGCCTTGCGCCGTTTGTCCTCACTTCTGACCACCTTGGTTGCACGACTATCAGAAAGATCATAATGCTGCTTCATGAAACGCACCCGGTTTTCGAACTCGTCGATCATCAGGATATGAAAAGCATCGGGATGGTCATCTAAAGATATATTGGCTTCCGCGGCCCAAAATGACTACATCGCCTTCATCGGCAATCTGGGCAATAATCAAGACCAGATAATCGAGATATATTTCTTCATCAATATAGCCGCGCTCATCTTTCAAGATGCGATCGACCAATGGCTTTGAAACCATTCGGGTGATAAATCTGGAGAGCTTACCCCCGGCTTCATTTTCCACAGTTTCAACCCAGTGGGTCGAAACATTGGCCATTTCCGCGACCTTTGCCACAATTTCACTGTCGGCAAATTCATAACCCAATTCATCGACGATCATTTTCCCCAGTGTTTTACCACCGGCGCCGTACTGTCTGGAAATGGTGATTACGGCCATTAATCCTCCTCCTCAATCGTAACTGTGGGGCCTTCGTTCCCAAATTGGCCTCCGGCCCGTTGGGCCTACGCCCCGGAGGGAATGTTGGCATACTGGAACAATGGGTTTGGGATAGTGCAGTGATGGTTTCTATGGCAAAAATTAAAATGGATAATATCCTTCATTAAACCAATATTCCATCATTCCACTATTCCATTATTCCAGCTATTAAGTAATCTTTAAAGCCCCGTACAAATTTAATATATGATATTAGTGTCGATATTCCTAAACGCTCAATGATGTATACTACTCCTCACTTTTTTCAGGGGGAATCAGCAGGGTTGGATAAATGGATTCTTCGGCAATTTTGCGGGGCGTGCTTCCGAGAAATTTTTCAACCCAGGCGGTTTTGGCGGAAGAGCCTAAAACAATCATAGTTGCCTGACAGTCTTTTGCCGCCTTTTCAATTTCGTCGTCCGGATCGCCGATGTAAACATGCTCTCTGGCTTTGATCCCGACAGCCTCAAAACTCTCGCAGATTTTTTTCAGTTTATTGCGGGCTTCTTTGCGCGTTTTTTGAATCGCCATCGCTGAAGGGCCTTTTAAGGCTTTCTCATCAGCCACGTAGACCAGATGGACCTCCTGCACCGTGTCTTTTAAAGCTTTTATGTATTCGACGGCCCGCAAGCTGCCGGGTGACCAGTCAATGGCCAGAAGGGGTCGCTCAAAAGGCTCTTCCACCGAGATGGCAGTTTCCGACAGGTGTTTGTAGACCAGCACCGGGGTCCATGCCCGGCGCAGCAGTTCGGTAACATCTGAACCCGAATACAGGTGTTCAAGAACACCCTTGTGCGAGCGTCCGATGACAATCAGATCAGCATCCTCTTTTTGGGTGGCCTTGATGACCTCAGGAACCAATCCGCCGACCACGATATAACAGCCGACCTCCATACCCTGTTCAAAGAGATTTTCGGCCCAATCAATAAAGCGTATATTGGCGGCCTCCCGCAGCCGAATCTCTTCATCTTTTTCGTATCCTTTCCCTCGGCGCATGGCCACCCGATCCCTTTCGATGACATTCACAAAAACCACATGCTGCAGCGCGCTGTTTCTCAGATTCAGCAGCGAGCGCAAAGCATCAAAGCCCAGTTCCTCAAATTTGGTCACAAAAAGCAGTTTCTTAATTTCCATGCTATTGGCACCTCTTGCTCGGATTATCGAAATAAAACAGGAATTCAGCCCAGCACTTTTTTGATCACTTCAGCCAGCTCATCAGGTTCGACCGGTTTTTCCAAATAGATCCCCGGCTCCGGTATCTCTGCACCGCCAAATTCCGTTAAAGCCTTCTGGGATCTTAAAAATGTCTTTTTGGCAATCCCCGAAAGGATGATGACTTTAACATCTTTTAAAGCCTTGGAGGTCTTCAGTTCCCGATATAAGCGCACTCCCGCTCTGGCGCGGCATTAAGACATCAAGGATAACCAGATCCGGCTTTTCGGCCTTGATCATCTTAAGACCGATTTCACCATCCTCGGCCTCCAACGGCGTATAACCGTTTTCTTCCAAAACCGTTACACTAAACAGCCGCACATCCGGATCATCGTCGACGACCAGAACTTTTTTACTCATAATATGGTTCCTCCTTGGGAAACAGGTTCGTTCTTTAAAAACAATTTTTGGGTTTTTCGCGGCAAGATTATTTTTAAAAATATTTTATCAATTTTAATATAATGACTATTTTCGATTGACGATTGACTATTTAAAGAATCCTATCCGGATTAATAATTTTCAAATGACAGAGCGCCGCGACATCCATAAATTGTCAATATTCAATCGTCAATATTCAATTTTTTGATACGGCATCCGAACGGTAATTGTTGTTCCCTTTCCGGGTTGGGAGTTCACCTCGATGCTTCCATTGTGTTCTTCAATGAGCTTGCGGGTGACCATCAAACCCAGACCGGTGCCGCGGTGTCCCTTGGTGCTGAAAAAAGAAGTAAACAGCTTTCTGACAACCTCTTCATCCATGCCGAGGCCGTTATCGCTGATCTCGAATTTGATAACGTTATCCTTTTCAAGAGCGGTTTTCAAGTCAACCCGGAAGTTTTTACTGGTGTCTTCATCAAACAGGCAGCCGTCCACGGCATTGGACATCAGATTTAAAAGGACTTCGTGCACGCTATTGGGATCCATTAACACTTCACCGATCGAACCATCAAAATCCCTGACGAGTTTAACGTTGTTTTCCCGGGCTTTATCCTGCAGCAGCGTACAAACATCATCGGCGATTTCGTTGGGCAAACAGGCTTCGAATTCCGGCTGGCGCTCTTTGGAATAGGAAAGCAGATCCATCACCAGGTTCGAGGTACGGCCGATGTTGCGCTTGATCATATCCCAGCCTTTTATAAGCTTTTCAGAGTTATCTTTTTTAATTCCGATATCCACCAGGTAGCTGCCGCCCTTGAGTCCGTGTAAAATATTTTTGATCCCGTGCGCCAGTCCGGCAACTGTCTGGCCGACGGCGGCCAGGCGCTCGGATTTGAGCAATTCTTTTTCCAGACCTTTGATTTCCCTTAAATCCTGAAAAAAGGCCACGGTACCCACCGGTTGATCATTTTCCAGTAAGATGGTGCTTGAAAATCGAACCGGAATAGATCCTCCATCTTTAGATTCGATAGTCGTCTCTCTCCAGGCTAGATTCTTGATGTCGCTGTTTCCATTCAACGCAGCCTGCAGTTCGGCTGCCAGTTCAGCCGGGAACAATTCGGTTGCCTGCATTTTGTTGATGGTTTCAGATGGCGTGTATCCAAAAATTTCCCTGGCGGTCGGATTAAAAATAACGATCTTTAAATCCTTGTCGGTGGCGACAATCCCATCATTGGAGCTGCGAATCAGGTTGATCTGAAAATTGGACCGCCTTCGCAGCTCCCGGGTGGCGGCAGCAACCTTTTTTTCAAGATCGGTGGTATATTCTTTGAGCTGCTGCCTGATATCAAATTTTTCTCTGGCGCGGCCGAGCGCAATCGCGAGGGCTTCATCTCTGATCGGCTTGTTAATATAATCCGAAGCACCGTGCTTCAGGGCCTCAATGGCATTTTCAATGTCACCGTGGCCGGTGATGATGATCACCTCGGTATCGGCGTTGAGGCCCTTAATTTTTTTTAAAACTTCAATGCCGTCCATACCGGGCATTTTAATATCGGTGATGACGATATCCGGTTTTTCTTTTTCAAAGGCCGCAATGCCTTCGGGGCCGTTTTGGGCGGAGACCACATCATAGCCGTCCGCTTTTAAGGATATTGACAGAACCCGCAGGATGTCGGGTTCATCATCGATAAGCAATAATTTATCCATTGTGTTTTATTGTACCTTAGGGGCTTGCGGAAATTTTATGGTAAAGGTGGTGCCTTTGCCGACCTCACTTTCAATTTCAATGGAACCTTTGTAGTCCTGTACAATCCCATAGCTGATGCTGACGCCCAGCCCGGTGCCTTTGCCGACTTTTTTGGTTGTATAAAAAGGCTCAAAAATTTTATGTTTCACTTCTTCGCTCATCCCAATGCCGGTATCGGTTACTTTAACGCAAGTATGGTCATTTTCAGCAAATGATTTGATCGTCAAACGCTTTTCTTTATCGCTGATTTCCGGCCGGTTGTCTTTTTCGTCCATGGCGTCAATGGCGTTTGACACCAGGTTGATAAACACCTGTTCCAGGCGGTTGTGCTCGGCCAGGATATCCGGAATATCCGGATCCAGATCCAGTTCGACTTCGACATCGTGAACTTTTAACTGATGGCCCAGGACTTTGAAAACATCGTTTACGGGATCGTTGATGTTAACCCGGCTGCGGACCGGCTCGGATTGTCGCGCAAAATCCCGCACGTGTTTAATAACCCCGCTGGCGCGTTCGACGTTGGTAACAATATCATTGGCCATGCTCCTTAGAGTCTTCATCTTCAATTTTTTGGCCCCGCTTGAGCATCTTGAGAAAAAAGTCGGCACACACCTGGATCACATTCAGCGGTTGATTGATTTCATGGGCCATTCCGGCGGCCATCACTCCCAGGGTGGTCATCTTACCGGCCTGAATCAGCTGGGTTTCCTTCTCAATCACCTCCGTGATATCGGTGGTCGAAGCCACAATCACATCGATCTCACCGTATTTTGCATAACTCATATTGATATTGACAAAAAACGGTTTGCCGCCTTTGCGATAATGCCGCTTTTTAGTAAACAGAAGCGATTTGTCTTCAGAAAGATTTTTCAGGCCTTCAGCCAGTTCCTCATCACTCTTTTCACCGAGCTGCAGAAAGGGGGTTCCTAATAATTCTTCTCGTAAATAGCCATAACTGTCCTGGGCCCGTTGGTTCATATCCAGGATGTTAAACTTGTAAGTGTCGAGAATAAAAATTGGATGGGGATCGCTGTTAAAAAGGGTACGGTATTTTTCTTCCGATTTGATATATTTGGTCCTGCAGGGCTGCATTTTCGATGGCAACACCGATGCGGTTGCCGATCAATTCAAGTACATTTTTGAGGTCATGCGTAAAGTGTTCGGGCTTTTTGCTGCCGATTCGAATCACGCCAAAGGCACCCCGCTGCTTGCTGCTGATGGGAATGTAAGCCAGAGAAATCAGCTTTTCCTCTTCTAAAAGATAGATTTCATCCGGGTGGCCCTCGGGTAGATCCTCATAGATCATAAACTGATTGGTCTCGGCCACCTGTCGAATCACCTTGTTTTCGTCGGCTACACTGATTTTTTGGTAGACCTCTTCGGATAAACCCTGACAGTATCGCAGGTGAAATTTGTCGTCATCTTCCAATAAATAAATACAAACGCCGTCGGCCGTTAAAAAACTCATGACCTCCTGAACGGATTGGTTGATTCTCTCATCCAGATCTGAAGGGGCATTTAAGGCCGTATAAATTGAACAAAGGGTCGTCAGCTCGCGGGTGTGCTGTTCGCGTTCTTCTTCGGCTTTTTTATCTTCGGTCTTATCCCAGAGGGTTTCAATCGCGCCGACGATGGCACCATCCGGCGCTTTTATGGGCGCCGCCGTAAACCAGCACCATTTGCCGCTTTCTCCCAGACGCGGAAAAAACACTTCGGCTTCATACGCTTCTTCGATTAGTGCGGATTTGCGCCATTTTTCACCATACAGCTTCTCAATTTCAGCCTCACCGATTTGATCCAATATGACGTCGGCCATGGTGGAGCGTTCTTCTCCCCAGAACGGCGTAGAAGGCCGGGTGGTTCCTACCATGGTTTCAGCTGAGACGCCGGTAAAATTCTGCAGGGCTTTATTCCAGTGGGTAACGACATGGTCTTTGTTGAGCACAAAGGTGGGAATGGTGCTGCCTTCGATGATTTGAGACAGGGCTCTTTCACTTTCGATCAGCTCACGCTCTATTTCCACATAGCGGTTACTTCTCTCGGTTATCACATTGGCCAGACGGTCAGCGAATTGTTCGAAGAGACTATCGATATTTTCAGCTCTGTACGCGTTTTGCCGTAAATCTTTTAGCGCTTTTCTTTTTTCAATCTCGACTTGCAGCGCTGTCCATATGGTTCTGGATTCAATGTGATCAATTAACTTTACCTCATAAGGCTTCGTCATGTTTATAATTGCGCACAGTTTCGTATCACCCGTTAACTCCATTATTTTATCTAAGTTCTCAAGTTCATAAAGCGCTCTGTAATCATGGGTGGTAAAAATTCCCAATTTTTTTGCATAAATCAAGCCTTTGGCCGCCTTGCTGGTGTCGGCAACCCCCAAAATCGTGGGTCGGGAATCTTTGAAATGCTCGCTAAAAAGCAATTGAAGGAAATTTTCACAAAAATTACCGCCGCCCACAATCGCAATATTGGCTTTGAAGAACTTGTCTAACACGCAATATCTCCAATTACCTAACCCGGATAAACCGGAAAATGGCCACCAAGGCACAAAGACACAAAGCAAAACTGTTTGCAAAAATTAAACTTTGTAGTTTTGGTGTCTTGGTGGCGAAAATGTTTATGCACAAAATGCAAAGAATTCACAACTAAGACTCTAAAAAAACACAAACGTTACGATCACAAAGGTTGGAACCAGAAATAGCAGCGCATATTTTAAAATATAGCCGAAAAAACTGGGCATGGGGGTTCCGGCCTCTTCGGCAATCGAGCGCACCATAAAGTTGGGCGCATTACCGATATAGCTGCAGGCGCCGAAAAACACCGCACCGGCAGAAATCGCTTTGAGGTAAATTGCGCTTTCGGTCATCAGCAGCGGAACCGCCTGGGCTTCCGTCATCCCTGAATAAAAGGCGCCGAGGGCACTGTTAAAAAATGTAAGATATGTCGGCGCATTATCGAGAAAAGCGGATAACCCCCCGGTTGCCCAGAAATAATGCACAGGCTGGGTGACACTGTTTGTCAAAAACGCCAGTGCACCATGGGAGCCTGCTTTTAAAATCAGCAAACAGGGGATCATGGTGATAAAAATTCCGATGAATAAATAAGCCACCTCGATGATGGGAAACCAGGTAAAGTCATTATCATCCCGCAATTGAATGGGAGTTGCTACCAGCGACAGGATACCCATGAGAATCAATACGCCATCCCGCACCCAGTCTTGCACAGACCGGTGGATTCCCAATGTATTGACTTCGCCCCAGTCCACGATGCCGCTCATCAAAACGGCGCCCACAATGCCGCCTAAAAACAAAAAATTGTACACACCTTCAAGTTTCAGAGGCTCTTTGACACCTTCTTCTTCCGGGGCGGAAACCCCTTCTTTGCGATAGTGGTAGGTGTCAATGATAAAATAGATCACCAGCAGAATGATAACAACCATCAGCATGTGGGGCAGAATGTTAAACGTCCAGAAAAAGGAGACGCCATGCAAAAAACCCAAGAACAGCGGGGGATCCCCGAGAGGGGTCAGTGATCCACCAACATTGGCAACTAAAAAGATGAAAAATACCATCATAAAGGTGCGGTTTTTACGATAATTGTTGGCCCGCAAAAAGGGGCGGATCATCAGCATGGCCGCACCGGTGGTGCCCATCCAGGAAGCCAGCAATGTTCCGATGATCAGCATCGCCATATTCACAATCGGGGTTCCGCGTAAGGTCCCACGCACTAAAATGCCGCCGGAAACCGTGTACAGGGACCACAGCAGGATAATAAAGGGCACATAATCCGCGAGGATGATGTGCAGAATCTCGTACAACGCAGCGCCTTTAAATACGATCAGAAAAGGTATGCTTAATGTTGCGATCCAGAATGCGGAAATCTTCCCAAAATGATGATGCCAGAAATCAGGTAAAACAAGCGGGAAAAGCGCAATCGAAAGTAAAATCAAGGCAAACGGTATACAGCTCCAGAGAGGGAGGACTTCACCGAGATTTGCATGCCCGGCCCCATGATTGGTGTCGGTTTTTTGATGGGGAGTTAAATTGCCGTGTGGGACTTGATGGGCTGCCGGGTCAGCGGCCGGTGCAGAAGGCTGAGCGCTGGATGGTTCAGAATGTTCGGGTTGAGAGGCTGCCGCTATACGAACACTAAATAATGAAAGCAATAAGATTAAAAACAGGAATTGGAAAACAGCCGTCTTATTTCTCAGGATTTTCATTTAGCCCTTCTCCCCGCTATAGAAATCGAGATCGCTAATTCGAATCAGTTGAGATGCTCAGCAATTACACGAAAATTAGATCCGCAGTTGATTACCTTTCGTTGATCAAAACTATCGTTTTTTTATTAATATTGCGTGTGAGACGGCTTTCGGCCGATTGATTATCATTTTTCTTTATATATGATTTGGAAAAATTGCCACAGATTCTTTGCCAACTTATAGTGGTTGTCAAAAAAACGTTCCGGTATTCAAACGTTTTTTTCTACAACCACTTATGCCGCAATTCCGTCATTCGGAACATTATTATGAAAAGCGGTATAAACATTTTACACTACCAAAGTCTGCCATAATTTCAAACAATTTTTAGAAGCAGTCTCTAAAATGCAACTAACGTTCACTGGTTGAGGCCGCTGGCCTGTTAGCCCGTTTGGCGGTAAGAAAATAAAATCAGACATTTTCCTAATTAAACGGGCTTAACCGGCTCAATCCGCCGGAGGCAGACCAATCTAAAAAGGTGATCTACTATTTTTGAGACAGCTTTTAGATGAATGTACCGGCGAAGGTAGCGCGAAATTTTCGCAGATAATCTGCCGGATGGTAGGAAAGTTTAGCTTTGCGAAGACCTTCGTCCTTTAAATCCTGTTCCCGATTGACAAAAGTGTAAGCGTTGGCGGAGTTTGCCAGAAACTTCATTTGGAAAAATTGCCACAGATTCTTTGCCAACTTATAGTGGTTGTCAAAAAAACGTTCCGGTATTCAAACGTTTTTTTCTACAACCACTTATGCCGCAATTCCGTCATTCGGAACATTATTATGAAAAGCGGTATAAACATTTTACACTACCAAAGTCTGCCATAATTTCAAACAATTTTTAGAAGCAGTCTCTAAAATGCAACTAACGTTCACTGGTTGAGGCCGCTGGCCTGTTAGCCCGTTTGGCGGTAAGAAAATAAAATCAGACATTTTCCTAATTAAACGGGCTTAACCGGCTCAATCCGCCGGAGGCAGACCAATCTAAAAAGGTGATCTACTATTTTTGAGACAGCTTTTAGATGAATGTACCGGCGAAGGTAGCGCGAAATTTTCGCAGATAATCTTCCGGATGGTAGGACAGTTTGGCTTTGCGAAGCCCTTCGTCATTTAAATCCTGTTCCCGGTTTGACAAAGGTGTAATCAGCGGCGGAGTTTGCCAGAAACTTCTGATTGATGGCCTGGTAAATGCCCTTTGTACTGGGTATCCCCCTTTTCAAAATGAATGAGCAACATGTCACGGGTTAGTGCTTCAGCAACGGTATAGGCCACCATTGAACCGTCAACCATCAGGGCACCGCCAAACAGACCCGCCAGCTGTTTCCATTCTTTTAGGATTCTAAAAATAGCGCGATTTTCAGAAGAGAGGATATCGGACGATTCGCAGTCTCGCCACGTGCACCAGTCTGTCTGCATGGCCATCGCCTGTTCCACCATATCGGCCCCGAACGGCAGGTAGGTAAAATTGTATTTGCGGTTGAATTGATTGAGCAGGTTCTTTTTTTTATGATAGCGCTTGCCCTTCAGCTCGATCAAGTCCGTCACCCGGTAAAGATAATCCCAGCTGCCTCTTTCTTCTTCAATACGAGTCTCTTGCGGTAATCTTTCGCGCCATAGATTTGTGAGCATTTCCGGAACCCGGGAAAAAACAGACCGAGCGTTTGGGTTTAATCTCAAACGGCTTTGCCAGTCGACCGGATCCCACAAACCGACGGGTGCCCACAGGAATTCTTCGGGCAGGTTTTGACGGATCCAGATCAAATCGCCATCCCAGGCCCAGCGAAGCTCATATTCTTCGGCCCAGGCCCACAGGTTTAAAAAACTGTAATCAGAGGCAATCTGGGGACATCGCGAAAGAATTTCCAGATAGTCTTCCTGTCTGTCGAGACTGATGGGCTCGAAGTGCAGGGGCATCGGGGTGCTCAATCCATGTATCTGAGTAGGTTGAATTTTCTATGTTAACGAAACGATGCTCATTAATTGGAGTAATTCGATTATTTGGTTTCAGGTGTCAGGTTTCGGGTGTCAGTATACAGATGACGGGGGACAGAAAACAGCCATCGTCGTCGTACTCGTACTCGTCCTCGTCCCTCGTCCCCTATAAAATTCTGATTCACGAGGACGAGCACAAGGACGAGTACGAAAAGAATCTAGATCGCTGCTGCGCCCTGCTTCCTTATACCTTATACCCTATACCATGTAGCTCGACATCACCAAAGTTTCTTCTTCGATTAATCTGGCCGCCCACACTGAGACGGGTAAACTTTTCAGGCCAGCGGCTGCGCTGACACCTGAAACCTTGAAACCTATTTTTGCCTGACACCTGACACCTCGACACCTGACACCTTAGCTCATCAATGGCTTCGGGCAAACGCCTTTCCGGCTGTGTATGCTTCTTCGAGATATTCGGGGTGTTTTAAAACATCATCCTGAAAATCGAGCTGGCGGTACAAGAGAGCTTTCCAGAGCTCCATATCCAGAACATCGAAGAAATATCTTACACTCAAAAGCATTCCATCAAAAAGCTTTTTGCCTTTGGTCGCGCCCACAGATATAAACAGCCCCTTGCGATTGTTTGTCTTTTGGCCCTGGGGAGTTTTATCCACCCAATATTTTTTAACCCACAGGGATTGAAACCGATCCATCAGGATTTTGGTGTGGGAACTGACCGAATAAAAAAAGACCGGTGAGGCCAGAATCAGCCCCTGGGCGTGCAGTATTTTATCGCGAACCATCTGGAAATCATCTTTGATGGCACACTCCCCGGCCTGCATGCACCCGTAAATTTCAAGGCAGGGCGATATTTTAAGATCGCGCAGCACAATTTCTTCAACATCGGCACCGCAATCCCGCGCCCCTTCGATGGCTTTTTTTAACAGCGCGGCCGTATTGCCCTTGCGCCGGGGGCTGCCGTAGATGGCTATTATCTGGGGTGCTTCAATCCATTCCCTCGTTTAACAGTTGATAAGTATAATAAGTGTCTATGGTTTCTAGAATGCCTAAATTGCCTAAAATGATCTAAAATGCCTAAAGTTAAGGCATTCTGTCCTTTTTATAAAAGATGGAGCGTTGCGACACCACAACTTTAGGCATTTCAAAATTTAGGCATTTTAGGCACTTCAGAATTCCAAAACCAGCCCGATAGGACAATGATCGGAACCGAAAATATCGTTGTCAATGAATGCCTCTTTGAGCCCAGCCCTTTTTAATAATATCTTCGGGTCACGAAAAAGTAATCGATGCGCCACCCGACATTGCGATCCCTGGCTTTAAACCGATAGGTCCACCACGAGTATTTTACGGTATCCGGAAAAAAATGTCTGAAGGTGTCCACGTAGCCGTTCTGGGACAATCCGATCCAGCCAGTCCCGTTCGATTCTTAAGAAACCGGATGTGTTTTCATTGGCTTTCGGGTTTTTCAGATCGATCTCGTTGTGGGCCGTATTATAATCACCGGTAATGATAAGACTGCGACCCCCTGTTTTTTATAAGAATCGGTATATTCGAAAAATTTTTCGTAAAAATCAAGCTTATACTGAAGCCTTTCATCGCTCATCTGACCATTCGGGAAGTAGACGTTAAAAAAGATAAAATCATCAAAATCCAGTTCGATAATGCGCCCTTCCTGATCAAATCTGGAAATACCGAGCGCGGTGTTAGCGCGTTCGGGTTTGATGCGCGCATAGGTGCCGACGCCGCTGTAACCTTTTTTTACCGTGGCGTGAGACCAGCAGGACTCATAACCTTCGATATTTTTCATTTCGTCGGTCAGCTGATTTTCCTGAATCTTGGTCTCCTGGATCGAGAAAATGTCTGCATCCATCTGATGAAACAATGCAAAAAAATCCTTTTTAATGACGGCCCGCAGACCGTTTACATTCCAGGAGATCAACTTGATCGTCTTTTTCTTTTTGGGCATACTTCAATCCGTTCTCATTTCTGCTTGGTCTTTTTGTTTCTTTAAATTTAACAAACGATACCTTCATTTCAGAAGACAGAGGACAGAAAACAGAGGACAGAAAAAATACGAAATATCAGATCATCACCTCTGTTATCTGTTTTCTGACCTCTGTCCTCTGACATCTGACATCTGGTATTATTCACCCAGCAAGCCTTTGATCTTCACAAAAATTTCGCTTTCCGCCGATCCTTCCAGGACATCTTTGAGCGAACGCAGAATGATCACATCATTATCCCGCCACAACTGCTTGAAGGGCCGACTTGATATCCGGATACTCAAATTCAAAACCGTGGCTCAAAAGCTTATCGGGAATCGTGTGCTGGCTGTCCAGCAGGACGTTGCCGAATTCTCCGAGCAGCATGCGGATCATAAATGCCGGGGCCGGCATGATTGCCGGCCGGCCCAGCACTTCGCCCAGGGTGTTTGCCAGCTGGCGATTTCTTACCGGATGGGGTGCACAAAAGTTAAGCGGCCCGCTGACCTGCGGATGTTCAAAAACAAACAGCATCGCGGCCATCAGATCTGTCAGATGCATCCAGGGAAACCATTGGGTGCCGCTGCCGATGGGGCCGCCCACAAAAAATTTAAAAGCCGGAATCATCTTGGCCAGTGCCCCACCGCCTTTTCCCAGAATAACGCCAAATCGCATCACTGCCACCCGGATTCCTTTATCGGTGCCTTTCAAAGCCTCTGCTTCCCAGTCCACCGAAAGCAGATGCTAAAAAATCATCTCCGGGCTTTTCGTCTTCCTTTAAGAGGTCATCCCCTCTGTTGCCGTAATATCCGGCACCGGATGCACTGCAAAGCGTAACCGCTTGACCGGCCGGCAGTGCATCGACCACGTTGCGGGTGGTCAATATTCGACTGTCATAAATCTCTTTCTTATAGCTTTTACTCCAGCGCCTAAAAATTGATTTGCCGGCCAGATTCACCACGCCGTCCACATCCCCCAGCGCCTTCTGCCAGTCTCCCGGCCGGGTTGTATCCGCTGAAATATATTGGTAGCTGTCGGAGGTTATCCGATTTTGAGTTGCCGCCCGTCCCACCGCGATGACAGAGTGCCCTTTATCAAGAAGATAATCCGAAAGGTTTGTGCCGATAAATCCCAGACCACCCGTGATTAAAATCTTCATGGGTCACCTCCCCCCAGAGCACAGTCAATTTAAACTCAAAATGTTATTATCGAGGACGAGGAGGAGCACGAGGACGAGTACGAAGTTAGACAGCGTTTCTCGTTTTCGTACTCGTCGTCGTCCTCGTTCTCGTTATATAACGCCCAATGGCTGCGTTGTGAGCCACTATTTTATAAATTATTTCCGAGATAAAAACTAGAAGCTGTCGAAGCTGTCTCAGATCGCCTATTTAGATTGCCTCTAATCGTATGTAGCCCTCGATTATTTGTCAACCGTGTCGCACAGCCGCCATCGATGGAATACAAGCGGATATTCTAATATTACAGCGACACTTTGTCGTAAGGAAATATTTTTGCCAGGTGGGAGCGGCTTCCAGCCGCGAGTATCGCAGCAAGATGCTGCTCCCACAGCTATAAATTGGGAAAATATCACTGCAGTACTAATAATAATAGCAAAAAGAAAAGCGGGCTTTATTGCCCGCTAATAAATAGCAGAAATGGTTTGCTGTGTTTTTGCTTGAAACGTCGATGCTGTTTTTTAATCGTTTGGCGGATATTGAATTGCGCCGGGGTTGGATCTATCTGAACATTCCGGACACACGCCGATAAACTCCAGCCGGTGTCCGATAATTTCAAAATCGGTCGAATTGACCCTTTTCAGATCAACCTTTAAATCAGGTTCCAGCGGCGCGTCAGCAATCCGATCGCAGTGAACACAGCGGATATGACAATGTTCAGACGGGTTGCCGTCGAAACGTTTCAGGGAACAGCCGGGTTCAAGTTTTTGAATAACACCGGATTCAGAAAGAATTTCAAGGTTGCGGTAAACCGTTCCCAGGCTGATACGCGGCAGCCGTTTGCGAACCATCTCATAGACCTCATCCGCACTCGGGATGGGTATTCACCTTGCGCAGTTCTTCCAGAATTACCTTGCGCTGACGCGTCATCCGCAGGTTTGGATGCTTTTGCAAACTCGGTTTATGCCTCCTGCTCTAGGATTACCCTCTTTCCTTGAAGGGGCTCAAATTCACAGACATCCGGCCCGCAGTAGTCGCCGACATATTCGGATTCCGGTCGGTACAGCATGGGTTTGGGTGCGGCCCCGGCAAAATATTCTTCGATTACATGGGCGGTCCAGCCGGATATTCTTGAAATCGCAAATACCGGCGTGAACAGGTCTATTGGAATTCCCATGGCATAATAAAGGGAAGCGCTATAAAAATCAACATTTACATAGATATCTTTGCCCTTGCGCTTTTTAAATTCAGCCTTTCCTGTTTTTTCTAACAGTTGTGACATTTCATACCATCGGGTCTCCCCAATGCGCTCACCCATCCTCCTGGACATGGGCGCCAGAATATGGGCGCGGGGGATCATCGGTGTCATACACCGCATGCCCCAATCCGAAAATTTTGCGGCCGGCATCAAATTGCTGATTCACATAGGCCTCAACTTTATCCACCGAACCGATCTCGGACAGCATCTCCATGACACGCATATTGGCACCCCCGTGAAGCTCTCCCGACAGAGAGCCCACCGCTGCAGCGACGGCGGCATAAATGTGGGCGCGGGTTGAAGCGACCTCACGGGCGGCAAACGTGGACGCATTAAAGGAATGTTCGGCATGTAGCACCAGGCAGGTATCCATAAAGCGGCCATCTTCTTCATCCGGCTCTTTGCCTTTAAGCATATAGAGGAAATTGGCCGCATGATCCAGATTGGGCGATGGCTTTAGCGGTTCTTTACCATTGCGGATGCGATCCCAGGCGGCAATGATCGTGGGGAACTTCGCAATCAGACGTGTGGCCATTCGAATGGCTGCTTCCATTGATTGATCCGTAACGTCAGGATCGTGGTGGGCTAAAAGGGGGACACCGGCCTGCAAAATATCCATAACCACCGCGTCTTTCGGCCGGGTTTTCAATGCGGTAATCACCTCCGGCGGGATATCCCTTTCAGCCGTCAGCTGCTCTTTAAACCCTTTCAATTCAGCCGCATTCGGCAGCTTTTCAAAAAGAAGCAGATAAGCCACCTCTTCAAACGACGTCGTGTTTGCCAGATCCTGAATGAGATAGCCCTCTGTAGATTAATTTCCCGGCGGCACCCTGGACATCGCTGATGCGCGTGTCGGCGATGACCAGGCCGCGCAATCCTGTATTTAACACAGGCCTGCATTCTTCTTCCATAAATCACCTCATTTTCTTGTCCCCACATGGGGACTAAAAAAGTGAATCGTTTTTGTTTGAGCTGTTTATCAACCCTGTTTAAAGATGGATTTGATATAGAGAAATGTCAATAGGGCATTTTTTCCGGGGGACGGCGTTCGGGTACATATTCATGCGGGATTTTGCCCTCATTCCATTCTTTGGAAACATACAGGTTGCAGTAACAGCTGCCGAACTCTTCGATATCCGGGACACTGTAAACACAGGGGCAAAAGATATCTCGGTCCAATTCCTTGTCGCCCGAAAGCAAGCGGCAGGGACAGCCCATATAGCCGTAATTCTCCCTGTTGGCAATTAACGCTTCCAGGAGTTCAAAGGTCCGCTCTTTATCCTTGTTAAAATAATAGCCTTTTGGTTCCTGTACTTTTTTCATCCGATCATAAAGTTCTTGTGGCGTCATTCCATTCCCAGAGCCTCCTTTATTTCTTTTTCTTTATATCCGACAATAACGGTTTCACCGATGATGATGGTCGGAAACGAACAGCGCGGATTAAATTTCTTGACATCTTCGATGATGGCTTTACGTTCATCACCCTCGAGCTTATCCACTTCAATAAATTCATATTTTATGGTACATTCACCTAAAAATTTTTTTGTTGCTTTGCAGTGGCTGCAAGTGCTCAACGAGTATATTTTAACATCGGGCTGCGACATAAAAACGTCCTTTCGTGGTGTTGAGTTGTATCATTCAATTTCGTGACGCTAAGCCAGGCATAACCCACAATCCCATGAGATTCCGATACGGCCGGTAGCTGCCAATTGTTGAAGTATTTAGAATTTTTTTAAATAATATAAAATTCAAATTAATTCAAATAGAAAATACATACCTCAGTGATTCTCGGTGAACAGATCATGGGAGGCTAATTTCTAGAGTATAAGGTTTTTAAAATAAATCCAGCAATCTTGTTATTTAGAGAATCGCTGATTTTACAGCCATAACTAAAAATTGGCTCCCCAAATAATGAATTCGATAAAATTAGACACTATGAAACCCTGATATAAATTGAAAATTCTTTCTGAACCCTTGTAGATCACAATTATTTTCTTTACCGAGAACTGCTGAAATCAATCTAAGGGTCTTGACAAAAAAGTTGATTTATCTTATTGAGAACCGTTA
>PVMK01124077.1_pt1 | contig 31836 bp, 33 predicted proteins | sample 1853481 | NCBI WGS metagenome assembly PVMK01 (sample SAMN08533507, study PRJNA380276) | Marine sediment metagenome, whole genome shotgun sequencing project.
TTCATTATAAAAGGGGTCGAACCGAATTATTATTTCAAAAATTCGGTTCGACCCCTTATTTCGCCTTAATTCCTAAACGTTATCCTCAACATCCCGCTTGAACATTTCTTCGAGTTCTTCCTGGCCCTGTCGGGCAAGCGCCTGCATACGTTGGTTATCGCTATGTATTTCGCGATGCTCGCACAGGCGTTGTTCATCGTGTTCGCGAAATCGCTGGACGGCACTTTCTGCTTCACTGGCAGGTGTGCCGACGCCCTTTAAGACTTCCACCGTTAACTCCAGTGCGGATGCAAAAGTTTCCCTGCTGATAGTCTTGACGCCCAGGTCCATGAGTAGGTAGGCGTGGTGGCGGTTTCTGGCGCGGGCGTAGATGGTGAGGTTGGGGAAATGTTTCAGCACCATCGCGGCGGTGCGCACCGAGGTATCGACATCGTCGATGGCCAGTACGAACAGGCTGGCCTTGTCTGCGCCCGCTGCATGCAATAGCTCGCGGCGCGAGGCGTCGCCATAGTAAATCTTGTTGCCGTAGCGTTTAACGAAATCGACCTGCTCCTGACTGACGTCCAGTGCCGTGAAGGGTATGCCTTTGGCGCGGAGTACCCGCGCTGTCATCTGCCCAAAGCGACCAAAGCCCGCGATGATGACGGGCTGCTGTTCTTCGGGCATTTCATCGTAGGTGGGTTGCGGCGTTGTTCGCGCCGACAGCTTGTCGTCGAGAAAAATCAGCAGCGGGGTCATGGCCATCGATACGGAAACAACCACGATCAGAAAATCGGCGTCGTTTTCAGTGAGCACCCTGGCCGCAACAATCGCACCCAGAATAACGAACGCAAATTCACCACCCTGCGACAACGTTAAACCCAGGCGCCGGGCGGACGGGGTGTCGAGGCCGTTGCGCTTGCCCAGCACAAACAATACGAGGCACTTGATGGCGACGAGCACTAAAGCGGCCAGAAAAACCTGCGCCGGTTGGCTGGTGATGAGCCCCAAATTAACCGACATGCCCACCGCAATAAAGAACAGCCCCAGCAACAGGCCTTTGAAGGGCTCGATGCTGGCCTCGAGCTCGTGGCGAAACTCGGAATCTGCCAGCAGCACACCGGCAATAAAAGCGCCGAGCTCCATCGAAAAGCCGGCCTCAGCCAACAGCGCCGACATGCCGAGAACGGTGAGGAGCGCGGTGGCGGTGAGCAGTTCGTGCACCTTGGTTAAGGCGGCAACACGCAACATCAGGCGTAAGAGGTAACGCCCGGCCACAATGACGCCGGCGACCAGGGCGATCGTCCAGGCCGCATCCGCAAACGCGACCGTCGATTCGTTATCGCCGAGCAGCGGAATGATGGCCAGCAGCGGCACCACCGCGAGGTCCTGAAACAACAGGGTGGCGAAAGCCGTCCGGCCCCAGCGCTTGCTGAGCTCCTGCCGCTCGGCCATCAATTGCAAGGCGAATGCCGTGGACGATAACGCCAGCACCAAACCCACCAGCAATGCCGGCGCCCAGGCATAGCCGAACAGATACAGGGCGATGCCCAACAGCACACCCGTGATGCCCATCTGCAAGCTGCCAAAACCGAAGATCGAGCGGCGCAAGGCCCATAGTCTGGATGGCTGGAGTTCCAGGCCAATAATAAACAGCAGCATCACTACGCCAAACTCGGCAAAGTGCAGCAGCTCGTCGACCTCGTCAAAGCGCCCGATACCCCAGGGGCCAATGACCAGACCCGCAACGAGATACCCGAGCACCGAACCGAGCCCGAGGCGTTTGAATACCGGCACGGCAATCACGGCGGCGACCAGGAGGATGATGATGTCTGTCAGCATGGGTGGGTGTCCGGGGGGTGTGACTCTGGCTCACACTATGGGGGTCGATTGAGTATGTCCAGTTTTGCTGGGGAGATGAGGCGGGGATAAATGGGGTCGATAAATGGGGTCAATAAATAGAGCCAGAGTAGAAAAAGGGGTCGAACCGATTTTCTCAATAATCGGTTCGACCCCTTAATTTCTATGCAGCCGTGGGGTTTCCGGCAGTATCCAGCGGCCGCCGTTGCGTCTGGCCGGGCACGGAATAACACAGGTGCGTTCCATGCCCAGTTGCTCCAGGGCATCGGCATCAATACGCCAGCCGTTTTTCTCCCACCTGCGCAAACTTCGGCGGTACTGAGCCATAGCCTGTTCTTCAGGTTGCAGCAGATCATGGCCATGATCGCGCGGCGGCACAATCGGGCGCATTGCTTCGAGCAGATCGCGATCTTCTTGTTCGAACTTCCAGTTTGTTTCCGTTAGTTCGCTATCCATTCTTTTGCCCGGCATAAAATTACGTGCGTGTAGCAGGTAACGTCTACAAATCGATTCGTTGACCGGTGTGACGTAATAATAAAATCGAAAATCGCCACGTTCCTTCCCCATCATAAAATTCATATGTGCCCAGCCCTGCACGGGGCCCACGTAACCCTGAACCAACGAAAGAGCCGGGCTGTCGATGGTGTAACCGCCATCCCATTCGCCGCTGGCTTCGGTTAATGTGTATTTTGTTTCCTTACCACGCTGAAAATTGCCCGCGGTTGCGCTGGCATCGGCATGCGAGAACTCGGCGTGGGTTGCATCGAAACCGTTTTCCATGACGCGTTCGTAATGTGCACCCCAGTGATACTCCATGGTCAGCGTGGTCCAGCCCTCGGCATCCCATTCCGGTGCTTCAAGTATCGGTGGGCGTTCGGCTTCGGGCAGGTCGCCAAGGAACGCAAAAATCAGTCCATAACGTTCTTCAACAGGATAGGCATCGACGCGTGCGTTGTCCGGGATGTCGGAATCGTCGGGTAAGGTTGGAATGAGCTGGCACAGGCCGTCGCCCGAATAGCGCCAGCCGTGGTAGGGGCACTGGATACAATCGTTCTGAACCTGGCCGGCCGACAGCGAGCCATTGCGATGGACACAGGTGTTTGCCAGGCAATGGGCAGTGCCCTTGCTATCACGAAACAGCACGAAATCATGATTTAGCGCTCGCACCTTGAGTGGTTGGTCGCTCAATTCTTCGCTACGAGCCAGCGCGTACCAGAAATTGATGAGCATTGGATGAGTCCGCCTGTTCTGCCGCTAACTATATATCTATATCACTGCTCGACAACTCCACGCGGCAGTTGCTCATGTGAGCGCAGGCCGGGGCTTAGCTCTTCGGCGCTCAGGTTATTTAAAAAATATTCAATTGGCCAGAGATGGCCGTCGATGTCCGAGCGCGATGGCGTAGCAGTGACATCAATGCTGTACGACTGTTCCAGAGGTGCATTGGTGCCCGGTACGGGATCGTCACTGGTAAAAATTGTGGCGGAAAAATCGGCACATTCACCGTAGTGCCGATAACCATAGTAATAATCCCAGCCACCGCGGATACCCATGCTGTCGAGGTAGGTCATTTCGAGGTGGGCAGGATTCCCCGCAGCCGCCTTGTACGCCTCACATAACGGGGTTTGCAGGTAGGCGCCAGCGCTGTGTGAAATAATGCGAAGGTATTGCAGCTTTTTGAGTCCCGCGAGTTCTGCGCCGATCTGTTGGCCGATGAGTCCGCCGTTTTTGCCTGCGCGCAGCCGGTTATCAGACCACGGTGACCAAACGTAGTGTCTTATTGCCACGCCGGGTTGGTTGCCAATCGCTTGTTGAATACGCTCGGTAACTTCAATCAGCAAGGGTTCGTCCTTGCCACCGGTGCCATGGAACAGCAGCACAGCGTAAGTTGTATCGGCGGGCAGATTCAGTTCACTCGCAACAGCCGATGAGGGCAACCGGGTATAAATTTCCAGCGCCAGCATCGCGGCGAGTAGCAGGCCAATAATCCAGATCAGTTTCGTTTTCAATTTCTCGCTACCGTGCTTGCTATCTACCAGTCTCACCATTTTATTGGGTAAGGCCACCAGTTTATCTTCAATTGCCACATGACTCATCGTAGGGTGGCGATTAACGCACGGGGCAAGGTTTAGTCCCTTCCAGACGTGTGTTCAGACGTCTTCATTTGGTTTTTCACGGCTGTTCTGAGCAGTCTGAGGACCCACCTATAGCTCTATTTTGTACTGCAGTGAAGCCCCGGTTTTGCCGTCTGGAGCGGCTATTTTTGGCCCGCTGTACGGTCAAAATATTATCAATAAAAACAATAAGATAAAGCCTGATTAGGTGGGCCGAAAATGACCCATTTTTGGAAAGACATACGGTCGCAGCTGGTTTATAGTTACACAAGGTTAGTTCAGAAAGCTTACGAAGATGCAAAAGCTTCCGGCACTTTTGGCAACCTCTGTCACTTTGGTTGCCTTGCTTGGCTGCGGTCAAACGACCGGGTCTTCTCCCGCGCGCAGCACCCCTGATTTAGAACCTCCGCACGTATCCTCCAAAGATTTTGGCGAGTACGTTTTGCATTTCAACAGTATGCGTACCGACAGGCTGCAACCGGAAGTGGCGATTATGTATGACATCAGCCGCAGCGGTAATCGCGTTTTGCTCATCGTCTCAATTATTAAAAAGTCTGATGATCCTCAGGGCGTGTCCGTTGCCGGCGAGGTAACTGCCGCAGTGCGCAATCTGCTTGGACAGCCCAAAATAGTACAAATTCGGCAGATAAACGATGAAGGTGTGTATTACTACGTCGCTGATGTGGGGATAACGGATAAAGAACTGCTGTATTTTGATGTTGCTGCGACGCCTGCGGGCGAAAGCACTGATTTAGCGGTCCGCTTTTCCCGCCAGTTTTTTGCCGCTGACTAACTAGCCGGGCTGCGCGCGCCAGTCGTTTCCTGGTTTATTTCTCTTGTATATTTCCCTTGTACATTTCGCTTTTATAACTTCGTGCTGATTTCTCATTTCGGGTGCTGCGGCAAGCGTCTTGCCAGCACGACCAGTGTGGCCAGAAAGCCGGCCAGCAAACCGACCGCAATGATGATGTCTATCCACTGCTCAAACGGTCGGCTGTCGGCCGACAATGCAGGCACCACCATCAGATATTTGCTGAGCCAATTGCCAAGATTGATGCCGAACGCGATCACGCACATTGCCGGCAGCGAGCGTTTTACCCAGGCAAAAATGAGCAACACAAACGGCACAAAGAAACAGCCTGCCAGCATGGTCCAGAAATACGGTGCGTAATGGCCGTACATTTGTCGCCACACAGGTTCGGTTTCCTGCGGCAGGTTGCCAAACCACACCACAAAAAACTGTGCCCAGAAAAAGTACAGCCATAGCAGCGTAAACGCGGTTATCAGCATGCCCAGACAACGCACCTGCTCGGGGCCGAAGGCCTTGCTGCCATCTTTCGCATAGCCGAGTACGGCGGGAAAGGCGATCAGTGCCGCACACCCGGCAGCTCCGTTACCAAACCAGAAAAATATCGGGAATACGGTGCTGTGCCAGTGCGGGATAAGCATCATTGCAAAATCCCACGCGAGGAAGGTGCTGCACAAGATATACGCGATAATTATCCACGGCGACATTTTATAGAGCTGTTGCTTACGCTCGTTGTGATTGCCGCCGGTTGCGGGTGCCAGATCCGGGCTCAGACTTTTGCGCACGTAGATTATGCTCAGTGCGTAAAAGAACAGCAGTCCAAACAGATTGCGTATCAGCAGCCAGTCTATATTTAGCCAGGCGCTCAGGTGAGCATCCGGTGGCGGATTGAGCCAGTAAAACAATTCGTCCTGCGCGCAGTAAAAGATCAGCAAGAAGCCGAGCAACGCAAAGGGCAGAAAAGCCAGGGTGCTGAGTTCCGCGAGCCGGTAGTAAGGTCGGGGCCACTGGGCACCGACCAGACGGGTAATAGCGCAAAACACGACACCCGCCTGACTCACGCCGAGCAGTACCAGCCAGGAAACCGTAAACAGGCTTAGATCCGGCTGCGAGTCTGCACTATTCAGGCCAAACAGCAGGGCGCCGCAACCCAGAGCAAACAGGGCCACGAGTATCCAGATGCTGCCCGGTAGCGGCGTTGATCCGGCGGCAGTTCTGGAGGATTCTCTGGCAGCTTCAGTCTGGGTATTCATTGGCCACCAAATTCTTTGCGTAAGTAATTAATGACGTCCCAACGTTCGCTCTGGCTCAACGCATCGCGATAGAACGGCATGGCGTCGCGCCCACGCGTGAGCGTAAAAAACAGTTGTCCATCGGCCTGATCCTGGGTGTAGTCATCATTGAGATCAGCGGGCTCCGTGTCGAATTTCAGTCCGACCGGCCCGTCACCTGTGCCGGACTCGCCGTGACAGACCAGGCAGTTGGTTGCGTACAGTGCAGCACCTCGTTCGATGGACTCGACCGTTGGCACTACCGGGTTCGAAATGGCAACCGCTTCATCCTTGGCCGTATACATGTCATCCTGCGTTGTGGGTGCGGGTACGATTTCGCTGCCGTGCACGGGTATCGAGGTGGCTGGCTCGGGTGGGGCCTCTGATTCCTGCGGTTTGGCAGAGGGCTGATCCACCATATCTTGATCCCAGGGGAATGCGCCCGCTGTCAGGGGCAGCAAAATGACAGTGAATGCCATAATTAATTGCCACTTCGGCTTCATAGCTCAGCCTCCGAAATGGTTCGCACCTGTTCGGCACCGGCGCTGCGCAGAATCTCTTCGGCACGCTGACGCTGCTCTTCGGTATCGCACGCAACCGTCACAGCAAATTTGTCCACGGCAGTTTCCGGTGTATAAACACGTTCGCGTATGGCAGGCAGCCGCGCGCTGATTAAGAAGCCGAATACGGTCGCGAGGATGCCGCAGAGTATGGTCAGCTCATAGGTAATGATCAGAAACGGCGGTATCGTGATGATGGGTCTGCCAGATGTGGGATGCAGATACATGACAGCGGTGCCGGCTGCCAGCGCGAATCCGGCGAGCCCACCAAAGACTGCGCCGATGAAGGTGAAGCGTTTAATCACAGATTTCTTTTCACCGAGCACTTCTTCCACTCCTTCTATCGGAATCGGCGACATGAGTTCGGGTGTATTCAGGCCGGCTGCTTTGAGTTTTCCCGCGGCAGCGAGTGCCGCGTCGGGGCCGTCGAACAGGCCTAGGACGTGGTGTGCCATTCGGTACCTCCCTCGCTGCGGGCGTCCTTGTCGACGTCCTTGCCGGCCTGCTTATCCGGCAGCGGCATCGTCTCTTTTACTTCGTAAAGCGATACGCTGGGGAAGATTTTGACGAATAACAGAAACAGCGTGACGAACATCGCCAGCGATCCGACCATGATGGATATTTCCACCAGGCTCGGTACGTACACACCCCAGGCGTCCGGCAGGTATTGGCGTGACAGGGTGGTAGCAACAATCAGGAAACGCTCTGTGTACATGCCGATGTTGATGGCGATGGAAAGGATCAGCATGGGGACAAACGATTTTCTGAAACGTTCCGAGATCAGCAGCAACGGTGCCACGGCGCAGAACAGAATCATTTCCCAATAAAGTGGAGCGTAGAAGCCGAATAACTTGTACTTGAGTTGTTCGTATTCGGTCGACGTGCCGCTGTACCAGCCGGTGAACAGTTCCAGCATATTGATGTAGGTCCAGAGCAGTGACAGCAGCAGCAGCAGCTTGCCCAGGTTGTCGAAATGCACCTTGGTAATGTAATGCTCGAAGTTCATGTATTTGCGCAGCACGAACATCACGGTCACGATGCCGGCCGTGCCTGAATAGATGGCACCGACCACAAAGTAGGGCGCGAATATGGTTTGGTGCAGGCCCGGGACTAGCGACAATGCAAAATCCCACGACACGATGCTGTGCACCGACACGGCCAGCGGGATAATCAGCACCGCCAGAAAGGTGTAGGCCCAGCCCAGCCGGTGCCACTGCGTGTCGGTGCCGCGCCAACCCAGTGACATCAGCACATACATGTGGTGCCGCCAGCCGCTGGTGCGGTCGCGCACCGCGGCGAAGTCAGGAATTGACCCCATATAGATGAATATAGTGCTGCCAGTCAGGTAGGTGGCAATGGCCATGACGTCAAACAGCAGTGGTGAGCGGAAGTTCGGCCACATCTCCATCTGGTTCGGATAGGGCGCCGCCCAGTGTATAAACCACGGTCGCCCAACGTGCACCATCACCATGGTTGCCGCCACCATGAGTGAAAACAGGGTCATTGCCTCGGCGCTGCGATACATCGCCTTGCGCCACGAGCTGTTCGTGATGTGCAGCACGCACGACAGCAGCGTGCCGGAGTGGCTGAGTCCGATCCAGAAAATAAAACTGGCCAGATACGTGCCCCACACCGTTGGATGATTATTGCCACTGGCGCCGATGCCGTACTGAAGTTGGTAGAACCACGGAAACATGAAACAGATGAGCGTCACCGCAATCGCAATCGTGAGCGTGACAAAATAGCCGCGCCCGGTAACGACCAGCGAGCGCACGATATCCGTGTTGACGTCGGCGAACTGATGGCCCTGTTTGTCAACCGACATCGGTTTCCACCTTCTTCAGATAAATGACAGACGGCGAGGTGTTCAGGTCGCCAAGTACCTGATAGCCGCGCGGGTTTTGTATGGATTCGGCTACCCGGCTGTCCGGGTCGTTGCGATCGCCAAACACCAGCGCCTCCGCCGGGCAGGTTTGCACGCAGGCCGGCTGGACCTCGCCATCACGAATGCGGCGGCGACCATCGTCTTTGGCGTGATCTTTCGCCTGCCTGATGCGCTGGATGCAGAAGGTGCATTTCTCCATGACGCCTTTTTCACGCACAGTGACATCCGGGTTCAGTTGCTGGTCCAGTGGCGCGTCCCAGTGATGATCGTGGTAATTGAAATAGCGCACCTCGTAGGGGCAATACACCGCACACGCGCGGGTGCCGATGCAGCGGTTGTACACCTGCACATTCAGGCCGTCCTGGTTGTGATAGGTCGCACTCACCGGACATGCGATTTCGCACGGCGCGGCATCGCACTGTTGGCATAGCATCGGAATGAAACGCAGCTTGATATCGGGAAACTCTCCTTCCCAGTAGCGTTCGATGCGAATCCATTTCATTTCCCGACCATGGGTGAGATCGTCCTCACCCACGATGGGTAAATTATTCTCGGCCTGGCAGGCTGTCACGCAGGCTTCACAACCGGTGCAACGATCAAGGTCGATCGTCATGGTCCAGGCGTAATCGAATTCATCGTAATACCCGGGCTTGCGGTATTTCTTCCAGTTCTCGGTAATATTCTCGAAAAGACTCATGATGGTTCCACCGTTATCGGAATGCTGTGTGGCCTGGCGCTGTGGTCCGGGTGTGCATCGGCAGTGGTGCGAACTATTTCGCGACCGAGTTGCCGTGACGTGCCGCCGCTGGTGATCAGTTGGGCCTGCTTGCCGGTCGGGGTAAGCCTGACGCGGGTGGCGCTGCTGGCGAGGTTGCCGGTGGCCGCCTCCATTTGTGGCGCAAGCAGCTGAATTGGGTTGGCGCCGCGGCCGCTGGCGTAGCGGCCGTAGTGCTCGTGGCCCTGACCGATAGGCATGGCAATAACATCGGGCAGGATGGCCGGGTAGACAAACACCGGCGCACTGATTTTTCCTGCGGCCGATTCAATTTCCACCAGGTCGCCGTTGGCCACACCCAGCTGCTGCGCCGTTTGCGGATTGATCTCGACCCAGGTGCCGTAGACGACACTGGTCAGTGGGTCGGGTAATTCCTGTAACCAAGGCAGGTTCGCGCTGCTTCCATCGCGTAGTGCATTCGAAACATAGGGGTGCAGGATGAAGGGGTAGTCGCTTTCGCTGCCCGTGAATTGGGGTGCGGCGACACTGAGTTTTTTAATCTGCGCGGACGGAATCGTGGTGGGTGCGTTATTGCTGCGGCTGTTTTCTCCCCAGGCACCCGCCTGCAATACCGCGGCCCAGAATTCGTCGAAACTTTCCTGCTGCGAACCGCTGGCGTGAATTTTGCCCCATCCGTCTCGCAGGCAGGCTTCCATATCCTGCCACGGAAGTGCCGCATCGAAACCGAGTTTGTGTGCGAGGCCGAGCACAATGTCGCCGGTGGAACGAGCGATATAGAGTGGCGACACCACCGGTTGCGAGATTGCGCCGACGGGGAAGCCCACGCCCGGCGCCGGCGTGTCATCGGCCCAGCTTTCCAGATACGTGTGACTGGGCAGGATCAGGTCAGCGTGTGCAGTGGTTTCATCCAGGAAACTCGACAGGCTGACGATCAGCGGAATATTGTCCAGTGCTGCTGCAAACGCAGCGCCATCCGGCAGGTTAAACACCGGGTTGGTGTTATTAACAATGAGCACTTCAATCTGACCGCTCCGGGCCGCCTCGGCAAATTCCAGCATGTCGCGATAACCCGCTTGCCGAGCTGCCGGATCTGGCCCGAAGGCAGGTGCCGGGTTGAAGATAAGGCCACCCTCACGACCAATATTGCCAACCAGGTAATTCAGTGCGTTGACGGCCATCAGCGTGTCGACGCCATTCGTGTGATTAGCCGCTGCACCACCACCGATCGCCAGTGCAGTGGGTGCGGCAGAAAAATGCTCGGCCAGGCGCTTGATCGTGTCGGCCGGCACACCGGTCTGCTGGGCTACGTCTGCAGCCTGGTAATTTTCCAGCGCCGCAGCCCAGGTATCCCTGTCGCTGCCCTTATAATTGCCCGTCTGCACAATGTGGTGAGCGATGCCCAGTGCAAGCATGCCTTCGGTGCCGGGCCGCGCGGCGATCCATTCATCTGCAGCCGCACCGCTTAACGACATGCGCGGTTCTATCTGCACAAACTGACCGCGCTCTGCGGGTCGGTTCTGACGGCTGCGGCCGAAACCGAGCCCGTAGTGCACCGGTGACAGCCAGCTGCCCAGATAGTCCGCACCGAAAGACAACAGGAAGTGCGTGTTTTCCAGGTCGTAGTAGGGCAGTTGTGTCTGGCCAAACAACTGCTGGTTGGCCGCATGCAACTGGTGTGGAAAATCGAAATCGAAGTGCAACAGTCGCTCGGTACCGAGCTCGTGTGCAAATAATTCGAGCACCTCGGCAAGATGACCGCGCACGCCTTTGCTTAACACGGCAATGTTGTTGCCTTGGCCCTGTTCTTTCAGTTCAGTCAGGCGTTGCGCGACGATGTTCAGTCCGCTATCCCAGGTGATCGGGTCGTAGGCTAACGAGCCGCGCTGACCCGTTAACTGCAAGGGTCCCGTGAGACGATCAGGGTTATAGAGTGTCTGCAGGCCAGCCTGACCCAGCGAGCAGAGCCGACCCTGACTGACCGGGTGCGACGGGTTGCCTTCGATTTTCTTGGCGCGGCCTTCGCGAGTGCGTACCGTGATGCCACAACCTGCGGGGCACATTGAGCACACTGAGTTGTAATAGGTAGCGATGCCCGGGCTGAAATCTTCCGGGGGTACGGCGTAGGGGACCAGGTACTCGACCGGGTGTTTGATCTGTTCTGCGAGCATGAAGCCGCTGCCCGCACCAACGCTGCCGGCACCGACCATTTTCAGAAAATCTCGTCGATCTATCTTCGACATTTGCTCACGTAGTCCTCTGTTATCTGTCCTCGTTACTTGTGGCAGGTCCAGCAATCAAGACCGTGTTCCACCTCATTTTCTTTGTGGCAAGCAAGGCATTCGCCCATCTTTAGCGGTGCCATGCGGGTGACGACTTCCATAGTTTGCACGGGGCCGTGACACTCCTGGCAGGCCAGGCCGGCGGCAATGTGGCGTTTGTGCGGAAAGTGCACAAAGTCTGGAAGGTCATGCACCTTGATCCAGGGGATGGGTTCCTTGTTTTCCCAGTAACTCATCACCTTTCTTATCTCTGGGCGGTCGGTCGCGACGTACTCGTGGCAACTCGCGCACTTGTTTACGCTGGGCACGCCAGCCGAGATTGAGCGGCGCGCCTGGACATGGCAGTACTGGCAGGGGATTTCGTTGTCGCCTGCATGAATTTTGTGGCTGAAGTTAATCGGTTGCACTGGTGTTGTGCCGGGGAAGAGCGTCAGGTTGGCCCAGTAGCCGAACACCAGGCCAACCAGTAACGCGGCTACGGTCAGGCCGACTGGTTTTAGTACCTTCAGTGTAGGAACTATCGATACGCCCATTTGTTTAGTGCTCCACGCTCTTGCCTTACGCCGATTGCGCGGCGGCCTCCCCGTGTTCATTAATAGTGTCATTGCGGACTAAGCCCACTGTGTCGCCAAACTCCTGAGCGAATGCGTGCATCCGCTCAGCCAGATCGGTGTTGTTAGTCGCGCGCTGGTACGTGTCAGCCAGTTTGTGAATGACCTGGTACATATGCAGATTCATGTCCTCTACGGTGGTGTCTTTGGTCCACAAATCGATGGCCACGGTGGTTTTATTGTCGTTGTCCCACAGCGACAGCATCACGGACTGGCACGGTTTGGGCCCCGCATCCTGTGCTTCGGTGGCTTCCCATTCGATGCGGACAGGCCGATTCTCTGTGTCCAGATCAATGCTCAGTTTGATTTCTGCGTTTCTTGACTTCATCTCGCTCACTTGATTCCATGGGCTAACGCAATTGCGCTGCCGCCATAACAAATGTTGGATTTACTTATCATTCTGGTCATGCTTGGCATCATCGTCAGCCTTGGCATGGGTTTGTATTTTCTTGTCCGTGATCGCGGTGCTACCGAGCGCACCGTCCGCTCACTCAGCGTACGTGTAGCGCTGGCCATCGTGTTACTGGTACTACTGGCGTTGGGTTTTTCCGGAGTCATTAGTTAAAACCAGTCCTCTAAAACCAATAAACGAACGTAAACAGAAGCAGCCAGACCACATCCACGAAGTGCCAGTACCAACTGGCGGCTTCGAAGGCAAAGTGCTTGTCCGGCGTGAAGTGTCCCCGCAACACGCGTAACAACATGACCAGCAACATGATCGTGCCCATCGTGACGTGCGCACCATGAAAACCGGTCAGCATGAAAAAGGTTGAACCGTAAATACCGGACGAAAGCGTTAGTCCGAGTTCTTCATAAGCATGGGAATACTCGACGACCTGCAGCGTGAGGAAGGTGATACCGAGCGCGACAGTCAGTGCTAACCAGGCCGCCAGCCGTCCCCGCTGATTCTTTTTAAGCGCCCAGTGCGCAAAGGTCACGGTAACGCTGCTGGTCACCAGGATCACGGTGTTCACAAAGGGCAGGCCCCACGCGGCCATAGCCTCGGTGGTGGTGCCGCCGGGCGTGGTGAACAACGGCCAGACCTCGGCGAAATCGGGCCACAGGTACAGGTGCGTTTCCAGTCGATGGCCTGCGCCCGCCAGCCACGGCACAGAAATGATGCGGGCGTAAAAGAGGGCGCCAAAGAACGCCGCAAAAAACATCACTTCGGAGACGATGAACCACGCCATGCCCATGCGATACGAGCGATCGAGCTGTTTGCTGACCAGCCCCTGCATGGACTCGCGGATGACGGTGGCGAACCAGCCGAACATCATGAATGCTATCAGTGCCAGTCCTATTGAAAAGACTATCGCGCCGAAGTTACCTTCGGCCGCCACCCTCTCTGTGCTCTCATGAATAAATTTCACGGCACCAAAGGCAGTCACTATCAGTGCTATGGAGCCGATGATCGGCCAGCCACTGCTGTGCGGAACGTAATAGCGTTGAGTTTCGCTCATAAGCGCAACTCCTGTGCAGCGTCCGGCGCATTATTCCCGTTTGCCTGCGTATTACTGCCCTGGCTCGCGTTGCCATCTTCTGCGGCTATGAGAAACATCGTGTAGGAAAGGCTCAGCGTGGCGATGTCCTTCGGCAACTCGGAATCAACAAGAAAGCGCACGGGCATTTCCGTTGCCTCACCTGCCGCAAGCGTCTGGACTTCGAAACAAAAACATTCAATCTTGCGGAGATGCGTTGCGGCCAGGCCCGGCGACACACTCGGTATGGCCTGAGCATGCACGTCATGCATGGCGCGATTGCGCACGTAGTAAGTGGTGGTGTAAATCTTGCCCACCTGCACCTGCAACTGTTGTGCGGTGGGTCGAAACTCCCAGGGCAGACCATTACCGACCCGCGCAATGAACTGCACCGTGACCATGCGCTCAGAAGTTGTGGCAGGCTCTGTGACTATGTACTCGCTGGCCGCGGTTTTGCCGTTGATGCCCGTCAGTTCGCAAAACACGTCGTAAAGGGGTACCAGGGCAAATGCAAAACCGAACATGCCTGCAGTCACTGCGAGCAGTGCTGCGAGTTGCATTTTCTGGCTGCGTTTATTCATAGCTTCCGCTCGTTCTCGGCCTCGTTCGCCAAGGTCTGCGTCCTGTTATGAGTTTGCGCGGCGGGTGGGAATTCCGGTGGTGTTTCGAAGGTATGATGCGGCGCGGGCGACGGGATAGTCCATTCCAGCCCTTCGGCGCCTTCCCAGACCTGGTCGCTTGCCTTTGCACCACCGCGTATCGTTTTGATCACAATGTAGAGAAACAGGATTTGCGTCAGGCCGAGCAGGCCGGAGCCGATGCTCGACACCATGTTGAAGTCGGTGAACTGCAATGAGTAATCGATGACGCGGCGGGGCATGCCGGCCAGTCCGGAAAAGTGCATCGGGAAAAATGTCAGGTTCACGGCGATGGTTGCGGTCCAGAAATGAATTTTCCCCAGCCGTTCGTCGTACATGTTGCCGGTCCACTTCGGTAGCCAGTAATACACCGCGGCCATCGTTCCGAATATGGCGCCGGGGTAGAGGACGTAGTGGAAATGCGCTACGACGAAGAAGGTGTCGTGGTACTGGAAGTCGGCCGGTACAATCGCGAGCATGACTCCGGAAAAACCACCGATGGTGAACATCATCACAAAGGCAATCGCGAACAACATGGGCGTTTCAAAGGTCATGGAACCGCGCCACATGGTTGCCACCCAGTTGAATACTTTCACCCCGGTGGGCACCGCAATCAGCATGGTGGCGTACATAAAGAACAGTTCACCGAACAACGGCATGCCGGTTGTGAACATGTGGTGCCCCCACACGATGAAAGAAAGAAACGCGATCGACGCGACTGCGTAAACCATCGAGCTGTAGCCGAACAGTGGTTTGCGTGCAAAGGTTGGAATGATCTGCGAGGCGATGCCAAAGCCCGGCAGAATCATGATGTACACCTCTGGGTGACCGAAGAACCAGAAGATGTGTTGAAACAGCACCGGATCGCCGCCGCCCGAGGCAGAAAAGAAGCTGGTGCCGAAATGCCGGTCGGTCAGCATCATCGTGACCACGCCGGCCAGCACGGGCATGACCATGATCAGCAGGAAGGCGGTGATCAGCCAGGTCCAGACGAACAGTGGCATTTGCATCAGCGTCATGCCCGGTGTGCGCAGATTTAAAATCGTAATAATGATGTTGATGGCACCGAGCACGGATGAGATGCCCATCATGTGCACGCCGAGAATGAAAAAGTCGGTGCTCGGCGGACCATAGGTGGTCGACAGCGGTGCGTAAAAGGTCCAGCCGAAATTGGGGGCGCCGCCTTCCATAAACAGTGATGACAGCAACATGGTGAAGGCGAAGGGCAGCAGCCAGAAACTGAAATTGTTGATCCGCGGCAGCGCCATATCCGGTGCGCCAATCATCAACGGCACCATCCAGTTTGCAAGGCCAACAAAAGCTGGCATCACCGCGCCGAATACCATGATCAGGCCGTGCATGGTCACCAGCTGGTTGTAGAATTCCGGCTGTATAAATTGCAGCCCGGGTTCAAATAACTCGAGCCGCATAAACAATGCGAAGGCGCCCGCGATGAAAAACATCGTAAAACTGAACCAGAGATAGAGACTGCCAATCTCTTTATGGTTTGTGGTCAGCACCCAGCGGGCTACAAAAGCAATGATGGGGTTCTGGTTGGCAGCGCCTGTTTGCGGATGTGCACTCATCGTCAACGTGTCTCGAAAACCGTCAGGGGTTGGATAATGTCGCCGCTGTCATTGCCCCAGGAGTTGCGCTCATAGGTCATCACTGCGGCGATTTCCAGATCACTGAGTTGCGGCGCCCAGGCCTGCATTTCGGTATCGACTTTGCCATTCATCACCCGCTCGAGGTGATCGGCTATTCCGCCTGTAGCAATGTCGCTGCCCGCTAAAGCGGGGTATTTCCCGCCTTTGCCGGTGCCATTCGGTTGGTGGCAGGTCGCGCAATGTTCGACGTACACGGCTTTGCCCATGGGTATGAGTTCGTCCATCGCCCAGGTTTTGGCGCGGTCGGCCACCGCGGTTTCTGAGGCGAGTTCCATGGCCAGTTGCTGATTTGCCAGCCAGGCGTCGAATTCTTCTTCAGGAATGACTTCAACCACGATGGGCATGAAGGCGTGATCCTTGCCGCACAGTTCCGCACACTGGCCACGAAACACGCCGGTTTCGGGTACTCGGGTCCATGCTTCATTGATAAAGCCTGGAACGGCATCCTGTTTGACGGCAAAGTCCGGCACCCACCACGAATGAATAACGTCGTTGGAGGTAAGCAGAAAGCGCACCTTCTTATTGGTCGGGAGTACCAGGCGCTTGTCTACTTCGAGCAGGTAGTGCTCGCCCTTGGGTTCAAGGTTGTCTATTTGTTCCTGCGGTGTCGCAAGATTGCTGTAAAAACTGATGTTAGTATTGATGTACTGGTAGTTCCATTTCCACTGGGAAGCGGTAATCAGCACCGTGAGGTCGGCGTCGCTGTTGTCTTCTATATCCTGCAACGCGAGGGTGGCCGGAATGGCCATGCCGATCAGAATGATTGCCGGAATGATGGTCCAGATCGCTTCGATCAGCGTGTTTTCATGAAAGGTGGCAGGTATCGGGTGTTTTGTGCGCCGGTGTTTGAACATCGTATAAAACATCGCGCCAAACACCACGATGCCGACGATGATGCAGACCCAGAGACTTATGGTGTGCAATTCCTGGATGCGCTGACTCATGTCCGTGACACCCGCGCGCATGTCCAACACCACGGCGTAGCCGTTGTGGGAATACATTCCCAAAACGGGTATCAGCAGGCTGCATTTATGCCTGCCGGCGGAAGAACAGGGTCTTCGCGCCATCTGGTTGTCAGCGGGTGTGGGCACTGCCCCCCCTATTTCACAGACTCAAGGTCTGTGCATCGGATGAATAAAGCGATTACACCTCGCCATCCATGGCCGTTAACGCCTCAATTGGGCCACCGTGCGTAGCTGATTATTGCCATCCCAGTCCTTGTATCTGATGGCAGCTGCGCGTTCGATGGGTCCATTCCAGTCGCCCCGATGGGCCAATAAAAACTCATCACCGTCAATTTTTGCCTGCCATGCATCGCCCTCCCAATCGGTAAAGGCAAGGCTGGCGTTGCTGTGACGGTGCCACTTGTTCGTGTTCTGGGGGATCTGCTCGAACTCGCCGGCGCGAATCCAGCCGGTCCACAATTCCTGATTCCACGCGACAAATTCCATGCGGGCCTGTGCCCAGGGCACGTGGGTGGAGTCGTAGGCGGGTGTGTTGCGGATGCTAAATGCCAGATTTGCAGCTGCAACGGTTGCTATAAAGGCCGCCAGAAAACACAAAAATGCTTTAGTCATCCCAGGCTCCGGCTTACATCAGGGCAAACTTATGCAGTGAAGAAAGATGTAAGTCGAAGGCTGCGGCCAGAATAGTGGCGTAAAAATCCTCATGAGCGGTGGAGTCGCTCAGGGTGGCCGGGCGGTGATGATCTCCCGGTGCTTGATGGATCAGGTGCGTTGCATTGCACATCCCGGTTCCCTCAACAATGTCACCCGTATTTTGGCGACGCGTGTAACTTACCCTTGTTTGCCGTGTTGTGTCTAATGCCGCGCAACATATTTAATGACGAAGACATCGAAACAATAATTTAACGCTGAAAATTAATAATCTGCATGAGTTGTTTGGATGAGTTTGTGCGCAATTGTTGAAGTGCAGCAAAAAATCTTCTTGCTGACGCTATTTATTCCAAATGTGGGCCAAAGCAAAAAAGGCCTGAATCTTCGCAAGGGCGATTTTTACTCTGAGCCTGTTTATCAGCAGGTTATTCGATTTGCGGAAAGTTGTTTATCGCGGTCCGCACGGTGAATTGCTTTAGGTGGGTGTCTGCCAGCATCCATCCGATATATGGCGTGCAGCCCCTGAAAGTACTATAGTCACAACCTGACTACTCAGGGCGTGGATCGTGATCAAGAAACTACTGTTGCTGGGTCTGTTGCGCGGGCAAAAGCTGCACGGCTACGGGCTCGTGGAGTACCTGCAGACTCACACCATGGGCGGGGCGTCGATCGGCAAGTCGAATGCTTACCGCCTGCTCAAGGAGATGGAACGCGACGGCTTCATCCGCAGCGTCACCGAGCGTGAGGGTAACCTGCCCGAGCGCTACGTCTATGAGGTCACTCGCAACGGTGAAGTATTTTTCCAGGATGCGCTGCTGCAAGAACTGGCCCGCGACGCCACGGCCGATCAGCCCGGTATCGCCGTGCTGAACTACCTGCAGGAACTCGACCCGGCGGCGGCCGCAGATCACTTACAGCAGCGCCGCGATCAGGTTGCCGCGCGCGAAGCAATACTGGTCACTGTGCCGGAGGAGGTGCTGCACTTGCATCCGGCATTGGATCTTGGCCTGCGGCAGGTTGTAGTGGAGCTCGAATGGCTGGATGAAAAATTACTGGAGCTGCACAAGTGTGCCCAGTCGGCTGCCTGATGACACACCTTATATATACAGCATCGAACACCAACTAACGAAAACTAACGGATAACCCATGCATCCATTGATTGCCCGCCACCGAAAATGGCTTCTGCCAACCGCTGTGATTGTCGTGGCCTACGGTATCGCTACGGTTATCCGCAACAGCGGGCCGCAGGTTGAAGTCATCGTGCCCGAGCCACAGGCCGTCGTGATACGGGTGGTCACGGCCGCGCCGGCAGAGGTGCAGCTTACCGTCAGCAGTCAGGGCGAGGTGGATGCCGAGCATTCCATCGAACTGATCAGTGAAGCGACCGGCAAGGTAAGGCGGGCGAGTTCTGCTTTTGTCACCGGCGGCTATTTCGATACCGGCGATGTGTTACTGCAACTCGATCCCACTGATTACGAGCTGGCAAAGATTCGTGCCGAAGCTGCCGTTGCCGAGGCGGCCGAGGAACTGGCGATTGAAAAATCCGAAGCCGAGCTGGCGCAAGAGGGGTTGTTCCCGCTGAAAGAAGCCAAGGTGGAATCGGCCCGCGCGCGGCTGCAGTCGGCCGAGGCCGAGCTCGCACAGGCGGAAGTCGACCTGGCGCGCACTCGTGTACGGGCGCCGTTCGACGGGCGCGTGCTGTTTACGCAGGTTGATCTTGGTCAGTACGTGAGCAAGGGCGAGCCGCTGGCAAGAATTTTTTCTACCAACCGTGCCGAGATCCGGTTGCCGATCACCGACCAGCAACTGCGTTATCTTGAGCAACCCTTCGGCAGCGGCCGCGATGCCGGCCCGCTCAACACGGCCGTGACACTGCGTGCCGAAGTAGGCGGTCAGAAGGTAATGTGGCAGGGTTATCTCGACCGCATGGACGGTGCTGTGGATAACGACAAGCGCGTCTGGTATGCCGTCGCCTATGTCGATGATCCGTACGGCCTGCAAAGCGAGGCGCCGGTGACGCCGGTGGTGGTGGGGCTGTTCGTCGAAGCTGAGATCACCGGCCGCACGGTCAGCGATGTGTACCGGTTGCCGCGTTCGGCATTGCGTAATGGCGACCAGGTGCTGATCGTCGATGCGGATAATCGCCTGCGGCAACGCCCGATCGAGGTGTTGCGCACCGATTACGATTACGTGTATGTGGCCACGGGCCTCGAGGGCGGGCAACGGGTTTGCGTCTCGCCCATAGACATCTTCGTGGATGGTTTGGTGGTCGAGATTGTCGAAGAGTCCGTTGAAGCCACCGTCGAAGCACCCGTCGAAAAGACGGACGACGAAGATCGTGTCGACACCGCTAAAGATACGCTCGCGGTGAATGAATCATGATTCGCTGGTTCGCAGAAAACCGGGTGGCGGCCAACCTTTTGATGATCGCAATCATCCTCGGCGGTGTGTTGTCGCTGCCGCTGCTGGACCGCGAAGTGATGCCGGGCATTCCGCTCGACATGATCCAGATCGATGTGGATTATCCCGGTGCCAGTCCGGCCGAGATCGAAGAGCGTATCTGTATCCGCATCGAAGAGGCCGTTCACGATCTGGAAGGCATGAAGTCGCTGCATTCGGAAGCCGTGGCTGGCCGCGGCGGCGTTATTGTGGAGGTGGCCAAGGGCTTTTCGACCGAGCGCATGCTGAACGACGTGAAAGCACGCGTCGATGCGCTCGACACCCTGCCCGAGGATGCGGAAGAACCGCAGATCAAGGAAGCGCCGTGGAGCGAAAACGTCATCGAACTGGTGGTGAGCGCGGACACCGACGAGGCTACGCTGCGTGATATCACCCTGCGCATTCGCGATGGTGTGGCGCGGCTCGGCGGCGTGGACGAGGTGGTGGTGGAGGGTTTGCGTGAACCCGAGATGGGCATCGAGGTATCCGAACACACCCTGCGCAAGTACAACCTGACTTTCGACGATGTAGTGGCTGCCATCCGGCGGTCTTCAATCAACCTGTCGGCCGGCGCTATTCGTACGGCCGGCGGTGACATTTCGTTGCGCACCCAGGAGCAGGCGTACACGGCGGCGGACTTTGCCGACATTGTGGTGTTGCGTAACCCGGCGGGCACGCGCGTGCGCCTTGGGCGATATCGCGGACGTGCGCGATGGCTTCAATGAAATCGCCGAACTCAGCCGTTTCGACAACCATCGCGCCGCCGCAATTATTGTGAAGATACGCAACAACCCGGACGTCGTCGCCGTCGCCGCGGCGGTACGCGATTACGCGGACGAGTTGCGCGCCACGCTGCCGGCTGGCGTGACGCTGGATGTCTGGCTCGACAAGTCCGAGGTTTTCTATAGCCGCACCAACATGCTGCTCTCCAGCGGCATGATGGGGCTGGTGCTGGTGTTTCTGCTGCTGGCGCTGTTCCTGCGGCCGGCGGTAGCGATCTGGGTGTGCGTGGGTATCGCCGTGTCCTTCCTGGGCGCGATTATGGTGATTCCGTCGACACCGGTCTCGATCAACATGATGACGCTGTTTGCGTTCGTGCTGGTGCTTGGCATCGTGGTGGATGACGCCATCATCATCGGCGAGAGCATCCACGTGCAGGTGCAAAACGGGCTGCGTGGCATCGATGCGGCATACCGGGGTGCGAAGCGCGTGGCGAAGCCGGTTATCTTCGCGGCCGTCACGACGATGATCGCATTCTCGCCGACACTGTTTATCGACGGTCCTGCCGCCAAAATGACGATGGCACTGTCGGTCGTCGTGATCCTGGCGCTGGCATTTTCGCTGGTCGAAGCATTTCTGATTCTGCCGTCGCATCTGGCGCATTTAAAGCCGGTGGGTGAGGCGCAACCCGGTACGCTGGCAGCCTTGCGGCAGAGGGTGGCTGACGGGCTGAGCGATTTCAGCACCGAGCGCTACCGGCCATTTCTGCTGAAAGCCGTGAACGCACGCTACCTGACCCTGGCCGTGTTTCTCGGGACGTGGCTCATCATCATGAGCTTCGTGCAGGGCGGCTGGGTCAAGCAGACCTTTTATCCGCTGATTCCGGGCGACAACATCATTGCCAGCGTCAGGTTGTCGGACGGCGTTTCCTTCGATACCACCACGCAGGTCGTGGCACAGATTGAACGCGCTGCGCAGCGCACCCGTGAGGAATTTATCGAGGAAAAGGGTTTCGATGTGGCTAAACACGTGCGTACCTTCGCGCGTGAGAACAACATCCAGATCACCCTCGAACTTGTGCCGGGCGAAGATCGCGATCTGCCCATCGAGCAGATTACGGAACGCTGGCGCAAACACATCGGTTTCATTCCTGACACCAAGAATTACACCTTCGATTACCACCTCATCGATCGCGAGCCGCCGGTGAAACTCGGGCTGACCGCCGACGACAGCGAAGTGCTGGCGGCGGCCACCGCACGGGTTGAGGCAAAACTGGCCACCTACGATGGGCTGTTCGGTATCAACAACAGTCAGCGCTCGGCCCGCACCGAGATTCTCGTGAACGCGCGTGATGCGGCCGAAAACTACAACGTCAGCCGCGATCAACTGGCGCGACAGGTGCGGCAGGGTTTTTTTGGTGAAGAAGTGCAGCGCATTCCGCGGGGCCGCGACGAAGTGAAAGTGATGGTGCGTTATCCGGAAGCATCGCGCCGGTCACTGGAGCAGATCAACCGCATGTACATCCGCGTGGGCGAGGGCGATGACGCGCAGCAGGTGCCGATCGGTGCGGTCGCCGAACTCGAGTTCACGCAGGGCGCGAGTGCGATCCGGCGACTCGACCGGCGGCGCATTGTCGAGGTAACGGCTGAGGCCGATTACGCCGTCGCTGACCCGTACAAGATTGTGACGGACATACGGCAGAACTATGTGCCGGGTTTGCTTGAGGAGTTTGAGGGGCTGGAGTTTCTGGTCAAGGGTGAGCAGGATGCCGCGAGCGAGTTCCTGTTCGAACTGATGCGGCTCACTTTAATGGCCTTCCTGGCCATCTTCGGCCTGATTGCGATCGCATTCCGCTCTTATATACAGCCCGCTATAGTCATGAGCGCGGTGCCGTTCGGCCTGCTCGGCGCGATTATCGGTCACCTGCTGTTTGGTGTGACCATGTCTATGTTCTCGTTCATGGGCGTGGTGGCCGCCGCCGGTGTGGTGATCAACGACAACCTCGTGCTTATCGACCGTATCAACCAGGTGCGCGAAGAGCAGACTGATCTCGATATCGGCGCGGCGGTGGTACACGCGGCCGTAAGCCGGTTCCGGCCGATACTACTGACTTCGGTTACGACCTTCATCGGGTTGCTGCCGATCATGTCCGAAAGCAGTTCGCAGTCGGAATACCTGAAACCGATGACCCTGTCACTCGGCTTTGGCGTTGCCTTTGCTTCGTTCGTCACGCTGCTGCTGGTGCCGTGTCTGTACCTGATCGTGGAAGACCTCCGCCAAAAGCTGCGGCACCTGCGACCGACCGTGGTGGCCCGAACCGAATAAATCGGGTCAGAGTAAAAGCCCGCCAGCTTCCTTGAGTACATCCGCATTGATTATATGTGTCAATCACGGGTTGGGCCCTGATCCAAAAAAACACATGCTGTGAATCGATAGGCTATATTGGGCGCCCTAAACACGGCCACGCCATGCGCATAGATGTAATTCTTGACCCCGACCTGTCGCCGCAAGAGGTGACCGAACTTGGCTTACTTGCGGAACAGCTCGGGCTCGGGGCCGTGTGGACATCCAACTATCCGAATTCGCGCGATCCGTTTATCAATCTCTGTCCGTTCGCACTCGCATCAAGCAGGATTCGTCTTGGCCCCTTGGTGGTAACACCGTATGAACTGCATCCGTACAAAATTTCTAAAGCGCTGGCCAGCCTGAATGAACTGTGCAGTGGCCGGGCTAACATCCTGATCGGTGGGCCTACCGGGGTTAACGCATTCATGGGTATGGGCACATCACGGATGGTTGGCCGGGTGCGTGAATGCATGGACATTCTCAAGGGCGTCAATCCCGATGCACCGTTGAACTACAAGGGCGATATTTTTCAGGTCTGGGGTTACCAACCGCGCTGGATGACTGATGACCCGCCGCAGATTTATGTTGGTGCCAACATGGAGCAGATGTTGCGTATGGCTACGGGCATCGCCGATAACATTATGCTGGGTGATCCGACGCCCGCCCGTCTCGAACGCAGTCTGCAGCAACTGGAAGCAAACCTTAACGCGCATGGCAGAGCCCGCAGCGATGTGCAGGTAAGTGCGCTGGTGGCCTGGCATGTAAAAGATGATGCAGCCGCGTCTGTCAGAGAAGCGAAGAGTCAACTGGCACTTCGTGGCATGCTGGATGCCTGGTATCTCGATACTTTTCTGGATGAGGATGAGTGCCGGCTGGTCGCTGAAAACCGCAACAACTTCTTCCGTGCCTACAAGCAGGGTCGGACGTCATCGAAGGCGTGCCGGATAGTATCGTCGATAAGCTGGTCGATAACCTGACGATGACAGGCGGGCCGGCAACCATCGACCGGCACCTCGCAACATTGCAGCGCTATCAGGCCATGGGCCTGGATCAGGTGGCGTTTAAGTTGCACGGTGACCCACACGCGGCCATCGAAACAATTGGTGCGCAACTGGTGCCGGTGTTGCAGCAAGGCTGACGCAGCGCCGGTGTAGTATTCGTTTTCCAGACCGCACAGGTATTCAGGCGACAGCCACCGGGCATACACGAGGCAACTATGATGCAGTCATTCGAAGACAAGATTAAAGATGCACAGCAGACCAGCGATACGCCGATGCATTTCGCAAAGGCGATGAAGAGCGGGTTTGAGGGGCGCGAAGAAGAACTGGGGCTGGCGATCTCGGTGGTGTTTAAGACGCTGCAGAACGCCACGCCGTATCCGCACCAGATTAATGACGCACTCTTAAAGGCATGGCTTACCAGCATCCAGTTCGCGAAGAATAACGGTACGCTGAAAGAACTGGTGGCGCACGATATCAAGACGATGGAGCCGATCAATAGTCGTCTGAAGAAAGTGATCAACAAAATGGGCAATAACGAAATCGCGCTGATCGGTATTTTTGATCACACGGCCTGTCATTATCAGCTGGTACTGGATACGCAGATTGAGCCGGGCAAACGCACCTGGACGTCGCCGTATAAAACGGTGCTTGATGCATGCATACGCATTGGTCAGTTTGACCTGACCGAGCAGGAGATTCATGAGCAGTGGACGGTGCCGCGTCTGCTGGGTTACGCCGAGGCCATCGGCGTGCCGCTCCGGGTGTCGCCGTGGCGCGACGACGGTGTGCTGACCTGCGAGCTTATGGAGTGACAGCGAGCAAGCTCGGCCCCATCTGGCTGCAGCCCGGCGTTACACGGCGCAATGCACTAACGTATTTCTACGCGGCATTTTTCACCATCGGCATGGTGAGCTTCATGAGCTTCATGCAGCCGTACGTGATCAACGAAAACCTGCAGATTCCGGTCGCTGCGCAGGGTGGCGTGACCGCCATGCTGCACTTCTCGTACGAGTTTGTATTGTTGCTGTTGATCGCGCCGCTTGGCGCACTCTCGGACAAGCTCGGTCGGCGGACGATTTATCGCCTTGGGTTCTTGTGGGTGGGGGTGGCGCTGGCCATATTCCCGCTGGCACAAAACATCACGCAGCTGGTGATAGCGCGAATGTTTTTTGGTGTCGGTGCCGCCATGATCACCGCGATGCTGGCGACGGTGATGGCCGATTATCCGCAGGAGCGATCACGCGGCAAGATGGTCGCCGTCGCGGGTGTAGCAAACGGTGCCGGCGCGATTGCGATGATCCTGACGCTGTCCCGGCTACCGGCCTGGTTTGCCGACATGGGTTACACCACGTTGTTGTCCGGCCGGTTTACCTACTGGATTGCGACCAGCCTGTGTGTTGTAACCGCGATCATTGTGGGTCGCGGGTTGCAGGCCGGTAAGCCAGGACTGCCACAGGAACGGCGGCCCATAGGCAAGCTGCTTAAAGAAGGCGTGCAGGCGGCGCGGCAGAATCCACGCATTGGGGTTGCTTGTCTCGAGGCGTTTGTCGCCCGTGGTGACGTCGTCATGATTACCACCTACTTAAGCCTCTGGGCGAACCAGGCGGGTTTGGCCGAGGGGCTCACCCTTGAGCAGGCCCTCGTCAGGGCCGCGATGTTCATTGGCATCGTGCAGGGGGCCAGCCTGGTGTGGGCGCCGATCTGGGGTGTCGTGCTGGATAAGGTCGATCGGCTCAGTGCCGTTGTGATAGGGATGGGGTTGGCCGCGGTCGCCTACGTTTGGGTTGGCTTTTCGCCGAGCCCGATAACCACGGCATTTATTCCGGCGGCTATTCTGCTCGGCATTGGTGAGTTCAGTGCAATGCTTTCGGGTGCAGCGCTCATCGGCCAGGAGGCCCCGGTCGATATCCGGGGCGCTGTTCTGGGCGTGTTTAACCTGTGCGGTTCGATCGGCATTTTGTGTGTCACGCTGCTGGCGGGTTATGTGTTTGATGCCTGGAAGCCGGGTGGCGCATTCATCGTGGTTGGCTGTATCAACCTGATCGTGTGCGCTATCGCATTTACGGTGCGGCGGAAAGTTGGTTATCGCAGTCCGCACGGGGAATTGGTTTAGAAGGGCTGGTGGGCACCTTCGGCGGTTTGTTCATGAAGACGATGGAGCAGGGCGCGGCCACCACCTGCTATGTGGCGACAATAAATGGGGTCAGAGGATAAATAGGGCCAGAGTAAAAACTTCTCTGACCCTATTTATCTAGTACGCTGGGCACACATAAATCCGGCCCTCAATTCAAACACGGGAGCGAACCATGCAGGTCGCTATCACCCTCAATGAATACGATTCCCCGCGCGCGATGGCGGAGCAGGCGGTGCTGGCTGAGCGTTATGGCATCCGGGCGATCTGGTCCACGAGCTATGCGACCGGGCGCGACCCATTCCTGAGTCTTGCGCCGGCAGCGCAGGCGACCAGTAAGATATTGCTCGGGCCGCTGGCCATCAGCCCGATGGAACTGCATCCTCTGAAGATTACCCAGGAACTTCTGACGCTGAACGAACTCTGCGACGGCTGGGCCATCATTACGGTGGGTGCCGGCGGCGGGGTGCTCGCTGCGATGGGCATCAAACGCAGTCAGATGGTCGAGTCGGTGCGGGAATGCGTTGAAATCATTCGCGCCGCGTTGACTGGCGAGGACGTGACCTACCGCGGCGACATCTACACCGCGTACCAGTTCGACGCACGCTGGGCGAAGGATTTGCCGCCGCCGCAGATCTATGTCGGCGCCAGTCAGGAACGCATGTCGTACATGGCGACGGAAAAAGCGGACGGTTTGATGGGCAGCGATCTGATTCAGCCGTTGATCCGACTGACCAAGGGCTGGGTCGACGAGGGCCTCGCCCGGCACGGGCGCACCGGGCAGCCGTTTGGCGTCAGCAATTTCTGGGCCTGGCACATCAAAAAAGACAAACAGGAATCCAGGCGCGAAGCTTGTCGCGAACTGGTGTTGCGCGGCATTTTACGGCCTCGCTATACCGAGGTGCTGCTCAGCAAAGCAGACAGTGATTTCGTGCAGGAGAACAAGGGCCTGTTCTGGAGCGCCTTTGCGAGCGGCGCGGGCACCATCGACGGCGCGCCGGCACACATTGTCGATGCGCTTATCGAGGGGCTGAGCTCCGCCGGGGATATTGACGACATCGATCGCGAGATTGAACGCTTCAAAGAATACGCGTCCCTCGGACTCACCGAAATCGCGATTCGCGTACACGGTGACCCGGTCGACGCCATCACGCTGATCGGCGAACGTATTGTGCCGGCCGTGCAGTAATAAATAGGGTCAGAGTAAAAACCTACTGATCAGGGGGGTAAAGGCAGCAGTTGGAGACTGACTCCGTATACTCTGGCCCTGGTAATTTTTGTGTTTGACCCAGGTTATTGGCTCTGGTTATTAATGAAGCTTTGAAGGGCAGAGGAAAACCATGACCAACCCAGCCTCAAAAAAACAAATACTCATCTGGGAAATTATCGGCGTCATCACCATCATCATGCTCGGTGGCCCACTGCATTTTCTGTTTGAGGCGAGTGGCTACTGGCGCCCAGTCGCTTTGATCGCCGCTGTCAACGAGAGCATCTGGGAACACATGAAGATGTTCTTTTGGCCGGGCTTGTTGTTTGCCTCCATCCAGTACTTGTTCATCGGCAAACGAATCCCCAACTACTGGTCGGCAAGTTGGTCGGGTTGATCGTTACACCCGTTCTGTCTGCGATTACCTTTGTCGCCTATCTGGCGATCGAACGGGCCTCCGGTGATTTTTCGCCGAATGACGTCATCACGATAGGCAGTTCCATGTTGTGTGTTTGTGTGGGTCAGGCAGCCTGTTACCGAGTGCTGACTTCCGCACCCCTATCGACAACTATCACTCGCTTCAATTCATTGGGTTATCTGCTACTGATCGTAGCTTTCTCCGCGTTCACCTATTTCCCGCCCAGGCTCTACCTGTTTGAGCAGCATCACCATTACGTACCGATCGGCGATTATGGGCTGGATGCCTCTCCGCAGGAGGGGGATCATCCGTGGAATAAATAGGGTCGGAGTAAAAACCTGCTCAGCTATTTTTACTCTGACCCTTTGATTGATGACCCTTTAGATTACAGCGGGTTAGCCTCGACGCAAGCGTTGACCGTCTCCGGGTCGTCGTCGGGGCAGACAATGCCTTGACCCTATTTATCCGTCAGCGAATCCGAAATCCTGCCGGTGCGTTTCGTGCCGCTCACGCGTTAACGTGGGTGCCAGGCACCAGGCTTTTCATAACCACCCACCGCACGTGCCGGCGATCAGCCCGCAGCACCCAATCCGGTAACCGTTTCACTCGATCGCATCGCCGCGGACCGGGATGAGCCCAAGTTTCTCGGTATCACGCCGCCGATCCTGGTCGCCACATTGGATTGGGGGTTCGATGGGGGCTAACCCCGGTGAACAGGGTGTAGTATTAATACTCCTGTAAGAACAACAAATCTCCGGGGCCAGGCCCCGATAAGCGGAAGAGTGACTATGCGACAGAGTCTGATCCTTATCATATTTGGTCTGGCGGCAATGCTCGCCGGGTGTGCCTCAACCGGGACTGCCAACGAGCAGGAACTCGAGATGACCATGAAGGAGCACGGCAACGACACGCCCGTCGCTTCGCCTATGGTGGCTTATAAACCAGCGCAGCCGGTTAGCGGTAAGGCCGTGGTGTACACCACGGTCGACGGTCAGCAGATCGAGGGCTGGTTGTCGCGCCCCGACAATGCGGCCGACGATCTGCCGGCCCTGATTGTCATCCACGAATGGTGGGGCCTGAACGATAACATCCGGCGCGCCGCGGAACGACTGGCGGGCGAGGGCTACGTGACACTCGCGGTTGACCTGCACCAGGGTAATACCGCCGCTACGCCGAAAGACGCGATGAAGATGGGCCGGGTGCTGGGCCAGAACGAAGCGCCCGCGCTCGCCAATCTGGCCGATGCGATTGCGTATCTGCAGACTGAGGTTGGTGCAACCAGGATCGGGGTCATCGGCTGGTGTCAGGGCGGCAAGTGGTCGCTGCTGACGGCATTGAATTATCCCGCTGACATCGATGCCACCGTGGTCTATTACGGTCGGATTACCGATGACAAGGCCGAACTCGAAGTACTCGATATGCCGGTGCTCGGCGTGTTTGCCGGTGACGATTTCATCGTGCCGCCGAAGCTCGCGTATCGCTTTGCCGCGTCGATGGCCGAGCTGAAGAAAGAACTGGAGTTCTACATGTACCGCGATGCGGCCCATGCCTTCTCCAACCCCAGCGGCCAGGATTACAACCCGGAAGCGGCCGCCGATGCGTGGAAACACACCACCGCGTTCCTGGCCAGAAACCTGCAGGCGGTAGATTCGGAATAGCTGGAAACAATTAGGTGTCTGGTGTCGCTTTTGGCCGTTGTATTTTCTGGCCGCGCTAGCGATTACGCTGCACTTGTGCACCTGGGCTTCGCGCATGTTTGGACTGTTGCGCGCAGTGTGGGGTCAGACCCTCGAAACTTGCTGGAGAGGTTGTCATGTTGAATCGTCTTTATCGTCTGATTGTGCTCACCGTAATAGGCCTGCACTTTGGTCCTGCGCTGGCCGCGGCTGAACCCACGGTGTTGATCACCGGATCAAACCGCGGCATCGGGCTCGAACTGGCCCGGGTTTACGCCGAGCGTGATTGGAACGTGATTGCCACGGCGCGTAACCCTGAAGCAGCCGACGATCTGAGAACCATGCAGGCCAAGCACCCGAAGGTGGTCATCATGCAATTGGATGTTACCGATCATGCGCGGATCGACGCACTGGCGGCGGAGCTGGAAGGGCAACCGATCGATATTCTGATCAACAACGCGGCGATTTCGGGCGGGCATGAGAATGCAAAGTTCGGCGAAATGGACTTCGAGGTTTATCTCCAGGTGCACAGGGTCAATGTTATCGGGCCGACCAAAATGGCTGAGGCTTTTCTGCCCCACGTGGCCGCCAGTGAGCAGAAAAAGATTATCAACATCACGAGCGGCCAGGGGTCGATTGGTAAAACCTGGGGTTGCTGTACGATTTACCGCAGCAGCAAGGCATCGCTCAATATGATGATGAAAAACATATCGATCGAGCTGAAAAAGAAGGGCATCACGGTTGGCCTGATCTCACCCGGCTTTGTGAAAACCGGTTTTACCGCGGGGCTGGATTTACCGATGATGATCACGCCCGAGGAAAGCGCCAGCAAGGTTGTTGCGGTGATTGACGATTACGACCTGGAGGACACCGGTACCTTTCTCGGCAAAGACGGGCAAACCTGGCCCTGGTAGCCAGCGGTAAATGGGGTCAGAGTAAAATTATGCTCGATTATTGTCGGGCTTTTACGCTAAGACAGTAATTTTACTCTGACCCCATTTATCACCAAGCTACTGCCCTGCCACCGGCACCATTACAGTCGCATCCAGCGCAGCAAACTTCGCCTGCCAGTCGGCATCCGGCGGTTCTTTGATGGTAAAGGCCTCGAAGGTCTTGTTCTGGGCCTCCGGGTAGGTCAGCGCAGCTACACAGATAGCGGCTAAATCAGCCCGGGCGATAGAGACGGTCTTCACCTTGTCGATCTGTTCGAAGACGATCTTTTGTTCGCCGCCGGGTTTATCGTGCAGGCCGCCGGGGCGGACTACCGTGTAGGCTATACCGCTGGCGCGCAGGTATTCTTCCGCCTGCATTTTCCAGATCAGCACGTTACCGAAGATACGGTTCAGCACATGGTCTTCATGCGTTACGCCCATCGACGAGACCAGCACGAATTGTTTCACCTTGGCCTCTACAGCGGCCTCAATGAGATTTTTATTGCCGAGGTAGTCGACCTGCTCCGGTGAGTTCGGGCCGGCCTTCTCGCCGGCGCCAATTACACTGATCACCCGGGTAACCCCGTCGAAAGCTGGCACCAGGGATGCCGGTTCACGTACGTCGGCGACAATTAGCTCAACCTCCGGGCCGAGCTTCTCAGCCGCGCTGGCGGCATCTCGCACGAGCGCGCGAACCCCGAAGCCCTGCGCCTGTAACTGGGCGACCAGTTGCTGCCCCGTACCGCCGGTCGCACCCGCCACCAGTACGAACTCATCAGCCGGTGCCGCGGTTGCGCCACCTGCAAACACAGCCAACAGCACGGTCAGTACAGCGTGTAGTTTTGTTCTGCCAATCATTGGATTTTCCCCGGAGAAGATGCAGCCAGACTACACACATGACTGCAGAATAGAAATATTGGGGTCGAACCGGGTTGATAAATGGGGTCAGATAAATGGGGTCAGAGTAAAATTATGCTCGATTATTGCCGGGCTTGTACGCTAAGACAGTAATTTTACTCTGACCCCATTAATCGAAGAGCCGCCTCTGAATGGCGGCAACACCAAACTGGTCCAGAATTTCCCGGCCACGGTGAGTGTGACGCTTAATTTCCCGGCTGGCATGGGTGTCGTTGAGCGCGTTGGCCTGTTTATTTACCCTGAAGGTTCAACGCTGCCGATTTCCGGCGCGCCTGCTGCGGTGTGCTGCTGAACTCCTTCCGAATGTGCTGTCAGTAGTGCCTGCATTGCCGTGCCTCGAGCGGTTTGTATCTAAGTTAGGGGATACTTTAGGGCCCGAAACTTAAGGCAGGCTTAAGGCAGATGTATATTCGGTGGAATTAGCTAATAAACTGATAAATAAGAAAAATAATTATCCATGAACGTGAGCCTGGTCACACTTGGGGGAGGCCGTACAGGCCAATTCCGTGGTTCCGGCTGGGGCCCAATAAACGGTGTCCGGGAAGC